>Ga0182012_10006180_pt1 | contig 12250 bp, 13 predicted proteins | sample 612S2SmetaG_FD_120486 | JGI IMG/M metagenome (GOLD analysis project Ga0182012, IMG submission 120486) | Permafrost microbial communities from Stordalen Mire, Sweden - 612S2S metaG | ecosystem: Environmental > Terrestrial > Soil > Wetlands > Permafrost | place: Sweden: Stordalen | collected...
CGTGGCGGCCGAGGTGATGGTGATCCCGCGCTCTTGCTCCTGGATCATCCAGTCCATCGTGGCCGCGCCGTCGTGCACTTCCCCGATCTTGTGCGTGCGGCCGGTGTAGAACAGGATACGCTCCGTCGCGGTCGTCTTGCCGGCGTCGATGTGCGCGGCGATGCCGATGTTGCGGGTGCGCTCGAGGGGATATTCTCTAACCAGTGCCATGATCGATTACCAGCGGTAGTGGGCGAAAGCTTTGTTGGCTTCCGCCATTTTGTGCGTGTCTTCGCGTTTCTTGACGGCCGCGCCGACGTTGTTCGCCGCGTCCATGATCTCGTTGGCCAGCTTCTCTTCCATCGAATGGCCGGGGCGCTTGCGCGCGTACTGGATCAGCCAGCGCATGGCCATGGCCTGACGGCGGTCCGGGCGGACTTCCATCGGGACCTGGTAGGTGGCGCCGCCGACGCGGCGCGGACGGACTTCGACCAGCGGCATCGCGTTACCGAGCGCCTGCGTGAAGACGTCCATCGGGTCGCGCCCCAGCTTCTCGCCGACCACGTCGAGCGCTCCATAGGTGATGCGCTCGGCCGTCGACTTCTTGCCGGCCAGCATCACCTTGTTGATGAAACGCGACAGCACTTTCGAATTGAAGCGCGGGTCGGGAAGAATCTGCCGTTTCGGAACGGCTCCCTTACGAGGCATGCGGTGTCCCTACCTTATTTCTTAGTGGAGCGCTTGGCGCCGTATTTCGAGCGCGCTTGCTTGCGGTTCGCGACGCCCGAGGTGTCGAGGGTTCCGCGGATGATGTGGTAGCGGATGCCCGGGAGATCTTTGACGCGTCCGCCGCGGATCAACACGACGGAATGCTCCTGGAGGTTGTGGCCGACGCCGGGGATGTAAGCGGTCACTTCCTCGCCGTTGGTGAGCCGAACGCGCGCGACTTTCCGCAACGCCGAATTCGGTTTCTTCGGCGTGATCGTCTTGACTTGCGTGCACACGCCGCGACGGAACGGGTTGCCCCGCACTTCGAACGTGCGTAGCGGCAAGTCGGGGTGGCCCGGCTTCGGGCTCGTTTTGAGCACGCGGAACGCCGGAGCTTTGACCTTCTTATCCAGTTTTTCGCGGCCCTTACGGACCAACTGACTGATCGTCGGCACGAACTCTCCAGGGATGGCAGACGCCCCGGTAAGGGGGACGCGCATAAAACCGGCTCCACCGCTGGTGGGCCGGAACCTCAGGAGTATAGCAGGAGGCCACGTCGCCGTCAAACGCTCGCGCTCCCTCGGCCGCCCCGGTCGAGTTTGGAACGGAGGGCACCGAGCGGGCGTTTTCTGAACGTGACGCGAGCGCTCGCGGGCGCTCCGCCACCCTGCTTCATCTTTACCTACGCCACCGGGAGGTACCCACGCTTCCATGAAACGCACGACGTTTATCGCGGCCACCAGCGCCGCAGCGGCCGTCGCCGGCACGACCGGCACCGTCCTGGCGCAAGAGCCCCAGGCCGCCAGCGACTACACGCTCCGCACGGTCCGGGCGCAGGTCGCCGGGATCATCGCCGCCCTCCAGACCGAGAAGTCCGACTATGCCGGCCACCGGGTCGACGCCATCAATCAGTTTCAGAAGGTCATGGCGGACCTCAACGCGGCGCTCGAGGTCCACGGCGAGACGCCCCACCAGCGCGCGAGCGACCACATCCTGAGCGAGGCTCGCAACACGAGCGTTCAGCTCATCGGCAACCTGCAGACGGCCGACGGCGACTACGCCGGTCATCGCGTTCAGGCGATCTCCGACCTCCAGGCCGCCAACGCCCAACTGACGGCAGCCCTCGACACCCGCTAACCGCACCGGGCGGCGCCCTCTATTAGTAGGAGGGCGTCGCCGTCCCCACCGTCCCGCGGGCGTCCTCGAGCACCAGCCGGCCGACCCGGCCCGGCCGCTCGACGTACAGCGTCGCGACCGCTCCGCTCGCGCGGGTGACGCCGAGCAGCCGGGGCGCGGCGCCCGGCGCCTCGGCCAGCAGCCGCAGCCCGGCCTCCGGCCGGTCGACGACCAGGTAGAGCCACGCGCCGTCCCGCGCGTAGAGCACCTTGGCGGCGGGTGCCCCAGCGGCGCCGGGCGTGAAGCCGGCGTGGCTGAAATGGCCGTGGACGATCGCGGCCAGGGCCAGGTCGGCGCCGGCGCGTTGCCGGGTCAGCACCACATCCTGCCAGCCGGCGATGCCCAGGCCGAGCACGGCCACGGCGGCGAGCGCGGCCAGCCGGCGGTCCCAGCCGGGGCGCGCCGCTCGGGCCGGCGCAACGGCCGCCGGAGGCGGAAAACCGATGGCGGGCGGCGGGTAGGCGCGCAGCGGGGCCGCGAGGGCGGCGACGACGTCGCGGGCCCGCGCGACCTGCGCGGCGCAGGCGTCGCAGACGGCGAGGTGCCGTTCGGCTGCCGCGATTTCGTCGTCGTCGAGCGCGCCCAGCGCGTACAGTTCGGCGTCGTCGCCGAGGTGCCGGTCGTTCACAGCGCTCCCTCCGGCGCCGCGAGCAGCGCCTGCAGCTTGCGGATCGCGGCCGCGAGCCGGCCCTTCAGCGTGCCGAGCGGTACGCCGAGCTCCTGCGCGGCCCGCACGTGCGAGCGGTTGCCGTAGTAGACCAGTTCGAGCGGCCCCCGCTGGTCTGCGGGCAGCGCCGCCAGCGCCTCGCGCACGCGCTGCGCTTCGACGTGATCCACGACGTCGAACGTCGCCTCACGCACCGGTTGCAAGCGCTCCGCCCGTTCCTCGCGCGCCGACCGGCGGCCGGAGGCGCGCAGCGCCGACAGCGCCTCGTTGCGCACGCATGCGATCAGGAACGCCCGCAACGGCCCCAGTTCCGGGCGATAGGATCTCGGCGCTTGCCAGGCACGCAACAGAGCGTCGTGCACGCAGTCCTGCGCGGCCGCGGCATCGGCGAGCACGTGCCGCGCGACGGCAAAGAGCGCGCGCGCGTGCGCCTCGTACGCGCGGCCGAGGGCGTCGGGCACGCGCGCGGCAAAGGCCGCTTCCAGATCGTCGCCTGACGACACGCTGCTGACTACGACGCGCTCCGCTGCGATTACCCCGGCTACCCCAGCGCATGCTGGGCGAGCGTCGCCCGGCCGCCGTCGAGTTGCACCGTCCGAAAGCCGATCGCGTGCAGCAATTGATCCTTCGGCAGCGTCACGGGGCCCGGCTTATCGGCGGCGCCAGGCGCCGGCTGCGGGTACGCGGTCGACGCGGCCGTCGCAAACCGGATGTTGCCGGCGGCGTGCTCGATCACTTGGTGGATGTGTCCGTTGAGGACCGTCACCGACGCAAAGCGCGCGAGCAGCGCCAGCGCCGATGCGCCGTCCTCGGTCGTCCAGCCCCACTGCGGGTAGAGCGCGTAGAGCGGCACGTGCCCGAAGACCACAATCGGGTCTCCACCTTCTGCGCGGCGAGGTCGCGGCGCAGCCAATCGAGCTGGTCTTGGCCCAGCAGCCCCATCGTCTCGAATTTGAACACGTTGACCAGCGCGACGAAGTGGACGCCGCCCTGGTCGAACGAGAACCAGGGGTTCGCAGCATCGGGGCGGCCGAACGACGCGGCGAAGGCCTTCCCGCCGTCGCCGATGACGTCGTGTTCGCCCGGGATCGCGATTACCGGCGCCTTGAGCGTGCCGAGCAGTTGCTTCGCGCGGTCGAACTGCGCGGGCTTCGAGAGGTGCGTCACGTCGCCGGTGTGGATGACGAACGCCGGCTGCCGCTCCAGCGCGTTTATCGCTGCGATCGCCGCCGTAAGCGAACCCGCGACGTCGTCGTTGGCGGGCTTGTCGAAGCCGATGTGGCTGTCGCTGATCTGCACGAACGAGAGGCCGCCGGCATCGCTGGTGCCGGAAGCCAACGCAGCCCGCGTGAACGTGCCCGCGCTGCCGAGCGTAAACAGGAGTCCGGCGCCGGTCCAGCCGACGTGGTCGAGGAACCCGGAGCGCTTCACGGCGTGCCCTCCGTTGCGGCGCCGGCGACGACCACGATCGTGCCCTTCATGTACGGGTGCAGCGCGCAGATGTACGGATAGGTTCCGGGCTTGGAAAAGACGTGCTGCCAACGGTCGTGCGTGTCGAGGCCGCCCGAATCGAACGTCTTGCCGGTCGCGGTGACGGTGTGCGCGTCGCCGTCGTCGTTGACGAACAGCACGCTCTGGCCGGCGCGTATCGTCACGCTCGCCGGAGAAAAGGCGAAGCCCGCGATGTGCACGGTTGCCGCAGCGGGCTGGTCGGTGGACGCGCTCGCGGTCGCCTGGCCGGCCAGACAGGCCGCGACGGCGAGCGTTCCCAGGATGCTTCTCATGCCCCGGGTACGCCGCCGCGCGGCGGTCTGGATGTCCCCTAGACGCCCGCGAGCAATTCCGGCGTAAACTGCTCGGCCTGGAACGACGAGCCGGACGGAACGTACGGCTGGTAGGGCTCGAACTGACCGAATGGCGCGAGCGTCTGCGGCAGCGCGGCCGCAGCAGTGCCGGCCGCGCTCGCGCCGGCCCCGGCGCTGGAGGCGGCGGCGGCCTGCGGCACGTTGTTGCCCTGCGTCGGCCGCTGGAACTGCCCGTCCGCCTCGCGCACGAGATAGCCACCGAGGTCGACGTTCTGCGCCTGCGCGTTGACGTTCACGGCCTTGCCGTTCGACGCGAGCGTCGTCGTGATCTCGCCGCCGTGGTCGTTGCGTTCGACGACGGTCAGCGACTTGTTCGCGTTCAGCGTGACCGTCTCGCCGTCTCCGATATTGACGGCCTGGCCTGCCGTGAGCTGCACGTCCTTGCCGTCGCGCTCGACGGTGTACGAACCGTCCTTGTTCATCGTCACGACGTTCTCGCCGAAGTTGCTGATCACGCTGGCCGAGTCATTGTGGGTCACGCCGTTGGCGCCCGCCGCGCCGACGCTCGTGTCGATGCGGAAGCCGCCGTCGAATGAATTCGAGCGCAGCAGGTGCGGATGGCTCGTCTCGTTGTTCCAGCTGCCGGCGTCGACCGACTTGCCGTCCCACAGCGTGCCCGAGAACGAGTCGTGCGGGTCGCCCCACGAACTCGCCGTCGCCGACGTGTAGAAGTGCTCGCCCGATCCCGGCGGGCCGCTTTGGCCTTGGCCCTGGCCCTGCGTGGAGCCGTTGGTGGACGGCGCGCCGCCGCCGTTGACCTGCGGCACGGGGACGGGCTGCGGATTCGAGCCGAAGCCCGCACCGCCCCACGGCGGCGTCCCGAACATGCCGCTGACGTACTGAGCGAGTTGGGTGTATGCGCCGAACAGCAGCGACATGAACTGTGCGATGTAGCCGCCCGGCCCGTTGCCTGCGCCCGGCCAGAGCGACGTGCCGGTGCTCGTGCTCGAACCGTCCGGAGCGAACGGCGTCACGGCATCGGTGAATGCGGCCGGCGCGCTCTGACCCGCCGCCGCGCTTTGCAGCGCACCCGGCATGCCGGGGCCGAACGAGAGCGGTGTGCCGAACGGGTTATTGCCGACGTTGAGCATGCGATTCTCCTAGGAGCGAGTGTCTTCGCCTCAGGAATCACGCGCTCGGCCGCCGTCGGAAAGGCTGCGGCGCGCTCGCTAGAGCCGCTTCAGCAGATCGGGGCGTTTGGCGACGTAGCGCCGGCTCCACGTCAGCAGCGTGCCGTCGAGCATGCGGGCCTTGTACTCGCCGTGGAACCACGGCTCCAGTTCGGCGATGGCGTCGATGCGCACGACGTTCGAGCGGTTCAGCCGGACGAAGTCGCGCGGGTCCAGCCGGCGTTCGAGGGAGTCGAGCGTAGCGCGCAGCGCGTACGCGCGGCCCGCGCAGTGCACGATCGCGACGTTGCGGTCGGCTTCCACCCGCACGATCTCCCGCACCGGCACGAAGACCGAGCGATCCTCACCGGGCACGAGCAGGCGATCGGCGAAGCGCGCGGCGCCGCCGAACTCCTCGAGCAGCGCGCGCAGGCGTTCGCCGACCGCGTCGTCCGGTGCCGCTGCCCGCACCTTCTCGAGGGCGCGATCGAAGCGCTCCTGGTCGAACGGCTTGAGCAGATAGTCCGCAGCGCAGACCTCGAACGCGCGCACGGCGTAGCGGTCGTGCGCCGTCGTGAACACGACGCGCGGCGCGCCCTCTTCCTTCGCAATTGCGGCGACGACGTCGAACCCGTCGCCGTCGGGCATCTGCACGTCCAGGAAGACGACGTCGGGCCGTTCGGATCGGATCAGATCGACGGCCTCGGCCGCGCCGGCCGCTTCTCCGACGACGCGCACGTCCGGATGCGCGGCCAGAAAGCGCGCGATCTTGCGCCGCGCGGGGGCTTCGTCGTCGACGATCAGGACGCGCATGCCCGGCCTACGCGACGCGATACGGGATGCGCAGTTCCACTTCGGTGCCGCCGCCGGCGCGCGCCGCGATCCGAAAGCGCTCGCCCGTGCCGTACAGGTGGGCCAGGCGCAGGCGCGTGTTCGCGAGGCCGCGGCCGGTGCCGCCCCCGTTGCCGCCGGCGTCCGGCCCGACGCCGTCGTCGTCGACGCGAATCACGACCTCGTCGCCCTCGCGGCGCGCGGCGATCGCGATGTCGATGCGATTGCGGCCGCTCGGGATACCGTGGACGATCGCGTTCTCGACCAGCGGCTGCAGCACCAGCGTCGGCACGAGGGCGCCCCGCAGGTCGTCGGCGTACGTGCAGTCGAGGCGCAGATTATTTTCGAGCCGCGCCCGCATGACGTCGGCGTAGAGCGACGTCAGTCGTAACTCTTCTTCCAGCGACGTCTCGTGACTGTCGGACGCGGCGAGCGTCGAGCGCAGGAAGTCGCTCAGGCGAGCGATCATCGTATCGGCGGCCTGCGGGTTCTCGTACATGACCGACGAGATCGCATTGAGCGTGTTGAACAAGAAGTGCGGCTGCAGTTGGAGCCGCAGGTTCTCGAGGCGGGCTTGCGCGAGTTGCGCCTCGAGCCGGGCGGCGTCCAGTTCGCGCGCCCGCGCCGCGCGCATGCGCTGCATGAAATAGATGATGGCGACGAGCACGGCATAGAAGATCTCGTCGTTGGCCATCTCCATCGGATAGCGGTAGATCATGTTGCCGTAGTCGTAGTGCCCGAGGCCGGCGAGCGGGAACAGGGCCGCGCGCGTCAGCGCCATCAGCGTCGTGTGGGCGGCGGAGTAGCAGATCGCGCCGGCGGTCTGCGCGACGAGTGCCCGCAGCCTGCGGCCCTCGCTCCACGGGAAGCGGCGGCAGAGTTCGAAGACCAGCGGGAACAGGACGAGCGCCGTGAGCGTTCCCGTCCCCTCTTCGATCAGGCGCGGGAGGAACGTCCCGTGCCGGCCGTTCGCCAAGTCGTCGAGATACCGGTAGAGGAACTCGAGCGTCCCGACGTAGAGCCCCAGCCCGACGACGAGCGCGAGGGTCTTGGCGCGGCCGGTTTTCAGCACTGCCCTGCTGCTTCGCGCATCAGATGTACATCTTCTGCCTGGGCCACAGCGTCGCCAGCGGCACGTGCAGGCCGCGGCAGACGACGATCGGCAAATCGCGCTCGAACGGCATCGCGTAGCGCGCCGAGACCGTCGCGGCGACCCACGCCCGGGTGCAGAGCTTGCGGTCGGCGCGCACGTCCCCGCCAACGTCGACGACGAACCGGCCGTCGCCGCTGCCCGGGCCCCACAGGTAGTATTGATTGTGGCCGCTGACCGCGTGCGGGAGGCCGTAGGGCGCCCCGAACACGTCGATCGCTGCCGCCTCGCCGTAGTTGCCCGCGACGATGGTGGCCCCGCTCCGCTCGCCGGCCGGGGCAGTCCGGTAGACGCGCACGACCGCGGCGGCGAGTTCGCGCCAGCCGTGCATGTCCGCGAAGTCCTGCGGCAGTTCGCCCTGGCGCGCCGACTCCGATGCCGCCGGATGCACGTGGATCGCGACCATGTACGCGGGTAACTCCGCCGCCGGAAGGATCGGCTCGACCAGCGGCAGCAGCACGAAGCCGCTTGCAAATGCGACCGAGGCGATGGCCGGCTGCAGCAGCGGGACGCGCCGCGTCCAGCGCTCGATCGCGACGGCGCCGGCGGCGAGCAGTACCGAGTAGATCGCCGCGGGGTAGTAGTTTTTCGCGTGCAGCGCGATCATGATCGCGATCAGCAGCACGTAAGCGTAGCCGAGGAAGCGTAGGTCGGCGCGCCGCAACAGCGCGACGAGCCCGGCGATCCAGACCGGCGCGAACAGCGGCCCGACGATCAGCAATTGCTGCACGAGGAACTCCGCCGGCGTCAACACGACGTTCTTGCCGTGTTGACCGTTGCGCAGCAGTTCGATCATCGGAAAGCCGTGCGCTGCCTGCCAGCCCAGGCTGGGGAGCGCGAGCGCACCGGCGACGGCCACGCCGTCCCAGAACGCCGCCTTGGCGAACCAACGACGCTGAGCCGTCAGCGCGATGCCGGCGACGAGCGCGGCGGCGAACAGCAGCACGCTGTACTTCGCCTCCGCCGCGAGCCCGAGCGCAGCGCCCGCGCCGATCCACCAGCGGCCGTCGTCGCGCAGCACGGCCCGCACCGCGAACAGCGCGGCGAGCGGCCACGTCCACAGCATGTCGGAGTCGGTCGACACCTTCGCTCCGAATGCCGCCAGCACGGGCGACAGTGCGACGGCGATCGCGGTCAGCGTTACGGCGAACGTCCCGCCGCCGAGTTCGATCGCCAGCAGGCACGACGCGTACACGGCGGCGGCGGCGCAGAGCGCGGCAACCGCGCGCAGCAGGAACAGCGACTCGCCGAAGACCTGCGACAGCGCCGCCGTGAGCGGAACCAGCGGCGGCTGGTCCACGTAGCCCAGCGCCGGGTGGCGGCCGCAGACGATGAAGTACAGTTCGTCGCGGAAGAACCCATAGTGCGGGTTGGCGATCAAGTGCCCGACGAGCGTGAGGGCGGCGGCGATCGCGGCGTAGCGCTGTGGCTTCGTCATGCCCGGAGCATGCCACATGGCCGCCCGCGCCGCGACCGCTGCGGGACGAACGGGCCCGCCGCCGTGACGAGCGGGCCGCCGGCGGCCTAGGCTAGATCGACCACTCCCACGAGTTCCAGAAGTCGGTCACGGCGTGCGCCGGTTTGAAGTTGCGCATATCCGAGTTCACGACGTCGATGCGCCGCACGAACCACATGATGATCGTAGGCTCCTCGTCGACGAGGCGGCGCTGGATGCCGTCGTAGGCGCGCTTGCGGATCGCCAGGTCGTAACTGCCGAGCGCCACCCGCTCGGCCGCATCGACCTGCGCGTCGCAGAAATGGTAGACGTTCTGGCCGGCCGGCGGCGCCTGGTCGCACATGAACTCCGTCGAGTCGTCGGGGTCTTCGCCGTTGAGCCACGAGAAGAACGCCACGTCGAACTTGCCCGTCTGCAGGATGCCGCCGGCGCCGTAGGCGGCGAAGAACAACGACGACACGTAGTTTTTGACCTCGAGGTCCACGCCCACGTCGCGCCATTGCCGCTGGGCGAGCACGAACGCGGCGTTGCCCACCGACGAGCCGGAGACGTTGGCGGCGACGAGCGTCAGCCGCTGCCCGGCCTTCGTCCGCACGCCGTCGGGGCCGGCCTGCCAGCCGGCCGCTTCGAGTAGCCGGCGCGCCCGCGCGGGGTCGAACGTGTAGCGCGGCAGACCGCTCGCGTGCGCCCATGAGAACGCCGGCTGGTCCGAATCGCCGGGCACCTGCACGCCGTGGGTGATGTCGGTAATGAACTCCGGCACGTTGGTCGCGTACGCGAGCGCCCGGCGCACGCGCACGTCGGAGAGGATCGGGGACTTCACGTTCAGCGCCAGTTGAGCGAACTGCGTGAACGGCGTCAGCAGCACGTTGTAGCCCGCGAGCTTCTGGAGCGTCGGATACTGGACGGACGGCGCGTTGAACTCCATGTCGACCTCGTGCGCCTGGAGCCGCGTCAGGACGGTGTTCTCGTCGGGGATCGGGTCGTATTCGATTCGGTCGAGCTTCGGGCGGCCGCGCCAGTAGTGCGGGTTGGCGTGAAAGACGATCTTCTGGCCGCGCTGCCAGCCGTCGATGATGAACGGCCCGGTCCCCACCGGCTTGCTGTTGTACGGAATGCGGTTGATGTCGGGATACTTCTCCAGCAGGTGCTTCGGCAGCACCGGATACGGCGTGCCCGACATCGTGAAGAACGTCGCGACGAACGGCGACCACGGCCGCTTCAGCCGCACGACGACGGTGTGCGGGTCGGGCGCGGCCAGCGACGCGATGACGTCGTAGCCGGCGCGGCTGGGAATGTTGTTGCGATCGTTCATGATCGCGCGGTAGGTGAACAAGACGTCGCCGGCCGTGAACGCGGCGCCGTCCTGCCAGAGCACCCCGCGGCGCAGGTGGTAGACGATCGTCAGCCCGTCGCGCGAGATGTCGCCGTTGCGCAGGGTCGGCATCTCGGTGGCGAGTTCCGGGACGAACTCGTTGCGGTCGTCCAGATTGAAGAGATAGCCCGCCCAGAACATCGACAGGTCGTTGTCGATCTGCTGATTGCCGACCAGCGGGTTCAGGGAATCCGGCTCGCTCAGGCCCGCGATCCGCAGGAGGCCCGGCTGCGTCCAGGCGTGGGCGGCGCCCGCCGCGGTGCCGGGGGAGCCCCCGGCCGTGCCGACCTTCGTGCAGCCCGCGCCCGCCAACGCCCCCAGGGCTAGCGCCGCCGCCCTCACCCACCCGTGCCGTCTCATAGGGCCCGGTTACACCCCAGGCGAGCCGGGGCCTCGGCCCAAGGTCCCCATTAAAGCGAAGGAAAACTATGCTCGCTACGAAACTTTGCTTTCGGTCACGAGGCCCTGGGCGATCGCCCTGATGTCTCCAGCGCCCCCTCCAGATTAGCCACAACCACTCGTCATAAGGAAGGTTCGAATGCTCACCAACCCCAAGCGCGCGGCTTTTGCCGTCGCGGCCCTCGGCACGCTAGCCGTAGTCGGCTCGGCGACCCTGGGCAGCGCGGCCGTCGTGCCCGCACGTCCTGGCCAGGCGGTCCGACCCGCCTCGCGCCTCGCCCATCCCCCGCCATCGGGCAGCACGCCGACGCCGATCTACGCCGGCGGCGGCTCTGCCGCAGCGATCGTCTGGCGTGCGTGGGGCGACAACTACGGCGTCCCGCTCGGCCAGCCGGCGCCGGTCAGCAAACCCAACGTCGAGGAGCTTTATGCTTCATCGAACGAGGGATCGGCCGTCCGTTACCTGCTCGATCAGGCCTTCGACAATCAGACGACGCCGTCGAACACGCCCGCCTACACCGACACCACGAACGGGCGTAATTTCACCTGGGTCTACCCGAACGCCCAGGCGACCCCGGCGCCGCCGGACTTCACGTCGGGCGGATCGCCGCTGAGCAACGCGACGATCACCGAGTACGACAGCCTCGACCAGGCGACGCGCGGCAACGCGATCGCGACGCAGGTGCTGGCCACGGGCGAGGCGCTCGCCTACAACCTCGGGCCGAATTCGGTCCTGGGGAGCCGCTCGCTGCAGCTCTCGCGTAAGACGTACTGCGGCATTCTGACCGGCAACATCACCGACTGGAGCGACTCGCACGTCGCCAACGACAACGGCGGCGCCGTCGTCAGCGCGTCGACGCCGATCGAGGTCGTCTACCGCACGGACACCGCCGGCCAGTCGTTCCTCGTCACCGAGAACATCGCGACGGTCTGCGCGGCCACCGGCTACGCTTGGACGGGCGGCGTCTCGACGACGTTCACCCCGCCCGCCCCGCCGCCGGCCGGCTCGACGTTCGTCGGCGAGAGCGGCAACAGCAGCGAAGAGAAAGAGATCCTCGCACCCAAGACCCAACCGGGCGCGCTCGGCTACCTGAGCCCGTCGTACGTGCAGCCGCAGCTTCCGACCGGCCCGCCGGCGGCGGTCCTCGGTAACAAGACGGGCGCCTTCGTGGCGCTGACCAGCGCCAGCATCCAGGCCGCGGTCGCCGGTGGTCCCTACGCGAAGCCGCCCAGCGGCTACCCGGTCGTCACCGATGGCTACATTCCGAACCCGAAGGCGAAGACGGGCTATCCGATCGTCGGTTTCATCTGGGCGTACTTCTACACGTGCTACCCCAACACGAACCCCGACATCACGCCGCTGAAGGCGTTCTTCAAGGCCGCGCTCGCGCTCGACGGCAAGACCGGCCCGACCGCCTACGACACGATCGCGGTGAACAACACGTTCGCTCCGCTCGGCTCGTCGGCGAAAACCGTCAGCCTCGTGAAGATCGGCAAGATCAAGCTGATCAACCCGGGCGCATCCTGCCCGTAAG
>Ga0182012_10006181_pt1 | contig 12250 bp, 5 predicted proteins | sample 612S2SmetaG_FD_120486 | JGI IMG/M metagenome (GOLD analysis project Ga0182012, IMG submission 120486) | Permafrost microbial communities from Stordalen Mire, Sweden - 612S2S metaG | ecosystem: Environmental > Terrestrial > Soil > Wetlands > Permafrost | place: Sweden: Stordalen | collected...
CTCGGGTACAAGCCCTATTTTTCAGCGTACCCAAGCGCCATCCTGTCCGCTGCCAGCCGTCACCCGGAACGGGGGATGTGACCGGTTACCATGGGCGGCAACCAGCCGATTCCCAATTGTGTCACTGACGATGATCGTTTTCTCCGTGCCAGCTATTATTTAGACCGGGTGCCGCAACCCGTAGACGAACGGCAGGCCATTGCCTTCGTCATGAGCATCAGTCGCAATCTCTCGGTCCCTTACACCAAATTCGATTCCACCGGTCAAAACTGGGATGGTAATTATGCAACCATCTATCGCACGATCGCGGATTCGACCAACCGCTTGTATTTTTTCGAATCGACGCTTAGTCCGAACACCATTTGGGTGGACCTTTCCGCTTTGGATTTTGCCAAGGGTGCGACAGTCAAGACACTCCCCGTGTCGGATAACAGGATCCGCACGGGCGACGTGACCGCCAGTTTTGACTCCGCAAAGCCTTTCACTTTTCTGGCGGAATGACCGTCGGGGACATGATGCCGGCGCGGCATCGCCGGCCTCGTGGCCGCAGACGAACTGCAGTGAGGCGGCTGCGAAGTGCGCGTCCTCAAAGCACGACAGCGCGTGGGGCGGGCATTGTTGGACGATGGGCGGCCAGCGCCGACAGGCGTCAGGCCGATGTCGGTCTCCGCCGTCAGCGTTCGCTGGCACAGCGGATCATGCGGCCATACTTGACCGCGCTGATCCCCGCCACCTCGCCCGTCGGTGTTGATTTGAAGGCACGATTGGTCCGGCATGTGCTGGAGTCCGCGACCATGCGGCGAGCGTGTCGCTCCCCAGCCTGCTCGCGGACCTTGGCGTGCGGCCGGCGCCGCTGCCTTGCCCGGCAGCGCCGGCCCCGGTTAATCCTGAAGGATAATGAAAGCACAGATTGCCTCGATCCACGGTTGTCTCCTTTTCATCGTTGCGGTCCTCGTCTCCTGCACGGCGACGCAAACCGGGTCGTTTGCACCGGTCCACCGGCCGGGCGACATCCTGCAGGCCGAGCCGCTCCCCGGTGCGCCGGGCGGTGCTACGGCCATCCGCATCCTGTACGTTTCCACATCGCTGGACGGTTCACCGATCGCAGTCTCCGGTCTGGTGATCGTGCCGTCTGTGCCCGCGCCGCCGGGCGGGCGGCCGGTGCTGGCTTGGCTGCATGCCACGACAGGTGTCGACCGGGCATGTGCGCCAAGCCTGGGTCCGGCGCCGTTCGCCCAGATCCAAGGCCTGCCCGCGTTCCTCGCCGCGGGCTATGCCGTGGTTGCGACGGATTACGCCGGGCTGGGCGGCCCAGGCATGCACCCCTACCTGGTCGGCAGCATCGAGGCGCGCGCGGCACTTGATTCGGTTCGCGCCGCTGTGCAGCTGCCCGGCGTGCAGGCGGGGCCGCGCTTTGCCGTCTGGGGACACTCGCAGGGCGGGCACGCCGCGCTGTTTACGGCTGAGCTCGCCGGGGTCTATGCACCCGAGTTGCGTTTGGTCGGGGTTGCGGCAGCAGCGCCCGTCACCGATGTCGCCGCGCTGGTCGAGCAACCTGGCCAGGACCCACTTTGGGGCGCTCTGCTATCCTACACCGTATGGTCATGGTCTCACGTCTTCAGCGCCGCTCCGGACGCGATCGTGCCTGCCGCCGCTCGACCGACCATCGAGCGCACCGCCAAGGATTGTCTGGAAAGTGCGGACGAGCTGAAACGGCTGCTAAGCGATGCGGCGCCGTTGCGAGACGAGCCTGTTACCCCCGACGCGCATTGGCGCACCCTGCTGGCGGAAAACGCGCCGACGGCGCAGCCAGGCGGACCGCCGGTGTTCCTGGCGCAAGGGGACGAGGACCCGGTTATCCCCGCGCCGCTTACCCGCGACTTCGCCCGCCGGCTCTGCCGCGAGCGAACGCCTGTGCGCTACCTCGCAATGCCCGGGGTCGACCATTATACGGCTGCGGCTCGCAGCGCCACCGCGGCTGCCGATTGGATCGCCGCACGCTTTGCCGGCGTTTCACCGCCAGACGACTGTGCCGCATTCCAATAGCGTGGCGGACAGTGGCTTGGCTGGCGAACAGCCGCCAGCCCAGAGATCCGCCATCCCCCCGACCCGCTCAACCGGTGCACGGTCGGGCTCCCGGCATGATAACGGCCGCGCGGCTAACCGGTTAGCTGCCCGCCGCTCCCAGCGCGGCGTCAGCCCCGCCACCAGCGGCACGTTGGACGGCCGGTCGCCGCCGCCGGCGGGCGCGAGAGCCGGTCAGCCTGCTTGGTCACAACGCCGAGTTCGGACTCAGCCATATCCAGCCGTGAGACGCCGACCTGAAACCCGACACCAGTGAGAAATTGCCGCGACTGACGGGTTGGAGCCCCCCGGGGAGGTTCAGCCGCATCGCTGTCCGTCGTGCGGTTGCGCCGGGTTACGAAACGAACTGGGCGTGCGCGTGCCTCGCGCTGCTCGCGGGTTGGATCGTTCGCGCAGATCGGCCGACGCTGCAGCGATCGGCGGGCGAATCGGGGGCGGTCGCGCCAACGACGCTGCCGCGGCGCCTGTCGGCCTGAACCGACCTCACGGCTTTACCTGCACAGCGGCGTCCACCGCGGCACCGTCCGCGTCCAGCACGGTGATGCGATAGAAGCCGGGACCAGGCGGCAGCCAGGCGGCCTCTCGCCTCACCCGCTCGACCGGCAGCGGCACGCCATCCACAAGGAAGGTCAGCGGGCGGCTGCCGCCCATGGCTCGGATTGTCACCGGTCCATCGGCGGACAGTACCGTTCCCGGCGGCGGAAACAACAGGCGCAGCGCGTCGGTCGGCTGAGCAGCCTCATGTGACGGAGGTGCCGTGCGCGCGCTCGCTCGCGGCGCGGCAGGCAACAAATCGAAGACACGGGCGAGCAGCGGCAAGGCGAGCGAGGCGCCGGTGGCGCCCGGCAGCGGCGTTCCATCGGGCCGCCCCATCCACACACCGACGACATGCCGCGCGTCGAAGCCCAGTGCCCAGGCGTCTCGACCACCCCAGCTCGTGCCGGTCTTCCAGGCGACGCCGTCCGGGCCGGTGTTGGGAAATGGCCGGGTTAGCACATCCGCCGCGTCCTGAGCGGCCGCCGCCGGCAGGAACGGATGCGGCGCGTCGGGCACGCCGGCCAGCAGGCGCAGCGGCGCGGCGCTGCCGGTGGTGGCAAGAGCGGCGTAGAGCCCTGTCGCCTCGCGCAGCGTAATCCCCGCGCCGCCCAGCGCGAGCGGCAGCGACGGATCGGCGCCGCGCGGCAGATGCAGTGTGACGCCAGCGCTGGTCAGCGTGGCGGCGAACCGCAGCGGGCCGACACGATCCAGCAGCGCCACCGCAGGCAGGTTCAGCGAGCGCCGCAAGGCCTCGGCTGCGGTGATCGTGCCGGCGAAGCCGCGATCGAAATTCTCCGGCGCATAGCCGCCGAAGCGGCGCGGCAGATCGGTCAGCACCGTGTTCGGCGCCACAATGCCGTCGGCGAACGCCATGGCGTAGATGAACGGCTTCAGCGCCGAGCCGGGTGAACGCACCGCCTCACTCAGATCCAACGCGCCGGCCCGGGGCTCGCTGCCCCATGCGCCTGGATAGAGCGCCCGGATTTCGTGGCTGTCCGCGTCTGCGATCAGAATGGCGAGCGAGGCGCGCGGCGGCAGATCGGCCAGCCGGTCCTGCGCCAAACGTTCCAACGCCACCTGCAGCGGCAGGTCGAGCGTGGTGCGGACCAGCGGCACGCGCGGTAGCGCAGCGGCGAGCTGCGGCGCGTGTCGCGGGAAAGACAGGCGGGCGACCGGGAGGGTAACATCCTCGCCCGCGTCGAACAGGCCGGCACGAACGCCGGCAGCGAGCACGCGAGCCCGGACGGCGCGGGCGGCATCTGGATGGCGATCGGGGCGCAGCGCCTCCGGCCGGCGGGGGATGGCAACCAGCAGCGCCGCCTCGGCGGGCTCCAACGCTTCGGGCGGCCGGCCGCACCAGGCGAGCGCGCCCGCCCGCACGCCTTCAAGGTTGCCGCCGAACGGGGCGAGCGTCAGCCAGATGTCCAGCACGCCCTGGCGGCCGAACCGGGCCTGAAGCTGCAGCGCCCGCGCTATCTCGATCAGCTTGGTGCGCAGCCTGCGCGGCCGCGGTTCCAGCAGCCGGGCGGCCTGCATCGCGAGCGTAGAACCGCCGGAGACGACCCGGCCGGCCCGCACCCCCTGCCCGGCAGCACGTAACAGGGCCACCGGATCGACGCCGGGATGATACCAGAACCGGCGATCCTCCACGGTGATCAGCAGGTCCAGCAGAACCGGGGAAACGTGCGCGGCATCGCCTTGAAACCGCCACACCCCGCCGGGCGCCGGCCACAGCGACAGCGGGCGGCCGTTGCGATCGGCAATCTCGCTGCCAACGGCAGCAAGACGGGACAGGTCGGGCGGAAACAGGCGGTCGAGGAACGCACCAACCGCCGCCAGCAGCCACAAGGCCGACACGAGGATCGGGAACAGCCTGCCCCACCGCCTGTCCAGGCGCGACTCACTCATCTCCCCAAAGTCCTGCTTCCAAGTTCCGCCGCTCCTCTCCCAGCGGCGAAGTCTCCCGGTCCGCCGTCACTCTGACGCCTGCACCGTCACGCGGCCCGCCGCCTGGCGGGCGAAGATGCCGGGGCGATACATGTCGCTGACCTCGGCACCGGGCAGCTCGAACACCCCCGGGGTCACCGCGCGCACCCGCACGGCCAGCCGGAACGCCGGCGCATCACCGGTCAGCGCCACGACCGCGGCGTAGCGGTCGTCCGCGGCGGGCTGCGCCTCGGCTTCGGTCAGCTTGCCGAGCCAGGACAGACCCGGCGCCGCCCCGCCGCTAAAGCGGGCGGCGATCTCCCAGCCGGCGGGCAGGCCATGCTGCACCATGGCGCGGTGCGCCTGGCCGTCCTCGGCCCTACCCTCCAGCAGAACGACGAACACCGTGTTCTGCCGTAGCGTGTCGAGGTTCAATGGCTGACCGTCCAGGGTGAAGAACTGCCGCGTGATGCGCATCTGCGCCCGCGCAGCGGGAGCCGGGGTCACCGGCACCCCGGTCACCGACACGATCTGCCAGATCGCTGCGTCGCCGAGGTTGCGCGCCGTCGCCGGCCCGGTGAGCGCCACCGCCAGAACCGGCGCGGGCGCGATCGTCCGCCCGTCCAACGCGATTCGCGCCGGCTTGCCATCGCGGCCCAGCACCGCCCCGGCCGCTGCCGCCCAGGCCAGCTCCTGCGTGCTCAGCGTATCGGGGTTCAGGTCGCTGCCGGGCAACGTGTCCAGGAGCCGGGCCAACCGATCGGGCGCGACGCCGCTCTCCTTCAGCAACACCGCGGTCGCCACCTGGTCGCGCAGCGCAGTGCCATAATCGGCGTCCCACCAAGTGCGGCCGGATGGCGCCAGGGCAGCGGCAAACGCCGCCTCGGCGCGCGGCCGGTCATGCGCGAGCGCCAGCGCCGCACCGAGCTGCGCCTTGGCAAGCGGCGTCGGCAGTTGGTCGATCCGCTCGGCGATCACCCGCGCCGCCCCCGGCCGTCCTTGCCCGGCCAGAGCAAGCACATACAGCCGGTAGGACTGAGCGGCGCGGTCCGCAGGGTTATCGTTCTCCACGTCGGCCGCATCATTGAGAAACTTCAGCGCGTCCTTCAACGCCGCATCGGGAATGGCGGCGCCGGCCGTGCGGGCGCGGAGCAGGAATTCGGTGGCGTACGCCGACAGCCAGGGCTCGGCCTCGCCGGACGCCGACCACAGCCCAAACCCGCCATCGAAGCGCTGCCGGTCGAGCACCGACTGCACGTAGCCCTGCAAGCGGCCGGCGCGGTCGGGTCCGGCGATCACGCCGTCAGGCAGCAGGGCCAGCGGGAAGCCGCGGCTGGTCGCCTGCTCCAGGCACAGCAGCGGATAGCGGTCCAGCGCCGCCACCAGCCCGGCGACGTTGTAGCGCACCGCGCCGCCAAACCGGGCGGTGGCCCGCCAGGTGCCGGGGATGTAATCCGCCAGCGCCGGCGCCAGCGGCGAGTCCACGCCCGGCGGCAGCTCCCGGCCCGCCACGCTGGTGACCGCGCCGCGCGCCGGCCGGATGGTGATCGCGGTCTCGCGCTGGATGTGAAAACCGCCCGGCCCCGTAACGTCCAGGTGGATGATCCCGCGCCCCGCCCCGGTTGCGGTTAGCAGCGTACCGGGCAGCGCCTGCGCCCCCGGCGCCAGCGTTGCGGCCAGCCGCGCCGGGCCGGCCAGCGCCAGCGGTCCGGCCACCGACAGGGTCGCCACATCCTCCCCTGCCGGCAGGTCGAGATTGTTCAGCAGCACTGTGACCCGCGCCTGGTCGCCCGGGGCAAGAAAGCGCGGCAGCAACGGCTCCGCCACCAGCGCGTCGCGCACCAGGATATCGGCATGGGCGGCGCCGAGCCGATTGCCGCTCCAGGCCACGGCCATCAGCCGCACCTGCCCGTTGAAGTCCGGCAGGTCGAGCGGGATCTGGGCCACGCCATCGGCGCCTGCCTGCAGCGGCGGCGTGAACAGCGTGACCGTCTTCTGCGGAATGTCCGGCAGCACAAAGCTGCCTTCATCGCCGCCCTGACGCAGGGCCGTGGCAGCGCCGTCCGGCGGCGCGATCAGCCGGCCCCAGTCGTCACGGATATCCAGCCCCAGCCGTTGCCGCGCGAAGAAATGCTCGCCCGGATCGGGGGAGGAAAAATTCGTCAACCGCAGGATGCCCTCGTCCACCGCGGCGACGCTGATCCAGGCGCCAGGAGCGGTGCGCAGCCGCACGGTGGCACGGGCGCGAGGCGTATATTTCTCCGCCGCCTCGAACGCGACAGACAGCTTGCGCGCACCGGAATCGACGCCGACCCAGACCAGGCCGATGGCGCGCTGCGGCCGGGATTTCGCATCCGCCGCCGTGCGGAACACATGCACCGCGGCATAGGCGCCCGCGCCCCAATCGGCGCCCACCGGCATATCGACGTCGGTTCCCCGCTCGGGCACGGCGATGTTGCGCAGTGCCTGCACCCGGTCCGACAACACCAGCAGAGTTGCCTGACCGCCGAACGGCGCGGCGATATGAATCCGCGCAGTCTCGCCGCTTGCGTAGCTGGCACGCCCGGCGGAGACATCCACCAGGTCGGGCACGTCGGGATTGTCGGCAGCCACCCAGCCGGCGCGGAACCGCACCGAACTGGCTGCCAGTCCACCCGCCTGCGTCACCTCGATGCGGTAGCGGCCGAAATCCAGCTTGCGCGCGACATGTGCTGGACGGTCGGCGGGAATGGCGAGGTCCTGCGTCTCAAGCGGCTCGTCCCGCCACACCGTCTCGTAGCGCGCCAGGCTGCCGCGCATGACCAGCCGCCAGTCCGGCCGTTCCCGCACCAGGCGCAGCCTGGCCGGCAGCGCGATCCGCGTGCCGTCCGGCGCGACGGCGACGATATCGAACGCGGCCTCGGCGCCGGCATCGATGGCGTTGTCCGCGAACGCCGGCTTGATTCCGATCAGCGGCCCCGCGGCGCGCACCGGGATGTCCACCGTGGCCAGCGAGGCGTGACCGGACGGGTCGTTCACCCCGACGGATATCGATGCTTTCAGGGCATGGGTGGTGTCGGGCGCGTGCTGCAAAGGCACGGTCAGGATGGTGTGGCCCTGCGCGTCGGTATCGGGCAGGTCGAGGCTCTGCTCGTCGGGGGCGAAGGCTTCGTCGGTCAGGCCGATGCGATAGCCGGACAGCGCCGGAAACGGCGCCGGGTCGATCGCCAGCCGAAGCTGTGCCTGGCCGGTCAGCCCGGCACCCGGCGCGCCATACAGATAGCGCGCGGTCACCGGCAGAGTCGCCGCCTGGCCGGGGACCAGCGGGCCGGCAACCGGACCCAGTTCCACCGCCATGCGGTCCGGCACAAAGGCATCAACCCGGAACGAGGCCTTGCCGATCGGCGGCGCCGCCGGGTCCGATTTCACCTCCACCGTCCAGGTACCAGCGGGCGCGCCGGCTGACAGCGTCACCGGCAGATGCAGCGCAGCGTCCGCCGTTCGTGCCGGTGTTGTCTCCAGGAAGGTCTGCCCGTTTGGGCGCCTGATGACGACCCGTGCGGGAATGTCGGCGGGGCGGCCGGCGTCGTCGCGCAGCAGCGCCATCACCTGCACTGTCTCGCCCGGCCGGTAGATGCCGCGATCCAGCCAGACGAACGCATCCAGCGGCCCAGGATGCGGCAGTCCCGCCACGCCACGGTCCGACAGATCGAACGCGGCAGCGTCGAGGTCGAGCACGGTGTAGTCGTCGCCCGCCATCGCCTCCACCACGCGCGGCGCCACCGCCCCCTCGCCGTGCAGCAGCGGCGCCGCGAAGCGGCCGACACCGTCCGCACCGGTCACGGTCTCGGCCAGCACGTCGTTGTTGTGCGCCAGCAGCCGCAGCGCCACGCCCTGGCGCGGCTGCACATCTGCGAAGCCGCGGACCTGCACAGTCAGCCCATCGGCGCCGCGCCAGACGGTGGGGGCAAGATCAGTGCGCAGGATCATCTGCACCGCCTCCGGCGCGCCGGGGGTGCCGTCGCCGGCGCGGGCAATCAGCGCATACAAGCCGGGACCGGACGCGGCGAGCGCATCCGGGAGCGGCAGCGCAGTCCGCGCGGTGTGGTTCATCTCCCAGCGTGGGATCGGCGCAGCACCTTGCCACACGACGCGGCCGGAGCGCTCGGCAATGGCGCTGGCGTCCCCGGCATCGACCGGCTGGCCCAGCCGGTTGTCGCGCAGGAAACCGACGACGTTGCGCTCGGTCAGCCGGGCCAGGGTCAGGGCGACCTCGGATAGGTTCATGGTGGCGAGGCCGATGGCCGGCGACTGGCCGCGCGGCAGGACAAACAGGCGGGTGTCGAAGTCGATGCGCGGCCGCCGGTTGGCCATCGCAACCGACAGCGTGTCGTCATGCAGCAGCGACAGGCCGCCCTCGCCCGGCAAGCCGGCCCGCAGCGTGACCCGCGTGGTTGCGCCTGAGGGAAGGCCGGAGACGCAAAGTTCGTCGCCCTCGCGGGTGACCGCGGCGCCTGGCATCGCCGGGTCAAGCCGCACCCAGTCGGCCGGATGGAAGTCGTCGCGGTGCGTGGGGGCAACGGTGAAACTGACGCAGGCGCGCGGGGGATCGGCCTCCGGCTCGGTGCGGATCCCGCGAACCAGGACGCCGGTTGCGCGCCGGGTCTCATCCAGCGCCTGACGGATCGCGGCGTCGTCCGGCTTGCGTTCCTGCGCCGCCTCCAGCGCGCCGATCGCCTGCGCCGGGCGCCCGAGCGCCTTCAGCGCCTCAGCGATCAGCAGCAGCGGCGGCACTTCGGGGGCGCCGGCGCCGGCGGCGGCGAATGCCTTCCAGGCGGCGCGCAGCGCCCGCGTCGGATCGGGCGGCGTGCAGCGGAGCTGTGCCTCGGCCAGCGCCTGCCACTGCTCGGCCGACGCATCGCCGAGGCCGACGCGGGTTTCCCAGGCGGCCGCGGCCGCTGCCCAGTCCTGCTTCCGGATCGCGGCGGCGGCCTGCTGTTCGGCCTGCCGGCGGGCCTGCGGCGTTCCGCCAGCCGGGAAGCGGGCGGTCAGGCTGGTCGCGTAGGCATCAGCGTCGGCGGAAAGCCCAGGCGGCGCGAACTCCTCGGCGCACGCGGGACCAAACGTCAGGCAAACCAGTGCTGCGAACAGCAGCGCAAACCGACGCATGACGCCCCCCTGGTTCAATTCGTCAGTCTAGCACCGGCGGCCCGGCGGCGCGGGGATGTTACGATGCGCCCGATCACCCTGGCGCAGCGGTAGCATCGCACAGGTGCCAGCCGCGGGAGTGAGGACCCCGGTTTCGACGCGGGATCGGCCGTAAGCGGACGGATTGGCCTCGGGCCAAACGCGGCCGACGGTTGCACGCGGCGGCCGAAGCCGTCAGCGCCGGCTGCTATGGCGGTGTGGCCGCGCGACGAAAATTGCGCGCAGCACGATCGGGCGCGGCACCAAGGACCTGAAGGCGCCAGGTTCTTTGACCGCCGAAGTGCGCCGGAAAGGCGCCAGTCGTCCCACAATCACGGCCAGGACCCGACGCTACTCGACGATCTGAAGCAAGCGCTCGAACCGGCGACGATGGGCGACGGCATCGCGGAGGAGCCCATTCCGTAAAGATTCTGCCTTAGCAGGCGGATCGGAACGGCAGCAGGATGTCCATCATCTACTTTCCCCAGAGGGGCGCGGCGCTTCGCCGAAGTCTCCCGCGCCGCGATTTGCCCTGCTCGCCCTCCCCGATTCACTGGGTCATTATTCTGCGAAGGCGAAGCGAGAGCAGCATCAAGACGGCGCCCCCGAGGATTATCCCCGCCGACGGCTCGGGAACGGCGGCCACGACCGGGACAATCGATACGTCGTCGAGGTTCCAGTTGCCATAAAATGCGTTGAACCCCTGAAAGCTCAAGATAGTATTTGTATCGGTGATATACGATCCGGGGATATCGAACACCTCTGTCTGGTAGGTCGACGCCGTGTCACCGGTAATCGTCGTGGAAAATCCGCCAAAATTGACGGTGAAACTATCCAGAGAGAGAGCGCTCTCGTCCAACAGCGAGAAGGACAAGGTGTACTCCTGGCCAGCCGCTGTCGCAATGGTTTGCGACAGCGTACCGGTGCCGGTGAACGCGGCGTCGTAAGCATCCCCTGGCGGGACGAAGGCGCTGTCAATCACTATCGACGCGTCGCTAGTCCAGCCGGTGAAATCGCCCGTCGCAAAATTGCCGTTCGCCACCAGGTCGGCCCAAGCGTGCTGCCCCGCGAGCCCCATAAAGGTCACGCAAAGAGCCAAAAGGGATTTCAGTCTCATAGGCTCTCTCCTGCCGGTGGAACGGGTTTCTTGGGCATATTGTGGTGAGGGGCGGCGAAATCCGGACAACATTTCTTATACCGTCCCGTGTGCGAAACTAATCAACGTTCCGGTCCCGCTATCGTGATTTGTGACGAATGTCCCGCTCGGTTCGGCCCCAGTCAAAGTCATTACGGCGGTGTGTGTTCCGTCCGTGACCCGCAACTGGCCGCCCACGAACGTCGGCGCTTGCAGTTTTGCAAAGTTCAGATCGGTGATGTCGATCTGGCTGTTGCTCGCGAAGAAATTTGTGATCGTATCCCCGTTCAACGCTGCCGCTGTGTCCTTGAAGGTTGTCGAACCGCCAGCAAAGCCAACGAATGTTTCCAGCCCCGCCGCCCCCCCGGTCAGCGTCTGGTTCAGACCGCCTGCCGTCACCGTGTCAGCGTGAGTGTTCAGATCGTCAACCGTCAGGCCCGAAAAGCCGTTGGCGATAAAGCTCATCGCACTCGGAGCCGAGGCGAGCAGCACGGTCGTAATGTTTGTGATGTTGGGGCCCATCGTGACGTTCGTCCCACCGCCAAGAACGTCCAATGACGTACTACCAGTGCCACCGTTGATCTTCGCGCCGATCGTCGCCGCCGTGACCTGGATCTGGTCGTTGCCGCTACCGCCATTGACCGTCTCGTTGGCACTGCCGACGGTGACACTGTCGTTGCCGCTGGCGAGGTTGATCACCGAGGAGTCGTTTGCCCCAATGATCGTGATCGTGGGCGCCTTCGGGTTCAATGGATTGATCGTCGCGGCGGTGACATCGACTGTGACGTTCAGCCCAGAGCGCAAGGTAATGGACTGGTTGGCGGCGGCGATCGATCCATTCGCCGCCTGACCTTCCTGGGCGTTCACCACCTGGACGTTGCTGAGGTTGGCTGGCAAGCCAAGGTTGAAAAGTCCGGCGCCAATCAGATCCAGCACGTTCGAGCCGCCAACGCCGCCGTTGATCTGATCGCCGGCGGAGAGTGTGTTTGTCCTGGCATCGATCGTGTTGTTGCCGCTCCCGCCGCTGACGATGTCCACGCCAGTGGTCAGCGTATACGTCTGGCCTGGGGGCGTCACCGTTCCGGTCACCCCCACCGTCGTGGTCACCGGCGTCGAGCTTCGCGCACCGTCGCTCACCTGCCAGGTCACCGTCCGGCTGGTATCCGCGCCGTAATCCGTCGGGTTCGTGCTCGTCGAGCTGAACGTCACCGACTCCAGCACCGCCTGATACGCGCTCAGGCTGGCCGCGCCGCTCAGCGTCAGAACGCCGGTCGTCGCGTTGTAGTTGCCGGTGATCCCGCTCTGCGGGGTGAAGTTCAGCGTGTCGCCGCTGAACAGCCCGCCGCTGATCGTCACCGTCGCCCCCGCCAGCGTCGTGCTGCTCGGGTCGCTCACCGCCAG
>Ga0182012_10006182_pt1 | contig 12250 bp, 11 predicted proteins | sample 612S2SmetaG_FD_120486 | JGI IMG/M metagenome (GOLD analysis project Ga0182012, IMG submission 120486) | Permafrost microbial communities from Stordalen Mire, Sweden - 612S2S metaG | ecosystem: Environmental > Terrestrial > Soil > Wetlands > Permafrost | place: Sweden: Stordalen | collected...
CGCGCACCAGCATTTGCAGATGGAGGCCGGGCTGGCCCAGGCGCTCACTCAGCGCGATTTGCGGCAGTGCCGCCAGATCGCGCAAGGTGCGCATGCCCCAGCGTTGCAGCGTTTCGAAAAGTTTATTGTCCCCATCATGAGCACAGTTAGAAACGTGATGCGCTAAGACTTCCAAGGAAAGTGGGCCTAACATGGCTGCTTCTTTTCCAGGCGGAATGACAGTGATGGCGGAAAATCCTCGGGCGGCTAGCATGGCGGTGTCTGGATTCGATGCGATGGCAACTTGAATCGCGAATCCTAATCGCGAGGCTCGGTCTATGATTTTGCGGGCAAGCTGGGGCAACGGGCCGAACAATGCTTCGAGGCCGGCGACATTGAGCAGTAGCGTGTCGCAGGCAATGTCTTCGATGCGCGGCGAGAAGACTTGTGCACAGTCGAGCAGCGCGGCATGGGCGGCGGCTTCTTGAGCGGCTGACTGTTCGCGCAGAGTGACGCCGCCGCAGGAATCGAGTTCAAGTTTGCTCATGCCGGGATGCACGCCTGCATTGCGGGCTGCTTCGTTGCGGGCCAAGACGGTTTGCAGAGGAGCGCGTCCGATGATGACGGCGACGGCTTGCGAACGCAGCTCGGGTTCGGCACGGAGTACGGCTTGCACGGGGAAGTCAGGGACGAAGAGGCAAGCGTAGGTCATCCCAGGTTCTCCCATGGGCTGCGGAAGGCGAAATCAGCAGTAGTGGATTGTGTGGGCTTGCGGGGAAGGCGGGAGCGCAGCAACTCGCCTTCGATCCGCAAGCCTTGTAAGAGTTGGGAGTGAGCGGGTTGGTTCTGGCGTGAATAGGTGGCGTTAGCGCGTAATTGAATCGACAAAGAAGCGCAGCTTGGAGCACACGGCGCGGATGCCGTCACCAGCAAAATCGTGGGCGTGTGCTCGACAGTTCGACGGAAGCGAAACCATGATGCCAAAGGGATGCGTCGCAAGGCGGTGGACGGCACATCGCCGAGGTCGATGACGATCATGCCGAAGCCTCCACTTTGCAGCACCAGATCGATAATTCGCAGGGTCTGATCCAAGCGATTCATCATCGGGCGATTCGGACCCGGGCGGTTTAGGTCTTTCTTTCCGGATGGTTTTTCGTTGCAACGGGTCCAGAGCAGGCGTACCAGATCGACTCCAGCGGCTGCGGCGGAGAGTGGGTCGAAGGCGTCGCCAGCATCCACCAAAACGCAAGTTTCCTGGCGGGCCGTGGCGGCGGCGAGAGCGGTCAGCAAAATGCTGGTGCGTCCGCTGGATGGGGGGCCGAATATTTCGGTGAGACAGCCGCGGGGCAGTCCTCCGGTCATGCGGTCGAGGGCGGGGGCGCCGCTGGCGGCCATTTCGGGAGCGAGCCGGACTTCGAGCCGCGACGCCAGCGACACGCCAGCCAGTTTGGGGCTGGAGAGCCAGTCGGCGGCACTGGCAGGCGGCTTTCGCTCTCCCGGCGAAGGGAGCGGAAGGAGAGCGGGGCGGAGCAAGACAGATGCTAAAGACACAGGAATCCTCACAAAAGCTCAAAGGCGGGTAAAAATCGAGGAGCTTGTTTCGCTTTTTATTCGCCCAAGGGAATGATTTTGCGCTCTGGCGGATGGCTTGTCAAGGCGTTAAAAAGTGATGCATTTCTTGATTATGTAAAAATGCGTTATGTAATTAAGCATAATATCGCTTGTGGATTACGTAAATATGCATTATTCTAAAATGCATAATGAGCGAGATGGAGAACCCTTTTGTATTCGGAGAAGTTATTGACGAGTCGGATTTCGTCGACCGTGCTCCTGAGCTTGACCACTTAGTTCGGGATTTGGGGGATGGCCAAAAAGTTTTTCTCCTGTCTCCGAGGCGCTTTGGCAAAAGTTCGCTGGTTGCCCTTGCCCTGCTGAAGCTCAAGAAAAAGCACATTCATACGGTGAGCCTGACGGTGAGCAGTTACTCGAGCTACGGACAATTTCTGGAGAAGTATGCTGAAAAAGTACTGCGCGCCGCCGGTCCATGGGAACGCGTGAAGGGGTGGGCTACGAGATTTGCGCAGCGGGTCAAGCCTGACGTGAACTTTGATATGAGTAATGGTGAGGTGAGTATTTCTTTCGGGAAAGGCGCGAACTTCGATGCTGAACCTTTTGCACCGGACGTATTTGCTCTTCCTGGGGAACTGGCGCGGCATGGGGGCTTCCGCATGGCGATCTGCCTCGATGAGTTCCAGCAGATCACGCAATTCGATGGTGGATCGGTCGAAGACGTCATCCGCAACCAGGTGCAGGAGCAAAGGGAGGTGGGATATGTTTTTGCGGGATCGCAGCCCTCGCTCATGGGGGAAATGCTTTCTTCCAAACGCTCTTTCTTTAAGGCGGGCCCCCAAATATTTCTCGACAAGATCCCGGCGAAAGAATGGGAGGAATTTATTACCCGCCGTTTTCGCAAAAGAGGCCGGACGCTGGACGGCGCTGGGATGGAAACTCTGCTGGCGGCGGCGGACTTAATTCCTTACGATGTGCAGCGAATTGCGCATGAGTTGTGGGACTATGCGGAGATCACGGAACGGAAAGTGCTCACTGCGTCGGATGTGAACCGCGTAATTGGGAGTCTGGTGGCGGGGCAATCCACGTATTTTGAATTGCTTTGGCAGCAATTGTCGGCGCGGCAGCGGGCTACATTACAGGCTCTGGCCCAACAGGGTGAAGCCGAAATTTTTTCTGAGGCGGTTCGAGAGAAGTTTCGCCTAGGGTCAGCTTCTACGGTGCAGACCGCTCTGCGGGGCTTGAATGCAAAGGATGTGTTGGATCGTTACAGGGGCAAATACTTCTTTTTGGATCCGCTTTTTCCGGTGTGGATTAAGCAGAAAGCTGCGTAGCCCTTAGCGATTGGGTTGCTTCTTTTTGACGGCTGAGACTTTTTTCAGGCGGTGAGCGGATTCGAACTCGGCTTCCAGTTTTCGGGTGTCGAGATTCTCGCGGATATGTTTTAGGTGTTGTTCCAGCTTGCGCATTGCATCTGCGATGTTGGCCTGGTTGGTGGCCGCAATGTCTTTCCACATGGAGTAGGGGCTGCCGGAGATGCGGGTCATTTCGCGGAGGGCGCGTCCACCGGCTTCGAGCAGGGGGGCGTCGTCGCCGAATTCGCCTACCAGAGCAGAGGCCAGGGCGGTGGAAATCATTTGTGGCAGGTGGCTGATCCAGGCGCAGAGTTTATCGTGGGCTGCGGCGTCAAGGATGGCGATGCGAGCGCCGATTTTTTCTATCCATTCCAGATATTCGCCTGCGAGTCCGGCGTGGATTTCTTGTCCGGAGAGGGGAGTGATGAACCATGCGGCTCCGGAGAATAAGTCGGCGTCGGCGAATTCGACTCCGGCCTGTTCTTTGCCGGCCATGGGATGTCCGGCGAGAAATTGGTGGGCTGCGGATTTTCCGAAGGACTTCTTCGCGGCGGTTACGACTTCTGCTTTCGTGCTGCCGACGTCTGTGAGCAGGGTTGTGCGCGGTAGAGTGGGGGCGAGTTCGCGGATCGCATCGATGATTGCGCCCACTGGAGTGGCCAAGACTATGACTTGGCTTCCGCGGGCGGAATCGACTAAGTTGGTGCGGTCTTCATCGATTGCGCCTTTGGCATGTGCGCGTTCCAGCACGGGTGCTCGATCGCAGCCGATGATTCTTCCGGTGAAGCCGTGCTTTTTGAAGGCGAGGCCGAGCGAGCCGCCGATCAATCCTGTGCCGACGATGGTGATTTGGCGGATTGACATCAGAGTGTCATCCGGGGCTAGGCGATGGTGCGGCCTACGGCGGGGGCGATGATGCGGAGTTCGTCCATCAACTTGGCAAACTGGTCGGGAAAGAGTGATTGCGCGCCGTCGGACAAAGCTTTGTCGGGATCGTGGTGCACCTCGATGAGCAGCGCGTCGGCTCCGGCGGCGAGGGCGGCGCGAGTCATGGGAGCGACTTTATCGCGCAGTCCGGTGCCGTGGGAGGGATCGACGGCCATGGGCAGGTGCGAGAGCTTGTGGATGATGGGGACGGCGGAAATGTCGAGCGTGTTGCGAGTGTAAGTTTCAAAGGTGCGGATGCCGCGCTCGCAGAGAATGACATTGTAGTTGCCACCGGCCATGATGTATTCGGCGGAGAGCAGTAGTTCTTCGAGCGTGGCCGCGATGCCGCGCTTTAACAGCACCGGCTTCTTCACTTTGCCGAGTTCGCGCAGGAGATTGAAATTCTGCATGTTACGGGCGCCGACCTGGAAGACGTCGATGAAGGGGAGCATCAGGTCAATTTGAGAGATTTCCATGACCTCGCTGACGACGAGCAGGCGGAACCGATCGCCGGCTTCGCGCATGATTTTCAGCGCTTCGAGGCCCAGGCCTTGAAATGAATAGGGAGAAGATCTTGGCTTGAACGCGCCGCCCCGCAGGCCTTTCGCGCCTGCTTTCGCGACTTGTTCGGCGACGGTAAAGAGCTGGTCGCGCGATTCGACGGAGCAAGGTCCGGCGATAACCACGACTTGTTCGCCGCCAACTTTGACTCCGTAGTTGAGTTCGACGATGGTGCCTTCCGGTCGAAAGCTTCGTCCCGCGAGTTTGTAGGGCGAACTGATGCGATGAACGTGCTCGACGCCGGAGAGTACTTCCAGATTGCGGATGTCGAAGTCGATGCGTGCGCCGACGGCGGCGAGAACGGTCTGGCGTTCGCCGGTGGTGCGATGCACGGCAAAGCCCATGCGGACGAGATGTTCGATGACGTCTTGGATTTGCTCGTCGGAGGCCGAGTCTTGCATGGAGACAATCATGGGATCGGATAGCGGTCGCGGAGAGCGCTAGTCGTTGACCTCCGAATCTAATTCGGTGTCGCCGGATATTTCCAGAGGCGCAGGACGGGGCGCGATTTCTTCCATTTGAATCTGGCGCATGATGTCCATGATGCGTTCGTAGATGCGGAGCAGTTCGCGCTCCGAGAGCGGGCCGGGGTTATGCTTCCGGACGTTTTCGAAGACGGCTTTCTCGCGATCGGGCTCGTAGATTGGCATGTGAGCTTCTCGCTTCAATGCGCCGATGGCGTGGGCGGCTTGCGCGCGCTGGCTCAACAGCTCGACCAGGGTGCGGTCGAGCTGGTCAATCTTGTTGCGTAGGGCGGGAAGGTCCATAGGTCTAACGTGTTAATAAGTTTTACAAGTGCAGTGGGGCGTTTGGCAAATTGGCGATGAACACCGGGGCTAAAGCCCGATCGATTCGTGGACGTATTCGTGGGCCTGAAGGCCCACGCTTCCACGGTTGTCTAAGCGTTCCCATTGTTACGACGAACTCACGTTCCTCTGGTTAGGATTCATCGTTCCTGGGCGCGAGCACCGGCGTTCCCAATCAGCATTAGGCGTTCACCGTGGCTCTGCGGCTCTTTTGCTTGATGTTCACGGGGTCGAGGAATTTCATCAAGCCGCGGAGCTGGGTTCCGACTTCTTCGATCTGGTGCTCTTGTTCGGCTTCACGTTTGGCTTCGAACCATTCGCGGCCGGAGGCGTTTTCTGCGATCCATTTGCGGGCGTAGGTGCCGTCCTGAATTTCGTGCAGCATTTGCTTCATGGCGGCGCGGGTCTCATCGGTCACGATGCGCGGGCCGCCGGTGTAGTCACCGTGCTCGGCGGTGTCGCTGATCGAGTAACGCATGTAGTTGAGTCCGCCGCGATACATCAAGTCGACGATGAGTTTGAGCTCGTGGAGACATTCGAAATAGGCGATCTCAGGCTGATAGCCCGCTTCGACCAGAGTTTCGAATCCGGCTTTGACGATGGCGCTGGCGCCGCCACAGAGCACGGCCTGCTCGCCGAAGAGATCGGTTTCAGTTTCCTCGGAGAAGGTGGTTTCGATGACTCCGGCTCGGGTGCCTCCGATGGCTTTCGCGTAGGAAAGTGCGAGCGCGCGGGCGTGGCCGGAGGCGTCCTGATGAATCGCGAGGAGCGCGGGTGTGCCGCCGCCTTCGATGAAGACTTCGCGGACACGGTGCCCCGGAGCTTTGGGGGCGATCATGGAAACGTCGACGTCGGTGGGCGGCTTGATGGTTCCGAAGCGAATGTTGAAGCCATGGGCGAACATGATGGTCTTGCCAGCTTTGAGAAATGGGGCGATGTAATTTTTGTGAACCTCGGGCTGCGCGGTATCGGGGACGAGGTTCATGATGACGTCGGCCCAGTCGGCGGCTTCGGCGATGGAGGAGACGGTGAGTCCGGCGGCTTCGGCTTTGGCGCGCGAGTCGCTGTTGGCGGGAAGGCCGACGCGCACTTGCACTCCGCTGTCTTTGAGGTTGAGGGCGTGAGCGTGGCCCTGCGAACCGTAGCCGATGATGGCAACTTTCTTGCCGCGAATGATGGAGAGGTCAGCTGAGTCGTCGTGATACATGATTGCCATGGTGAAATCCTTTCGAGTTGAATGTCTGTTGGGCTAGATTGAGACCTAGACCGAATAGGAAACGTTGCTATCGTCGGTGAGCTGCGCCAGCGCGCTGGGGGCGCAATCGACGACTGCGCTCTTGCTGCCGCGGCGCATGGCAACGATGCCGGTGCGAACCATTTCCAGGACGCCGTAGGGACGCAGAACTTCGAGCAGTCCGTCGATTTTGTCTTCCGTGCCGGTGATTTCGATGGTCAGAGATTCGGGCGAGACATCGACGACACGGGCGCGGAAGACCTGGGCAAGTTCAAGAACTTTGGAGCGAGTCTCGTCCGTTGACGCGACTTTAATCATGGCGAGATCGCGCACGATGGCCGGTTCTTCGGTGATATTTTCGACCAGTAGCACGTTGACCAGCTTATAAAGATTGGCTTCGATGCGACGGGCGGCGTCTTGATCGGCGTCGACGGTGACCGTCATGCGCGAGACTTCGGGCTTCTCGGTGCGTCCCACGGTGAGCGAATCGATGTTGAAGGCGCGGCGGCGGAACAGGGAAGCGACGCGGGTCAGCACGCCGGGCTTGTTTTCGACATAAACCACAAAAGTATTGAGCATAAAAAATCCTCCAGGCCTTATTCGTCGGCTGCGGTTTCGACAATGGGGCTGGGGCGGCGAATCATCTCGTGCAGCGCCGATCCTGCGGCCACCATGGGATACACCGTGTCTTCCTGCTCGACGTGGAAATTGATTAACACTGGCCCATCGTGCTCGCGAGCTGCGCGCACTGCGGGGACGACATCGGAGCGCTGAGAAACCGTCATACTGCGAATGCCGTAAGCCTCGGCCAGTTTGGCGAAGTCGGGATTGAGCAGCGGCGTGGCCGCGTAGTTGCGGTCGTAGAAAAATTCCTGCCACTGGCGAACCATGCCGAGGAATCCGTTGTTGATGATGGCAATGTTGATCTTGAGATTTTCCTGAACGATGGTGGCAAGTTCCGCCATGGTCATCTGGAATCCGCCGTCGCCGACGACTACCCAAACCTCGGCCTCGGGGCGGGCGACTTTAGCGCCGATCGCGGCGGGTAGGGCGAAGCCCATGGTGCCGAGTCCGCCGGAGGTGATGAGCGAGCGTGGTTGCTCGTGCTTGTAGTACTGCGCTTCCCACATCTGGTGCTGGCCAACGTCAGTGACGACGATGGTGTCCTGGGCCCGGGTTTCGCGCCAGAGATCGTTGATGACGTGGGCGGCGTAGAGATGACCGTTGTCGGGAAGATTCTGAATATCGCGAACCGCGGAATCGCCGCGGGCGCGGTCGATGGAATCGAGCCACTCACTGTGATCGCCTGATTGGATGCGGGGCAGAAGCTCGTACAGAACTTCGCGAAGATCGCCCACCAGCGCGACATCCACTTTGACGTTCTTGTTGATTTCCGCGGGATCGATTTCGACGTGAATCTTCTTGGCGTTGAGCGCGTAGTTTTTCAGATTGCCGGTAACGCGGTCGTCGAACCTCATGCCGAGCGCGATGAGGAGATCGGAATCCTGAATGGTTTGATTGACCCAGGCTTCGCCGTGCATGCCCATCATGCCGAGGTTCAGAGGATGCGATGCGGGGAACGCGCCGAGTCCGAGCAATGTGGGAGCGACCGGGATGCCGGATTTCTCGGCGAATTCGCAGACTTCTCGCATTGCGTTAGAAATGATCGCGCCGTGGCCGAGCAGAATCACGGGGCGCTTGCTGTTCTTTATTAGTTCGAGAGCCTTCGCGTATTCGGGCGCGGAGGGAGAAAGATCGGGACGATAGCCGGGTAGTTGCGGCTTGGCGGCTTCGTAATCGAATTCGCAGGATGACTGCTGCGCGTCTTTTGTGATGTCGATCAGAACGGGGCCGGGCCGGCCGGAGCGCGCGACGTAGAAGGCTTCGCGAACGGTGCGAGCGACTTCGCTGGGGTGCGTGACCAGATAATTGTGCTTCGTAATGGGCAGGGTGATGCCGGTGATGTCGGTTTCCTGAAACGCGTCAGAGCCGATGAGCTTGCTGCCGACCTGGCCCGTGATGCAGACGATGGGAATGGAGTCGAGCATGGCCGTGGCGATGCCCGTCACCATGTTGGTCGCGCCGGGGCCGGAGGTCGCGACCGCGACGCCAACTTTGCCGCTGGCGCGAGCGAAACCGTCCGCCATGTGAGTTGCGCCCTGTTCGTGGCGAACGAGGATGTGGTGGAGCTTGCTGTGCTTGAGGGCGTCGTAGGCGGGCAGGATGGCTCCGCCGGGATAACCGAAGATGGTCTGGACGCCTTCGCGTTCGATACATTCCCAGAGAATTTGAGCGCCGGTTTTGGTGGTTGGGCTAGACATAGCTTTGGTAATAAACCGACCGACCGGTCGGTTGTTATTCTGTTATGCTAGACGCATCTCATGAAGGCTGTCAACCATAATCAGAGGGAAGTTGGCACTGCGGATACGCATTCTCCGTTACCGCCGCGGGGCGACGGCGCGATTACGGGCGGGTCGCGATTTGAGATTTTGCGTACGGCGGCGCGGTTATTTCAGCAGCAGGGATATGATGCGACATCGATGAGCGATGTGGCGCGGGCGCTGGGGCTGAGCAAGGGCGGACTCTACCATCATTTCAAGAGTAAGGATGAAATTCTATTTAGTCTGATGAATCATGCGCTCGACATCACGCAGGAGAGGGTAATTGGTCCGGTGGAAAAGATTGCCGATGCTGAAGCTCGGTTGCGTGCCTTGATTCGTTTGCATATCGAAGTTGTGCTGAGCATTCGCGATCGTGAGATATCGGTGATGCTGCATGAGAATCATCCGCTGCCGCCGCTGATGCGGAAGCATATCAATAAGCGAAAAAAAGAGTATGTGCGATTTGTGGAGGGGTTGGTGGCGGATGTGCAGCGTGGAGCTCAGGCAAAAGTGACGCCGCGGGCGGCGACGTTTGCGCTGCTGGGTATGATCAACTGGATTCACCAGTGGTATAAGCCGGGCAAGTCGCTAGATGGAGAACAGTTGACGCAGCAGTATACCGAGCTGTTTTTTGCGGGGGCGATTCGGTGACGATATTCGAGGAGAAAGACTTTGGACTTTTCTAAGAAGCGGATTGCGGTGCTGGGCGCGGGCAAGATGGGCGGGATTTTGCTGAAAGCGTTTGTGGAGAAGCGCATTATTTCTCCGGAACTGACTCGGGCTACGGTGCAGCACGAGGAACGGGCTCGATCGTTGTCAGACAAGTTGGGCCTCCCGGTTGGGATCGACAATGCTGCCGCAGTCGCGGGTGCCGATATCGTATTCATCTGCGTGAAGCCGCAAGTGGTGCAAGAGGTGATTGAGCAAATTCGTCCCAGTTTGACGGGGAAGCAATTGTTTATTTCGGTGGCTGCGTCGGTGTCGACGGGTCAGATTGAACAAGCGCTCGGAGGAGAAGCGCGGGTGATGCGCGCCATGCCGAATACTCCTTCGGTGCTGGGCGCTGGGATGACTGGGTTGTGCAAAGGGAAATTCGCGACGTTCGAGGATGCTGCGACGGCGACCGCACTATTCGATGTGGTGGGGCGCACGGTCGTGGTGGATGAGAAGCATATGGACGCGGTGACTGGATTGTCGGCGAGTGGGCCGGCGTTCATCTACATCATTTTGGAGTCGCTGGCGGAGGCGGGCGTGAAGGTTGGATTGCCACGCGACATCGCAACGTTGCTGGCGGCGCAGACGGCGTTGGGGTCGGCGAAGATGGTTTTGGAGACGGGGCAGCATCCGGCGCAACTGAAGGATGCGGTGACGACTCCCGCGGGATGTACGATTGATGGCATCATGGAACTGGAAGAGGGCAAGCTGCGAGTAACGTTGATCAAAGCGGTGGTCAAGGCGGCGCAGCGCGCGAAGGAACTAGCCTACAAGAGCTAAGGCTTCGGGCGTGTGATTGCGCCTTGCGAGGCGGAGGAGACCAGCGCTGCATATTTCGCGAACACTCCGTTGGGATAACGGAGCGCGGGAGCCTTCCATTCTTTGAGACGGCGCTGCAATTCGGAGGCATCGATTTCTACTTCGATCTTTCGTTTTGCGACATCGATGTGGATGGTGTCGCCTTCATGGATGGCCGCGATTGGGCCGCCCAGCGCGGCTTCTGGAGAAACGTGTCCTGCCATTAAGCCGCGGGTTGCGCCGCTGAAGCGGCCGTCGGTTAGGAGGGCGACCGATTGGCCGAGTCCTTCGCCGACGATTGCCGCTGTGACGCTCAGCATTTCCCTCATGCCGGGTCCGCCTCGTGGACCTTCGTTCCGAATTACGACGACATCGCCTGCTTTGATCTGCTTGCCGGTGACCGCGGCCATCGCGTCTTCTTCCGACTCAAACACTCTGGCCGGACCCTGATGGGTGTCAGGTTCGTGGCCGGTAGTTTTTACGACGCAACCCTCGGGAGCAAGATTGCCTTTGAGGATGACGAGTCCGCCGGTTTTTTTGAGAGGGCGATCGATGGGTGCGATGACTTCTTGTCCTGCGGTCTCTTTGGCGTCCTGCGCTTCTTCGGCGAAAGTGCGTCCGGTGACTGTGGGTTGAGATCCGTCGACCAGTTTGCCGTCGAGCAAGCGCTTGGCGAGTAGAGGGATGCCTCCGGCATTGTCCATATCGACGGCAACGAACCTGCCTGCGGGTTTGAGGTCGGCGAGCAGAGGGGTGCGCTCGCTGACCCGCTGAAAGTCGTCGATTTCGAGGGGAACGTCGGCTTCGCGCGCAATCGCAAGCAGATGCAGCACGGCATTGGTTGAGCCGCCGGAGCTGGCTACTCCGGCGATGGCATTTTCGAATGCCGCGTGCGTGAGAATTTCTTTGGGGCGAATGTTTTTCTTCAGAGCGTTCAGGATGACTTCGCCGCAGCGGAAGGCGATTTCGTCTTTGCGCTTATCCATCGCGGGAACGCCGTTGAATCCCATGGGAGACAGGCCGATGAATTCCATCACGGTGGACATGGTGTTGGCAGTGTACTGACCGCCGCAGGCTCCGGCGCCGGGGCAGGCTACGTTTTCGAGGTCGAGCAAGTCCTGATCGCTGATTTTTCCGGCGGCATTGGCTCCAACGGCCTCGAAAACATCTTGAATGGTGACGTCTTTGCCGCGAAAAGATCCTGGGGCGATGGTGCCGCCGTAAAGAACGAGTCCGGGAAGATTGAGGCGGGCGAGAGCCATCGCTGCGGCGGGAATGGTTTTATCGCAGCCGACCACGCAGACGACGGCATCGAACATCTGTCCGCGGCAGACCAATTCGATGGAATCGGCGATGACTTCTCGGCTCACCAGCGAGGCGCGCATGCCTTCGGTGCCCATGGTCTCGCCGTCGCTGATGGCGATGGTGTTGAACTCCATGGGCGTGCCGCCGGCGGCGCGGATGCCTTCTTTCACCTTCGCCGCCAGGCGGCGCAGATGAAAATTGCAGGGCATGGTCTCGATCCAGGTGTTGGCGACGCCGATGAGCGGCTTGTCCAGATCGCTATCGTTGAAGCCGACGGCTTTGAACATGGCGCGGGCTGGGGCTTGGTCGCGTCCGTGGGTGATGTGGCGGCTGCGGTGTTTGAGATCCATGATGTCAGAGTATAAATGGGGATTAACGCAGAGGCATTTTCGTTGCTGGATAAACGCCGAGGACTTTCACCGACTCAGCGACTTCGTCGAGCGCGCGCAAGGCAGAACGAGTCATCGAGTCGTCGCCGCGCAGAAAGTCGGCGAAGAAAGCGTACTCCCACGGGCGCCCGCTGATCGGCCGCGATTCGATTTTGCTCAGGCTGATGTCACGTAGGGCAAAAACACTAAGGGCTTTGAATAAGGCTCCCGGCGCGTTCTTTAGCGTAAATGC
>Ga0182012_10006183_pt1 | contig 12249 bp, 8 predicted proteins | sample 612S2SmetaG_FD_120486 | JGI IMG/M metagenome (GOLD analysis project Ga0182012, IMG submission 120486) | Permafrost microbial communities from Stordalen Mire, Sweden - 612S2S metaG | ecosystem: Environmental > Terrestrial > Soil > Wetlands > Permafrost | place: Sweden: Stordalen | collected...
AGATGCCAGCAGGCGATCTACGACCTTTGCATAGGCGGAAGGCGAGCGATCCATAACGAAATCTTCGACTTCGGCGGGAGTAGGCGGCAGACCGGTGAGATCGAAGGTCACCCTTCGGATCAGCGTCCTACGTTCTGCGGGAGGTGCCGGTTTAAGGCCCCTGGCCTCAAGACGGGAGAGAATGAAACTATCTATCGTCGAAGTGGGCCATGTTCTATCTTTAACAAAAGGCACACTCGGCCTTATAACCGGCTTCCACGCCCAATGGGACGCCCGACGTGCTTGCAGATCGAAAACTTTCGCAACGACGGGTGTGGTAGATCCCCTCTGCCCGAGCTTCGGGGGCCAAAAGGCCCCATTTCGCACCCAGTCTGTCAAGATGGCTATCTGTGGGTCGGTCAGGCGGGCTCGTGGCGGCATTGCCAGGCCCTTTTCGGTGTAGGTTATCGCCTTTACCAGGAGGCTAGCCTCCGGATGTCCGATGATGATTGCAGGGCCGCGAGCTCCACCCTTGAGGAGATCCTGTCGGCTTGTCATGCGCAGTCCACCGTTGGAGGCGGATGCGGCAGCCCCGTGGCAACCGAGGCACTGATCGGCCAGCAGCGGACGGACCTGCTTCTCGAAAAACTCAACGGTGGAGACAGGTGCCTGTGCAGAGGCGCGGGCACCAAGTAGCGCAAGCAGTGCAACCAAACCACCGATCGTCTGTCGCGTTATCAAGTAGCCGGTCCTCCAACAATCCGTGAGTCGTGTTTGGCGATACTGTAGATCGTAAACTCTCCGTGTTGTGACCGGAGCTGCAGCGAGTTGCGAGATCTTATTGAGATCGACCTGCGCCTACGAAAGGAACCGTGACTTCAGTGCCTCGGTTGGGATCGTGCAGGCATCTCGCCTGCCGAAGATACGGTATCTGTTTCTGGCAATGTATCGATACGCTATATCACGGATGGGAACGGGAACCAGCAATAAGACGGAGAGAAGCCGCCACGGAAAACGCAACTTGCGTGCTATGCGAAGTGCGGCTGTCGAGCACAGGTATATCGTTTCACCCTCAATCAGGACGATTGAATTGAGCGAAATCCCCTCGGGCTGCTCTTCACCAAGCAGCTTATGGGCCTTCTCCGATTGAAGCGAACAGAAATGAAACCGCGCATCGGGATCGTTACGGATGATGAACTGCACTGTCGTGTTACACAGGTTGCATACACCATCAAATAGCATGATGCGCTCAATTGTGTCGTTTGCCATCGTATCCCACTTCCGGTATGTACACCCGCAGTTCTAACTGGTAAACATTGCCTCATATTTCGCGGTACGGAGGCAATTTCTCCTCCTGCATCGTGCTGATAACTTGCGTGAGCGCAACGATTTATGGATTGATTATGTCCCAAAAAGGCTTCAGGCTCCTTCACAATGTTCGTGTGAAGGAGCCTGAAGCCAATTTAGATCAGGTCGAGTCCAGGCTCTACTTGACCTGAGTCGAGATGAACTGGTTCCATGCCGGCGCCGCAGCCGAGAGACCAAGCTGCGAATACGACGAGACATAGGCGTACGTACCGGAGGGATCCGGGCAGTAGATGGACAGTCCGTTTGAGCCTGCCTTCGTCGGCCCATAGGCGCTATAGAGAACAGCTCCGGTGGTCGGGTTCGTGAGGGCATTCTGGAAGTTAGTGGCCGCGGTTGCAACTGCGGTGTTCGTTGTGCCCTTCTTCATGTTACCTGCGTACATATAAGCATCGACGAGGCCTGCATAAAGTGTCAGGTAGTCTGTGCCGTAGCTCTGAACATAGTTCAGGTTGCGGGCGGCCTGAATAAGGCTGGCATCTGCAGTGCGATCGTTATAGAGCGCCGTTCCAAATGCCTGGAGTGTAGTCGCAACATTCGGCATCTGGCTAAGATCGATGACGGATTGCGTAAGGTCCTGTGCCGATACGTAGGACGGGTAGTTCACAAAGTCCTGAACTATTGAGGTACCTACATCGCACGGGTTTTTGCCGCTTGCCTTAAGGCCTGCCAACCAGAGCTGGTAGGGATAACCAGCGCCGGGCGGGCTCTCTTCCGAGCATACCATGACGCGAGCATTGCTGTGAATCTGGTAAGCGACTTCAACCATGCCTTCCAGCGAGCAGTCGAATATGACCATGTCCAGTGGCGAAGGCGTGGTGCTCAAAGCCGTCTGGATCTGCTGTGTTTCGATCTCGTCGCCAGTTACATAGTCTTGAGATACGGCGCGCGTTTTTACTTTCTTCGCCGTCGCTGCTCTGAAGCCGGGTACAGGGCGCCACGCAGAGCCATGATCCCAGATAACAAGCGCATAGTTGTCTGCAGGATAGGATGTCATACCCCAGTTAACAAAGCTCTGCAGCACCAGATAGTCGCCCATGTCCGAGGTCGAAGCGCCGCTGGCAGCATCGATAGAGTTCGTACTGGGATCGGGTAGTCTGTCCGATGAGAGAAACGCATCCGGATCTGCTGTAGAGCAGGTCGTATAGTCTGTAAGATTACTACAGAGTCCCGTTGAGGTTCTGTTGTGCAGCAGATATCTGCGTGTTCCTACAAACGATGGAATACAGGTGCAGTACTGAGACAGTTCGCTGGCCGAGGACTGTTTCCACTGGACCACTATGTTTACATTGGAGTCGGAACCGACAGCCACCATCTGCGCGATATTGAGCAGACTGTACGGTTGAAGGTCATTCGATGCGTTAACATACACAAGTACCGTCCAGCGTGCGGTGCTGTTCGATTTGTGAGCATTCGCCGCACACGCGGACCGAGAAGCCAGCGTGGTCGGAATCGTAGGCACGTAGAAGGTGGTTCCACCATTCAGTAATGTCAGTACAGTACTAACAGGTGTGGAAGACCCGCCGCCGCCGCCGCCGCCTCCACATCCCGATACTGAGGCGCCTATAACGCCCAGTAGCCCCGCGGCCATTATGGCCTTGCGAAGCGGTCCCGAAACAGTTCTAGACACCTTTAATCCCCTTTCAAACTGCCCTTACCGGTCACGATCAGAACGTAACCAATCGGGATGTCCCGAACAGGGGGCCATTATGGAGCCACAAGGGCTGCCACACCGTAAGACGGAGATTAGTTAACGAACGATCCATGAATTAATGCATAAATCGTTTGCAACTTACCTGTGGGTGTTATGAATTCCACTCTCCAACCTACGAGCGCGATTCTGGAAGTTGCGGAGCCTGCAAAGCCTCCGGGAGGGACAGCTTCCACCTTAGCACTACCAGACGAATAACAAACACCTGGCAGATACTAGACAAACTTACCCATTGCAACGGCGCCCCGGCCCGCCTCATCACAAGGAACAGAGCTGCTCCAGCAATCGAGGCCGTCGCATAAATGTCCCGCCGTAGCACAAGGGGTATCTCATTACACAGTATATCCCGTAATATGCCACCAAAGACTCCCGTAATGACACCCATGACGAGGGCCACCAGTGGCGGAGCGTGAGCATCCAGAGCCTTGCTCGTACCGAACACAGTAAAAAGCGCCAATGCGCCGGCATCTGCTACGAGCAGAGCCTTCTGAAACTGTGTTCCTGGTGATGAGGCCACAGCAAATGTAAAGATCGCAACCCCACCGGCAACCATAAGCGGAGCCGGGTCGTGGATCCAGAAGACGGGACCATGCTGGAGAAGAAGATCTCTCAGTGTTCCGCCTCCAAGAGCGGTTACGAGTGCGACTACGATCGCACCGAATATGTCCATACGTTTGTTGCGGGCTTCCAACACGCCGCTTATTGCCCCGACAGCGACACCGAGCAGACCGACCGATGGCGAAAAGTTCACTGCTGAAGGTCTCCGCGGAACAGGCTTTCGCCATTCGCATTACTATTTGTTCTCAACTGATTATGTCCCGGATAAGTTCACCGTGAACATCGGTAAGCCGACGATCGATACCATCATGACGGTATGTGAGCCGTTTATGATCGATACCAAGCTGATTGAGTACCGTTGCGTGCAGATCGTAACAGTAGGTCGGATTAACGGCAGCCCGGTAGGACCACTCATCACTTTCGCCATAGCTGGAACCACCCTTTATACCTCCGCCGGCCAGCCATGAGGTGAAGGCTGAGGGATTGTGGTCACGGCCTTTACCACCCTGGCTGCAGCTCATGCGCCCAAACTCGGTGGTCCAGATAATGATGGTGTCTTCCAGCATTCCGCGCTGCTTCAGATCTAGAATGAGCGCCGCTGCACCACGATCCATGCTGGTTCCCATATCGGCATGATCTCTCGCAAGGTCCTCGTGAGAGTCCCAGTTGCGGCGAGGGAAGCCATTATCGGCGCCGCTCCACACCTGCACAAACCGCACTCCGCGCTCCAACATTCGGCGGGCAATGAGGCAACGGGCGCCAAACTCCTGTGTGATGGGCTTATCCAGTCCGTAGAGCTGCTTCACCGATTCCGGTTCCGTCTCAAGATTAAGAACCGCCGGTGCACTTAACTGCATTCTGGCAGCCAACTCATAGGAGAGTATTCGTGCCTGAAGCCGAGAGTCTTCGGGATGGGCAGCGCTGTGGCCGGTGTTTAGCTTGTGGAGAAGATCCAGACCATCCTTCTCACTCGAGGCGGTTATTCCTGTTGCCCCTGCTTCAGGAAACAGGTCGTGAATTGGCTGGCTCGCACCCACTTTAATTGCGGTACCCTGCGTAGCCGCGGGTAGAAAACCGGATCCCCAGTTTGCAGGACCGTTCGGCGGCACTCCCCGCGAATCCGGCAGGACAACGAAGGCCGGGAGGTCGTCGTTCAGGCTCCCAAGTCCGTAACTTATCCACGCGCCTGCGCTTGGATAGCCAGGCAGCGTGAAGCCCGTGTTCTGCATGAATGTGGCCGGGCCGTGCACGTTCGATTTTGAGACCATAGCGTATAGAAACGCCATATCGTCGACACAGCCGGCGAGATTGGGAAGTAGATCCGAAACCCATCTACCGCTTGTCCCGTGCTGCTTCCAATCCCATGGACTACGCATTACATTTCCGGGAGCGCTCTGGAAGAGCTCTACTTTGCCACCCGGGTCAAACTTCTGGCCATGACGTTTGATGATCTCCGGCTTGTAATCGAACGTATCGACCTGGCTCGCAGCTCCGCTCATGAAGAGCTGGACCACGCGTTTGGCACGCGCCCTGTGATGCAATCCACCATTGAACTCGGGGTGTCTGGATGTTTGTCGGCTCTGCCCCGGAGTGTCCGCAAGAGCTCCCTCAGCACCCATCAGGTACGCGAGCGCTATACCGCCGAGCCCTCCGGTTGACCATAGCATCTCACGTCTGCTCATTAAATCTTTGCTTTGCACGGGCATCGACACGATCTCCCACTCCCGGGTGCGCTAATCTACAAAAATGAACTCATTGGTATTCAGCAGCATGCGGCAGGCATTAGCAAGCCCATGCCGGGCAGCATAAAGAACCAACGCCGACCTCTCTGCCGGGCTCGGCCCGCGCGACAGCACCAGGCTATAGGCGAGGTCTATCTGCTTCACAACACTCTGCGTTTGAGCAGCTAACCTCTTCGCAACAAAGTCTGACTGAGTTATCATAAATGGGTCATTTCTCATTGCGAGCGCCTGAAGCGGCGTCAACGTCGTGTTACGCACGGGAGTGCGTGCATTCGGATCTGCGCCGTCCAGACACTCAATAAAGGGATCCGGCACACTGCGAACCACAAACTCGTATACCGATCGCCTGAACCCGACCGGCTGCTGCGCCAGCGCCGCGTCGCTGTAATCATATATAGGCGAGTGGTCATCCTTAAAGCGGAACAGTTCAAATCCCGGCCCTCCGGCCTGCAAATTTAACTTTCCGCTTATAGCCAGGACCGAGTCGCGAATCTCCTCTGCTTCCAGGCGCCGTGCGTTCATGTGCCACAGAAGTCGGTTATCGGCATCCACCCGTTCGCCACGGTTGGTCTTATCAATGTTAGAGGACTGACGATAGACAGCGCTCAGCATTATCATTTTGTGCAGCCGTTTCATCGATTGGCCATCTCTGTAAAACCAATTAGCCAGCCAATCCAGCAACTCTGGATGGCTCGGTAATCCCCCGTTACGCCCAAAGTCATCCGGTGTATCGACGATACCGCCGCTAAAGTGATAACCCCATATTCGGTTGACGATCGATCGCCATGTCAGGGTATTGGCAGGATTTACAATCCACTCCGCCAACTCAGCCCGTGCCTTGCCCTCATCGCCCAATGCGGCCGGGCTAAAATCACAGTTGAGACCGGGCACGGCAGAGAGAGCGCCCGGCGCAACCTTCTCTCCATGCTGCTCAACATCTCCACGGTTCAGCACCCAGATTGGCCGTGGTGCGTGCGATATTATTCCATAGACATTTGTAGGCTCGGGAAGGTTGGCGATCTCTTTATCGACCTTAGCGAGATCCTGCAGGGCGCCATCCCGGGTTGCTCTTGTAGCCGGATCGATTTTGCTCTCCACCTCAGCGTTGCGACGCTTGCGCAGCGCAACAATAGCTGCCTGCTGTGTTTCGCGAGCCGCCACCAGGTTTGCAGTCTTAAGATCAGAAAGGTCCGGCAACGGATTTCGGCTGTCGTAGTTATCTGTTAAGAACCGTGTGGACCATCTGCCCTGTTCGATACTCTCCTGTGCCGTCACCGGCTTGCCAACCGCCCTATTTCTATGGTTTTCAAGCACCTGAAGTTCAGCCAGTGCAAATACAAAGTCGTTTGTTCGGGACCAGAGTTTTGTGGCCGTAATGCGCACAAATCGGCAGTTGACACCTGAAGCCGCAATATTTATGGGCGAGTCTCCCGGATTAGCGACGTCCCTCGCAGTACTGTCATCGATAATCTGCGCCTCTTTAAAATCGGGGGTTCGGGAAACGCTCACAGAGTATCTCAGAGGGAAACCGAAGCCGGGAGTATCTTTGAAATCAGTTGGCCGCGCGGGAATAAGGCGCACTGAATCGATCGGCACTTCCGATCCGAGATCGACCTGTACCCACCGCGATACGTTTTGCGTGGAGCTGATATCTGAGTGGTAGCCGTTAGAAGGGCTGCCGGCGCCAAGCACGGGAGCCGGCAGGTCGGACAGTCTGTCCTTTGCAGCCTGAATCTCGTGATCGATCTGTTCGATAGTTGGATTGGTAATCGCCTGTATCGTCCGATTGGCCGTATCACGTCTCTGTTCGAATGCTGTTCTCTGCTTTTGTAGCGCCGCGCCCCGCACCATGTTAGCTTTGTCGTAATTCGGCCGGTCACCCCGATCGATTCCGGCGAACACTGCCTGGAGCCGATAGTAGTCACGTTGCGGTATGGGATCAAATTTGTGGTTGTGGCAGCGCGCACAGTGGATCGTGACACTATCGAAGGTTGACATTACATTGGATACGATGTCATCGCGATCGATCAGTCTGGTCTTCTCCTTCTCGACGGTGCCTTCTCCAAGCTCGAGATTGCCCACAAAGTCCCAGGGTCCGGCTGCAAGCATTCCGGTAGCGACGGTCGCCTCCGGCTCCATTGGGAAGAGAACATCCCCGGCAACCTGCTCTCGCACGAATCTTGCGTAAGGTTTGTCCTTATTGAAGGCATTGATGACATAGTCCCGATAGGGCCAGGCATTATTGCGCCGCTTGTCTTTGTCGTAGCCATGGGTATCGCCATAATGCACCACGTCCAACCAGTGCCGCCCCCAGCGCTCACCGTATCCAGGGCTGGCAAGCAATCTGTCGACTAGCCTCTCATAACTGTTGGGCCGAGTGTCATTAAGGAAGGCTACCACCTCTTGAGGTGTTGGCGGCAGTCCCGTGATGTCGTAAGTAGCTCTGCGGATCAATGTTCTGCGGTCGGCCTGCTGCGAAGGTTTGAGTCCCTTCGCCTCCAGGCGAGCGAGAATGAATCGGTCGATCGGAGTACGACCCCAGGCCGTGTCTCGTACTACCGGTAACCTAGCGACGAGATGCGGCGGCTTGAAAGCCCAGGTCTTTATGTTGGCTGTGGATGGAGCGACCACTCCCGTTGTCGGCATAGGAGCGCCTGCGGCAATCCATCGCGATAGTATTGAAACATCGCTATCTGAAAGTTTCGAGCCCGGCGGCATCGCAGGCACACCGGCATCGTGACGCACGACGCGTAATAGCAGGCTCCGCTCCGCCTGATGGGCAATATATGCCGGCCCACTCAGCCCGCCCTTATGTAATCCGGCCTGCGTATCCAGAGCCAACCCCCCTTTTGGCGCGCTGCCAGAGTGGCAAGCATAGCAGTTCTTAGCCAGCAGCGGGCGGATCTGCTGTTCATACGGATCAGATATTCGTTGCCCGTGGGCTGAACATGTCAGTGCCCCCATCAATAGCGCAACAATAGATGTCGTTATAATCTTGAGCGTGGTCATGGTTTACATCTATTCACCGTCGTTACGGTGTATCCTGCATGATCCATTATCTAGGATCTAGGGAGCGTTTGTTGATATAGAACAGATACATAGCATTTTAGAATCCAATGATATGCGCGGAGGGCTCTCGCCTTAAGACGGAGAACGTATGATTGCTGCCGAAGAGAGCCGGCAGAAAAATAAATGACGAATGAGATTATGCATTGGGGGGGTAGGTACATCTACATTGACGCAAGACGATGCAATCCGTGACATCGAGGCACTCGATGAGCTCCTGAGCCGGCCGACAGTCGGCGCAATTGAGGCCATGGCGCGGCTGAAGGGCGACCTGCTGATACTGGGTGTAGGCGGGAAGATGGGCCCCACCCTCGCGAGGATGGCCAGGCGTGCATCCAATGCGGCGGGTATTGCGAGGCGAATTGTAGGTGTCTCACGATTTTCCCAGCCGGGCCTTGCCGCTCAGCTGAACGATTGGGGCATCGAGACTTTTGCAAGCGACCTGCTGAATCAAAACGAACTGGCCGGTCTGCCGGACTTCCCGAACATCATCTATATGGCAGGAATGAAGTTCGGTTCCAGCGGAAATCCATCTTTAACCTGGGCAATGAACGTAGAGCTGCCATCGCTGGTTTGCCATCGATTCTCCGGCGCGAATATCGTGGCATTCTCAACGGGCAACGTCTATCCGCTGATCTCCGTAACATCTGGTGGCTCAGTGGAGTCGGATCCTCCCAACCCGGTGGGAGAGTATGCCATGAGCTGCCTTGGCAGGGAGCGAATGTTTGAACACCACAGTCTGACATCCGGAATTCGAGTATCTATTCTGCGGCTGAGTTATGCCGTTGAGATGCGTTACGGCGTGCTCGTTGACATCGCGGGGCGTGTTTGGAGAGGAGAAGCGGTCGATCTCACAATGGGAAATCTCGTGGCTATATGGCAGGGAGATGCGAATGCGTTTGCGCTGCAGTCGTTCGATGTTACCTCCTCTCCGGCGCGCATATTGAATATTACGGGACCGGAAATACTTAGTGTTCGGCAACTGGCCCATCGCTTCGGAGAGCTATTAGACCGCAAGGTTACTTTCAAAGGGAGTGAAGGCGGGGCGGCTCTGCTAAGCAATACGCAGAGGTCTCAGGAGTTTTTTGGGTATCCCTCTGTAACGCTGGCGCGCGTGATTGCATGGACGGCCGAATGGGTTAGGCAGGATGGCGCCACGCTGAACAAGCCAACCCATTTCGAAGCAACTGACGGGAGATTTTGACATAAGCATGGTACAACAGGATCTTCGCAACAGGTTGGCTTCGGGTCTGGCAATACCGGCAAGCCCGCTAGTGTTAAATTCTTCCCGCAAGCTGGATGAGCGACGTCAGCGCGCGCTATGGAAATACTATGAAGCCGCAGGCGCAGGTGGAATCGCGATTGGTGTACATACCACGCAGTTCGCGATTCGCAACCCGGAGATCGCGCTGTTTCGCCCCCTCCTTCAGCTAGCCAATGAAGAGCTCGACAGGCTGGATAGTCGTCGCGATGCTGCATTTACACGACATATGGTCCGCATCGCCGGAGTCTGCGGCGAAACAACACAAGCCGTGGCTGAGGCAGAGCTTGCGGTAGCCCATAAGTTCGATGCAGGTCTGCTCGGCCTTGGCGACCTTAAGAGAGCCTCAGATGATATTCTGGTAGGGCATTGCCACACTGTGGCAGAGACAATCCCGATCATTGGCTTCTACCTTCAACCTGCGGTTGGAGGCAGGGTTCTAAGTTATGGGTTCTGGCGCAGATTTCTGGAGATAGAGTCTGTTGTGGCCATTAAGATCGCGCCCTTCAATCGCTACCAGACGATAGATGTGGTGCGGGCCGTCATAGATTCGGGACGTTACGACGTCGCCCTCTACACCGGAAATGACGATAATATCGTGCTCGACCTGCTTACGCCTTTTCGGTTTACTAGAGACGCGCCACTAAGCGTTGAGGTACTGGAGAGACGTATAGTGGGCGGACTGCTTGGCCACTGGTCTGTTTGGACTCAGCGAGCGGTAGAGCTTCTCCAGCGGTGTCAGGGCTATTCGCGTTACGAACAGCCTATCGACCACGAGATGCTGCGGTTAGCTATTGAGGTTACCGACGCCAATGCCGCGCTTTTTGATGCTGCAAACCTCTATTCAGGCTGCATCGCGGGTCTGCACGAGGTGTTGCGGAGGCAGGGTCTATTGGAAGGAATTTGGTGCCTGGATCCATCGGAGGGACTGAACGTAGGACAGATGGAGGAGATAGACCGCGTATACGCGGCCTATCCACATCTAAACGATGACTCGTTTGTAGAATGCAACAGGGATGAATGGCTCAAGGGCTAACAAACGACTGTTGGTCTGCGGAGAGCCGAAGGCTGCTGTTCTTAGTGTGCAGCGCAGTACTCGAACAGAGCCACCCACTCCTGGCGTTGCTTCTCTACCAACTCCGGCACATCCACGCCGCGAGCTTCAGCTACTTCATCCACAAAATTCTCAGGGTCCATCTCTACAGTAGCTTGCATAAGGGGATGCCCGGCGGCTCGGTGCATCCAGTAGTGGCTATTTGAAAAATCGCCCTCTCTGCGATGCATTATTCCATGCCAGAAGGAACCCGTACGATCCAGGATGCCCTGACTTATGGTGTGGCTCCTTTCCAGGTCGCTCACATAGAGCCAGAGCGCGGATGCGAGCTCCGGTCGATCGGCGAGCGCCGGATTGAGAAGCGCTGCCTCAACTTCTGCGACATGCGTGGGATGGCTATGCAGCAGATGTGGCATAGCCTCACTTAACGGCAGAGCTTCAAACAGTGGCGCACACGCGTTTGCTATCTCTGCAGGTAGGTTCATATTCCCGTCGCTTTCAACTCTTCCATAGTCACTACGCCACCACGGTTAACGGCTTCGCGTACCAGCAGGCAGGCCAGGACGGCATCTCGCCCATGGTGCGCATTGGCGACCGGTGCGTTGCGCGTTCTCACCGAGTTGATAAATGTGGTTAAAGAGAGCACTGTACCGTTGATATCGCCCTGATGGCTGTGACCTACACGGTCCGGCTTGTCTAGCTCTTTTCGATATGAGAAGATACCGGAGTTGAAGTCGACACCAGCCTCCGTTCCGATCAAGCGCGTGTATTCATCGTTAAAGGCTTTGGTATAGTGGCCGTTTTGACCGGGAGATACCCAGCTGTGGAGAATATTTACGATACAGCCGTTCTCATACTCCACCAGCGCGGAGTAGTAGTCGTGAACGTTCCGTTCAGGCTGCTGGTCTGCATACAGACCGGCGCGTCCGAGTCCCATAGCACGTTTAGGCAGGCACTGATTCGCCCAGTTCATAACATCCCAGTTGTGGACCGCCTGCTCCACCATCCAGTCGCCAGATCGCTCCTTCTGACCGAACCATCCGTACAGGGGGCCCCATGAGTTAGCCCATGCAACCCTACCCTCGACCAGTACGCCAAGCTCACCGTTATGTACCTGCTCTACCGGTTCAATAAATCTCGGATCGGCCCGACGCTGGAACCCTATCTGAACGATTCGGTCGCTGGCGTCGGCTGCGTCCACCACAGCGTTACACTCAGGTACCGTGAGGCACATAGGCTTTTCGCCATAGAGATCCTTGCCGGCAGCGATCGCAGCAAGGTAGTTCGTAGCGTGCAGATCACAGGGTAGTGCGCTGGTAACCGCATCTACACTGCCAATAGCCAGCAACTTATCCCAATGGTCCAGCTCGACGGGAGCTTTCTGCCCCGCATCCGTAACCAATTTAGCGGCGCGTGCCGTGTTTTCCGGGTCTGTATCGCAGACGGCCGTGATCACAACGCCGGGAATCTCAAGGAGACCCCTTAACAGATACTGGCCTCTGCCACCCACACC
>Ga0182012_10006185_pt1 | contig 12248 bp, 7 predicted proteins | sample 612S2SmetaG_FD_120486 | JGI IMG/M metagenome (GOLD analysis project Ga0182012, IMG submission 120486) | Permafrost microbial communities from Stordalen Mire, Sweden - 612S2S metaG | ecosystem: Environmental > Terrestrial > Soil > Wetlands > Permafrost | place: Sweden: Stordalen | collected...
AAATAGACCAGTGCCAGGCCGTTGACCGGCTTGGTGCGTCGCATGTGGCCGATGGCGTAGTACGGAATGCCGCCGAACTGTTCGCGGGTGTAGGCGTTTCCCGTCACGTAGCCGAAGATGCGTCGATGGACGATCCGCCTGACCACCGCGTCAACGAAAAAAAACAGCGTGCCTTCGGGTGCCGCGTGGATACCGATGCGGCGGTAGACACGGGAGAGCCAGTGGATCATCCGCGCTGTCCGATGGGATCAGGCCTGCGTGTAGATGGCCGTATAGATATTATCGTAGGCCTTGCCGTCGATCGTGAGTTTGCCGCGCAGGTTGTCCTCGGGGTAGCCTTCCGCGAGGCGCGTCGGGAAGCCCCAGTTCCGCATCAGGGTATCCAGACTGCTGCCGGAGAAATAGTGAAGGTGCTCACCCGGCTTGAAGTGGCGCCACTTGGCCGGCGCGGTCCGTAACAGATCGGGCGTGTTCGGAATGGAGACGATCACGTTGCGGGTGCGCAGGCGCAGGATTGGCGCGAAATCCGGAAAATGTTCCAGCGAGTCGAAGAAGCACACGAGGTCGTAGGTCTGCGGCGTGTCGAAGGTGACGACCGGGATGCCGAAATCCTCGGTGTGCAGGTCTACACCGAAGATCGCCATGTCGGCGGCCTTCGCCCGTTTGAGAAACGCGCCGTTGCCGTAACCGACATCGAGAATGCGGCTGGCGGCGGGAAGGGCCAGGACTGACTGGATAAAGTCCCATCGCAGGTCGGACATTTCGCGGACCGGGCGATGATCGTACTGATGCGCATAGGTCGCGTCGTAGGAGACCGCCACCTTGAGGTCGGTCTGGAACGAATGATGGCAGAAATAGCACCAGGACAGCCCATGAACCTGGACATCCTCGCAGGCACCTTGGCAGACGGGGCAAGCAACAGAGTGGCGATTTGCGCTGGCGGTATGCGTTCGCGGAAGCTCCTGGAGGCTATCATCGTCCGAAATATCGTTTCGGCATTGGGCTAGCATTTGCTGATGCTCTGCGTCCGTCAATTGCTATCCCCTTTAGTTTCCAAACGGGTAACACACGGATCACGCTACCGCAACCAAGCGTGGAAAATGGGAAATTATTGTTGGATCCCCGGGGTTTCGCGGGCGGAGGGCCGATGGGACATTCTAGCGGCGTTGTATTCTGGCAATGCAAAAGCCGGTCGGACGCAGCAGCCGATTCACGGCGGCGCCCCATGAGAAGGCGGTTGCCTGCGGCGGATTTGTTTCGGTCGTCGTATCGTGTTGGGTTTGGCCATCCGGTGCCACGACCCGGCGCACGATGGCGGGCGTCGTGACACCGGCCTGCCGGATGGACACATGAACGTCGGTGAGCGTCACCTCGCCCAATGCCCGGCCGTGTATCGCGTAATTCCATTCGCCGTCGCATGGCAACGACAATTCGATCTCGATATGGCCGGGGGACGCCTCGATCCATTCGGGAATGGCGACGACCGGCACCCAGTATGAATTGGTATGCGCCTTGTTGACCCCGATAGTGATCTGGCCGGGCCTGTCGGTCTGGACCTGTACCCGGACGGTTCGCGGCAGCGAGCCGAGGCCCATGAAAGTCGTTGCCCATTGCCGATCCTGCAAATGGGTGGGGACATAGGCCGCCGGATGAGGGGCAAGATTAGACCCTTCGACATAGGCCAGCCAGCCTTGTTGCGCCTGCTTGAGAAATGCTGTGGTTTCCTCCAGTCCGGGGAAGGAAACCGGCGGCCGCTCCGTTGGCGCTTTTCGCATTTCCAGGACCACAGAGCTATGCGGATGGCAGCCCACCAACATCTGGGCCTGCACCAGAAGCCCGAACAGATTGGGCCGATCGACGCCGCCGTCTGGGGTGAGATAGGTAATCAGGTCGGACGGAAGAGGTGTATTGATCAGATGCTTGGCGATCCGGCAATCGATCACCGGATCATAAGCCATACCGGATTCTTGCAGCCACCATTGCAGGCCATCGGCATCGAACTTGAAGTTGCCTGGTTCGTGTAGAGCCGGGCCGTATGAAATGTCGGTGGTCATGACGTAGATGCCGCCCGGTTTCAAAACCCGCTTGACCTCGGCGAGGTGGGTCCTGAATGCCTCCCAACCGCCGATGTGTTCGACGGCCGAGCTACTGTAGGCGAAATCGAATGTTTCGTCATCGAACTCGATCTGCCGCATATCCATGCTTTTGGCGAAGAGCCGATCAAGTCGCGCGGCAAACGGGGGACTGCCTCGGACGAACTCATCGAGGTCCCCGGTGCGGGCATCTGGCCAGATGGTGGTGGCCGAATAAATGTCTGTTGCCCAGATACGTCCGACGTGATTCGATACTGAGTAGAGCAAAAGTTCGCGGCCAGCGCCGAATGAGATGCCCGTTGCGTCCTCGCGCAGGACGCCGGCTTTCTGAAGCCGATCGAAGATGATGGCAAATTCCCACTGCTTCCGATGAAATCGCGGAACTTCGTGGATCTCCGAGGAGATGATCGAGGCGAAGTCAGGAACGAACCAATCAGCAGCATCACATACTTTCATGGGGTTCCTTCAGAGTTGGGAGCAGCAACGTGTGAGCAGTGTTGCCATTTTCTTATGCCGTCGCGGGTGCCGGCGCGGGCATCAAACGCTGACGACGACTGCGCTGGAGTCACAGGCAGACATCAATTCACGCTAGGGTTTTGTAGCGGCAAGTTGGGTTTGGTCAAGATAGTAAGGGTATCTGTGGCGAGGGATACCGCTCACACTGCAAATCTGGTGCTCGTTGATTGGCTTGGCTTGCAGACGCTGCAGCGACCGACGGGCACTTGTGGTCCATCCACGGCCGCGGATATGACAACGGCGGCAACGGACCTATCCGTCGCCGCCGTGGTCCAACAGATCCGTTAAGCCGAACTTGGCGGCCTACTATCGCACTCAGATCGATGTAATGTGGCCGGTCAGTGCGCTGGTGGACACATTGAGGAAGGTGATCTTTGTGCCATCCGACAAGGAGAGGATTGTGTTCGATCCTGACGCAGTTGGTGTCGGAACCGTTCCGCCGTAGCCTTGCAGGACGACAGAGTCACTGGAGGTGAAGTCGGTGACGGTTGCCGAACCCCCGCCGAGCACCTTGGTGAATTCGAACACGTTCTGGCCTGCGCCGCCGGTCAAGGTGGTCGTCCCGACGCCGCCGACGAGCGTATCGTTTCCCAGACCGCCAATTAGCTGATCGCTGCTTCCGGAGAGGGAACTTCCCGATGCCAGCACGGCGCCATATGACTTGGCGGCGTTCAGGGTTTCGTTGCCGGCGCCAGCCTGGTAGACGCCGAAAACAGTACCCTGGCCAGCATAATTTATCACCCCGCTGGCACCACCGAACAGCGACGAGTTACCTGCCGAGTAGACGGTTGAGTTGCCCGCACCACCGACGAAGTCGAGCAGCCCTGCGCCCTGGAAGATCTGCAGATTTGTCGAGCCGCTGGCGTTGACCGAAGATATGCCGGACGACAATCCGATCGTGTCGCTGCCGCTGCCGATCGCGAGGAGATCGAGGTTGGCGGAGCCGCCATAGAGTGTCGCGCCGGACCCGCTCAGGGTAATATTTGCCGGGCCGCTGGTCAGGCCTACGAGTGCGTTCGAGCCTTCCATGTCGGCGCTGATCGGGCCGCTTGTGCCATAGATACTCGTATTGGAGCCTGTGGAGTAGATCGACAGGGGGCCGGTGTAGCCGCCGATGGCGTTATTTGAACCGTCTTCGGTGATCTGGACGGGGGCGGAGTTGGCGAAGATCGTATTGCCGCTGCCGCCCAGCGTAATTGCTGCCATTCCAGTCGAAAGTCCGATGGCATCGCCTGTGCCGGTGGCGTCGAGCTGGAGCGGTCCGGTGCCGCCAAACAGGGTGGAAGCCGACGCGCCGAGCGTGACAATGGCCGATCCAGATCCAAGGCTAAGGACATCATTGGAGCCGGCGGCGGTGATGGTCGAATTGCCTGATCCGGTGGCGACCGTTCCGGAGCCATCGACGATGAAGACGTTGTCGGCTGCTCCGCCGGAGATCAGATAGTTGCCGGTGGCGGTGATTGTGCTGTTGCCGCCGCTCGCGGCGATCGTGCTGGTGCCGCTGACGGAATAGCTGCCACCGGGACTGCCGGTGATGAGATTGATGTTGGCGCCGCTCAGTGTATCGGGCGCGGTGTCGTTGTCGATGACGTATTGGTAGCCGGACGGGATCGGTTGATCGAGTCCGCCCGGGCCATTGAGATAGACTTCGTTGACGGTTGGGGCGGAGACCACGGGTGCGGCCGGGATCGGGCCGATGCCGGTATCCGACGTGATGGTCAGGGTGCTGGGGCTGGCCGCATTGAAGCCTGCCAGCAAGCTGCCGATCTTGGAAGCGAGATGCAGAACGTCACCGGTTCCGAATGCGACTCGAACGGGCGTTCCGCCGGTTCCCGGCACTGTTACGCTTGACGAACCCGCCATACTATTCTCCGTCCGAAGGCTTGATCGAGCGCCGGAAAGGCCCTGATCGGTGATACTGTTTATCGAGGTTCAGTCGAGTGACGCAATCGTTTTCTCAATGCCGTTTTGCCTGAGACGCCAGCCAAACTGTCCGGGTGAGCATATGCAGCATATAGATTTGGCGCCTCGGTGCAAGTCTAAAATGCGTGGAACAGTGTCCAATTATTCGGATCGATGCGGGCTGAGAGCACCCTGGTGCAGCCCTCGGGTTCCGCGGAACCGATTGATCTTGCATAAGTACTATCGCATGTGATCGCCCCTCCGGAATATTTCGAATCATGTCAGAACGCGCATGTCACCTATTAGAAACAACAACCTAAGGTTGTGTTAACGTATCCGGCTTCCTCCATCACGAAGCCGCGAGACGGGTTTCTTTTTGACCAATGATCAACCCCGGTCGCCGCTTTGTGTCGCTTGTTACAGACACATGTATGCCGTCGTTGCAGATTTGCCGCATCCAGTTCGGATCGATAATGACCCGATAAAATCCGCGATATTTCCCAGACTATTGACGACTACTGAGGGTTCGGCCTTACGCCGGCGCCGACGGTCGTGCCGCGGCCACCCGGCGGCGCCAGAATGCCGCACCGGCGCGACGCTGGAACCATCCTTAGCCTATGAATTCATTGATGATCTTGGGACCGAGACCGGTTTGCGTCAGCGCCCCCCGGGGACGCTGACGGCAGGGCAAATTCATTTCAGAGCATTGCGGATCGGCTGGCCTGCCCAAATGCGGGGCATTGCGTGCTTCAACTGCGCTCTATTGTCCATAACACAAGCAATGTATTTCACGATTTCCTGTTTGACATCTGGCGGCCTCGGGTACAGGGCGGGGCGATCGGCGGCCGTGCCGCGGCAGATTGGCCAGACCGAAGCCGACCCAGAAAGCCGCGGATCATCGCGATGGCCGGCGTTGGGCCATCGACCCGGCGTGGACTGGCGCTTCGGCTCACCTTTTCATCCAAGCGTTACTTTCCGGCGCGGCGCGGGGCCTTCTCGAACCGCGATATATCAGTCCCGGCTGACCGCCGGGTAGTGCCGCTCATAACGCCTCGGTGTCGGGTCCGGGGATCGGGGCGATGCGGGCCGGATCGATCTCCATCCAGACCGGCCGGCCGATCTCATGCACGTCGTCGGGCCTGGTGCTGACGCGCAAACTGAGGGCGGAGCCGGCCGGGCGGACGACGTATTCCCAGGTGTCGCCGAGATAGGCGCGCTGCTCGATCGTGCCGGCGACCCACCAGGTGCCGCCGTGGTCGGCGGGTGCCGCATCGTGCAGGACGATCGCCTGCGGGCGGACGGAAAAGCTCGCGGTGCCGGGTGCGCCGGCCGCGGGCACGTCGAAGCCGGGGAACGCGATCCGGTCGCCGGCGCGGCGGCCGTCGAGCAGGTTGGTGCGGCCGATGAAGCCGGCGACGAAGCGGGTGCGCGGCTGGCGGTAAAGCGAGACCGGGTCGTCCACCTGCTCGATCCGGCCGTGATTCATCACCACGATCCGGTCACTTGTAACCATCGCCTCGGCCTGGTCATGCGTGACATAGACAGTAGTTATCTGAAACGAATCATGCAGGCGACGAATTTCGCCGCGCATCTCCTCGCGCAGGTTGGCATCGAGGTTGGACAGCGGTTCGTCCAGCAGCAACACCTCGGGTTCGATGACGATGGCTCTGGCCAGCGCGACGCGCTGCTGCTGGCCGCCGGACAGTTCGGCGGGATAGCGGTCCCTGAGGTGGCGAAGCTGGACGGTGTCGAGGATGCGGTTGACCCGTTCGGTGACCTCGGCGGCCGAGATTCTGCGTAATTTGAGGCCGAAGGCGACGTTCTGGCCGACCGTCATGTTGGGCCAGATGGCGTAGCTCTGAAAGATCATCGACATGCCGCGGCGTTCGGGGGCGACGACGCTGGCGGGGGAGGAGACAACCTGGCCGTTGACCTCGATCCGGCCCGTGGTGGGCTTCATGAAGCCGGCGATCATGCGCAGGGTGGTGGTCTTGCCACAGCCGGAAGGGCCGAGGAGGGAGACGAACTCGCCGGGGCGGAGTGACAGGGAGACGTCGGTGACGGCGGGGGTGGCGCCGAAATTCTTGCCGAGGCCGATCAGGGCCAGTTTAGATTCGGTCACTGGCGTTCCCGCCGCAGCATGAAGTCGCGGCCGAGCAGGGCGGTGGCGAGGGCGACGATGACGAGGGTGGAGATCAGGAGAAGGAAGCCGAGGGCGGCGAGGCTTTCGAAATTACCCTCCTCGCTCATGTCCATCAGCATGACCGACATGGTGCGGGTTTTCGGGCCGTAGAGGAACATGGCGGTGGAGAGTTCCCTTGTGGCGGGGATGAAGACCAGGAGCCAGGCGCCGATCAAGTTGCGTTTCATCAGCGGGACCATCACCTGGCGGATGGCGGTGAGGCGGCCGCCGCCCAGGATGCGGACCGCTTCCTCCATTTCGGGATTGATCGCTCTGATAGCGGCGTCGGCGTTGGCGAAGCCGATGGGCAGGAAGCGGGTGGCGAAGGCGAGGATGAGGATGGTGGCGGTGCCGTAGAGGGCGAAGGGGGGCGGGGCGTAGGCGGCGTAGAAGGCGATGGCGAGGACGATGCCGGGGACGACGAACGGCGCCATGCAGAGGAAGCTGAGGATGCCGGCGAAGGGCAGCAGGCGGCGGCTGGCGATGTAGGCGATGGACAGGCCGAGGGTGATGGCGATGCAGGCCGCGGCGGCGGCGTAGGTGAAGCTGTTGACGACTGACTGTGCGGCCGTGTCGTGCTGGAACAGCAGGTAGGTGAAATTCTGCAGGGTCAGGTTGTCGAGGCTGAAGCCGCGGCCCCAGGCTTTCGAGAGCGCCGCCTGTCCCAACACTATATAAGGTAGCAGTACTGACAGAGACAGGATGAGCAGGGCGTAGGCGAGCATGACGAAGCGCCAGGGGCCGATCTGCATGATCCGCCGCTCGCCGCCCTTGCCGGTGAGGGCGACGAAGCCGCGGCGGCGGACCAGGTATCGTTGCAAACCAAACATCACGACGGTGATCAGCAAAAGCGGCACGGCGTAGGCGGCGGCGACCTCGGCGCGGATCGGCTGGCTGAAGAACTGCAGCAGCTGGGTGGTGACGACGTTGAAGCGGGCGGGGATGGCGATGAGGGCCGGGGAGCCGAAGAGGGCGATCGCCTCAAGGAAGGTGACAATGGCGCCACCGAGGATGGCGGGAAGCGCCATCGGCAGGGTGACTGTCAGGGTGGTGCGGAGGATGCCGGCGCCGAGGATATTGGCTGCGTCCTCCATTTCGGATGAAACCAGATCGAGCGCGGCGGTAGTGAAAATGAAGAGGTATGGGAAGGAGTAGATGGCGATGTTGAAGGTCAGGCCGCCGAACGAATAGATGTTGAACAGGCCCTCATGCGCGCCGGTGAGCGCCATCCAGACCCGGTTGAGCCAGCCGGAATTGGGGCCGGCAAGGAGGATCCAGCCGATCGCACCAAGGTAGGGCGGGGTGACGAAGGCGCCGAGGACGAGGAAGCGGATGATGCCCTTGCCGGGCATGTCGGTGCGGGAGACGGCCCAGGCGATGGGCACCGCGAACAGCAGGCAGAGCGCGGTGACTCCGACGCCGAGTTGCAATGAATTCAGCATTGCCGTGATGTAGCGCGGCCGGGAGTAGGCGGTGACGTAGTTCATCCAGGTGAAGGCGCCGGTGTCGGTGTCCTGCAGGCTGGTCTGCACCAGGCGGAACAGCGGATTGACCACCAGCAGGATCAACGCCGCGGCCAGCACGACCCACAGGATGATCAGCGGATCGAACGGCAGGGTGCGCCGGCGGATGCGCGGCAGAGTCGTGCTCAAGGCGTCGGGTGGCCGATGGCGGCGGACCGGGATGGAGTCGTCATGGATTGGCTCCGCGGCGAGGTTGTGGCGGGATGATCAGCTGCCGAAGGTGTCGCGCCACTGTTCGATCACTTCGGGGACGCCGGTGCGGATTTCGTCCACGGTCAGCGGGATGGTTTTCAGGCCGGCGAGCGGCGGCATGCCGTCGCGCGGGCGGATGCCTTCCAGGATCGGGTCACTGCCGTCGGCGGTGATGAGGCGGGCGTATTCGGGGCTGAGCAGCCATTCCATGAACAGTTTCGCGGCGGCCGGATGCGGCGGGTGGGCCGGGATGGCGGAGGGCGTGACGCACATGACCAGCCCATCGGAGGGATGCGAGATGCCGATCGGATTGCCCTTGTCGATCGAGGCGTAAGCGTAGTTGGAGGCGCCGACGCCGACGAGGCACTCGCCGGCATTGATCAGGGTCATCGGGTCCACCGCGGAACGGCCGACTCGCGGGTTGTTTTTGGCGAGTTTTTCAAAGAAATCCCAGCCGTGGACTTTGCGCACGCCCACCGCCCAGGTGCCGATGCAGCCGGAGAAGGCGGGATGTCCGGTGGCGACGCGGCCTTTCCACTTCGGGTCCAGCAGGTCGGTCCAGGCGCGGGGCACATCCTCGGGCTTCACCTTGTCCTTGTTATAAATGAGGAAAAAGCGGGACGCGTTGGTGATGTAGGAGAAGCCGGGGTCGGACAGCGCCTTGAACGCCGGCAAAAGGGCGGCGGCGTTGGCGGGGGTGTATTCGGTCAGTTCATGGCGCTCCTTCAGCATCGGCATGTGGGAGATGTCGGTGGCGCTGAACACGTCGCACTGTGGCGTGTGGTTCTTGATGTCCATCAGCAGGCGCTGGAACGCCACCTGGCCAGTGGTGCGGATAACGCCGACCCCGACGCCCGGATGGCTCTGGGTGAAGGCTCGGCCGAGGGCTTCGGCGGTTTGCGCGTCCACCTGGGCAATGTACCAGGTGAGCGTGTCCTCGGTCTGGGCGGCGGCCGAACGGGCCAGGGCCGGCGCGGCGAGGAGGGCGGCCAGAGCTTTGGCGGTGTGCCGGCGCGTCATAGGATTGGGCATGGGTGGGTTCTCTCCGGACGGTCGGCTAGGCTGGATTATCCGGCTTCATTGACCGGCGCGCCTGCGGTGTCAAAGGGTTCCGTGTATGCAATGGCTTGCGTTCTGGTCAAGGCTTCGGCGCCGGCCGCGGTTGCCAGATCAATCTGTGGGGGAAAACCGGGCGGCGGAGGCGGCCGTCGATGTGCTGGCGGCGGAGGGGCGCGAGGCGGAGCGGCGGCAGGACTGGGCGGCGGCGGAATTGCTTCGGCGGCGGGCGATCGCGCAGGATGAGGGCCTCGTGGCGGCGTGGACCGGGCTGGCCAACGCGCTGCGCCAGCAGGGACGGCTGGACGAGGCGGATTCTGTTCTGTTGCGCGCCATCGCGCGGTTGCCGCCGCAGGTCGAGCACTACCTGGGCCATGCTGAACTGGCGGACCGGCGCGGCGACTGGGACGCAGCCGAGGCGCGTTGGCGGGCGATGCGGACTTTGTTTCCGGAGGTTTGGTTCTCTTATGTCGGTGGCGCCGGGGCGTTGCGCGCGCTGGGCCGCTTGGCGGAGGCATTGCTGGCGGAGGACGCCGCCCGCTTCGGATGGGAACCGGCGTTTCCGCAGGACCTCGGGCGGCTGGCCGCCGAACGCAAGGACTGGGCGGTGGCGGAGACGCACTGGCGGGCGGCGCTGGCGCTGGACGGGCGGCCGTGGTGGGTGTACGGCGAACCCGCCGCGGCGCTGGAGCATCAGGGCCGGGTGAGCGAGGCCGAGGCGGCGCTGCTCGACGGGCAGGCGAGCGATCCGGCGGAGATCTCGCCGTTCATCGGCCACGCCAATTTGGCCGAGAAGCGGGAGGATCGGGTGGCTGCCGAACGGCGCTGGCGGATCGTGCGGGAGCGGTTTCCCGAGCGGCTGGAGGGCTACACCGAACATGCCGCGGCGCTGCGTCACCTGCGTCAGCCGGCGGCGGCGGCGTCGGTGCTGGACGAGGCGGCCGAGCGGTTTCCCGGCGACGGGGGGGTTCGTCATGCGCTGGCGCGGCAGGCCGAGGCGCTGTCGGACTGGCTGACGGCGGTGGATCACTGGCGGGTTGCTTTGGCGATCGATCCGGATGTGTGGTGGGTGCGGACGGCATTGACGGTGGCGCTGGCGCAGACCGGGCGGACCGGCGAAGCCGAGACGATCCTGCTGGACCGGCAGCGCAGCCATCCATCGGAGGTCGCCGCTTTCATCGACTACGCGAGGCTGGCGCAGGAGCGGGGCGACCGGGAGATTTCGGCGGTTCGCTGGCAGGTGGTGCTGGAGCGCTTCCCCGACCGGATTGGAGGCTATGTCGGCGTGTTGCGCTCCTGGCGCGAGGCGGGGCGGACCGAGGACGCCGTGGCGGTGTTGGCGCAGGCGCTGCGGCGGTTTCCGGAGTCGGAGACGATCATGCTGGAAGCCGCCCGCCTCGCCCGCCGCATGGGCAGGACGGCGGAGGCATTGCAGATTCTTGCGCTGGTGCGAGGCCATTTCCCGCAGTTGATCGCCGCCTATGCCGAGGCGGCCGAGGTTTTGCGCGATGAGGGACGGCTGGATGAGGCGCAGGCTCTGCTGAGCGAGGCGCTGGTTCGGTTCCCCGATCCGTGGTGGCTGTGGCGGGTAATGGGCAGCGTGATCGAGGTTCGGGGTGACTGGGCGGCGGCGGTGGCGCACTGGGCGGAGATGAGCCGGCGGTTTCCCTATGCCGAGGACCAGTCGGTGCGGTTGTACGATGCGTTGATGCGGCTTGCCGAGGTCGATCCGGCGGTGGCCGATGCGGCGGCGCTGGCGCAGGGTGTCGGCTCGTTGGATGACGCGCTGTGCGACCTGGCGCTGTCATTCGAAGCCTGGGCGGGGCGGCGCCGGCCAGCTCTCATCGACAGGCCAATGAACCAGCGAAACATGATTTTGTATGTCTTCTGCTCCATCAGTTGCCGCTCCGAGCGGACAGAGAAGAAGGCTTGCAGCAGCAGTGCCCGCAGTAACTTCTGCGGCGTGATCGATTCGCGGCCGAACGCCGAGTAGATTTTGGCGAAGTCTGGCGAAAGTTGCTCCAGTGCAGCGTTTACCAGCGGGGGGATGGCTCGCAGCGGGTGGGTCGGCGGCACAATAGCTTCCGGGCTGAGGTAACTGAACATCGCAGCAGTCTGATGGTCGTCACCACGCATCGGACCAGGTTCTCCAGCAAATTGAGGCCGTTATTGAATCGAACCCATAGCACTCTTTAAAGCCGAATTTACGCAGCCTGCTAAAGGGGCCACGGCAGCGACCCTCCGGGCCGCTTTGAGCGGCCCAAATAATAAAGCCCAAGGCTTTGCCGGGGGATACTTGCTGGTGATCAACTCGATTGATCGCCGGCCTCGGCGCCGCATGCGATACAATCTGAAGTTGTAATCGTCGCCGCATTGACTGGATCCTGTTCCCTACAAACAGTTAATTTAATGACCGCTTCCGGCTCGTCCGCCGTAGGTAGTTTCCGAGGCTAGTCATGTCGGCCGGCAAGACGCACGAACGACCGAAGGCTCCAAAGACCCACAGCTTCAGCGTCAGGCCTTTTGCTTTCGTCCAATGACGTAAGTCGGCGACCGGCTTTGGCCGCCGTTCGAAGGGCCGCTAGTGCCCGCTATCAATAATACTCAAAAGGAGGATCAGGCATGGAAGATATCGTCATCGTCGCGGCTGCCCGCACCCCGGTCGGCAGCTTTCTCGGCGCACTCAGCACGCTGTCCGCGCATGAACTCGGCGCCGTGGCGATCAAGGCCGCCATCGCGCGGGCCGGCCTGCAGCCCGCCGATGTGGACGAGGTGATCCTCGGT
>Ga0182012_10006189_pt1 | contig 12243 bp, 11 predicted proteins | sample 612S2SmetaG_FD_120486 | JGI IMG/M metagenome (GOLD analysis project Ga0182012, IMG submission 120486) | Permafrost microbial communities from Stordalen Mire, Sweden - 612S2S metaG | ecosystem: Environmental > Terrestrial > Soil > Wetlands > Permafrost | place: Sweden: Stordalen | collected...
CGGGTGTTCGGTGTTGAATGGTCGGGATGTGGATCGCCCTTATCGCCGCAGGTGCCGTGGTCGTGGTGGCCCTGGTCGTGGTGGTGCTCCGTCGTCCACGGTCCGGCGATCTGAGCTCGGTGGAGAGGTACCACTCGGCCCTCGGGACCATCGAGCAGCTCGCCGAGCGCACGGGCCGGTCCACCCCGCGGCCGGTCTCCCCGCTCGACCGCGCCGACCCGAACGCCGCGGCGACAGTCACCGAGGGTCAGCCGGGCGGCCCCGGGTGGACCGACGCTGCCGGGGCCGAACACCCCGCTCCGGCGCTGCGGGGCCAGAACGTCCCCCCCGTTCCGGTGCGGGGCCGCCAGGGGTTTCCCGAGCCCGGCCAGCCCCTGGTGTTCGACGACGCCCGACCCGAGGACCGGGCCCACGCGGAGCTGGCCGCCCCGGCGCCCCTCCACCGGGTCGACCGGGCCCAGCGCCACGCCCTCGAATCGATGAACCACCGTCCCCGCCGGGCCACCGCGGTGGCTGCAGGGGTGGTCGTGGTCCTGGTCGTGGCAGCCTTGGCCGTGGTCGGGAGCCGGCACTCCACCACCACGACGACCGATCACGGTCACACCGGGACGGTGGCGGTGTCGGACACCTCGTCGTCGGCACCGGCCACCGGGCACCATTCCTCCCATCGGGGCTCGGGCCGGCACCACCGGAGGACCACCACCACGACGACCCTCCCGACCCAGGTGGTGGCCGTGTCGTCGACCGGTTCCACGGCCCTGTACCCGGTCGACTCGGACTCCTACACGCTGGGGGTCAGGGCCACCGGGCCGTGCTGGGTCCTGGCCACCGCCACCGCCACCGGGGCCACGCTGTGGACGGGGACCCTCGAGGCCGGTGCGGACCAGGCGATCCCGGCCACCGGTGTGGTGACCGTCGAGCTGGGCGCCCCGACCGTCTCACTGACGCTCGACGGGGTACCGGTGACCTTGCCCACGCCGGCCCACACCCCGTTTGTGGCCACCTTCCAGCCCTCGACCCAGACCACGACCCAGACCACCCAGACCACGACCCAGACCACCCAGACCACGACGGCGGCTTCTTCAGGGGTGGCGTCACCCTCGACCACCACCGGCGGCTGACCACCGCCCCCGGCTGACCGATCAAACGGCCTCCGCCACGGTGACGCTGTAGCTGACGTAGGACCTCTACGGATCCGGGTCAGGGTGGCGGACGCAGCCAGCGCGTCACGTGTCGTCAGCTATCCCTTGCCCGGGCGCTCCGGGGCATCGGCCCGTTCGGCAGGTCCGGCCAGACCGAGGGCGTCGAGGATGAAGGCATACACGAAGGCCTCGTCCCGCCAGGCGTCGTACCGGCCCGACGGGCCACCGTGGCCCGCACCGAGTTCCGTCTTGAGCAGGACCCGGTTGTCCGGATTGGCCGCCCGGAGCTTGGCCACCCACTTGGCCGGCTCCCAGAAGCCCACCCGCGGGTCGGACAGCCCCGCCGTGGCCAGGATGTCCGGATACCGGACCGGCCTGCCGTCCGCATCCACCGAGCGCACGTTGTCGTAGGGCGAGTAGGACTTCATCACCCGGTAGATCTCCGGATCGTCACCCGGATTTCCCCACTCCTCCCACTCCACCACCGTGAGAGGCAGGGTCTCGTCGAGGATGGTGGTCAGGCAGTCGACGAACGGCACCTCGGCCACGATGGCCCGGAACAGCTCCGGCGCCAGGTTGGCCACCGCCCCCATCAGAAGCCCGCCGGCACTCCCGCCCCGGGCCACCAGTCGGTCGGGCGTGGTCCACCCCCGGGCCACCAGGGCCCGGGCGCAGGCCACGAAATCGGTGAAGGTGTTGGGTTTGGAGGCCATCTTGCCCTGCTCGTACCACGACCGGCCCATCTCGCCCCCGCCGCGTATGTGGGCGATGGCGAAGATGAAGCCCCGGTCGAGCAGGCTGAGGCGTAGCGACGAGAACGTCGGGTCCATCGAGGCCTCGTACGACCCGTACCCGTAGAGCAGGCAGGGTGCCCCCGGCCGCTGTCCGTCCCCGCCGTCGGGGTCGGGGGCGGTCACCAGGTCGGGCCGGTACACCAGGGACACCGGGACCTCGCTGCCGTCGTCGGCCGGCACCCACAGCCGTTCGGTCCGGTAGCGGGCCGGATCGAAGTCGCCGAGGACCGGTTGGCGCTTCAGCAGCACGGTACGACCAGAGTCGAGGTCCAGGTCGTAGACGGACCGAGGCGTGACCAGCGAGGTGTACTCGTAGCGGAGGGTCGTCGAGTCGTACTCGGGATTGGCGCCGCCCCACACCGTCGAGGGGGATTCGGGCTGGTGGACGGCGCGGGAGGCCCCGGTGGCCGTGTCGATGATCCGGATGCGGGTCTCCCCCCCCTCCCTCTCGTAGACCGCCAGGTACCCGGCACTGGGGTCGACGGCATCCAGCCGGATCCCGGGCCGGCCCGGTATGACCTCGGTCCACCGGTCCCGGCCGGGTGCGTCCTCGGGGGCCTCCATCAGCCGGAAGTCCTCGGCCCCGTCGTTGGTGACGATGAGGAAGCGGGGTCGCCCGCCCTCCGGGCCCACCCGGTCGTGGTCCACGCTGTACTCGACTCCGTGACGCCGGGGTTCCACCACCCGGAACGCCCCGAGCGGGTCATCGGCGGCCAGGGCCCGGACCTCCGAGGTGACCTTGGAGTCCAGACTCATCAGGACGAACGAGTCGTCCTTGGTCCGTCCCACCCCCAGGTAGAAGTGGTCGTCGGGCTCCTCGTAGAGCAGCACGTCGTCAGCCGGGTCGGTGCCCACACGGTGCCGCCACAGCTGATGGGGCCGCATGGCCTCGTCCACCCGGGTGTAGAAGACCGTGGCGTTGTCGTTGGCCCAGGCCACGCCGTAGGAGGTGTCCTCCAGCGACTCGGGCGACGCCACGCCGGCGGCCAGCTCGGTGAAGTGCATGGTGAACCGCTCCCCCCCGGTGGTGTCGGTGGACCAGGCCAGCCACCGGTGGTCCGGGCTGAGGGAGAGGTTCCCGACGGCGAAGTACTCGTGCCCCTCGGCCTCCCGGTTCTCATCCAAAATGACCTCCTCGTCGGGAGGGGGTTCCGCTTCGTCCCGGGGGGGTTCCGCCTCCGGTCCGTCGGTCCCGGCGGCCGGTGCCGGACGGCGGCAGTGGATGGCGTAGCTGGAGCCTTCGACGGTCCGGCTGTAGTACAGCCAGGGACCCTTGCGGACCGGCACCGAGAGGTCCGTCTCCTCGATGCGTGCCACCATCTCCTCAAAGAGACGTTCCCGCAGCTCCCGGGTGCCCTCTGTCGCCGCCTCGGTGTAGGAGTTCTCGGCCCGGAGATGGGCGATCACTGCGGGGTCGTCCTTATCCCGCAGCCAGAACCAGTCGTCGGTCCGGACGTCTCCGTGGGTCTCCAGCCGGGCCGGGCGGCGCTCGGCGACGGGGGGGACCGGGAGCGGGGCAGGGCCTGTAGCGGGGGTATCGGGAGCCATCGGACCAGGATGGCATGTCCTCCCCGGGGCCGGGCCACCGGGACCGTCGTGGATCCGCCCCGGGGTTGTTACTATCTGTATAGGAGAAATCAGCAGTCCGCCCGGACGCCTCCGAGGAGCCTCTATGTCGACCACCGATCTTGACCTCGGGAAGTACAAACTTGGGTGGTCCGACGAGGAGGACTACGTCTTCAAGCCCAAAAAGGGCCTGAACGAGTCCATCGTGCGCGAGATGTCGGCGATGAAGAAGGAACCCGAGTGGATGCGGGATTTCCGGCTCCGGGCGCTCCAGCGCTTCGAAAAGCGCCCCATGGCCGAGTGGTTCGCCGTCAACATGCCCGACCTCGACTTCGACGACATCTACTACTACATCAAGCCGACCTCGGGGCAGGTGGAGGACTGGAACGACCTTCCCGACGCCATCAAGAACACCTACGAGAAGCTGGGCATCCCCGAGGCCGAGCGCAAGTACCTGGCCGGGGTGACCGCCCAGTACGAGTCCGAGGTGGTGTTCCACCGCAACCGCGAGGACCTTGAGGCGCTGGGCATCATCTTCTGCGACATGGACACCGCCGTCCGCGAGTACCCCGATCTGGTGCGCAAGTACTTCGGGACCATCATCCCGCCCAACGACAACAAGTTCGCCGCCCTCAACTCGGCGGTGTGGTCCGGCGGATCGTTCATCTACGTGCCCCCCAACGTGGTGGTGGATCAGCCGCTGCAGGCCTACTTCCGGATCAACGCGGAGAACATGGGCCAGTTCGAACGGACCCTGATCATCGCCGACGTGGGTGCCCAGGTGCACTACATCGAGGGCTGCTCGGCCCCGGTCTACACCAGCGACTCCCTGCACTCCGCGGTGGTCGAGCTGGTGGCTCTGGAGGGTTCGCGGATCACGTACACCACCATCCAGAACTGGTCCAACAACGTCTACAACCTGGTGACCAAGCGGGCCCGGGCCGAGGCCGAGGCCCACGTGGAGTGGATCGACGGCAACATCGGCTCGCGGCTGACCATGAAGTACCCCTCGGTGTACCTGATGGGTCCCAAGGCCTCGGGCGAGGTGCTCTCGGTGGCCTACGCCGGCGCCGGCCAGCATCAGGACGCCGGGGCCAAGATGATCCACGCCGCCCCGGAGACCACCTCCACCATCGTGTCCAAGTCCATCTCCAAGGATGCCGGTATCACCACCTACCGGGGCCTGGTCCACGTGGACGAGGGGGCCAGGCACGCCAAGAGCTTCGTGCGCTGTGACGCCCTGCTGCTCGACGACACCGCCGTGTCCGAGACCAAGCCCTACATGGAGGTGGCCGAGCGCGACGCACGGATCGGTCACGAGGCCACCGTGTCCAAGGTCGGAGACGACCAGCTCTTCTACCTGATGAGCCGGGGTCTGTCGGAGACCCAGGCCATGGGCATGATCGTGAACGGGTTCATCGAGCCGATCACCCGTACCCTGCCCATGGAATACGCCGTGGAGTGGAGCCGGCTGATCGAGCTGCAGATGGAGGGCTCGGTCGGCTGACCCTGCCGTGCCCGGTGGCGGCCCTGTGCGGCGCACCCGCCGCCGGCGAGGCACAATGTACCCATGCCCATGAGGGAAGAGTGCAAGAACTTCCAGAGCCGCACCTATGACTCCGGCGAGGTGGCCCGGTTCTGCGTTCTGGACCTGGCCCCCGAGGCCCCCTGGAAGTGTCCCGACGACTGCCCGTCCTACGCCCGCCGGCTGGCCGACGTCGGATGGTCCCACGGCTCCCTGGTGGAGCCGGCGCTCGAGCCCATGCCCGACGTCCCCGGCGACGAGGCGGCCAAGCTGTTGGACCAGGCCGAGGACATCATCAATGCCGTCGGGCCCGACATTTTGGCCGAGGTGCGCAAGGAGGACGAGCGCGAGGAGCGCAAGCAGGGTCGCTGGTGGAGGCGCCGGCGCTGAGCCCGCCCCGGTCGCCGGCCGGCCTCAGTGGCCGGTGAACACCGCCGGCCGCTTCTCCATGAAGGCCGTCATGGCCTCGGTGAGGTCGTCGGAGGCCAGAAAGCCGGCGTTCCAGGTGGCGGTGTACTCAAGTCCTGCGGCCACCGACCGTCCGGTGGCCGCAGCCAGGACGGCCTTGGTGCCCTGCACGGCCAACGGGGAGTTGGCGGCGATCTCCGCGGCCATGGACCGGGCGTCGGCCAGCACCCGCTCGGGGTCGGCACAGACCTGGTTGACCAGTCCGATGGCCAGGGCCCTTTCGGCGGTGATGTCCTTGCCGGTATAGGCCAACTCGGCCAGATGCCCCTGACCGATGATGGCGGGGAGGCGCTGCAGGCTGCCGAGGTCGGCCACGATGGCCACCTTGGTCTCCCGCACCGAAAACAGGGCATCCGCACTGGCCAGGCGGATGTCGCACGCCGCGGCCAGATCCACCCCGCCCCCGATGCAGTAGCCGTGGACGGCGGCGATGACCGGCAGGGGACACGCCGCCACCGAGGTCACCGAGGCCTGCAGGCGCACGATCTCGGCCCGGGCCGACCGGGCCCGGGCCGCCATCGAGAGCCGGGTGCCGTCGCCGGGGTCGGGGGGACCGGTCAGTCCGGACATGGCCACCAGGTCCAGGCCCACGCTGAAGTGGGGTCCCCGGGCGGCGATGACCACGGCCCGTATCCCGGGATCGCCACCGACGGCGGCCATGGCCCGGGGGAGGTCGGCCCAGAACTCCGGGCCCAGGGCGTTGCGCTTCTCCGGCCGGTCCAGCCAGACGGTGGCCACATGGCCTTCGGTCTCGAGGGTGAGGACCTCAGAGGAGAAGGAGTCGACGGCGGACGCGGGCGGCGGGGTCATGGTCCAGAGCGTAGGCCCCGGGTCGCGGCGGCGTCCCCGCTGCCACCGGTGGCGGGGTCGGACCACCCGAATGGGCAGGTAGTATGACCTCCGAGGCTCGGGTAACGGGCCTTCTTTCGCGAGAGGCTGTCGTTCTGTCCACCTTCACCCCCGATTCCGCTGCCACCCTGCCCGGCCACCCCTGGCTGCAGCGTCGTCGCCTGGCCGCGGCCGAGGAGTTCGCCTCGTCGGTCCTGCCGACCGAGAAGGACGAGGTGTGGCGGTACAGCCGGATCGACCAGCTCGATCTGGACCGGTTCCGCCCGGCCGGGACGGTGTCGGCCGGGGCCCACAACGACCCGGGTCCCTCCCCTTCGGACCGGGTGCACTCCCTGGTGAGCAGCCTCGGGCCACGGTCGGGCCTCATCGTGACCATCAACGGTGTGCTGGCCACCGTCGGATCGTCGGTGAGCGACACCGCCCTGACCCTGGGCCGGGTCACCGAGCAGGACGAACAGGACACCCTGCTCGGCTCGGTGGTCCCCACCCCGAGGGAGTTCGTCCTCCTCAACGAGGCCTTCTCGGTGGACCCGCTGGTGGTCGACGTGGCCCCCGGCGTCCACATCGACGACCCCATCGTGATCGTCCACGTGGTGAGTGGGGGTGGGGGCGAGGCGGTCTTCCCCCGGACGGTCATCCGGGGCGGTGCCGGATCCTCGTCGGCGGTGGTCGAGATCGTCGTCGATGTCGACACCGGACTGCTCTCCGATCTCCCACCCGGGGCCACCCCCACGTCGATCGAACGGCCCGACCGGCGATCGGACCACCTCGTGGTCCCGGTGACGGAGATCCGGGTGGGCGATGACGCCACGCTGGCCTACGTCACGATCCAGTCGTTGGGCCCCGACACCTGGCAGCTGGCCCACCAGGCCAGTGCCATCGGCCGGGGGGCCACCCTGTCCAGCTTCGCGGTGGCCCTCGGCGGGAGCTACGCCCGGCTCCGGACGGATTCGGCGCTGGAGGGGGAGTCCGGGACCAGCAACCTCCGGGCCGCCTTCATCGGGCGGGACCACCAGATGTTGGACTTCCGGACCCTGCAGGACCACCTGGCCCCCCGCACCACCAGTGACCTGTTGTTCATGGGGGCGGTGGCCGACCAGGCCCACTCCGTGTACAGCGGGCTGATCCGGGTCCGGCGGGGTGCCGTGCGTTCCGACGCCATGCAGACCAACCACAACCTGGTGCTCGACGAGGGTGCCCATGCCGACTCTGTCCCCAACCTCGACATCGAGGAGAACGACGTCCGGTGCAGCCACGGTTCGACCGTCGGTCCGGTGGACGAGGACCAGCGGTACTACCTGGAGTCACGGGGTGTGGAGCCTGCAGTGGCGGAGCGGTTGATCGTGGCCGGGTTCTTCGAGAACATCGCCGACCAGGTGCCCGTGGCCGGTGCCCGGTCGATGATCGGACGGGCCCTGGCCGACCGGTCAGGAGGCCACGGTGGCTGAAGCCCCGGGGAGCGCGGGCCCGACCCGGACGGTCCGGGTGTGCGGGCGCGACGATGTCGAGTCGGGTACGGCCCGACGCTTCGACGTGGACGGGCTGAGGCTGGCGGTGGTGCGGCTCGGCGACGAGTTCCACGTCATCGACGACCGGTGCAGCCACGAGGACTTCTCGTTGGCCGACGGGGAGGTCCTGGCCGACGAGTGCGAGATCGAATGCGCCAAGCACGGTTCAACGTTCGACCTCCTCACCGGACGGCCCTGTTCCCTGCCGGCCACCCGGGGGGTCGCCGTCTACCCGGTGGAGATCGAGGGCGACGACGTGTCGGTGGTGGTCCGGTGAGCGGGGGCGGACTGCGCATCGAGGAGCTCCGGGCCGGTATCCCCGGTCGGGAGATCCTGCGCGGGGTCAGCCTCACCGTCCGCAGCGGCGAGGTCCACGCCGTGATGGGGCCCAACGGCTCGGGCAAGAGCACCCTGGCCCATGTGCTCATGGGCCGACCGGGCTATGAGGTCCTGGGTGGGTCGGTGACCCTGGACGGGATCGACCTGTTGGCTCTGCCCACCTGGCAGCGGGCCCGTGCCGGCCTGTTCCTCGGGATGCAGCACCCGATCGAGGTGCCCGGGGTCTCTCTGATCCGTTCGTTGACCGCGTCCCGGCCGGCCGACCCCGGGGACGGGGGCGGCACCGACGGGATCGGTGACCGGCTGGTGGAAGAGGCGCGCAGGATCGGCTTCGACGAGCGCTTTCTCGACCGTCCCCTCAACGTCGACCTGTCCGGCGGGGAGCGCAAACGCAATGAGACCCTCCAGCTGGGCGTGCTCCGGCCCCGCTTCGCCGTGCTGGACGAGATCGATTCGGGACTGGACATCGACGCCCTCGGTGCCGTCGGTCGGCGGGTGGAGGAGGCCACGTCCGAGTGGGGACTCGGCGTTCTGGCCATCACCCACTTCCGCCGGCTGCTCGATGTGCTCCGGCCCGATGTGGTGCACGTGCTGTCCGAGGGCCGGGTGGTGGCCACCGGGGGTGGCGAACTGGCCGAACAGGTCGACAGCACCGGGTACGCCGCCTACACCTGACCCGGTACCCCGGCGTCCCGCCGGCCGGTGCGGAGGCTGCCACGGCGGCCGGGCCCGCGGTTGGTAGCGTCTCGTGCCATGGCTCGTGGAGAACGCCGACGGGGGGGCGCCCACAGTCCGTCCCGGGGGAACGGCCCCCTGGGCCCACAGGACGGAGCCACGGCGGCCGGGCGCCGGAGGAAGAAGAAGACCAAGCGGACGTGGATCGACCGTATCCTCTTGACCGGGGTCGTTGTGGTGGCGCTGGCCCTGATCGGGGTGGGCACCAGCTTCGCCTACGTCCAGTACCGGTTCCACCAGGTCCACAAGGTCGCGGTCCGGCACCTGACGGTGGCCCCGGTGGGCCAGCCCTTCAACGTGCTCCTCATCGGTTCCGACTCCCGCGCCGGACTGAGCCCCGAACAGCAGCTGCACCTGGGGAGTGAATCCACCGCCGGCGGTCAGCGCAGCGACGTGGTGAAGATCGTCCATGTCGTGCCGGCCACCGGTGCCGTCAGCGTGCTGTCCATCCCCCGCGACACCATGGTCACCCTGTCCGCCGACACCCAGCTGTTCGGGCAGTACAACCGCATCAACGCCACCTACAACAACGGTCCGGACGAACTGGTCCAGACCATCGAGGCCAATTTCGGGATCCCCATCGAGCACGTGGTGCAGATCGACTTCGCCGGATTTCAGGGGGCCGTGGACGCCATCGGCGGCATCAATCTGAACTTCCCCTATCCGGCCAAGGACGCCGAGACCGGACTGGACATCACCCAGTCCGGATGCCAGCACCTCAACGGGGGCTACGGCCTGGCGGTGGCCCGCAGCCGCGACTACGAGTACTTCGAGAACGGGTACTGGCAGTACGACCCCACCGGTGACTACGGCCGGATCCAGCGCCAGAACGCCTTTCTCAAGGCGCTGATCAACCAGGCCGAGACCAAGTACAACCCCCTGACCCTCAACGCCTTCATCGGATCGGTGGTGCAAGGGGTCACCATCGACTCGTCGTTCACGGTGAGCGAGCTCATCTCCCTGGCCCGGGAGTTCCACACCTTCTCCTCCAACTCGCTGGCCACCGCCACCCTGCCCACCTATTCGGCCTACTCGTCACAGTTCAGCGATCTCGGCGATGTGCTCTACGTGGAACAGCCCCAGGCCAACCAGGTCATCACCCAGGTCCTCGGGGCGCCCGACGCCGCGCTCACCCCACCCCCAGGACCCGACGGCGTGGTGCCGGCGACCACCACCACCACGACCCCGACGACGCCGTCCGGCGGGCCCACCACCTCGACGTCGGCACCCGCCGTCACCACCACCACCGTCCAGACCGATTTCGACCCCACGCCCTGCTGACGGGGTACCGCCGACCGGACGTGGAGGGGATCCGCCGGCGGCGGGCCGCCCGGCGGGGAGGATCAGGAGACCGACTGGCTCTCGTCGAGACCCTGGGCCAGTGTGTTCCAGCTCAGCGTGGCGCATTTGATGCGCACCGGAAACTTGACCACCCCCTGGAGTGCCGCCAGTTCACCCAGGGAGTCCACGTCGATGAGCTCGGGTTCGATCGGCTCGGACTCGCCGGCCGGACCCCCGTCCCCGGGGGGCGACCCCTGGGCCGACGGAAGGGTCGACTCGTGGATGGACATCATCCCCTTGAACGTCCGGATCAGGTCGCGTACCTCGCTGACCGGCTTGCCCTTGACGGCGGCGGACATCAGCGACGCCGACGACTGGCTGATCGAACAGCCCGTCCCCGCGATCTTGATGTCGGAGACCACGTCCCCCTCGACCGCCAGGGTCACCACGATCTCGTCCCCGCACAGGGGATTGAAGCCCTCGACCCGGTGGGCCGGCGGTGACTCCAACTCGCCGCGGTTACGCGGCGAGCGGTAGTGGTCCAGGATGATCTCGCGGTAGAGGTCCTCGAGCCCGGGCATCAGCGGACCCGGCTCATGGCGTCGGCAGGCACGGCTCCAGAATACCGGTCGGCGCTCATCCGAAGAACGCTCCGGCCTCGGACAACGCCCGGGCCAGGGTGTCCACATCCGACTCGTCGTTGTAGGGGCCGAACGAGGCCCGGGCCGTGGCGGTGACCCCCAGGCGGCGCATGAGGGGCTTGGCGCAGTGGTGGCCGGCCCGGACACACACCCCGTACTCGTCTAGGACCTGGGAGATGTCGTGGGGATGGATGTCCCGGAAGGAGAACGACAGCACTCCGCCCCTCTCCCTCGGATCCGGTGGGCCGAAGATCCGGAGGTCGGGGCCGAACCGCTCGGCCAGGGACTCCATGGCGTAGGTGGTGAGCGAGATCTCGTGGGCCCGGACGGCGTCCATGGTCAGCGCCGACAGGTAGTCCACGGCGGCCCCGAGCCCGACGGCCTCGGTGATCGGTGGTGTGCCGGCCTCGAACCGCCAGGGGATGTCGTTGGGGGTGAACCCGTCCTTGCGGACGTCCAGGATCATCTCGCCTCCGCCGAGGAACGGCGGCAGGTCCGCCAGGATCCGCTCGCGTCCCCACAGCACACCGATACCGGTCGGACCGAGCATCTTGTGGGCGCTGAAGGCCAGGAAGTCGACGTCCAGCTCCGTGACGTCGGTGGGCAGATGGGGGACCGACTGGGCGCCGTCGGCCACCACCACCGCACCGGCGGCGTGGGCCACGTCGGCGATCTCCCGGACGGGGTTCAACGTCCCGAGCACGTTGGACATGCAGCTGACGCCGACCAGCTTGGCCCCGTCGACCAGCCCGGCCAGGTCGCCCAGGTCCAGCCGGCCCTCGTCGTCCACCGGTATCCACCGGATGGTCAGGCCCCGCTCCTCGGCCAGCATGTGCCAGGGGACGATGTTGGCGTGGTGTTCCATCTCCGTGAGCACGATGATGTCGCCGCCGTGCAGGTGGGTGCGGCCCCAGGTGTGGGCCACCAGGTTGAGGCCCTCGGTGGCGTTTTTGGTGAAGACGATCTCGCGGGCGGGATCGGGAGCGCCGACGAACCGGCCCACGTTGTGCCGGGCCGCCTCGAAGCGGCGGGTGGCCTCCTCGGCGATGGAGTAGACACCCCGGTGGACGTTGGCGTGGGTGGTCTCGTCGTACTCCCGCATGGCGTCGAGGACCTGCACCGGCCGTTGGGCCGAGGCCGCCGAGTCCAGATAGGTGATGGGGTGTCCGTGGACTTCGCGCCCCAGCAGGGGGAAGTCCTTGCGCAGGGTGGCCACGTCAAGGCCGGTGGGTGTATCGGTCACGTTCGCCATGCGTCATACCCCTCGGATTCGAGTGACCGGGCCAGCTCCGGACCGCCCTCGGCCACGATGACCCCGTCGACCAGGAGGTGGATCCGGTCGGCGGCCAGTTCGTCGAGCATCCGCTGATAGTGGGTGATGACCAGCACCCCGAG
>Ga0182012_10006192_pt1 | contig 12236 bp, 7 predicted proteins | sample 612S2SmetaG_FD_120486 | JGI IMG/M metagenome (GOLD analysis project Ga0182012, IMG submission 120486) | Permafrost microbial communities from Stordalen Mire, Sweden - 612S2S metaG | ecosystem: Environmental > Terrestrial > Soil > Wetlands > Permafrost | place: Sweden: Stordalen | collected...
ACCCTCAGCGCCCCGCCGGCCCCGCGGGCGAGCGGCGAACAGCGCAGCGGCGGGCGATCAGCTGGCCCCGGTGGCGGCGCCCGCCGCGGCCGCCTCGGACACCTCGGCCGCGACCGCTTCGCGGATCTGCTTGGGCAGCATGAAGCGGACGTCCTCTTTGACGACGTCGAACTCGGACACGTCGCTGACGCCGCGGCGGCGGAAGAACTCGACCAGCTCGCCGACGAGGTTCTCGGGCGCACTTGCCCCCGAGGAGACGCCGACGACCCGGACGCCGTCGAGCCACTCCTCCTCGACCTCCCCGGCATTGTCGATGAGATGCGCCTCGGTGCCGCAGTCGCGGGCGACCTCGACGAGCCTGACCGAGTTGGACGAGTTACGCGAGCCGACGACCAGCAGCAGGTCGCAGGCCGGGGCCATCTGCTTGACGGCGGCCTGGCGGTTGGTGGTGGCGTAGCAGATGTCATCGGTGCGAGGACCGACGATCTTCGGGAACCGCGCCTTGAGGCGATCCACGATCGCCGCCGTTTCCCCGACCGCCAGGGTCGTCTGGGTGACGTATGCGATCCGCTCTGGGTCGTCGATGACGAGCGTCTCGACGTCATCCTCGTCCTGGACGAGCAGGATCCGCTCGGGCGCCTCGCCCATCGTGCCTTCGACCTCCTCGTGGCCGGCGTGTCCGACGAGCACGATCGTGTAGCCCTCCTCGGCGAACCGGACGGCCTCGCGGTGCACCTTGGTGACCAGCGGGCAGGTCGCGTCGATCGTCTGCAGCCCCCGCTCGATCGCGCCGGCGCGGACCGAGGGCGCGATCCCGTGCGCGGAGAAGACGCAGACGGCGCCCTCGGGGACTTCGGTGTGCTCCTCGACGAAGATCGCCCCGCGCTCGCGCAGCTCTTCGACGACATGCTTGTTGTGGACGATCTCCTTGCGGACGTAGACGGGTGCGCCGTGCAGACGCAGCGCCTGTTCGACGGTCTGCACCGCGCGGTCGACGCCCGCGCAGTAGCCACGCGGTGCCGCAAGCACCAGCTTCTGGACCGTGTTGGCCATGGGTTTCATTGTATTGGGCGTACAGGTACGCTAAGCGCCGATGCCTCAGCGCCACCTCGATCGGCTCACACCGGTTGACGCGTCCTTCCTGCACCAGGAGGGACCCGTCTCCCATATGCACATCGGCGGACTGACGATCGTCGAAGGTCCCCCGCCGACGATGGACGAGTTCCTCGAACAGATCCGCAAGCGGCTGCACCTCGTCCCCCGCTACCGCCACAAGCTGGCCCACACGGCGATCGACAGCGGCCGGCCCGTCTGGGTCGATGACCCGAACTTCAACCTCGAGTACCACGTCCGCCACACCGCCCTGCCGGCGCCGGGGCGCTGGCAGCAGCTGCAGGAGCTGACCGCCCGGATCTACTCCCAGCAGCTGGACCGCTCGAAGCCGCTGTGGGAGATGTGGCTGATCGAGGGCCTCGAGGATGACCGTTTCGCGCTGATCACCAAGACCCACCATTCGCTGATCGACGGGATCGCGGGCGTCGACCTGGCGACGGTGCTGTTCGACCTCTCCCCCGACCCGCCCCAGATCCCCAGCTCGGGCCGGCCCTGGAAACCCCACCCCGAACCGGGCACGCCGCAGCTGCTGGCCGCCGGGATCGTCGGTGCGGCCCGTACGGGGCTCGCGCTCGTCGAGGGGGCGCTCGACGCGATGGCCCACCCCGAGCGGGCCCTGGCGCGGGCCCGAGAGGCCGCGGAGGGCGTCGGCGAGATCGTCTGGGCCGGCCTGAACCCGGCCCCCGAAACGCCGCTCAACGTCCCGATCGGACCCCATCGGCGCTTCGTTGGAGTCACCAGCTCGCTGTCGGACTTCAAGGCCGTCAAGAACGTCTACGGCGGGACCGTCAACGACGTCGTCCTGGCGGTCGTCGCGGGCGCCCTGCGGACGTTTCTGATCTCCCGCGGCAGGCGCACCGAGGGCGTCGAGATGCGGGCCCTGGTGCCCGTCTCGGTGCGAACCGAGGACGAACACGACGGCGCCGGCAACCGGATCGTCGTGATGCGCGGGCCGCTGCCGGTCTACATCGCCGATCCGCTCAACCGGCTGCGCTTCGTCTCCCACGCGATGGACGGTCTGAAGGAGTCAAAGCAGGCCCTCGGCGCGGAGGTCATCGCGGGCGCCCAGAGCTTCGCCCCGCCGACGATCCTGGCCCAGGCCTCGCGGCTGAACTTCTCGACGCGCCTGTTCAACCTGATCGTCACGAACGTCCCCGGACCGCAGTTCCCGCTCTACGTCCTCGGCCGCGAGATGCTCGAGGCGATCCCGGTCGCCTTCCTGCCGGAAAACCACGCGCTGGCGATCGCGATCATGTCCTACAACGGCCAGATGAACTTCGGCCTGCTGGGCGACTTCGACGCCCTGCCGGACATCGACAAGATCGGCGAGTCGATCGCTTCCGAACTCGCCAACTTCGTCTCGCTGGCACGCGAAGAGGCCAGCACTCCCGCCGCCTGACCCGCCCGGGTCAGTAGCCGAGCGCGAACTTCGCGTCCTCGCTCATCAGCTCGGGCGACCAGGGCGGGACGAAGACCATCTCCGAGGCGACCGTTTTGACGCCGTCGAGTTCGCCGACGAACTCTTCGATCTGTTCGTTGACCTGGGGGCCGATCGGGCAGCCGGGGGTCGTCAGCGTAAACGTCACCTTGACGTCCCCCCCGCCGGCGATCTCGACTCCGTAGATCAGCCCCAGCTCGACGAAATCGAGGCCCAGCTCGGGGTCGATGACGTTCGAAAGGGCGTCCATGACGTCCTCCTCGGTCACCACCCCCGCGGCGGGGTCAGCTGCGACGTTCGCGTCTATCTCCTCGGGAGCCATCGCACCAGTGTAGTGGCGGGCGGCGCGACAGCGAACTTGCGCCCGGCTGGGCCTGACCTGTCACGATTTGCAGGGAAATCGCTCTAGGAAGGCAGAAATGATCGCAGCCGCCCTCACCGCAGTCCGCCGCAACATCGTCGCCTGGCTCGCCCTGTTCATCGCCATGGGCGGCACCAGCATGGCCGCCAGCCATTACCTGATCAACTCGACTCGTCAGATCAGGCCGAGCGTCCTCAAGCGACTCCACGGCGCGACCGGACCGCGGGGCCCGCAGGGACCGGCCGGGGCTACCGGGGCGACCGGTGCGACCGGGGCAACGGGACTGCGGGGCGAAATCGGCCCCAAAGGCGAAACCGGCGCGGAGGGCAACTCGATCAAAGGCGAACAGGGCCTCAAAGGCGAACAGGGCGTCAAAGGCGAAAAAGGCGAAGCCGGGACCGCCTTGGCCTACGCCCACGTGACGGCTGAAGGCGACATCACCGAACTCGAGAGCAAGGAATTCGGCAGCGCGAAAATAGAAAACCCCGCGGCTCCGAAGGGCGAAGGCGTGTACTGCATTTCGGGCCTACCAGCGGGCGTCAAACCGCATAACGTGATGGTGACGATCGACAACGCGAGCTCCGGGGAACCAGAACCCGTCTTCGCGACCGCCGCGATCGGCAAGAGCGCGTACGTAGCCAAAGAAAAACTGTGCAACACCACCACCCCCCAGATCACTGTCGAAACGTGGGGCTACAACGCGAAAAAAGAACTGGCCACCGTGAACGCGGCGTTCTTCATCGCGATCAACTGAGCCGAATCCTCTGAGACGTCAGGGATGACGCTGCCGGCCCGCGACCATGTGACTGCGACGCCGACCCGGCCGGCTGCCCCGCAGCTGCGGCTGCTGATCTTCCTCGGCTGCGCACTGGGACTGATGGGATCGGCAGGACTGTTGGCCGCGGCGCTCCCGCAGGCCGCCCACGCGAACTGGCTGCGCGTCGCCTCGACGCCGTCGGTGTCCCAGCCCTACTACGTGTGCCCGGCGCACCGCCATCGAGACGGCTGCGGCGTGATCGAGGACCCGACCCCCGCCAGACCCGCCCGTGGACCCCTCGCGGCGGGCGCGATCACGACCGGTCCGGAGGAGGAAGTCAGCCCAGAGACCTACGGGCACGGCGAAGGAGGAGGCTACTCACCGGCAGACCTGCAGAGCGCCTACGGCCTCGCTGCCGCCTCCGCCTCCGGCGGGTCCGGGCAGACTGTCGGGGTCGTCGTTGCCTTCAACGACCCCGATGCCGAATCCGACCTCGCCAGATACCGCAGCGAGTACGGCCTCGCGGCCTGCGGCGCCGCGGGTGGCTGCTTTCGCAAGCTCAGCCAGACGGGGACCTCCTCCTACCCGGCACCCAATGAAGAGTGGGCCAGGGAGGCGTCGCTCGATCTCGACATGGTCTCGGCCGTCTGCCCCAACTGCCACATCCTCCTGGTCGAGGCCGAATCGGAAAAACCCTCTGACCTCGCGATCGCCGAGAACGAGGCGGTCGCGCTGGGGGCGACCGAGGTGGGCGACAGCTTCCTCGGCGAAGAAAAAGACACCCGGCAGTTCGCGGGAGCCTACGACCACCCGGGGGTGCCGATCGCGGCGGCGGCTGGGGACGAAGACTACGCGGCCGGGACGGGTGCGCCGGCCTCATACCCCGGCGTCATCGCCGTCGGCGGGACCTCGCTGCGCCCGTCCTCAGGCCGCCGCGGCTGGTCGGAGACGGTCTGGGGCAGCGAAACCGGTACGGCCGGGACTGGCAGCGGGTGCACGGGCGAACCGAAGCCCGCCTGGCAGACCGACGCGGGCTGCCCGTTCCGCACCGACAACGACGTGGCGGCGGTGGGCGATCCGAATACTCCCGTGTCCGTATATGACAGCTACGTCACGGGATCACCATGGCTGCTGCTCGCGGGCACGAGCGCGTCGGCGCCGATCATCGCGTCGGCGATGGCGCTCGCGACCCCCTACACGCGCTCGCTACCGGGCGCGCGCGCCTTCTACCTGGAGGCGGGCGGCCCCGGGCTCAACGACGTGACCTCCGGCCTGAACGGCAAATGCGGGAACTACCTCTGTGAAGCAAAGCCCGGCTACGACGGGCCGACCGGCCTCGGCACCCCCAACGGCGTCCCCGAAGTCGCCAACCCCGCCCTCGTCAATGGCACCCCGAGCTCGATCACGGATTCGGGGGCGCAGCTGAACGCGACGGTCAACCCCCACGGTGGCGAAGTTCGCGAATGCAGATTCGAATACGGCCCCGCCGGGAGCGGCCCCTATCCGAGCAGCACTCCATGCACGCCGCTGCCGGGGACGGCCACGAGCCCGGTCGCGGTCTCGGCCTCGATCGCCGTTCTCCTGCCCAACACCAGCTACCGCTTTAGCGTGACGGTCACCTTCACGGGCGGCACCGAGTCCAGCGCAGAACAGAGCTTCACGACACTCGCGGTGCCGAGCGCCTCAACGGGTACGGCGACGAGCGTCGCTTCCACCTCACTGAGCCTGACCGGCGAAGTCGACCCCAACGGGAATCCCATCACCGAATGCGACTTCGAATATGGCAGGACACAGGAATACGGCTCGCATGCCCTGTGCGCCCCAGCGCCCGGCGGCGGCGAGAACCCCGTCGCGGTCACGGCGAATCTGACCGGGCTCACGCCGGGCGTCAGCTACCACTACAGGCTGCGGATATACGGTGGCGGTGTCCCCCACTTCGGCGCCGACCGGACGGTGACGCTAGAGACCGACCCTCCGGGCGCCGTGACCGGCCCTGCCCTTGCGATCACCCAGACGAGCGCGGTCCTGAGCGCGACGGTCGAACCCGACGGCGCCCCGCTGACCGTCTGCACGTTCGAATTCGACAGCTCCGAACACCTAATCCCATGCAGTTCCAGGCCGGTTTCGGCGGAAGGTCGCTTCACCGTCTCGGCCTCGGTGTCGGGCCTGGGAGCAAGCACCGTCCACCGCTTCCGGCTCGTCGCTGCCAACCCCGCCGGGACCACCAATGGCGTGCTCGAGGAATTCGCGACGCTCTCGGCCCCGCTCGAACCCGCGCTGCCGGCCGTGCCGGCACAGATCGGGCGGGCAAAGCTCACCGGGCGAACGTTGCTGATCGGTGCGAGCGGTGGCCTGAGTGCGACGGTCCGCTGCCCGGCGGCCTACCCGCACTGCTCGGGGACGCTCACGCTACAGACCCGTCCTGGCGCCGGCGCCAGCTCGAGAAGGCCGGTGTTGACGCTCGCCACGGGGTCCTTCACGGGACGCATCGGCGGCCTCGGCACCGTCCGCATCAGGCTCTCGCGGACGGCGCGGGCGATGATCGCGCGCACCCACCTCCTGCGTGTGACCGCGACGGTCCGCACGCGCCAGCCCTCAGGGCCGCCGCTTGCCTGGATCTCGCTCGTGACGCTCCGCCGCTCCGGCTGAGGCGGGCTTCGCGCCGCAGGTAGTTAGCGTTTGAGCCGGAAGTCCATCGACCACGTGATCGGCACCACGCGGCCCGGGACCGTGAAGATCCCCTTCGCAAGCAGCGAGAGCCGGTGGTGGTGCTTGAGCGCGTGCCGGCCCGCGGCGGTCAGGCGCAGGGTGATCGTGACCTTCAGCGAGCTCTTGAACGAGTCCGTCGCCTGGGCCAGGACGACCTGCTTGCTCCTTGCGCCGTGGGCGCCCTTGACGGTCTCATACCAGAACAGCGAGAACGTCCCCGCCGTGGGCGGTATGAAGGTGAAGCTGAGCTTTCCGGCACGCCTGACCTTGGCGAGCTTCAGGCCGGTCAGCGCGGCGGCGAGCTGGCGGTTGATCGAGGCGAGGATCACACCGGCAGGCGGCACGACCACTTTCGGTTTCCCACCGCCCGTGATCGGCACTTCGTATTTGGGCACCGTGCTCCGCGCCTTGACGAGCACGACGTTGGCGCTTTCCTCGGAGGAGCTTCCTTCGAAGTTGGTCGCGGTGACGTTGCAGGCGATCCGTTGGCCCTGGTCGGCCAGTTCGAGCGTGTAGGTCGATTCGCCGGCCCCGCTGATCGGCGCACCGTTGCGCAGCCACTCGTAGGAGTAGTAGGGCCTGCCGCTCCACTGGCCGGGGTTGCAGGTCATCTGCTCGCCGACTGCCCCGCCGCCCGAGATGGAGGGAAGTTCGATCGGCGCCGGCGCGGCGCCTTTCACCCGCAGGCCGGTGCTGGTCGCCGATTCGCTGCCTTCGGTGTTCGTTCCGGTCACCTTGCAGGACAGCACATGTCCGGCGTTCGCGCCCGTGACCGTGAAGTTTTTGCCCGTCGGTGAGGCAGCGGTGATCGCCGTACCGTCGGAGAGCCACTGGTAGGTGAACGTCGGTGCGGGCACGCCACTCCAGGTGCCCGCGACGCAGGTCAGCGTGGCTTCGATCGCGGGCGTCCCGGTGACGGTCGGGCCGCTAAGCGGCGGTGTCGGTGCGATGCCTGCGATGGACACGCTGTTGGCGCTCGTGGCCGGCACGGAGGCTTCGATGTTCGACGCCGTCACGCGGCAGGAGAGGCTGTGGCCGCGGTCCCGTTCACCGATCAGATAGGAGGGGCCTTCGCCGACTTCTTCGCTGCCTTCGCGGAGCCACTCGTAGGCGAAGCTCGGTTCCGGCGCACCCGTCCAGGTTCCCCGCGAGCAGGTCAGGGTTTCCCCTACCCGCGGGGAGGACGCGCCGTGAACCTGTGGCGCAACGGTGTTGCTCGGCGCGGTGCCCTTGATGCGTTCGGCTTCGCTTTCCGCGGCCACGCTCGCCCCTTCCGCGTTCTCCGCGATCACCTGGCAGGCTAGCTTCTGCCCCTCGTCGGCCGCCTCGATCGTGTAGGTGCTCGTTTCGGCGCCGGGGATCGCTGTACCTTCGCGCAGCCACTGGTAGATGTAGCTCGTCGGGCTGTTCGTCCAGCTGCCGGTCGTGCAGGTGATGGTGTGTCCGACCGCGAACAGCGCGCCGGTGACTTCCGGCGGCTTCGTGTTGACCGGGAAACCCGCTCCCTTGTAGATCGAGACGGGGGCGCTCAGCGCACTGGCGCGCTCCGAGGCCTTGCTCGCTTCGACTTCGCAGTAGAGCACCCGGTCTTCGCTTTTGACCGTGTACGTCGCCCCGCCGATCGTCGTTTTTTCGCGAATCCACTTGTATTTGTAGGACAGGCCGGTCTGGCTCCATTCGCCGGTCGAGCAGGCCAGCGTGTGGCCCTGTTCGAGTACGCCGGTGATTTCCGGCGCCCTGGTGGAGACCAGCTTGCTTTCGATCGTTACCGCAGCGCTCGTCGCTTCGCCTTTGGGGGGTACGGCGTTCGTCGCGATCACCTTGCAGGCCAGCTGCTGACCTTCGTCCGCCGGTTCGACGATGAAGGTCGGGCCCGTCGCCATCGGGATTTCGCTGCCGTTCAGCAGCCAGCGGTATTCGTACACGGGACTGGTGCCAGTCCAGCCGCCCTTGAAGCAGGCGAGTTCTTGGCCGACTGCCAAGCCCCCGGGGGCGTCCACTTCTGGTGGGTGTTCAGTTTCGATTTTAGGCGCCGACCCCGGAATCGCGATGCTCTTCTTGCTTTCCGCGGATTTCGACCCCCCGGCGTTGGAGGCGGTCACGCGGCATGAGAGCGTATGGGTTTCGTCGGCTTTGGTGACCGTGTAGGTGTTGGCGGTCGCGCCGCTGATCGTTTCTTTTTTGTCGCGCAACCAGCTGTAGGCGTACGTCGGCGTCGGTTCTCCGGACCATTCGCCCTGCGAGCACGTCAGCTGTCTCCCGACTTCCGCGGTGCCCGAGATTTCGGGCTGTCCGTTCGGTTCCTTCACTTCGGGCGCGACCGGCGGTTTGACGTTGCAGGGCGGGCCGAAACAGACGCTGTTGTCGCTTTCGGTCGGCGGCGAGGCCCCGCCCGTCTGGTTGGCGCCTTCATAGGCCGTGACGACGCACCAGATTTCCTTGTGTTCGTCGGATTTGGCGAGCACGTAGGAGGGTCCGCTCAGAAATGCGACGCCTTCCCGTACCCACTCGTAGCTCCAGCTCGCGGTGTCGCTCCAGCTGCCGGGGTCGCATTCGAGCTCTTCACCGACCCGCAGATGCCCGAGGTGCTCGTAGACGTAGGGCGCACCCGTGAACTTGGGGGACGCCTGCGCGGCCGCGGCAGCGAGCCCGCCGATCAGGGCTCCGGCGAGGACGACGGCGAGGAGCAGGCGGAGCCTCCACCTGAGGCTCACAGCGAACCGCGCTGAGCTCATTCCTTGGCGTCGTTGTGAGGACACATTTACCACCCCCCGAAGGGCCACCGAGCGTAACGGCTGCCCGTCGCCCGGTCAAGGCGCAACCGTCGTCCTGCAGCGAGTGAACTCGCCTCCCGCCCCCGCCCGGGCCGGCGGTCGTGATCTCAGCCGGTGAAGCTGGGCGAGACGAACGACTTGGGGCGCACGAACGGCCGGGAGCTGGCGGTCTCGGCGCAGACGCTGTTGCTCATCACGGTCCGGAACGAGATCCGGTGAAGGCCGGCGCGCAGGCGGTGCGCGTTGATCTTCAACCTGAATGCGCCGTGCTTCGCCTGTGATGGGGTCAGCGTCTTCAGCTTGTGGCCGTCGAGGTAGAAGGTGATCTGCTTGATGCCGTTGGAGCTGACGCTGACCGTGAACGGGCCCCGCTCGGATCCTGAGAGGCCGTGCAGCACGGGCCGCGAGACTTCACAGACGGCGAGAACCCCACCGCCGGGCGTCCCCGGCTTGCTCGTCGGCGCGGCGCTCGTGCCATGCCCCGGGTTCGGCGCCGGGACGACGACCACGACTTCGTTCGAGCTGAGTTTTTCCGGTGCGGCCCCGGTGGGCCCGGCGGACACGGTACCGACGTTCGTGAAGCGCAGTTCGCTGCCGAGGACGTGGCTGCAGGTGTAGACGGTCGAGCTGCCGGGTGCGAGCGGCGAGCCGCCCGGGCCTCCGGCCAGCGTGCCGGCGTCGCAGTAGGGGTCAGAGAAGCTCGCGACCGTGAGCGCCACTGCGCCCGTGTTCTTCACGACGATTTCGTATTCGACCTTGGCGCCCGCCGCGCCCGTCAGCTGAGCTGTCGAGTACGGTTCGCCGCTGCCCGAGATCCGCTGGCGCTTGGTGATCGTGAACGCCGATTCACCGCTCGCGACGACGACTTCGACCGGCGCCGAGGACTTCGTCGTCCCGGGTTCTCCGGGCGGCGTGCCCGTCACGGTCGCGACGTTTACGACGCTGCCCGGGGCGGTCAGGAGATGGCTGCAGGTGTAGGTCGTCGAGGAGCCTACGCCCAGCGGGGCGCCGCCGGTGCCGCCGGCGATCGTGGCGCCGTTGCACTGGGGGTCGGAGAAGCCCGACAGTCCGAGCGCGACGTTGCCGGTGTTCGTGACGCGGATTTCGTAGTCAACCGTCTGGCCCACCTGCGCGGTCAGCGTCGCCGTCGTAAAGCCCGTGGTCGTGCCGGCGATCTCCTGCTTCTTTTCAATCGTGAAGCCCGGCGCCGGGGCCGGCGTGGTGACTTCGACCTGGTTGGAGGTCTCCTTGAGGGGCAGGCCGCCGACCGAGCCGCCGAAGACCGAGGCTTGGTTGACGTAGGTGCCGCCGCTGAGCAGGTGGTGACTGCAAGTCCAGATCGTCTTGGCGCCCGGTGCCAGTTCGCTCGAGCCCGGTCCCCCGGCGATCGTGCCAGCGTCGCAGTGGGCGTCGCTGAAGTCCGTGAAGGTCTCGTTCACGGCCGAGGTGTTGGTCACGACGATCTCGTATTCGACGGTCTCGCCGATCGTGCCGGTCAACGGGGCCGTCGTGAAGCTCCCGCCGGCACTGTCGATCTGCTGGAGCTTTTCGATCGTGAACGTCGGTTCGGCCGTCGGCTGCGGCGGCAGGACCGTGAATTCGGTGGTCACGGTCGTGAACGGGCTCACTTCGAGGTCGGCTTCGATCAGCGACGGGCCTTCCTGGCAGGAGTCGGTGCCGAGGGCGAGCGCGAAGCCGTTGCCGTCGTCGTCCAGTTCGACGGCCTTTTCGCCATCGAGTTCGGGGCCCGGGACCATTTCGCGGTCGGCCCGGACCCAGACCAGTTTTTCGCCTCGCTGGCAGCGGCTGTAGAGCTGACCGGAGGCGAGCCGCACACGCTGCTCGGAGGCCCGCGCGAACTCGGCCTCGACGATCGTGACGACCGCGCTCGATTCGGCGTCCTCGACCTGCGAGGACGGGAGCGCGGTCACGCCGGGCGGGGTGCCCGCGTCCGGCGTTACCGCAAAGGATGTCGTGAAGGTTTCGTAGGGCGATTCGTCCTCGTCGAGCGTGACGAGGCTTTCGCCGACCATGCATTTCGGGCCGGCGATCAGCGCCACGTTGGCGTTGCCGTCGACATCGAGGTGGACGCTGAAGCTCGGTCCGGAACCGGTTACCAGGCGCCCCAGGTCGTTCGGGTCATACCAGGTCAGGTCTTTGGCGCAGCGGCTGTAGAGCTGGGCCGCGGTGATCGTGACCTCGGCGCCGGTGCCGTAGACGAACGGGTTGCACTCGACTTCGATCACGTCGGCGACAGTCGCGGTGGTGGCGAACTCGCCCTGCGCGATGAACGAGGGCAGCGAGTGGATCACGCAGCCCGGAGACGCGGGCGTTGCCGCGGTATGGGCCGCCGCGCTCGCTGTGGCCGGTGCGACCGCGTAGATCCCGAGGAGGCAGAGTGCGAGCGCCAGGGCGGCCGCGAGTGCGCCTCGGTGAGTCGATTGGTGGATGGATCCGTCCATCAGAAGAGGTGTGAGGTTTCGAGCCGGCACCTAGCCGGCGGGTGACGGGGAGGACCCCGAGGCGCTCAGGCCCCGGGGTTCCTCCGTCGTCAACTCACTTCGTTGTCTTGCTTACGCTGCTGCTTTGTATCGAACAGCCGGCGCTTCGACCGTGAAGTAGGCTTCCTCGGTACCGAACGGGCTCGATTCTTCATCGGCTTCGATCAGCGAGGTGCCTTCCTGGCACGAGTCCGACCCGACGAGGATGGCGAAGCCGTTCCCGTCGTTGTCGAGTTCGATCGCGTCTTCTGTTTCGCCGTAAAGCCCCTCGATTTCATCGGCGGGGATTTCATCGCGGTCGGCCCTGACGAGCACCGTGTGGTCACCGCGTTCACAGCGGTCGGCCAGCTGCAGGTAGCCGAGGCGGATGTCCGTCTCGGATGCCTTGGTGAACTCGGCCGAGGCGATCGTGACGACGCCACTCGATTCTGCGTCCTCAACCTGCGAGGAGGGCATCATCGTCAGGCCAGCAGGCGTTGTCTTGTCCGGCGCGACTTCGAAGGACGTCGTGAACGTTTCGTAGGGCGAGCTGTCCTCGTCCACCGAGATCAGGTTGTCGGCGCCCACCATGCATTTCGGGCCG
>Ga0182012_10006193_pt1 | contig 12236 bp, 13 predicted proteins | sample 612S2SmetaG_FD_120486 | JGI IMG/M metagenome (GOLD analysis project Ga0182012, IMG submission 120486) | Permafrost microbial communities from Stordalen Mire, Sweden - 612S2S metaG | ecosystem: Environmental > Terrestrial > Soil > Wetlands > Permafrost | place: Sweden: Stordalen | collected...
AGTTCGAAGACGATGGAGAATTGACTGGCAGCGGACGAGGCGGGGTTCCTAACTGGCATGGAACCGGGGTCGTTTTGCAATCTTGAGCGGCACTCGTCAGCGGCGGCTTGCGCTGTTCGGTGGAAATAGAAGAGTCGGAATCACGAAAGCGCACAGCAGCATCCACAGTAGGCTCTCTCGTGCGTTGCCATCTGTCACACGGAAGCTGCCGAGTGGCGGGTAAAGGGAATATGCGAAGACCAATGCTGCCATAACTGCCCCCAGAACGCTCACGATAGTTCCGAAGCGTGCGCCAATAAGCAGCAGGATGACAACGAAGCCAAGCGGCACGTATCGAGCCGAGGGGGACTGTATAAAGACCTTCGCGCAAATCAGAGCAGCAATGAAGCAGAGTACAACGCCTAAAAGGTTGTAAAGGGTAATCGCGAGATGATTCTTAATCCGCTGTGTTTTGTTACGACAGAAATCACTGGTGGGAGCAGCAGGAGAGATTGGTTCTATTTCGCTCATTTATCCCTCTACGTCACGGCTTCATCATAGATATCAAACTTTTCCTAAAAAAGGTCTAAAGCAAACAGAGTCGCCGTCTTTCCCGAACGCACCGCCTCTCCTGTCCTTGCCCCATTATCGTGTTCACTTGATTCATCCGGTTGCCACCGCCACTTTCTAGCTCGGAGTGAGAGCAATTCCCGACACTCAGGGCGATTTACGAAAAGAGACCAGACGCCAGTGGCCTTCCGGCGACGGCCAATCGCGGCTGAGGACATAGAGGTTGCCGTCGTCGGCGCGTACCTTGAAGAATACGTCGTCTCGCCCGTACCACTGGTCTAGCACTTCCTCAACCAGATACTCGTGGTCATCCAACCGAAAGCGAACTGGTCGCTCGTCAGCCTTGTACCCGGAAAAGCAGCCCACCTCTACCTGCATGAACGGCATTGTCGCATGCCTTGCAGTCGAACAGTGGTTCCTGCTGACGAAAGCGGCTGGCACCCGTGTCTGGAGACAGTTCAGGATTAACTGCCAGCGGATGAGGCGGAGGTGAGACAAAACGAGATATTCTGATGCCCAGCGGCAAAGGGAATGAAAACGATATGAGCTTACAATCCGCCCACACATTCTTGGCCGAACATGCGCCTGACATTCAGATTCTGGAGAAATCCACGAGTACGGCAACCGTCGCGGAGGCCGCAGAAGCCCACGGCGTGGAGCCAGCGCAGATTGCCAAGACACTCTCTTTGCGGCTGAAAGACGAGGTTGTTCTGCTGGTAATGGGTGGCGATGCAAAGATCGACAACCGAAAATTCAAGGCGCAGTTTAATGTCAAAGCCAAGATGCTCAATCCCGACGAGGTTGTCGAGTGGACTGGCCATCCTGTCGGCGGAGTATGCCCTTTCGGCTTGCCGCATGCGCTGAGAATCTTTGCTGACGTGACGCTGAAGAAGTTTGATGTTGTACTGCCCGCAGCCGGGGCGACAAACGCTGCGATTCGAATATCCCCTGACCGCTTAGCGGAACTCGTGGAAGCGACGTGGGTAGATGTCGCACAAGTTCAGTCTTAGTCTCGCGGGGTAGCCCAAAGCGAGCACGGCTCTCCCGCTGGTATCCTCTGTGCTGAGAGGTGCAATGGAGATCAACTGGCCGGACGCATACAAGCCCGCGAACACCGCCGTCCCAACCTACGAGGTTCAAAGCCTTGCATTCGCACGACGACGGATTTCCTTCTCTTCCTTCCGCTTATCTTCTGCCTGTTGCAGGGCTTCCATCTTTGCCTTCTTCATTGCTTTGAGCCGCTCCCGATAGGCTCTCATTCGAATCTTGGAAGCCTCTGTGGCCGCTTCGCTTCGTCCATTGAATAAAATGCGGCATTTGCCGCAGCAAAACTCATGATCAGTTCGCCTCGCAGCGAACCACTTTTTCTTGCAGTACTTGCAAAGTCGCAGGGCGTCCAACTCACCATCTATCCAATATTTAAGGAGCCCAGCGGCTGGCTGAAACCTCATAACGGCGCGATCTGCATCATGTAAGGCCACGCTGGCCTCTTTGAGGGCGGCAACCGCTTTCCCAAACTCGGGCTCTCCACCGTTGACCCACTCAGCAAGTCCTTCTGCCACGCGGTCATCTGGCATGTGGAGTCTTTGCAGTATCGGTACGTCTCCGCCAAGCAATCCAGCAATGAAGCTCTTCAACTTGAAGCCCTCTGATTTTCTGCCTCGCATGAATCTTCCTCGGTTACGTATGCATAACGTTTTAGAGCATAGCATCTAGCGTAACGAAATACAAAAATACCCAATAAATATGACAATAGTTCTGTCGGTAGCACAAACATAGCGACCGTAACTAATAGCGTGCAAAATCAGTCAAAACTACTATCCTTGAACTTGAAATCAACCAGCACGGTGGAGCATTTCAGTCGGTCAATGGGAGCGAATTACCCTTCCGACTGCCGCTGAACACTGCAATCAGGGCGGAAAATGGAGATTCACGACCACAAATCGAGCATGGAATCACTGGGGCGGAACGGCGTGCACGACCGTTCCGGTGCTGCTGATGCTCCGATAGAGCCATTTGTGGTTGCCGACGTTGTGGCATCGCGGTCTTGTGATCTTCCGGACTCAAAACCGGAGTGTAGTCCGGTGCTGTTCTCCGGGCTTGAAAAGTTTGTTGACGCAGATGTCGTTGCCACTTTTCTCTCCATCCGCCGTGATGAGGTTCTCCAGCTCACCCGCGATGGCGTAATTCGCGGCGATGGACACCGGGAGCAACAGCGCCACACCGCCCCACCAAATCAGTTTTCTAAAGGTTCAATTGGCAATATTGATGTCCTTACACCTTCCTCTCCGATAAACTGCTCCCGAGAGCCGCTGAGTCAACGGAAAGTTGGTTATTCGTTGGCAAGGCGTCGTTACCAGAAAGGAACGTTAATCCGGCGAGGAAAGCGGGACAAAGTCTGGGTGGGTCGCTGGCTGGAGGACGAAATTCAGCCTGACGGTACCATCAAGCGAGTTCACAAATCTGATGTCTTGGGAACGCTGAAGGACTTTCCTACCAAGCGACTCGCTCAACGTGAACTAGATGGCCGAGTGTCGGTCGTCAACAGCCCAACGTATCGGGCACGTCCAACAGCCACCTTCCGCGAACTAGCGGAAAAGTGGAAGACGTTGGTAATGTGCAACCACGAAGAGAGCAGCCAGCGTAGCGAGAAGTCCGACATCAAGGCGTGGGTCGCAGCTATCGGTGATGTTCAGATCAGGGACATCGGCTGCGAACTGCTCCAAGAAGTCGTAAAGGAATGGAGTTGCTCTCCCAAGACCATCAAAAACCGTGTCGGCACTTTTAGGCTGATTTGGGATAAAGCCAAGGCTTGGAGGTACACCGCCGATACGGCCTACGATGGACTTGAACTTCGCGGATGGGTCAGACCGGAGCAACCATGCTTCTCGGTTATGGACATCCAGCAGATTATCCAGAGGTCAGAGGAGCCGTACAAAACCATCTGGAGGCTGGTTGCCGAGTCGGGCATTCGTCGTGGCGAGATATGTGGGTTGAACGTCGGGGACTGGGATGGAGATGCGCGAATTCTCATTGTGCAGCGTTCGGTGACCAAACTGGGGAAGTTGAAGTCGCCGAAGGCTGGTGTCCGTAACGGGCAGGTGAAGAGAAGGGTGTTCAGCCTTTCTCCGAAAATGGCCGAGCAGTTGAAGCCCTTTGTGGAAGGTCGTCAAGCAGACGAGCCATTGTTTCTCACTCCTGTGTATCTGACCAAGAACGGCAAGACACGGGGTGGCGGCAAGCGGCTTGAGCCCGACAACTTCATCAAGAGGAATCTGAAACCGATTCTCAAGGAGTTGGGGCTTGACGGTGGAGCCCACGCCTTTCGGCATGGGAATGCCACAATGCTCGACTCGCTACACGCCACTATGGCTGTCCGCCAAGAGCGGCTTGGTCATGTGGACGCGAAGACAACAATGGGGTACACGCACATCGTCACAGCCGACGATATTGAGGTAGCAGGGAAGCTTGGAGCACTTCTGGACAAGGAATTCTTTGCCCAAGATTTGCCTAAGTTGCCACCAGACAGTGAAACGGCCTCCGGGATGGTCACGGAAGCCGTTTAGAATCATAGCTTTTTGGTTGCGGGGGCAAGATTTGAACTTGCGACCTTTGGGTTATGAGGGGAAAATCGCCCCCAAGACCGTACAACACCAACCAACTAAACCCAACAAAACAAAGGAAAACTCAATTTCCCAATTGGTTCGGGTTGGGTGCTTTTGGATGCACTTCACGGACAGAACACGGACATTTTCTCATTCTCACGGTACTGCAAACGCCTAAAGCCTCTGCGCGATAGCCGAATAAACACTCGACACAAAGACCTAATGATGATACAACACTAATGCCTAATGACTGGTCGGCACGATAGCCTAAATGGTGCACGGAACATGGCTTTACCGTCTGAGAAACTCGCGGAATCTCTAAAGCTTCTGCACCAGCTTCAGAACGCCAGCGGTGCCGCTGCCATCCGGGCGAAGTATCTGTCTCGCACTCACCGGGAGCGACTGAAGGCCAATGGCTTCCTGCGGGAGGTAATGAAGGGCTGGTACGTTCCCAGCCGTCCGGACGAGAGAGAAGGGGAGAGCACAGCCTGGTACGCCTCGTTCTGGTCTTTCGTCGCGGCTTATCTCAATGCGCGCTTTGGAAAACACTGGAGCCTCTCTCCGGAACAGTCTCTTTCTCTGCACGGTGGAAACTGGGCGGTGCCCCGGCAACTGCTGGTTCGGGCTCTGCGGGGAGGAAACAAGGTTGTACCGCTCCCGCACGGCACGTCGTTCCTTGCCATGCGAGCAGCACTACCCGCTCGCGCCGACAGCGTCGAGAAAGATGGCTTGAGGATCTTCTCCCTGGAATCGGCGCTTGTCGAGTGCTCTCCGCAGTACTTCTCCAGCTACCCGACCGATGCGCGCACGGCGCTGTCAACGGTCCGTGACGTCTCAGGACTGCTTGCGAGACTGCTGGAGGGTGGCCACAGCCGGATCGCTGGCCGCCTGGGCGGAGCATTTCGCAATGGCGGTCGCGACAGGTTGGCGGACGAGATCGTCAAGACCATGGCCGCGGCTGGCTATGATGTTCGAGAATCGGATCCCTTCCAGGATCGGCCGTCGCTGGCTTTGCCCTCACGCGAGACATCGCCCGTTGCGAATCGCATCAGGCTGCTATGGGACAAAATGCGGGCGGCCATTTCCCGGCGATTCCCAACCGCACCGGGATTTCCCCGTGATGCAGGTGCCTACCTGAAAGGGGTTGAAGACGCCTATGTGGCCGATGCATACCACTCTCTTTCGATTGAGGGATATCGCGTCTCACTGGAGATGATCGAGCGCGTGCGGAGCGGAAATTGGAATCCGGAAGTGCATGAGCACGATCGCGAGCAGACAAACGCGATGGCGGCTCGCGGCTACTGGCAGTCTTTCCAGGTGGTCAAGAAGAGCATTGGTCGCGTGATGGGCGGTGAGAATCCCGGCACAGTTGCAGAGGAGGATCATCGCGAGTGGTACCGGGAGATGTTCGCCCCAAGTGTCGCCGCCGGCATCCTGAAGCCCGCCGATCTCGCGGGCTATCGTGGGGGGCAGGTTTACATCCGGCAATCGATGCACGTTCCCCCCAGCCGTGATGCAGTGAGAGACGCGATGCCGGCCTTCTTCGATCTGCTGACCCAGGAGACCGACCCGGCGGTTCGCGTTGTGCTCGGGCACTTCGTATTCGCCTATATCCATCCCTACATGGACGGCAACGGGCGCATGGCGAGATTCCTGATGAACCTGATGATGGCAGCGAGCGGCTACCCGTGGGTGGTGATTCCCTTGGCCGAACGCGGAGCCTATATGGCGGCACTTGAAAAGGCGAGCGTCGGCGAGGACATTGGGCCGTTCGCAGATATGCTTGCGCGTCTTGTGGAAAAACGCCTGGCGGGCGAGCCGCTTCCGGGTGTTCCGAAGAAGTCAATCTGAAGCCATCGTCACTTTACAACACGCCCGAACGCACACGTCAGCCCTGCGATCCGAGTGTCCCTGCACCATTTGGACTTCTTGAACTTTTTTTCGATTCCCGTTACCCGGGTAACTTATGGGGCATTCATCTCCTGTTTACAATTGCGGCACGTGAATCCTGCTCATCCGTACTCGGCAGATCGCGGAAAGGGGAGAATACGGAATGAGCAGGACTGAAACGCCGTGTGCGCCTGCGCAGTCGCCAGGCTCTGAAGAACAAGAAGCCGCACCACTGACGATTCAAGAGCAACGTGAAGCGCTCATCGCGCCACTCGTTGCCCGGCTCCAGGACCTCTGGTCCAGGGAGTCGCTCCAGTTGACCGCTGACGAGATCGAACTGCTTCAGCTTATGAGCACGCTGGTCAGGCTCTCCGGAATCGACGTTCTGGAGGCCCTGCCGGTGGCCAACCGGATCATGCCGCCAACGGAGCCGTGGGGAGTGTAGCCTCACACGCGCCGTGTGGCAGATTGCGGGTACATGGTTCCCCCTCATGGTTCCCGCCTCCAAACAATTGTAAATCTTTATAGACTAGTCCTCATATCAGTTGTATGATTCACGTAGAATTGAACCGGCAAGGAAGTGCCACTATGCCTAGAACCAAAGATCCCAACGCTCCGACAGTCGTCAAGGCGTGCACCTCTCTGGACGACCTGACGCTCACGCTGCTCGAGAAGATCAGGCACAAGAACCAGTTGACCAAGACGAACGCGGCGAAGATGATCGTCGGTCTCGCGCTGGAAAAGAAGATCAAGCTGGCCGACGTCACGAAGTTCTATCAGGATGTCTGGACGAACCTTGTGTTTGAGGGCGGACAGCGCTTCTCGCAGCTGCGCCTTGACTGGACTCCCGAAGAAAATGCTCTGCTGCTGATCTACGCAAAGCACCTCTTCAGTTCAAGCAACCGCAGCGAGGCCGTTCGGGTTCTGCTGAACTACTACGCAGTCCAGAACAAGTTCGCGAGTGTTGGGCAGGTCAAGAAGGCTGTCATCTCCCCCAATTAGCGTGCTCCGCGGGCGCTTGCTATGCGCAAGCGCTCCTGCGGACGCGCGCCTTTTTGAAAATTGCGACGGCCGTTCTGTGCGTTGCCGAGAGTGACGCGGGCGATACGCTTCTGTTCAGAAAGCGCATCGCGTGCGGAGTTGATGGCAGAGTGGACAGCGCCTGTGCTGACGCCGGGAGCCGTCGCCTGGAACGACAATATGCCCGCATTCGAGCAATTCGCCTTTGCACCTGCGCTGCCCCTGGAGGTAGAGATCGCAGCTCACGATTCGCTGCTGGGGACCTTGCAGGTGTGTTCCCCACACCATTCGTTTCAAGAGTTCAGGGGTAATCAGTATTGGATCAGTGTCACAGCCATATATAGTGGTCATAGAAGTAATATGAGTGTCTCATGCACCATGATTGTGGAAAACATGACGGTCTGTATTGGCAGGGCCGGATACGTTTCCTGAATGACAGCTGAGGGATTGCTACGGCACATCACGGGCGGAGAGTGTTGACCTTCGAGATTCCCCGCTGCGGAGTGCAGGGTCCCTGTATTCTAATCGTCAGTCGGTTTTGCATTCTGGTGTTCCCCTTCGGGCGCTCGGTGTTTCCGCGAAAGGGTATTGCCGCATTTGGTGTACAGCATGTCCTGTGAAGTCTGCATGAGGTGGCAGTGGTAGCCATCCTCATCTATGACCGCCAATCTCTGTTCCAGACCTCGATCTCAACCGCGATCAGCGGGTTACTCCCCCAATCAGAGGTAGTGGATTGGGCCACCGAATCCGAGGTGGCACGCTGGATCATCAGACGGCCTGGAACGACTCTGTTTCTGGGGCAGGTGTCACTCCGGTCAGAGACGATGCGTCTGGCAACGGTTCATTCCTGCCCCGTCGTCTGGATCGCAGAGCGCAAGGATTCCCTGTTGCCGCTTCTGGCTGAACCGGCGACTCGCGGAATAATGTACAGGACGGCGAAGGCCGCCGATCTACGCGAGTGTTTTTGCGCCCTGCGGGAGGGCCGGATGTGGATACAGCCCCGCGATTGGACTGATGACGACGAATCGGCTCCCGATGAACTGTGGAAGCTGCTGACGTTCAGCGAGAAGTGCCTGGCGGCTTTGCTCCTCGATGGCGTGAAAAACAAGGCCATCGCCGCTCAACTTGGTACGACATACCAGGTGATCAAGAACCGCACCACACGGATCTACAACAAACTCGGCGTCGATAACCGCATCGATTTGTTCAAGACCCTCCAAAAGTCACCGCCAACCTGCGAAAGTGCCTCCATGGCGCCGCACGGATCGAAACAGTAGATACAGCACTGCCGTTTGCCAGCTCGGGCATTCCGCGTTCGCCCCGGCGCACTTCTTCGGCGCTGGAAACACAAGTTCCAAAAAACTCTTGTACGAATTATCACTACTAGTGATACTATGACCGCTAGATGTTCACAAACACTGATGACACCCGTGCGTCGCTGGAGGAAGTCGGATACTTCACGACTCGGGAAGTAGCCAACACGATCTACCTGGCCGCGCAGCTTGACCGGCCCATCCTGCTGGAAGGCCCCGCCGGCGCCGGCAAGACCGAGATGGCCCTGGCGATCAAACGCGCCACAGGCATGAAGCTCATACGGCTCCAGTGCTACGAAGGTCTCACGGACAAGGAGGCGATCGGAAGCTTCAGCGATGAGTTGCGGCAACTCTATGTGCGCTTTCATGATGGGACCTTCGACGAAGCCGCCAAGAGGGTCTCGGATCGATCCTTCTTCCTGGCCGGACCGCTCTTGAGTGCGCTGGAGACGCCGGCTCGCTGCATTCTGCTGGTCGATGAAATCGACAAGATCAGCCACGCCTTCGAGGCCCAGCTGCTTGAGTTCCTCGGCGAATGGCAGCTGACGATTCCCGGACTCGGCGAGGTCAAGGCACATCAACCGCCCTTCACCATCGTTACGGCCAACGACGAGCGACAGCTGGGATATCCCCTTCTGCGGCGCTGTGCCCGCATCTACATCAATCATCCGACGCCGGAGCAGGAAGCGGCCATTGTTGCGAGCCGGACACCGCAGTGCTCGAAGGCCATCCATTACTTCATCGCTGGCTTCGCGCAGACGCTCCGGGCCTTCAAGATGGAAAAGCCCCCATCCATCTCCGAGATGATCACCCTCGCTCTGGCGCTCGACAAACTGAATCTGAAAGAGATCCGGGACGACCACAAGGCGGTTATTCTGCCGTTCATCGCCAAGACAGAGAAGGATCGGGCGAGTCTGCTTGTCTCTGGCCGCTTCGAGAGCTTCATGGACAACGCTCGCATCATCGCGGACGAAATGAGCCGGCACGACGTACAGGTTCAGGCCGCGAGTCCGGAGAGCGTTCGCGAGCCCGCTTCGGTGATGCCACTGGAGGTTGCGGCGCAATGATCCGGTTCTGCGCAGAACTGTTCTTGGGGCTGTCCTTGGCTCTTTCCGCAGCGGCAGGCACGTTGCCGCAGAGTGGCCACGACGAAGCGGTGTACTACGCTGACGCGTACGCCGCCCACTATCAGATTCCCCGAGAGCTTATCCACGCGATCATCACCCAGGAATCCGGCTGGAACCCTCGGGCAATCTCTCCCAAAGGTGCCATGGGACTCATGCAGCTCATGCCAGCCACAGCGGCGGAGTATCGCGTGCAAAATCCCTTTGGCATCTCGGAAAACCTCTCCGGTGGGGTTCGATACCTAGCCAATCTGATGCAGCAGTTCCACGGAGACTTCCGTCTGGTGTTGGCGGCATATTACCGGGGTAGCCGTCCAATCCTTCGCGGCGGTCTCCACTACTCGGGCGCCGATGTGCTTGCCTACGTTGCTTCGGTCCGGCGCCTCTACCTTGCGGAGCTCGCCCTCCGCAACACACACCCGAATCCCGCCTATGGAGGCAATCAATAGTGAAGGTCTTTGACGTTCCTCTTGTTCTCTCGCTGACGGCAGCAGCCGCATCGGCTCAGTCGGCGTTGCCAACTCCGTCCACCGCCGCGTCAGGGTTGCCCGCAGCAGCCAGTGCCGCGAGCGCAGTTCCTGCTCCTGCGGCTTTGCCAGTACCCATTGCCACTCAGGCAAGACCGCAGCTCCCGTCGGGAGATTCTCCTCACTCAGTGGACGCTCGAATTGAAAGCCGGGCGGTCGACAGCTCCACCGTCGGAGAGGTTCATTGCAAGCCCCTGTTCATCAGCACGATCCATCTTCCTGAGGCCGTCACCTCCATTGCCGTCGGCGCCCCTACGCTGTTCACCGCCGAGCACGTGGAGAATGAGCCAAAACTGGTCTATGTGAGCCCGCTCACCCACGAGGCTGCGGAGAGCAATCTGCTCGTCGCCCTGGCCAGCGGCGAGACGATCAGCCTGAAGTTGGTTTCCTCGGGCACCACCTCGGCACCCTACGATGTCGATTTCGTGCTCAACTACAGGCCGGACAAGTCGTTGCTGTCCTTCGCGGCACCTTTGGAGTCTGTCATCCCGCACCCGGTAAGCTGGGAGACCATCGCGGCTCCATTCGTGAAGAGCTATCCGGTACGGTCCTCCGTTCGTACTGTGCGGCCGGTAACGGTGATCGACGCTGCACTCGCCGCTCAGGCTGAGCTGGCAACACCTCACTGGATCACGGCCGACGACCTGGAAAGACTCGACAAGGCGAATGAGCGGGCGACCAAGTCCATCGCGGCCGCCATCGGGCGCACGGAGCAGGTGGGCGACACCATGATGGTGTCCTACTCCATCCTCAACGTCAGCAGAGACTGGGTGCAGGTTCTAACGCCCCAGATTCAGCTTGGCAACCCACTGCAAAAGAAGCCCAGCAAGAAGGGAATTCTCGCAGCTCCGGTCTCCATCCAGGAGTTTCGCCAGAATGTGTCGAAGCTCGCCCCCGGGGAACGGCTGGACGGTGTGGTGCAGTTCCTGCGGCCTGGGTTCAAGCAGGGCAGGGAAACGCTGCTTCTGCAACTTGCCACGGCCGATGCCGTCGATCACCCGGTCATGATCCCGCTGCCGTTCGTTGCGCCAGGAATTTAGGAGGAACGAGACGATGACCCAGACGACTCCAGAACAACCGACGCTCGCTACTCCACAGAACGAAAAGGAAGCTACCCCATACACGCGGCCAGCCAAGAAGGGCCACGTTCCGGCAGGGTTGGGCACCCTGATCATCGCTAGCCTCATACTACTCATGGCGTTGTTGGGCGCTGTTCTCGTCTTCTCTCACAAGCAGGAGCCCAAGCAACCCCATGATCAGGCTTCAAAGCGCGTCCCCGCACAACAGCACGCGCCAGTGGCCAAACAGGTGACGCCCACCGACGAGTACAGCACTCCGAATGCGGCGACGAATGACGATGCTGACAACATGACGCCGGGCGCAATTCTGGCGACCAAGAATGCCCTGGAAGCGCAGAAACGACATGCGAAAGAGGCGGAGGAAGCCTCAAAGCAAAATGGCGCAGGGACCGGTAGTCCCCAACAGCCCCAGGCGGCTTCTGGTTCAACGGCACCAGGCTCGAAACAACCGACTGCCCCGCCGAAGACGCTAGGTTCCATCCCCCCCTTCCAGCCGCCGCCATTCAACGGAGCCGCGGCCAATCAACCGGGCAGTGGCTTTGGATCCGTGCCATCCCAATCCGGATCCTCCTATAGCGAGTCATTGCGGGCATGGAATGAGCAGGTCACCAAGCCGCGCATCGTCTTCGCGCGCAAGAGCGTGTCTGCCGTGGTCGATGCCGCACAGACTCTTGGACCGGCGATTACGAACTTTGGACTGGAACCCGGCTTTCACGTGGCCGCCCGGCTGGAAGCTTCCGCGACCACCGCGGTCGCAGCTCCTGTCACTGCCGTGATCGAGTACAACTACGAGCGCAACGGGCACATCGTCCTGCCGACGGGAAGCCGCGCGATCGGCCGGATCAACAGCGCCGATCCGCACGGCAATATGGCAATCGCATTCGAGTCCATTCTCTTGCCGAACGGCACCACCGTGCCGATCAGTGCAGTCGCAGTCGATACGAATCTGCGGGTGCTGAAGGGGCAGGTGACCGGAAGCAGCCGCGGCAAGGCCATGCTCGTCGCCACCCTGTCCGGGATTGGACAGACCACGGCGATGATGCTGGGAAACAACTCCAGCGCGGCGCTCAGTGGACAGGACATGATACGGTCGCAGCTCTCCCAGAACATGGGAAACACCGCCGACACC
>Ga0182012_10006195_pt1 | contig 12234 bp, 9 predicted proteins | sample 612S2SmetaG_FD_120486 | JGI IMG/M metagenome (GOLD analysis project Ga0182012, IMG submission 120486) | Permafrost microbial communities from Stordalen Mire, Sweden - 612S2S metaG | ecosystem: Environmental > Terrestrial > Soil > Wetlands > Permafrost | place: Sweden: Stordalen | collected...
ACCCACACGCGTTCCTTCGACAAGTGCCGCAACGACCTCCTAAAGCTAAAAGCCGAAAGGAGAAAAATGGACGATGGGTTCGTTGCGCAAAAACGCAAGGAGGCCGAAATTGCTATGAAGCAAGAGGCACAAAAATTCGAAAAGCGCTGTGAATCTGAAGTAGAAATGTGCAACGATTCCGGCCTCAGGGCCGACCTCAGCCGTCTCACCCAGGCCTCGATGGCCGGCGGACCCGAATTCGCAAGGCTCCAAGCGGAATTCAATGCAAAATACTCCTCATCCGGCCAGCGGCCCGCAGCGTAAAGGATTAAATTGACATGTGTTCAGCGGGCCGATAAGCGTTTTCCGGAATCTTCGCCAGAGTTGATTCGTGAAGCATGCCGCCTAAACCATAAAACTGTCCAAAACTCATGATCAAGGGTCGCCAAAGGTTTGGATCAATGCGGTTATCGAATCCCGACATTAGAATGGACTCGTCGATATGGGCCCGGATGACACGCACTTCGATCCCTAGAGCCGTCGGTGCACGGTGCGGATTGTGTCCGAACTGGTGCGATTGTTCTAATACCGCTTCCAGTTGAACAAGGCATTCGTTAATTCTGGGCGGCTTTACCAAGTCAGACTGGGTAGTGGTTAAGCCAGCCACTGCGAACTTGTCCTGTTCGTAACGGTAGCCCATGGCTAATTTGTGCGGGGGCACTGGGTTTGAAGCTGTTAGGCGCGCCAATTTGTTCACCGGACCCACGAGCGACGAAGCAGGCAGGTTTAAGACGCACTCTTTTTCGCGCAGGAGATTCTGCGGAGTCTTCGAGCGTGCTCCCAGACCCAGCATGCAGTTCCAGCCTAGCCACCATGCAGATGACATGGGCGCTACGTTTGGCGTGCCGTCTTCATTGAAAGTAGTTACCAGAACAACTGGCGTTCCGAAATAAAGAATGGATGGTTCAACGTTCTTGTGCATGTGTTTAGAATGCCCGCAAACTGCGTCTGCTGCCATCCGCTTCTTGCGGGCGAATCGATTTCGAATTTATTCGCGGTATCCTCCAAATGATGGTGAAAGAAAACGGCGCTAGGGTTCACATGGGCAGCGGCGTTGTCCGATTAAAGAAGAAGTGATACTGTTTGCGATAGCGGCTTTGCTTGCCGCGCCGGACGTCGTTCTGCAAAGCGGGCATGGCGCGAATATTAGTGCTTTGGCGTTCAGCCCAGATGGCAAGTATGTAGTTACCGCGAGTGAAGACTCCACCCTGAAGCTGTGGGATCCCAATACGGGCGCCGAAGTTCGGACGCTGCGCGGACATTCGAATATCGTGACTGCAGTCGCGATGAGTGGTGACGGAACAAAAATTGCATCGGCGTCGCTCGATCACACGCTACGTGTCTGGGATGCGGCCACTGGCGGCGTCCTAGCCTCGTTTAAAGGGCCCACGCCGTCGGTATATCTGCTGAAGATAACACCTGACTCTGAATCACTTATTACTGCTGAAACAGTAGCTATCGGTACGGTGTTGCGAGTCTGGGATATCAAAACTGTTCAGCAGACGCGAGTTATTAAGCGTCCAGATGCGGCGGTATCGCAAGTTTTCTTTAGCGGAAGTACCCTGCTGGTTGCTGAGGAATCGGGTGAGGACGACCCCACGGGTGCGCTGGTTAGCTTCAACCTGCAGACTGGGCGGCAGGTGCAAACGCGACGCTTACTTTTGTGTGGAGCTTCGAATGATGGGAGATGGATCGCGATTGATCAAAGCACGGACAAAGCGCGGAAAGCGCTTCTGGTGGACTTGCCCCGCGATAAGCCAGTTGCCGTACTGACGGGACAAATCAGCCGTGTGATGTTTTCGAGTAACGGCGATTGGCTGGCATATGAATCGCTCGCGGGTGACACCGCGATAGTGCGGCGCACGAATGGTGGCCAGGCATATACGATTCACGGACGCGGGCCTGAGTTCAGCATGTTAGCGCTGAGTCCCGATGGACATTGGCTGGCGAGCGCTGGAGCAGATTTTGCGATTCACATTTGGGATGTGCAAAGCGGTAAGTTAGCGCAAGCTACTTCGGGCCAATATACGCCGAGTGCCATCGCTTTTAGTCCTGACGGCAAACGCGTTGCGGTCAATGGCGGCGGGACCGACTTGGGCAGTGGCGTGCGAGTTTGGGATCTCTCGCGCCGGTCGCAAGTGGCGGGTCCAAAAGTCAAGCACGCTGTTGCAGGCTTGGCATACAGTCGAGATGGCGCTTATCTCGCGGTTAGTTCCCCGAGTTTGGAAATGTTCGATACGCGTACGAATGAATCTGTTGCGAAGTTCGACTGTGGGTCTGCGGCAGCACTATCGCCGGCCTTTAGCCCGAATGGCAGGTGGATTGCGGCGAACTGCGGTGGTGTCGTGAATGTGTGGCCCGTGCCTGGGGGTAGCGACGGATTTCACCTTGGAGAAGCCTCCGAAGCGAACAATGGACCACTCCTCTTTAGCCCTGATGGAAAATTGCTAGCTGTTGGAACGGCTACCGGAGTGAGTGTCTACGATCTGGCAACACGCAGAATTGCTCAGAGCTTGAAGACGGGCAATCCAGTTTCGGCGTTAGCGTTTAGTCCCGCTGGAGACTCGCTCGTGATTGGCCTTCATTTGAAGGATGAAAAGCCCAAGGATGAAAAGCTGCCAGATCAGAAGCCTTTGCCATCGGTGCTAATGGTCGACTTGCATAGCCGCCGAACGCTGTGGAACTCTGCGCCGGGGCAATGGGTTTCCGCTGCGAAGTTTTTGCCCGGTGGTCGCGGCTTGCTTGTGGCGTCGGGTTCATTAACTCTTTTCGACCCGGCAACCGGCAAGGAAATTCGCACGGTTCGAGCCAAGGTCCCCAGTAATGCCGGAACATTCTCGCCCGATGCAGATTGGTTTGCCGCAGGCTGGAACTCGGCCGCTAATTTATGGCGTATTCGCTAGCCTCTAGCTTAAGCAGGCGTTCCGTAGCGGGTTTGCGAAAGAAGTTGAATAGACATCCGGTGAACAGTAAAACGGCGAAAAGTGTTGCCAGAACGAAACCGGCTTTGGGGTCGTGGAAGAGATCGCTTACGTAGCCCATTGCTAGCGGACCCAGGGCCGCGGCCGCACATGTAAAGAACAGAATCACGCCAGACACTGCGCCATGTTGGGTTTTTTGAAAACAACTGATGCCTTTGGAGTTCAGCGTTGGGTAAAGGACCGACATGAAGAGCCCAGATATGGGCAATAGGAAAACGGCAGCTCCCGCGCCAAGCCAAACACTGCCGGCGAAACAGAGCAGAATGGCAAAGCTGAAGAGTGCCAAGACCGTGGTCCAATCAAAGTGAGCCAGCACCCAAGCGCCCATAAAACGTCCAATGGCACGAACGACAAAGAAAATCGTGAGGGCGTATAGAGCGAAGAAGCCACGTTGATCTTTAATCAGCGTGGGCATCCAGACGTAAATGGCGCATTCAACAGCTACGTACAAAAAGATGCCGGAAGAAAAAGCTAGTGCATAAGGATCGCCAATCATGCGGAATGTGCGGCTAAAGTCGATGGGTTCTTCCGTCTTCTTCATGGTGACGGGATACTTTACGAAAAGTGCGACCAAGATGAGAGCGACGCAGACAGTGCCGGCGATGACGTAAAGATATTTCCAAGAGAAGTTCGCGGCAACTAATCGAGCCACAATCGCGGTGCCGATGATTGCGCCCATGCCGAAGAATCCTTCCACGGTATTCATGGTTGATGTGTGTTCGGTTGTTGAATTGGTAATGTCGCCCACGAGTGCCAGCGCGCCAGTTTTGAAGATGCCGATGGCGACGCCGGAAACGGCCAGCAGGGCTACGAAAAACAGGAAGGAGTTTCCAGCGGCGAATAAGTAGGAGGCTATTGCGAACAACATGAGGCCCAAAACAATGCTCCGTTTGCGTCCGAGTTTATCCGCTAGGAAGCCGAGCGAGATGCCGGCAAGCGCAATGGCGGTCATAGGCGCGTAATGGAAGGCGCCCGCTTCGGTCATGGTGAGCTTGAACTCTTTAATGATCTCGGGAATAATGACACCGACCGATTCGGTGGTCATGCCGAACATCATGAACATCAGAAACGTGAGTGTCTTAATGGTTGCGTTGGTGTTCATAGCGAGATCTCCAGAGTGGCAGCTGGCGAAAGTTCATGACGCTTGATAGCTGAGCCTGAGGTGTAAGTGATAACTGCGGATGGCTTGGCGAGTTGTACATCGAGCGACGCCCATTCGTTGCCGCGCCGCCAAGTAAGCGAGAGCGCGTCAGCAGCGCATGGCTCCATTGAGAACTCTCCGTTGAATGCGGGATGCTGATTGCGGAAACGAATCAGGGCGATCAGCGCTTGAACCATTGGCTTGCCGAGCGATGAAGCTACCTCCGCCGGCGTGTAGTAGTGGCGATTGATATCGCGGCCAACTCCCGAACGGGCCAGCAGATCCATATCGTTTACGCCGCCAAGTGCGCCAACGTAGTAAACCTGTGGAACACCTGGCGCCCAGAATTGCAAGGCGCGCGCAATCAGATAGTCGAGATCGCGGCGTCCGAGCGCATCGTAATAAGTGCAGTTAACTTGATAGAGATCGAGGTTGCTCGCGGCTGCGCCCGTGGCCTTACGGCTTTGACCGCCGCTGCGTTCATGCATGGTTTCAACGAGGTCGTCGATTTCGGAGGGAGCCAGCAACCCTGGGAGATTCTTTGGATCGCTAGCGTCAGCGCCGACGTCAATCACGCCAATGCCGTCGTGAGTATCGAGAACCGTCACGGCATTGCGAGGGCTCATGGCGAGCCAGCGCTTTAATGGAGTGGCATCTGCTTTGAACAAAGCGTGCAAGATCAAGGGCGGCAGTGCGAAGTCGTAGACCCGGTCCACATGTTTGGCAATTTCAACCTGCTTTAAATGATGGCTGTGAATTTCAACCAGTACCTCGATTTTCAACGCCCGCGCCTGTTCGGTAAGCTCGCTGATAAAAGCGAATGTTTCGGGAATCATGAAGCAGTTAGTGCCCGGCTTCTTGATGGCGTAACCGGCGGCGTCGAGCCGGATAACGCGAATGCCGGATTCAGCGAAGCGCTTCAGGATCGCGCTTAAGTAGCTCTTCCCTTGAGGATGGTGGACGTCAATATCGATCTGCTGTGGGGTGAAGGTGGTCCACAGAAGACGAGTCTCACCGTTCTTAAGGCTGAGCACAGTGAAGGGTAAGCCAGGGCGCGGGCGGTAGATGCGCAGCAAATCCGCTTCAGTGGCGCCATTGGGAAAAACTCGATCATAGGTCAGGAACAAGCCAGCGTAAGCAGACTGTGCGCCTTTCTCCCGGAAATCCTGAAATTGCGGCGAACTACTGGAGACGTGGTTCACGATCAGATCGGCCATGATCTCGACATGTTGGCTCAAAGAGCGAATATCGTTCCAGTCGCCTAACCGCGGATCGACAAGCGTATGGTCGATCGGGTCGAAGCCCGCGTCGGAACCGTCTATCGGGTGGAAGAAAGGAAGAAGATGGGTGCCGCCAAAAACCCCTTTGAGCGGCCCAGTGAGCAGGGCCTGGAGATCTTTTAGACCGGCCGGACAGAGGCGGTCTACATACGTGATCAGCTGAACTTGGTTGAGCATGAGAAAAAATACTGGGCTGACATCAGGATACCGGACCCTCTGGTGGAGCCCATTCGCCATAGATTCGCGCTACCAGGTCATCAAGGGCTCGCTCTGGATCGGCCGCCAACAAGACTTCGCGGTTGAAGGCGGTAAACAGTGGCAGAGCGAACGGAGAAGGGCGGGGAAGATCATATAGCTCTAATGGCTCAGCGTAAATCCTCTTGGTCTCTAAGAAAGCTCGAGGTGCATCGCACTGATCCTCTAAGACCTCGCGAATTGCCTCCCGCACCAAAGGATGATCGGGCTCATGTTCGAGTAACGTTTTGTAAAGCAGGCTGCCATTCCAGGTCGCGGTACGAGCAGGGACATCACCTTTAGGAGTCCGTTTGGGCAGCAACTGCCCGATCTCGGCAATCCGCCTGAAGCTGGTGCCAAGCGTCTCAGTAGTCGAGAGAGTGGCCCGCAGATCCTCTAACCAGTTAATCGGATTGAAAGCTTCATGCAAGATGTCGGCATCGAGTTCCACTTTGGAGTCGAGCGCTAATAGGAAACTGTGGTCGTCAAAGTTGGCAACGACGCTTTGGCCTTTGGCGATGCGCGCCGCCGTGACCCAGGCGAGCGACCGGTTCACCGCCCGACCACCCACCACATGCACTAAGACGAGCATGCTCCGGCCAGTCATTACTCGCTCTGCGAGAACCGGGGAGTCGGTCGGAACCGGCAGCGCCTTTGTGTGGTGCGCGAGAAAGCCCGCTATGCGCGTCGCGACGTTCGCACCCACATTGTAGGTTTCCTTCAGCATTTTCACGCAAGCTTCCGCGCCCTCGGAATCCCAGGTGTCACGAAGCCGGCGGCGCAGGAGTAACTCTTCATTCGCGAGTTGGGTAGTGAGGGCCATTTTGTTCCCCATCCAACGCGGAGTTTTCACATTTTCGCCTTGCGCCGGTTCCACTATTGCGGTGTTTTGGTAGATCTGTTTTACGCGCACGGGTTTGCCGCCCATAATGAAAGCCTCGTTCGGCTGGAGCGAGGTAATGAACGATTCCTCGACCGCGCCCAACATGCGGCGTTTGGCCGAAACCACTTTCATTTCCACATCGGAGCTAATCACTCCCAGGTTCATGTAGTAGTTACGGGCCGTCTTCCCTTTGGCTACCGAGAAACGTCCATCTTCCAGTACGATCTTCCCGTAGGTGCCATAGGGTCCTAGAACTTTTCCTTGACCAGCCAGATAGCGCAGCACTTCATCGAAATCTTCTCGCGACAAGTCCTGGTAAGGCCCCGCCCGCTTTATTAACTCGAACGCTTCGCCGGATTCCCACTCCTGTTCGATACTCATTCCCAGTAGCACTTGCGCCAAGACATCCAGTGGAGCCGAGGGAATTCGCAAGGCATCTAGGTGTCCTGCTCGGGCTGCTTCTCGGAGTGCAACACTTTCTACTAAGTCAGGGAGACTCAGCGGGACGAGCGCACCTTGGGCAACGCCATCTATCCGGTGTCCGCTTCTACCGAGGCGCTGTAGGGCGCGACTCACTCCGCGCGGCGTTCCAATCAGTAAGACTTGGTCAACGCTCGAGAAATCCACGCCCATCTCAAGACTGCTCGAAGCCACCACTGCCCGCCACTCTCCCGACTTCAAGCCGTCTTCGATCAGCAGTCGTCTCTCACGATCTACTGACCCATGATGGACGGCGATCTTGTCTTCTAACTCAGGCAATAAAACTCCCAGAGCGAGAGAAAGGCGCTCCACACCCGAGCGAGTGGTTAGAAAAATCAAACTGCAATTTGCCTTCTGCGTTAGCCGCGCTACCGTTGGCGCAATTCGAAATGGGTTGTACCCGGCAGCGGGCAACCACTCTTGAGGTTCGGGAGGTTCGATCTCAAGCCGGTGCGCCTTCCGGATATCAACGCTTGCTACCGCGCAGGGGCGGGCGCCACATAACAAACGAGCCATTGCTTCCACTGGCCACGCGGTGGCTGACACACCGATCCGTTGCACCGGACGTTTAATTCGGTGCTCCAATCTCTCTAAGCAAAGCGCCAGCAGTGATCCCCGCTTGTTTTCCGCGAAGGAATGGATTTCGTCGACAACAACCGTGTCCGGATTCAAACCTCGCTCTTTCCATTCTTTCTGGGAAAGAATGGAGCTGAGCGTTTCCGGGGTGGTGAGCAACAAGTGTGGGCGGGTGCGTCCCTGGCGCTTGCGATCTTCGAGCGTGGTATCCCCGGTACGCACTTCCATGCGGATTTGCATGTCGCTCGGAAGGTTGGAGTTAAGTGCCTCCAGCGCAGGCTGAAGGTTGCGATGAATGTCGTTATCGAGTGCTTTCAGAGGCGAAATATAGATGGCCACCACTGCGTTGGGAAGCTTGCGGCTGTGAGCGAGCGTCGCCAGTTTAGAAAGTACGGAAAGAAACGCGGCGAGAGTCTTCCCGCTTCCAGTAGGCGCGAGGATTAGAGTGTTCTCGCTGGCGAGAGTGTGCGGCAGTGCGCGTTTTTGTATATCGCTTAGCGTCTTGTACTGCGCGCCAAACCACTCGCGCAAACTCGGATGCAAACCGGCTAGCTCATTCGACCGACGTCCGGTAGAGCGCTTCAACCCGCTCGAGCCCATCGCACTCCTCCGGCCGTTTATCTTTGCGCCAACGCACTATTCTCGGAAAGCGTAGAGCGTATCCGCCTTTGTGACGTGTGCTTCGCTGCACTCCGTCGAATGCTACCTCCAACACAATTGATGGCTTTACCAGCATCATGCGCCCAAATTTCTCAACCGAGGCGGCTCGCAGTTGTTTCGTCAACTCTTTGATCTCATCATCAGTCAAGCCGGAGTAAGCCTTGCCAACGTTAACAAATCCGCTCTCTGTTCGAACCCCGAACGTGTAGTCTGAAAACACCGTTGCCCGGCGGCCGCTACCTTGTTCCGCGGCAGTGATCACAACGTCCAAAGTGCCGTAAGGCCGCTTCAGCTTGAGCCAAGCGCCACTTCTTTTCCCAGGCTCATAAATACTGTCGGGACGCTTTAAAAGCAAGCCTTCGTTGCCGCGCGCACGTGCATCTGCAAACAGATTTTCTAATTCAGCCTGCGAGTTTGCACTGAATTGCTGGGAGACGGTGAGTGGAAGCTGTTCCAATTTCTCCCGGCGTTGAACCAGCGGCTGGCTCAACAATAACTGACCATCACGCAGGAGCAGATCGTAGGCCATGAAGATCACCGGCACCTCAGCCATCAGGCTTGCACGGACTTGCTTGGTAGCGAGGCGCCTTTGGAGGATATTGAAATTCAACGCTCTGCCTTCGACCCACGCTAAGATCTCACCATCGATCAATCCATCCCCCGGGAGGTTGGCACATGACTCCACAATTTCTGGAAACGACCGTGTCACTTCTTCCATACCCCGCGAAAAGATTCTGACGTTCCCAGAGTCGAAATGGACTTGTGCACGGATGCCATCATACTTGTCTTCGACTAACCAGTCGGAGGTGTTCTGCAACTCGTCTATGTTGTCCAGAGGTTTGGCCAACATAAAGTCCATTGGGTGAAACAAGCGCGCTTGAATATTTGCGAGTTCTCCTCGGCGCGCGGCGATCGCCACTTGGGCCAAATCTCCGAGCCGGTTGTTGGCGGATCTCACGGCTTCGGCGGGCACCCCGCATGCCAGGGCCACAGCCTCTTCCACTTGCCGCTCCATAAGGCCGATGCGCAGGCCACGGGTTATTATCTTAACGAAATATTTGAGCGTGAGCGGCTGGTACTTCTTGAATGCGGTCACTAGTATTTCGACCCGGCGCGCTGTAGTGGCTGCGCGGAATAGCTCTTGGTACAACTCGTCGGCCGCTGCTAAAGAAAGTGGCTCTCCGGTGCTGATGCCTCGCATCAAGAGGCCGACCGTCTCGCCGGTATCTCCTACCTGCGCATGGCAAATGCTCAGTGTCTCTTTATCCCAGCAAGATGCGATGCGGAGTGCTTCGCGAAGGACGCTGCGACCGATCTTCAGCTCCGTCTTGTCGTGCAACTCGAACAAAGTCCGGTTCGTTGTACCCCTCCAAACTGGTCCACTGCTCAGTAACTGGACGGCGATTTCCATCTCCTGGTCGTTGAGGGTTGTGAAAAAGTCGGCTAGGATTCTTACTTTTTTTAGGCGGCTGGCATGTTTCTGAATTTCTTCACATGTTGCCGCTAGCCTATCCATTAGCCTTCTGCCTCAACTGAGGCTCTGTCTCCGGCCCGCTGCGGTGCTGTTGCCGTGATGCCACGTGACCGTAAGATGTGTGCGAACGGCGCCGTGTAACCGTGCACTACATCCACCTGCTTGGCGCGCGCATGCATCACCAACTCCGTCAACTCGTCGAAATCAGCATGGTCTGAGTAGGGGATCAGTTCTTCCGCGCCAGATCTTGTTCTTGCATTATCCAAAGCGGCCCAACCAGAAACATAGGCCACTCGGATTGCTTTCCCGCTCGTTTCTAAAGAGGCTCCGTGCGATGGCACGACAACTAAAGCTTTGCCTTCCGTGGCACGCGATTCATAAGGGGTCCAACCGGCAAAGCTATAACCGCATTCTTCGTAAACGGGAATGAATTTGGCGATCGCGCCATGAACCGAGGTTGGAATACCCGCATTACAGAGCACATGAACAATCTCTTGGCCGCGGCCCAAGGCATAGCCGATAAACACTGGCGTCACTCCCTCAGCCAAGCATTCTTTTGCAAACTTTACAATCGCCTCGATCGCTAGTTCCCTAGCCATCAGCTTGTAAATCGGGAGGCCGAAAGTAGACTCAATGATCAATCGGTCGCATTCCAAGGGCTGAGTGGTATCTCCTGCCAACGGCTTTCTCAATTTGATATCGCCCGTGTAGACCAGGCGCTCATTTTTGTGTTCGATAAGTAGTTGCGCGGCGCCCAGAATGTGACTGGCAGGGTAAGCGGTCAATTTTGCGCCATGCCAATTCATGCTTTGGCCAAACGCGAGTGGTTGTTGCACTGGCTCGGCATCGCTTTCAGCAAGCCAGAGACGCATCCGATAAAAGCGCAACGTCACTGGAGTGCCAATTACTTTTGCATGGCAGCCGCGCGCATGATCGCTGTGCCCATGCGAGATCCAGGTGCAAGGGCAAGGTTCAGTGTTATCGAGCCAGAGGTCAATCTCCGGCAGATAAATTCCGGTCTCTCTGTATTCAACTTCCATAGAGAGGTTCTATACGTCGTCGGCTGTGATGAGTGGCTCGGGCTCTTCGCCGCGCTTCCGTTCTCCCATCAGACGTGCTTCAAACATGAGCAAAATTGCCAAAATACAGACTGCGACCGAACCGATGGCCGGCACTAACATCACGTATTGCACGCCCATAAACTGGTCTACATAGCCGAGCACCCAAGGGGCACACATTGCGCCAGTGATTGCCACCGACACGGTACCATTCCAGAAACCAGGATGATACGAGAACCGATCATCCAACCTTTCGGCAATGAGCGGGTAGATGGGCGCATATCCTGCCCCGATGATGGCGACAGCAATTAGCGCCCCCACAGCCGTTTCAGCGAAGCTCAGGACGATGTAGCCGACCATGGCCAGAATGATTGCACCGAGCAAAAGTTTCCGGTGATTGAACCATTCGAGGAGAGCTTGCGCGATGAGGCGGCCGAACATTAACGCGAAAAAGTAGAATCCGAGAATGCCAATTGCGTAGGCCGGATTGATGCCGAATCGGTGGATGAGAAACAATGGCAGCCACCCAGCAATAGCCCATTCGTTGCCGAACTGGAAGAACAACAAAAGACTGAAGAGAACCGTGGCAATGCTCCGAAGATCGCGCAGCATCTCGCGATGCATATCTTCTTCGCGGTCGCCAACGGGCTGGCGTGCCAAGGGAAAGCGATTGACCAGAAATAACAAGAAAAAAAGCGCCGGGAAAAATGCCAGGGCTGCCATTTCCAGTTGCAGCGGCCCGACGGTAATTCCTTCGATCTCCACTGACCCGAGCGAATAAGTGGTTGCGGTTAAGATTGTCGCGAATAGGCAGCCGCAACCCAACAACGACCCAGCGACGTTAGCTGCGGCCGCTGGGGCATCTGCAAAGTAAGGTTCAGACGCGTATAGCAAGGCCGTTGAGAGTCCTCCTGCCGCCATGCCGATCAGACCGCAGCCGATGATGCGGTAGATGGGGATAACAGGGGGGCCCAATACGGCAAGCGCACTGAAACTGACCACTGCTAGCGCGCACGACAGCAGCGCGAGCGTGCGGATAGGCATCCAGCGCACCCAATGCTGGCCGATGGTTGCGGCGAGAACATAGCCAACGCTGAGCGCCAGAAAATGCAATCCGATGATCTGCGGTTCGACGTCAATGTGATAATGCCAAGCCACTACGAGCGACCCTAGAAGGCCGATCAAAATGCCTAATGGCAGAAACCCGCTCAGCCAAAGCGGCGAGCGTTCGTGGTAAGCAATAGTCCGTTCGATTTCCTCTTCAAGATTCATTGACACAATCGCCGACTAAATATACAATCAAAACATCACTGAGGAAGGAGGTGGTCCAGTCTAATATGAATTCTGGTAGTGACTGTAGCATACATTCCACGCGCGAGGTGGCCGACTCTTAAAGTCGCCGTTCGTACGTTCAGGTGTCGTTTCAGT
>Ga0182012_10006196_pt1 | contig 12232 bp, 11 predicted proteins | sample 612S2SmetaG_FD_120486 | JGI IMG/M metagenome (GOLD analysis project Ga0182012, IMG submission 120486) | Permafrost microbial communities from Stordalen Mire, Sweden - 612S2S metaG | ecosystem: Environmental > Terrestrial > Soil > Wetlands > Permafrost | place: Sweden: Stordalen | collected...
CCCAAGCCCTCGTGCGTCGCCCAAGTGGTCTTTCGCTACTACCGCTGAGTTTCTTGCCCACCACTCCCCTCCCCCAAGGCGAAGAGAAGACTCGTCAGGTCCGTGTCATGTTCGACGCCATCGCGTCACGCTACGAACTGGTCAACAAGTTGATGACGTTCGGACTCGACGGCCGGTGGCGCCGTCGCGCCGTCGCCGACCTACGCCTCCCTCGCGCGAGTGTCGTCCTCGACGTCGCAGCGGGGACCGGTGACTTCACGCGCGAACTGGCCCGCCAGGGACTCCGAGGCGTCGCGACCGATCTCAGTTTCGGGATGCTGCATGCGGGACGGGCGATGAACGACTGCGTGCAGGCGGACGCGTCGATGCTGCCCTTTCGATCCGGTGGCTTCGACGGCATCACCTGTGGGTACGCTTTGCGTAACTTCACCGATTTGGCCGCCACCTTCGACGAGATGGCCCGCGTGGTGCGCCCCGGCGGACGACTGTCGCTCTTGGAAGTCGCCGAGCCGCGTTCGGGACTCTTTCGCGCCGGGTTTCGCCTGTGGTTCCGAAAGGTGGTCCCCTTCATTGGTTCATTGGTCTCGGACCGGGCCGCCTATCACTACCTGCCCCAGTCGACGGCCTACCTGCCCGCGAGTGAGGAGATCGCTCGGATGCTCAACCGCTCCGGTTTCTCCGCGGTGAACCACCGTCGCGTCATGGGCGGACTCAGCCAGCAGTTCGTCGCCACGAGGACCTCGTGAGGTTCATCAGGTCCCAGATCGCGGCCCAACCGCGCGACGTGCTTCGAGCCCTCGGGGCCCGTGACGGCTGGCTGCTCGAGAACACCGAGGTCCTGCGAGTCGGATTCGGTCGAGCAGTCGATGTCGTGACGTTGGTCAACGGTCTCAACGATTCCTTCGACGCGACCGCGCAACTTCGTCGCCACACGCTCGACGGCGTCGAGGGGCCCTCAGGTTCTGGCGTCGTCGCCTTCGGCGCGTTACCGTTCGACCGATCCGCGAATGGGCAGCTCCGGGTTCCGGAGTTCTGTATCACCCAGTACCGCGACGGTGACGCGTGGCTGAGTGCCCTCGAGGGTTCCACGCAATGGACCGCGCTGCTCGACGAAACGACCGCGCCGGTGCAGGAGGCCCAGAGTCTTCGCTCGCTCACCATGCAGCCCACACCCGACGAGTACGCCCACAACGTCGCGCTCGCCGTGGAGATACTGCGCTCCAAAGAGATCGACAAGGTGGTGTTGGCCCGATCAGTCCACGGGACCGTGCCCGAGCCGATCGACCCCGCCGCGATCGCCCAGCGACTCCACGGACGTGAACCGCTGTGCACCGTGTACTCCATGCCCACCGTCGCCGGTCGGCGCTTCGTCGGGGCGACGCCCGAACTCATCGCGCGCCGCGACGGCGCCACGTTGGCCTGTCACCCACTCGCCGGCACGATCGCGCTCCCACCCAACGTCGCTCCGGACGACTATTTGAATTGGCTACTCGGAAGTTCCAAGAACCAGTACGAGCACAGCGTGCCGGTCAACGAGATCGTCACCGCACTCGCGAGTGTGTACGACGACGTGCACGCCGAGTCGAGTCCGTCGATCGTGGCGTTGCGAACGCTGGCCCACCTCGGTACGTGGATCAACGCGTCATCGCGCTGCGCCGCTGACGCACCGGACGCGCTCGCGGTGCTTCGCTTGCTGCACCCGACGTCCGCGGTCGGCGGCGTGCCGCGCCAGAGCGCCTACGAACTCATCCAGCGACTCGAACAGCACGACCGTGGCTACTACGCCGGGCCACTGGGCTGGATCGACGCGAACGGCGACGGCGAGTGGTGGATCGGTTTCCGCGGAATTGAAGTGAAGGGTAACGAGTTCGAAGCGTGGGCCGGCGCCGGCATCGTCAGCGAATCGGACCCCACCGCTGAACGTGAGGAGACGAAGGCCAAGTTGGCGAGCTTCCTCTCCTCCGTGTTGGTCGACGTCGTCCAGTAGCAGTGACCGGGGCCCGTCCCCACGTGCGGGTGCGGTGACGTCGCCACCACGGCGCCGGGGCCTCCAAGGGGTGAATTACAGAGCCTTGGCCGTCTTGGCTGAACCGGTTGCCGAGGCGAACGGCCGCTCGATCGCCCACTTCGTGACCAGCCACAACGCCTCGATCACGATCGCTTGGGACATCTTGGACTCACCGTGTTCACGGTCGGTGAAGGAGATCGGGACCTCGATGATCGACGCCCCCGCGCGCCGCGCACGGTACGTCATCTCGATCTGGAACCCGTAGCCGTCGGCTTTGACGGATCGAAAGTCGATCTGTTCCAACACGTCCTTGGAGTAGACGCGGAAGCCGGCCGTCGAGTCGGCCACCCCGAGGCCCAGCATGATCGAAGCGTATTGATTCCCTCCGCGCGACAGCATTCGCCGTGACAACGTCCATTGTGGGATGTGACCGCCGGGCACGTAGCGAGAGCCGATGACCACGTCGTGGTCCTCGGCCGCGCTGAGCAACGACGGAAGAGCGAGAGGGTCGTGACTGAAGTCGCAGTCGATCTCCACGAAGTGGTCGTAGCCCTGTTCGATCCCCCACTCGAAGCCCGAGCGGTAGGCGACGCCGAGGCCGCTCTTGTTGGGACGACGTAACACCGTGATCTGGCCGACGTCTTGGCCGACTTCCTCGGCCAGTGCGGCCGTGCCATCGGGGCTCGCGTCGTCAACGACCAGGATGTCGCACTGGGGTGTGACCTTGCGCAACGTGCGCAGCATCGGCTCAACGTTCTCGATCTCGTTGTACGTGGGAAGGACCACGAGCGTGCGCATCGGGTAATTCTACCGATGCGCGCCGATCGGCCAAAGGGCGCCCCGGTGTTTGAGATTCGCCAATATGCCCGCTTAAGGTACTGCTATGCCCGAACCGGTCAAGAAGAAGCGACTCGCGCTGCCACGCGAAGTCCGCATCATTCTGAGCGTCGGTGCACTCGTCTTCGTCCTCGAATATTTGGTGTTGCCGCAGTTCTCGTCGGCGCGACACAACCTGCACCTGTTGGCCACGGTCAACCCGGTGCTCGTCACGTTGGCGGTGCTGATGGAGATGTCGGCCATCTACGCCTACGTCGAGTTGACCCGGTCCGTGCTCTACCCCTACGCCCCGAGCCGCTACAACCTGCTGCGCGTGAACCTCGCCGGTCTCGCGATCAGTCACGTCGTGCCCGGCGGCACCGCGCCCGCCGGCGCGCTCTCCTATCGAATCTTCAACGAACTCGGGGTGCCCAAGGACACGAACGCCTTCGGTCTCGCGGTCCAGGGAGCTGGGTCGGCGGTCGTGCTCAACATGATCTTCTGGTTCGCGCTCGTCATCTCGATTCCACTGCGCGGCTTCAACCCCGCCTACGGCTTCGCGGCCCTCCTCGGCGTGTTCCTCATGGCCGCGTTCTTTGGCACGATTCTCCTCATCACAAGGGGTCAGCGCCAGGCCGCCAACTGGCTTCGCTGGCTCGCCCAGCGAATTCCCGCGCTCGATCCCGAGAAGGTCACGCGTCTGCTCGCGAAGGTCGCCGAGCGCATCACCATGCTCGTGAACAATCGGCGAACGCTGTGGTCGGCGTTCATGTGGGCCGCGCTCAACTGGCTGCTCGATGCGGGATGTCTCTGGATCTTCATCTGGTCCTTTGGCCGCATCGTCTCACCGATCGATCTGCTCGTCGCCTACGGGCTCGCGAACATCCTGGCGGCGATTCCGATCACGCCATCGGGACTGGGCATCATCGAAGGCGTCCTCATAACGACCCTCGTCGGTTTTGGCGACCCGCGAGCCCAGGCGATCCTCGCGGTCCTCGCGTACCGACTCGTGAACTTCTGGATCCCGATCCCTGTCGGCGGTGTCTCGTACGCCTCCTTGATGTGGCGCAAGGAGAACGGACTGGCGCCTAAGCCAGAGCCCGGGACCGGAGCAGCGCCAGCCGTTTGAATTCGTTCTGCGCCGAAAAGTTGTTCACCGGCTGGAGACGGCGCCACCGGCGGTCCGTGCCCAACACCCAGGTGTAGAGGTCGTCGCGCCACGTGACCTCGAAGGCCTCCAGGAGCTCCTGTTGCAACGTGCGGTTCTCGATCGGCACCTGCACCTCAACACGCCGGTCCAGGTTGCGCTCCATCAGGTCGGCCGATCCCATCCAGATGGAGAAATCGACCTCGCCCGGCGAGCCGAAGATGAAGATTCGCGAGTGTTCGAGGAACTCGCCCACCAGGCTGTGGACCGTGATGTTCTCCGACAGTCCCGCGACACCAGGTCGCAACGAACAGAGCGTGCGCACCTCGAGGCGAATCTCCACGCCGGCCGAACTGGCCTCGTAGAGGGCGTCGATGATGGGCGGGTCGGTGAGGCCGTTCACCTTCATCGAGATTCGCCCCGACGGACCGCGGTCACGCTGGGCCTTGATGAGTTCAATCACCCGCGACCTCGTCGAGAGCGGACTCACCATGATCTTCTTGTACTCGCCGATCCGACTGAAACCCGTCAGGAAGTTGAACAACTCACCGACGTCGTCGGTGATGGCCTGGTCGCAGGTCAACAGCCCAAAATCTTCGTAGGTTCTGGCCGTCTTGCCGTTGTAGTTACCGGTCGCGATGTGGACGTAGCGAACCGTCGTGTCGCCCTCACTGCGCAAGACGAGCGCCGTCTTGGAGTGCGTCTTCAGCCCCACGATGCCGTAGACCACGTGGACGCCGGCGTCTTCTAGGGCCTTCGCCCACTCGATGTTGGCCGCCTCATCGAATCGGGCCTTCAGTTCGACGAGCGCCACCACCTGTTTACCGGCCTCGGACGCGTGAATCAGTGACGCCACGATTGGCGAGTCACCCGATGTGCGATAGAGCGTCTGCTTGATGCCGACGACTTTGGGATCGGCGGCGGCCTGTGCGATGAACATCTCCACGGAGTCGGTGAAGGACTCGTAGGGGTGGTGGAGGAGAATGTCGTCTTCGCGAATCGCAGCGAAGATGTCACCCACGTGGTCGCCGTCGAGCAGGCGTCGCGGCGTGATCGGGGACCACCCCTCACTCTTGAGGTCGGGGCGATCGATCGCGTAGAGACTCCACACGTCGTGCAGCCCGAGCGGTGCGTCGGTCACGTAGACGTTCGAGCGATCGAGGTCCAACTGGTCGACGAGGAGATCGAGGAACTCCGGTGACATGCCGCTCTGGATCTCCACGCGCAGCGCCTCGCCGAAGCGGCGGCGGCGAAGCTCGACCTCGAGGGCCACGAGCAGGTCGTCGGCCTCATCTTCTTCGAGGGAGAGGTCCGCGTTGCGCGTGACGCGAAAGAGGTCGGCGCGACCCACGGTCATGCCCGAGAACAGCCGACCCAGATTGGAGGTGATGAGGTCCTCCAGCATGCACCACTGGCCATCGTTGGCTTGCAAGAAACGTGGCAACGAGTTCGGGACCTTCACGCGCGCGCTTCGCTCCTCACCGGTCACGTCGTCACGCACGTAGACCGCGATGTTGAGCGAGAGGTTCGAGATCATCGGGAAGGGATGGCCCGGGTCGACGGCCAACGGCGTGAGTACCGGATAGACGTTCTCATCGAAGTACTTGGTCAGTCGGTTGTGATCGGCTTCGTTGAGGGTGTTGAACGCGACGATCGCAATGCCCTTCTGCGCGAGTTCCGGCAGCAACACGTCGAGCATCAGTCGGTCCTGACGCTCCACGAGCGAGAGCACTCGTTCTCGAATCAGTTCCAACTGTTGACGGGGACGCACGCCGTCGACCGAGGCCGTCTGGACGCCAGCGGCCACCTTGTCTTCGAGACTCACGACGCGAACCTGGAAGAACTCATCGATCATGTCGGCGAAGATCGCCACGAACTTGAAGCGGTCGAGAATCGGCAACATGTGGTCGTCGGCGAGGTCGAGGAGTCGTGCGCCGAACTCCAAACGAGAGAGTTCGCGACTCGAGAACCTCTCCGGCCCGAAGGCCTGCACGTCGATGAGAGGGGCGCCGGATCTCTCGGCGTCCATAAGGTCCATTCGTACATCGTACGACTACCATTGATTTGTGGCGAGACACGCAAGCACTGCATTGCCTTCCGCGCCGCGCACAACCGTCACGCAACCGTCACGGGGCCGTCTGACGGAGCTGGGTCTCATGTTCCTGGCCTGGATTGTCATCTCGGCGTTCTACGTACTCGCTTCGCTCGGAGCGAAGGGCCATCTCCCCACTCGCCTCGGCGTGTTCCTCACGTTCATCGTCGCGATCTCACTCGCGCTTCACTTCGCCATTCGATTTCTGGCGCCCAATTCGTCTCAAGTGCTGCTCCCGATCGCCACACTCTTGAACGGTGTGGGTTACGTGGAAATTGCGCGTTGGGATCCGCCGCTCGCCGGGAACCAAGCCCTCTGGGTACTCATCAGTGCTGCGGGCCTCGTCGCGACGCTCATTCTCGTGCGCCACGTCCGTGACCTCGACCGCTATCGCTACCTCACGCTTCTCACGGCATTGGGGCTACTGCTCTTGCCACTCATTCCCCACGTCGGCATCCCCAAAGCCTTGACCGGAGGAGCACGCCTCTGGGTCAAGGTCGGTCCCATCTCGTTTCAGCCGGTGGAGATCGCGAAGATACTCCTCGTCTTCTTCTTCGCGTCGTACTTCGCGGCGAATCGTGAGTTGCTCTCCACGCCGACGCAACGAATCGGACGGCGCCAGATCGTGCCACCCAAGACCTTGCTGCCGATCCTCTTCGCGTGGGGTTTCTCCATCGCCATCCTCGGCGCGGAGAACGACATCGGCTTCGCGATGCTCCTCTTCGCGCTCTTCATCTCGATGCTGTGGGTCACCACCGGCCTCAAGACCTACGTCGTACTGGCGTTCGCCCTCTTTGGCGGTGGCCTCTACGTGGCCGCCCACTACTTCACCCAGATCCACGACCGCGTCACGCTGTGGCTCGACCCGTGGGCCGTCTGTGCGGGAGTGACGCAGAACTGTCAGATCGCCTGGGGTTGGTACTCACTGGCCGCCGGCGGCGTGTCGGGCACCGGCCTCGGTCTCGCCAACCATGTAACCGGCTACATACCAGAACTCACCTCGGACATGATCCTCGTGGCGATCGGCGAAGAGCTCGGCTTCCTCGGCATCATCCTGCTCATCTGTCTGTTCGCGAGCTTCGTCGGCGAGGGTTTTCACATCGCCCAGAAAGCCACGTCTGATTACGTGCGTCTCGCCGCCGCGGGACTCGCCGCGACCATGGGATTCCAGGCCTTCGTCATCATGGCCGGGATCCTTCGCATCCTCCCCTTCACCGGCATCACGTTGCCCTTCGTCGCCTACGGCGGGAGCTCGCTCTTTGCCAACTACGTCATCGTGGCGTTGCTGCTTCGAATCTCTGACGAGAATGCGGTCGAGCGACGCGGTGGCGAGATCGTCGCCGTCAAGTTCAAGAAGCGCCAAGCGCAGGACGACTCCACGGCGCGGCGACTCTAAGTGGCTGAGCGGTTGGACAACTCCGCACCTCCCTACAAGGGTGAGGGCTTCTTCGCGTTGTGGCACTTCTCTGAGGATCCGACGCTCGGTCGGTTCGCTCCACACAGACCGGTCACCAATCCCGAGATGCCGCCACTCGTCTGGGCGATTGACACCCGCCACTCGCCGACGTACTGGTTTCCTCGCGACTGTCCTCGGGCCTGCATCTGGAACCTGCCGACCACCTCAGAGCGGGACCGCGAAGTCTTCTTCTCACAGAGCAGCACCCCGCGCATCCACGTCATCGAATCCGCGTGGCTCGAACGGATGCGCGAGTGTCGTCTCTACGCGTATCGCATGCCCAGTGAGACGTTTCGCCCCGACTCGGTCACTGGCTACTGGGTGAGCAATGACGTCGTCCACTCGATCGAACGCGTCGACGTCTACGACCTCATTGACCGACACGTGGACGCGGAGATCGAACTTCGCGTGACGCCGACGATCTTGCCGTTCTGGGACCAGGTCGTGGGCTCCACGCTCGGCTACAGCGGGTGCCGCCTGCAGTTCGTCGGTGCGCCGCCTGACCGCTACGACCCCTTATGACGGCCGCGAGCGACGGCGAGTTCAACTAGGCGTAGTAGTCGCGTAGCACCGATTCGGCGCACAGGATTGGAGCTCGAACGCTCTGGCGGGTCGCGAGAATGAGCGCATCGCTCGTTCGACAGTCGAACACGTCGTGCCCGCTCGGTGACATCACGTCGAGTTCCGCGTAGAAGACCCCGTTCTCGTAGCGCGTAATGCGTGCCGCCACGATGTCGGCCTTCAGTTGCTGGAGGATCTTCGACATGACCTCGTGGGTGCCCGGGCGCCGTCCGTCGATCTTGTCCAGGGCATTGTGCAGCGCGATGGCCTCGGGGAGCGCGATGGGAATGGCGAGGTAGCGATACGGGGTGTCGGATTCGGTGAGGTGGACGAGCGGCGAAGTGTCGGAGAGGTCGTAGAGCACGGACTCGACGCTCATCAGATTGAACTGAGCGGTGTCGGGGTCGACAGCGACGACGTCGTCGGCGACCACGATGGTCTCGTCGACTGCCACGTCGGGATCGGGCCCTACCGCGCTGGCCCCCGCATCGGCCGTCGTGTCGTCGCTCATCAGCTTCCCAATCTAATTGCCGTTGCGACGAGAGACAGAAAGGAGCAGTCCCCCGGCCGTGAAGAACACCAACACCGCCGACCCGCCGTAACTGAGGAGCGGGAGGGGGATGCCGGTCACGGGCATGATGCCCATCGTCATACCGATGTTTTCAAAACAACTGAAGGCGAAGAACACGAAGACGCCGATGCAGATGAGTCGGCCCATGCTGTCCTTGGCCAGTTGACCGATCCGGAACATGCGAAAGGCGACGTAACCCAGTAACAGCAGGATCAGGACCGATCCGATGAAGCCGACCTGTTCACCAATCGCGGTGAAGATGAAGTCGGTGTGCTGTTCGGGCACGTAGCCGAGGTTCGTTTGGAGGCCGTTGAACAGTCCCGCTCCGTGCAGACCGCCCGAACCAATGGCGTTCTTGGCGTTCACCACGTTGTAGATGTACTGCGCCCATTGGGGGCTCGTGGCGTCTTGGTGGAGGAACGCGGCGAATCGGTCGATCGCGTAGCGCTGCACGAGGTCGAGGTAGAACGCGATCACGATGCCGGCCGACCCGAGGAACGCCAGCAACGTCAAGAATCGCGGAGGAACGCCCGCGACCACCAGCATCGCGCTCACCGACAACACGATGATGATCGAGGTGCCGAGGTCGGGCTGGAGGATGATGAGCAGCAGCGGGACCGCGGCCATGACGAGCAGTCGCGCGACGTCGTACATGGTGAGGCCTTCGGGTCTGCGCTGACAGAACGTGGCGATCGCGAGGATCAAGATGAGGACGGTGAACTCGCTCGGTTGAATCTGCAAGATGCCGATGCTGTACCAACGCTGCGCGCCGAGCGCACTCTTGCCCACGAAATAGACACCGATCAGTGACAGCAACGACAACACGTACAGCGGCGTCGTGACGATCTCGAGTCGTCGATAGTCGATGAGTGACACGACGTACATGACGATGATGCCCAGGACCACGAAGAACGCCTGGCGCTCCAGGTAGTAGTGCGGGTTGAACCCTTCGTTGATGAGCGCTTGACGCGTCGCGCTGTAGATCATGACGACGCCCGTCACGCCTAAGAGGACCAACCCGAAGGCGAGTCCCAGGTCGAGACGCTCTTTGGTTCGCGGTCGAAAGGAAACGGTGCTCAGCGTGTCAGTCATGCGATGACCTCCAACAACGCGGCCCCGTCAACGTCGACGCCCCACCACCATTGCAGTTGCAGCGCCGCCTGATAGGCCAGCATGCCCAAGCCGTTCGCCGTGCGGCACCCGGACTGGTCATGGAGTGCGCGCCACGCCGAGACGCGCGGTTCGTAGGTGATGTCGACGGCGATCGTGTGGCTCCCCACACCCTGCATGACCGCCGAATCCGCCGGACGGCCGTCGATCGGCGTCGCGTTGACGATGAGGTCCACGGGCCGATACGTCAACGAGAAGTCGTAGACGTTCGGGTACTTCGCCACGAGCGCCTCGACCCGGGACTCGGTGCGGCCGTGCACGGCGACTGATGCGACACCGGCCTCGACCAAACCGTCCACGATGCCTCGGGCTGCTCCCCCGGCCCCGAGGATGACGACGTGCGCGCCTTCGATGTCGACATCGAACTGACCGCGCACGGCGTTGACGAAACCGGCACCGTCGGTCGAGGTGCCGAGTAGTTTTCCGTCTCGCATCAAGAGTGAGTTGACCGATTCGGTTCTCTTCGCGACGTCGTCAAGTTCGTCACAGATCTCGAAACCGAAGCCCTTGAGCGGCATCGTGAGCGAGAGCGCGTCGAACTCCTTGCGGACGGTCTTGTTGAGTTTCACCCTGTCCTTCGACCCGAGTTCCACTCGTCGTGATGTCCCTTCGAGCCCGGCCATGGCCAGGGCGGCCTCGTGCAGCTGGGGCGTGAGGGAGTGTTCGATCGGTGAGCCGGCGACTCCGAGGCGCCACATCATCCGATTCCCCGCTCTTGCGCGATCTTCTCTTCGTGCAGTTGCTGCTTGAAGGTGGTGGAGAACGCCATGGTCCCATCTTTATTGATGAGCGTGAAGTAGAGCCAGGACCCCGCCGGTGGATGCAAAATGGCGCGCAGTGCGAATTTCGAGACCGCGCAGATAGGCGTCGGCGTGAGGCCCACGTTGAGGTAGGTGTTGTAGGGCTCTTGGGTCTGGAGCATCGCCGGCGTCACCGTGCCGCCGTCCTGTTTCAGGTAGTACAACACGGTCGCGTCCATCTGCAGGGGCCCGCCGCGCGCCAGTCGATTGAAGATGACTCGAGCGACCTGGGGCATGTTGACCGGGTAGTAGCCCTCCTTCTCGACGATCGACGCCCCGATCACGAGTTGGTAGGCGTTGAGACCGTTCAGCGTGGTCGTCGGCGTGAGGCCGACCGACGACGACTCCTTCACGAAGCCCTCGACCATCTTCTTCGCTAACATCTCGGGCGACTCGCCCGGGAGGATGAAGTACGTGCCGGTACCAATCAGGCCTTCGAGGGATCCGGCCGAGGAGAACGGACTCGGCGTCTTTGCCTGCGTGACATCGGCGGTGAAGGTGTTGGCGTAGGAGACACCCTCTTCGTTCGCCACGAAGCCTTCGACCTCGTACAACGTCTGTCCCGCGGCCACGGTCACGGAGGGAACGTTGGGCAACGGTGACGCGAGGATCGAACGAATGGTGAAAAACGATGATCCCGTGGTGAACTCATACTTTCCGCCCGTCACATGGAACGCGCCCACCGTGCTGGCGTACAGTCGAAAGGCCAACGGCGACGCGATGACATGTTTGTCGTGGAGCGTGGCCGCAATCTGTGACGTCGATTCGTTCTGGTGCACCGTGACGATGACGCTCGTGCCCTTGCCGTGGAAGATCGGCTCGACTTGCAACGCGAACCATCCGAAGACGACCACGAGAGTTACGACGAGACCGAGAATGATCCGGCCCAGCGGCTTATTCAGCATTGAGCCCATCTAGATAGTTTTGCAGCATGATGACCGCGGCCGCGCTGTCCACGCGACTTCGCTGGTCTTTCGCGCGCAATCCAGCCTCTGACAACGACTTTTGCGCCGACAGCGTCGAGAGACGTTCGTCCCATTGCAGTACTGGAATATCGGTGATCTTCTCCAACACCTCTTCAAAGAGTTGCTGGGCGTCGACCGTGCTCGCGGTCTCGTTGCCCGAGAGCGCCACCGGTAGTCCGATGACGACGGCGCCAATGGCCTCCTCGTCGATCAACGCGGTGAGTTTGTCAATGAAGGCGGCGTCTCGCGACCACGCCGGCCGCGGAAAAGCCATCGACTGATTCGAATCGCTGATCGCAATGCCGCACCGCTTGGTCCCGGGATCGATGCCGAGGACTCTCGCCATTACGCCTAGAGCGCCGCGGCCGCGTGCAACACCGCGTCGATGCCGCTCGGATCACGGCCACCGGCCAGTGCGAGGTGAGGTGCACCACCGCCACCGCCACCAACGAATTTGGCGAGGTCCTTCACCGCCTGGGTCGCGTCGAGTGACTGGTCCGACGCGACGGCGATCGAGACCTTGTCGTCACTCGTGCCGACCAGGACGACCGCACGACGGCCCCGTCGCTGCAGGTCTTGGGCGAGTGAGCGAAGTTGCTCACCGCTGTATCCGTCGACGCGCGCCACCAGCAGGTCGCCCTCGACC
>Ga0182012_10006198_pt1 | contig 12230 bp, 10 predicted proteins | sample 612S2SmetaG_FD_120486 | JGI IMG/M metagenome (GOLD analysis project Ga0182012, IMG submission 120486) | Permafrost microbial communities from Stordalen Mire, Sweden - 612S2S metaG | ecosystem: Environmental > Terrestrial > Soil > Wetlands > Permafrost | place: Sweden: Stordalen | collected...
CGCAGATCACCCAGGTACTGTCGGATCGCGCCACCGAACTGGCCGCCTCCGCCACGCGCATGATGGCCAATGTGGACTAGGCCACCGAAGCCAGCAACGGCGCACTGGCAAGCTGTGAGGTCGTGGCGGCGGCCGGCGAACAACTCTCCGCCTCGGCCCGTGCCATCGCTCAGCAGATCGCGGTTTCGACCGCCGAGGTCGCCAGCGCAGCCAGTGCCGGCGACAAGGCGCGCCAGATCATCGACCAGTTGTCCGCGTCGATCGGCCAGATCAGCGCCGTCGCCCGGCTGATCGGCGACATCGCCGGACGCACCAACCTGCTGGCGCTGAATGCGACGATCGAGGCCGCCCGCGCCGGCGAGGCCGGCCGCGGCTTCGCCGTGGTCGCCAGCGAGGTGAAGTCACTGGCGACCCAGACCGCGACTTCCACCCAGGAGATCGCCCGCACCGTCAGCGCGATCCAGCTCGCCACGCAGGAGGCGGTGACCGCGGTGGGCGAGATGGTCGGCCGCGTTGCATCGATCGAGCAGATCAGCGAGGCCGTCGCCAACGCCGCCGAACAGCAGACCGCGGCAACCGGTTCCATCGCCCAAAGCGTGTACGGCACCGTCGAGGCGATGCGCATCGTTGCCGGCCAGATCAGTTCCGTCGCCGACGAAGCGCGCGGCACCGATGCCGCGGTGCTGGAGATGCAGTCGGTCGCCGGCGCCGTCACGACGCAGATCGCCCAACTGCGCAGCGTCATGGTGCGCATCGTCCGCCAGTCCTCCGACGCGGTGAATCGGCGGGAAGACCCGCGTATGCCGGTCGACCTTCCGGCCACGCTGATGATCGACGGGCGCACCCTGCCGGTGATGTGCCTCAACCTCAGCCGTGGCGGGGCGCGGGTGAAGGCCGAGGATACGATTGCCGACGGCACGAAGGCCACGCTCCGCCTGGCCAACCTGCCCGATCTGCCCGCCGAGATCCGCCAAGGCGGCACCGAGGTCAGCCTCCAGTTCCCCTGGCACATCGACGCCGCACCAGCCGAGCTGCGAGCCTGGCTGGGGCAGAAAGCCGCCGCGTGACCGCCTGGTTTCCGCGGATCAGCCGGCCCGTCTGGCTCCTCATCGCCCTGCTGATCACGGCTTCGCTCGTCCCCGGCACCGCCCAAACGGCCGACCTGACGGACCTGTTCAGTCAGGACGGGGTGTTGACGGCGACGCTGGTCGCCGCGGAAGCCAGGCTCCGCATCGGCGATCTGTACCTCGACGGCGCCGCCTATAACGGCCTCTACGCCGGACCGGTGCTGCACGTTCATCCCGGCGACCTCATGCGAATCCGCCTGGTCAACCACCTGTCCCAGCCGACCAACCTGCATTTCCACGGCAGCCGCGGCTCACCCCTGGGCAACGGCGACAACGCCCATCTCGCGATCCAGCCAGGCGGCAGCTTCCTTTATGAGGTGCGGATTCCCCCCACCCAGCCGGTCGGGCTGCTCTGGTACCATCCGCATATCCACACGATCGCGGAACACCAGGTCATGAGCGGGCTGAGCGGCACCATCATCGTCGAACCGACAGCCGCCGCCCCCCTCGCCGAACGGCTGTTCGTGCTCAAGGACATGGTGTTCGACGACGACACCTCCATCCCCGAAATCGACGACACGCTGCACGGCATCGTCCAGTCGGTGAACGGCGAACTGCTCACCCGCCAGGCCATGCGGCCGAACGAAACCCAGCTCTGGCGTTTCACCAATCAGAGCGCCAACCGTGCCGTCCATATCGCGCTCGACTCGCATCGGCTGCGCATCGTCGCCGTTGACGGCGAGCCGACCGTCGCAGGCCGGTTCGTCGACGTTCTGGATATCCCGCCGGCCTCCCGGCTGGATGCGCTGGTTGAGGCCGGACCGCCCGGCCAGTATGCGCTGCGTGCCAGGGGCATCATGACCGGCACCGGCGCGGCCCGCACCCAGGACCGGATCATCGGCAGTCTCGACGTCGCCGGTGGCCCGGTCACCGCGGTGCCGCCGCCGCCACAGCCGGCACTGCCGCCCCATCTGCGCCCGGTCGTCCCTGACGCAACGCGGACCTTCGTATTCACCCAGACCACGCCGGTGCACGATGAAGAGCAGCAGTTCTTCATCAACCGACAGTTGTTCCAAGCCGACCGGATCGATGTGCGCGTGCCGCTCGGTAATGTCGAGGAATGGATCATCCGCAACGATTCCGACGACATGCATGTCTTCCACATCCACCAGATCAGCTTCCAGGTCGTTGCGGTCAACGGCACCCCGGCGCCGTTTACCGGCTATGTCGATAACGTTCTGGTGCCCGAACGCGGTTCGCTGACGTTGCGACTGCCGTTCACCGACCGGCTCATCGTCGGCCGCTTCATGTTCCACTGCCACGTCCTCCGGCACGAGGACAAGGGCATGATGGCTAATATCGAGATTTATGACCCAACCCCGCCGACGCTTTTCGCCCGCCTGAACCGCCTGTACCTCCATGTGGTCTGGTGGTGGCACGGCGTGCCCTGGTCGCTCTGCGGCCTCGCCGATGCGTAATCCCAGACAATGTCGGCCGCCGGGACCCCGCCAATCAGATCGTCCTCCGCGCACCTGCCGCGGCCTGCAGAAACTCCTCCATGGCCGCACGGGATATCAAATGATGAACCTGTTTGGATGATTCCGCTTCCGCGACGCGTTGACGGTATCGCGACGTCAACCCGCGATGGCACCGCCAGATCAGCCGATAGCGATCCAGCGTGCTCCGCCCTAGCGCCGCCGCCAACGAAACCGCCCGTCCAACTTCCTGCCGCGCGAAAAATCCGCCTACTCGGGATAGATCATCTTGCGGGTGACGCCGCCATCGACGACGAACTCCGCTCCGGTGATAAACCCGCTCTCCGGCCCCACCAGGAACGCCGCCAGCGCCGCGATGTCCTCCACCCGCCCAACCCGCCCGGCCGGGTGAAACGCGTGCTCCTCCGGCGTGGGTTCCGGGCCCTTGGTGAAAATCCAGCCCGGGCTGATACAGTTGACGCGAATTTCCGGCCCCAGGCTGATCGCCAGCGCATGTGTCAGCGCCACCAGCCCGCCCTTCGACGCCGCATAGGACTCCGTATGCGGCTCCGACATCCGTGCCCGCGACGACGCGATCGTCACCACCGCACCCCTCGCCGCTCGCAGCATCCCTTCCGCCGCCCGCGCCAGCAGGAACGTGCTGGTCAGGTTGGTCGTCAGCACCGAAGACCACTCGGCCAGCGACAGTGACCCAATCGGATTGCGGATCATGAACCCGGCGTTGCACACCAGCGCATCCAGCCGCTGCTCTGTCGCCGCAATCGAGTCAACCAGCCGCCCGACCGCCGCCTCATCGCCAACGTCGCACACCACGTATCGCCCGTCGGCCGGCGCCGCCCCGGCCGGATCGCGATCCGCCACCACCACGCGCCACCCATCCCGCGCCAGACGCCCCGCGATCCCGGCGCCAATCCCCTTCGCGCCGCCGCTAACCAGCGCGACCCGTCCAGCCTCCGCCATCTCAGCCCTTCGCCGCGTCCAGCGCCTGCGTCAGGTCCGCCAGAATGTCGTCGATATGCTCTAGCCCCACCGACAGCCGCACATATCCCGGCGTCACCCCCGTCGCCGCCTGCTCCGACTCCGTCAACTGCGAGTGGGTCGTGCTCGCCGGATGAATCGCCAGGCTGCGCGCGTCGCCGATATTCGCCACGTGATAGAACAGCTTCAGCGAGTCGATGAACCGCCGGCCCGCCTCCGCCCCGCCGGCCAGTTCGAAGCCCACCAGGCCGCCCTGCCCATGCGGCAGGTATTTCGCCGACCGCTCCGCGCCGATGCCCGTGTGATGCGCCGGATGGATCACCCGGGTCACCTCCTTGCGCCCGGCCAGGAAGTTCGCCACCCCGAGGCCGTTGCGGCTATGCTCGCGCATCCGCAGCGCCAGCGTCTCGATCCCCTGGATGAACAGGAACGCGTTCATCGGTGCCATCGCCGCCCCAAGATCGCGCAGCAACGTCACCCGCATCTTCAGGATATACGCGATCGGCCCCAGCCCCTTGACCGCGGTGGACCAGACCGCGCCATGATACGACGGGTCCGGCGTGTTCATCGCCGGCTGCCGCTTCGGGTCGGCCTCCCAATCGAAATTGCCGCCATCGATGATCACGCCGCCGATCGAGGTCCCGTGCCCGCCGATATATTTGGTGGTCGAATACATCACCACCGCCGCCCCATGGTCGAACGGCCGCACCAGCAGCGGCGCCGCCGTGTTGTCCATGATCAGCGGAATCCCGAAAGACCGCCCGATCGCGGCCACCTCGGCGATCGGAAACGCAATCAGCTTCGGATTCGGCAACGTCTCCGCATAATACGCCCGCGTCCGGTCATCCGTCGCTCGGGCAAACGCCTCGGGATCGGTCGGATCGACGAAACGCGCCTCGATCCCCTGGTCCTTCAGCGTGTTGGCGAACAGGTTCCAGGTGCCGCCATACAGGTCGGTGGAGGCAACGATATTGTCCCCCGTCCGCGCCAGGTTCTGCACGCTGAAAGCCGACGCCGCCTGGCCCGACCCGACCGCCAGCGCCGCAACCCCGCCCTCGATCGCCGCCAGCCGCTGCTCCAGCACATCGTTGGTCGGATTCATGATCCGCGTGTAGATGTTGCCAAGCTCCCGCAGCCCGAACAGATTCGCCGCCTGTTCAGTGCTGTCGAACTGGTACGATGTCGTCTGGTAGATCGGCACCGCGACGGAGTGGGTGGCGCTGTCGCGCCGCCAGCCGGCGTGCAGGGCGAGCGTCTCGGGATGTTTGCTGTTATGCATGGCGGCTTCCCTCCTGATCAGGCATCGGATAGGCCGCGCACTATAGTCGCACACGCAAGCGGGTAAACGTCCAGACGCAAATCAGCACAACCCGGTCCCGCTGCTGGTCCCGACAGCGTGTTTGCATCGTCTGCTACCGGAACCGGAGAATATCCTACCTCCACGCCCATGCGCGCCAACCGTCCGAACCGTCGAACTTCGTTGCGCTGGGCAATACGCGCATGCTACGGATCCGACGCCGCGCTCGGCAGGAGTTCGTGGGTGTGCTGTTCAGCTCGATCGTGTTCATCTTCGGGTTCCTGCCCATCGCGCTGACCGGATTTTACCTCGCCGCCAAAGCCGGGCGCACCGTCGCCGGCCTCTGGCTGATCGCCGCGTCGCTGGTGTTCTATGGCTAGTGGAACCCTGCCTTCGTCATCCTGCTGCTGATTTCGGTCTGCACCAATTATGCCGTCGCCCGGCTGATCCTGGGCACCGAGTCCCGACCCCGCCTGCAGTCCTGGGTCACCGCCGCCGGAGTCGCATTCAATCTCGCCGCCCTGTTCTATTACAAATACCTGTTCGCCATCGTCGGCTTCGTCAGTCATTTCGTTCCCGCCGTTCAGCCGATCGATCAGATCATCCTGCCGCTGGGCATCTCGTTTTTCTCGTTCACCCAGATCGGCTACCTGATCGACTGCAAAGCCGGCATCACCCGAGACCGTAACTTTCTGAACTATATGCTGTTCGTTACGTTTTTCCCGCATCTGATCGCCGGGCCGATCCTGCACAACCGCGACATCATGCCGCAGTTCGCCGACCATCGCACGTATCGCCTGTCGCTGGAAAATCTCTCTGTCGGACTCTCGATTTTCGTCATCGGACTGGTCAAGAAAGCGGTCTGCGCCGATCCGCTGTCCGGCATCGTCACCGCCGGCTACGCCCACACCGGCGGCATCGGCGCGCTCACGGCGTGGCATCTCGCCTTCTGCTATTCGTTACAGCTCTACTTCGACTTCTCCGGCTATTCCGATATGGCGATCGGCCTCGCGCGCACCATGAACGTCCGCTTCCCGCAGAACTTCAACTCGCCGTACAAGGCCCAGAACGTCATCGAATACTGGCAGCGCTGGCATATGACGCTGACCAAATTCCTCACCAGCTATCTCTACACGCCGATCGCCATGGCGACGATGCGCTGGCGGATCGCCCACCGCATGGGAGTCAACCGCGCCGCCCAGCAAACCCTTGGCGGCTTCACCGCAATGCTCGCCGCGCCGATGCTGATCACCATGGCACTGGCCGGCGTTTGGCACGGCAGCGGTCTGACATTCCTCATCTTCGGCCTGCTGCACGGCGGCTATCTCTGCGTCAACCATGCGATCCGCGTATTCTATCCCGGCCGCCGCTCCCCCCGCCTGTCCGCCGCCGTCCTGCGCTGTCTGGCCACCTATCTCAGCGTCCTCGTCGCCAGCGTGTTCTTCCGCGCCCCGACAGTGGCATCCGCGCTCGACGTGCTCACCGGCATGGCCGGACTGCACGGCATCCAAACCTTCCCGGCCTTCGGCCTGCTGCACAACGCGTTCCTGCTCGTCCTCGCCGGCGTCGTCTGGCTGCTGCCGAACACGCAACAGATCATGCACCGCTATCACCCGGTGCTGGAGGACGTCCAGGCGCCTCACCCGCGCCTGCTGGCCTTCGGATCGGACCTCCGTTCAGCCCTCGCCGTCGGCGTCGCCGCCGCGGTCGGCCTCCTCGCCCTCGGCGGGACCACCGAATTCCTCTATTTCCAGTTCTGACCAAACCATGACGCTGTCGCCCCGGTCCTTTCTGCTCATCGCCACGCTGGCCGCCGGTTCGGTGCTCGCCGGCGCCTGGGCCTACACCAGCGCCATGCGGATGCGATTCCTGGAAACCGGCTACCCGATCTGGGTCGCCAAACAGACCATCCTGCACCGCTGCGACTTCGGCTCCGTCCTCGTGCTGGGCGACTCCCGGGCCGAAGCGGCGATCGTGCCCACCCCGTTGCCGTTGCGGGCGGCCAATATCACCTTCGGCGGCACCACCCCGATCGAGACCTACTTCTTCGCCCGCGAAGCAATGAAATGCCCCCAGCCGCCACGCCTGGTGATCTACTCCCACAGCATGCCCGCCTTCCTGCGCCCCGGACAGGGACTGTGGAAAACCGCCGCACGATACGGCTACATCCACTTCGCCGACCTGCGCGAGGTCGCCGCCACGGCCGACGCCATCCATGACGAATCCTTCGCCTCACTCAACACAAGCGACGGACTCACCGGCGTCGTCCGCGACATCACCTACGCCGCCGGCTTTCCCTCGATCTTCGTTCCCAGCCTCGTGGAGGCGCGCGCGATCGGCCGCTATGAGACCAACCGGATGCTGCTGGAGCGCACAGCGTCCACCAGGGGCCGGGTGATCTATCCCCAGCCGGCGGACAAATAACTCGTCGGCATCGACGCCGGCGAAACGGATTTCGTCCCGTCTCCGCTGGAAACCGCCTATCTCGACAAGACACTGAACCTGTTCGCCGCCGCCCATGTCCGGGTCATCCTGCTGACCGTCCCCGTCGCCCAGTCCACCAACCGCGCCATCCGACCCGCCGTCAAAGCCGGGTTTTCCCGCTTCCTGGCCGGCTACGGCAAGCGCTACGAGAACGTCACCCTATCGCCCGACGGCCTGATCGGTTGGCCCGACGACTTCTACATCGACGGCAGCCACATGAACCCGCACGGCGCCGAAGCCTTCACCGCCAAACTCGCCGACTGCCTGCGCCAGGCCAGCGCCGCACCGGACCGCTCACCTGCCTGCGACTTCGACTGGAAATAATCCCACCCGCTGCACCACGCTCGTGGCACCCGTCACCCGTCACCCGGCCGCCTGCTGCGTCTGCAGAATGCCGCGTCCGCGCCGCAGCGCCTCGGCCATGGTCTGCGCCGGCATCGCCCCGGAAAACAGACTGTAGCCGTCCAGGAAGAACGACGGCACCCCGGATACGCCAGCCTCCCGAGCCGCCCGGTCCGCCGCCCGCATCTCCCGCTCCGCCACGCCGCCGGCCAGGAAATCCGCCACCGCCTGCCGGTCCAGCCCCGCCGCCGCCGCGCACGCCGCCAGCACGGCGTGGTCGCCGATATCCCGCCCCTCGATGAAATACGCGCTGAACACCGCCTCCATCGCCGCATCCTGATCGCCGCGCTGACCCGCCAGCCAGATCAGCCGGTGCGCATTGATCGTGTTCGGCGTCCGAGTCATCAGATCGGTGCGGAACGCCAGACCCACCGCCGCCGCCGCCTCGGTGATCCGCTGATCCAGCGCCGCCGCCTTCTCAGCGCTGCCGAACTTCCACGCCCGGTACGCCGCGCGATCCCGCCCCTCCTTCGGCATGTCGGGATTGAGCTGAAACGGATTCCATTGCACCCGGAAGCCCAGCCCCTCATCCGCCAGCGTCGCCAGCGCACGCTCCAACTGGCGCTTGCCGATATAGCACCACGGGCAGATCGCGTCGGAGACGATATCGATCCGCGTCCCCGGCCCAGCCGCGTCAGAAATCGCCGCCGGCGTGGCCGGCACATCACACCCGTCCGCGCCGCACACCGCCGCCGAGGCAATATGATCGTCCATTCTCGCTCTCCTTCCGCCAACACATGGTCCGGCCGTGCAACCCTGTCACGGGGGGGTGGCTTGGTTTTCCCGCATCAGGCGCCTAACGTCCCGCCGCTCGCCGAAACGTCCAGCACAAGGAGAAAATCCATGGCTTTCCCCCCTAAATCGATGGCTGACTTTGGCGAATTTGGCAAACTCTTCGCCGACATGAAGCTGCCCGCGCTGCCGGATATGGAAGCGTTCGTCTCGGCCAGCCGCCGGAACATGGAGACTCTAACCGCCGCCAACCGCGTCGCTCTCGAAGGCGCCCAGGCAGTCGCGCGGCGGCACATGGAGATCGTGCAGCAGAGCATGGCGGAACTGACCGAGGCGGTGCGCGCGCTGTCCTCTGTCGAATCGCCCCAGGCCAAAGCCGCCAAACAGGCCGAACTGCTGAAGCAGGCCTATGAGCATGCCGTCGGCAACCTGAAGGAGATCAGCGACCTGATCCAGCAGTCCAATGCCGAGGCGGTCAAGCTGCTAAATGCCCGCTTCGCCGAGGCGATGGACGAGATTAAGACGCTGGCCGACAAGGCGAAACCATAAGTCAGCGCCACTCTCTCCGGTTGGCCACTTGGCGCAGCCGCGGAGGGGTCTGCGATGCGTGATACCCCGCCGCTGACGATCCGCAGAGGCGTCATACTCGGCAGTCCTGGGATGGCAGATCGAGCACACCAATGACTTCGGCGCCTGATGGGACACACTGCGGCAGGCGCCGCTTCGCCATCTTCATGAATAAACCTGCGTATGCACTTTCCTCAGCCCACGTGTTTCTGGTCGATCGCCCGATAGGTTCCAACGATGGCGGCCTGCTAACCGCCGCCGTCCACCCGGTACACCGCCGTCTCCCCAAACCCCAGCGTTTCGAACGCCTCCACCCCCGCCTCCCGTTTCGCCACATCCAGCGCCTCCAGCGGCGCCTCGATCGCTTCGTCGGTCAGTTGGAACGTGCCGAAATGCATACCCACCGAGCGCCGCGCGCCCAGCGCGACATGCGCCTGCACTGCCTCCTGCGGGTTCATGTGCACCGGGGCCATGAACCACCGAGGTTCATACGCGCCGATCGGCAGCAGCGCGACATCCGGCGCCCCCAGCCGACCCCTGATCTCACCCCAGTGCGTCCCGGCGCCCGAATCCCCGGCAAACAGCACGGAGCCCCCGCCGTCGCCGCCCATCATGAACCCGCCCCATAGATTGCGGTTACGGTCGAACGGCGTGCGTGCCGAGAAATGCCGCGCCGGAGTCCCCGTGATCCGCAACCCCACGGCCTCCATGGGCTGCCACCAGTCCAGTTCGCTCGCCGCGATCCCCAGCCCCGCCAGCGTCCGGCCATTGCCCAGCATGGTGATGAACCGCGGCGCAAACCGCGACTGCAGCGTCCGCAGCGTCGGTAAATCCATATGGTCGTAATGATTATGCGAGACCAGCACGATGTCCGGCCGCGGCAGGTCCGCCAGCGCGATCCCGGGCGGGCGGGCGCGCCGCGGACCGGCCCACGACACCGGCGAACACCGCTCGCTGAAAATCGGATCAGTCAGCACGACGGCGTTCGGGAAGCGGATCAGGAACGTCGCATGGTTAATGTGCGTGACAGCGACGCAACCAGCCGAAACCGCCCCCGGCGGCGCTGCATACGCTGGATCCCTCACCCCGCTCGGCCAGGCCGCCCGTTCGCCTTCCAGCCGCCAGCGCAGCAACTGCGCCAGGCCCCGAGGCGGCCGTGACAGTCCCGGATTGAAAAACCGCTGCCCGTCGCAATGATCGGAGACCGGGAAGGCCTGCTTCGCCACCCGTTTATCCCGCGCGGCCAGGGCCCGGGCTAAACCACTCCCTCCCGCTTCAGCGCCCGCACCGTCGCACGGAAGGCATCGACGGTGATTGCCATCTCCTCCTCGCCATGCATTGCCGAGATCCACGCCGACGGCCCGGAATTCATATCCACCCCGTTGACCAGCAACCCCAGCCGCACCTTGCCTGCGACCCCCTCGCCACGCGGCTTCGCCATCATCTTCGGAATGAACCCCACAGCATCGAACCGGCTGGGCGTGATGTCATCGCCGTCTTGATTGGTGAACACATGCAGGCTCGAATGGCTGCCGTGCACCGCCCATTTGACGTGCTCATCCTCCAACACGTCGTTCATCCGGGCGCGCAACGTTTCGCCGTACGCATTGGCGCGCGCGCATGCATCGGTGCTGGCGATGATCTCCAGCGTCGAGATGCCGGCCGCGGCCGAGACCGGGTTGGCATTGAACGTGCCCTGATGCGCCACCTTCTCGCGCCCGGCATCCTTGGTGATCTTGAAATCGAGCCAGTCGAGGATGTCCTTCCGCCCCACCACCGCACCGCCCGGCAGCCCGCCGGCCATGATTTTCGCAAGAGTCGTGATGTCTGGCGTGATGCCGACGATGGACTGTACGCCGCCCGGCGCCGCCCGGAACCCGGTGACGATCTCATCGAAGATCAGCACGCTGCCGGCCTGCCGCGTCAGCTCGCGCAACAGCGCCAGGAACGACGGCAGGATCGGCATCTTGCCGAAACTGGCCCCGGTCGGTTCCAGAATCACCGCGGCGATATCGCGGTTGTCGTTGAAAATGCGCGTGATGCCCGCGGCATCGTTCGGGTCGCACAACAGAACGTGATCGGTCACCCCCTCCACCACGCCGCTGGTCGCAGACCCATCGAAGCGGCTGGTATGCCCGCTGGTCATGTGATCGTGCCAGCCATGGAAATGCCCGCGAAACCGCACCAGCGTCGAGCGCCCAGTGTACGCCCGCGCCAGACGCAGCGCCATCAGCGTTGCCTCGGTGCCCGAGGAGGTGAAGCGAACCCGTTCCGCCGACGGCACCATCTGGCAGATCAGCTCCGCCCACCGCACCTCGGCTTCGTGGCAGGCACCGAAATGTGTGCCGCGGTCCAGCGCCGCATGCACCGCCGCCATCACCGAGGGATGATTGTGCCCCAGCAGCAGCGCCCCATGCCCGCCGAAATAATCGACATAGCGGTTGCCATCGACGTCCCATTTCACCGGCCCGAGCGCCCGTTGAATATACAGCGGATGCGGATCGAAATGCCGGCTGTCATGTGTCAGCCCGCTCGGCATCAGCGTCCGAGCCTTGGCCGCCAATGCGGCGGACCCGGGGGTCATCGCTTCGTAGGCGGTTGACAGGGTGACGTTCGGCAGCGTGCTGGCAGACATGAACCATCCTTTTGGAGTCGATGCCGCCCACTATAGCGTTGCGGCAGAGGCGGTGCACGAGTCGCAAACATTAAAGGCGCCGACCATGATCAACCTGTGATCGCCGGCGGCATTTTTCCGGATCGTGAAACACGGCGGCTTGGATCGGAGGGCGAAGCGCCGGCATGTCATGGTAGTCCCCTCCGCGCGAACCCGGAGGCAACGCAATCAGGCGCCAGCCGGCAGTCGGTTCCTCTCCACATCCGGGTCGCGACGACCCTACAGCCTCACCCATCTGTCCGTCGGAGATAAACTGTCAACCTCCAAGACCAAAAATCCCAGGCGTCCCATGCGGTAGATCGATCATTGAACTCGGAGACGAGGATGGTCCGGATCGCTTGCGCCTGCACGTCTTGAATATCATGCCCGCCCTGCTCCATGTAAAGGTCAAGGGCCGGAATCGTCTGCGGCCCTAGCCCGTCTTATTCACACGCATAGCAGGGATTCCGAAACGACAATTGTACAACATATTGAATGCCCTCATAGATCGGGTGTCACGACCGCCCTGTCCACCCGATCGACGCGAGTTTCGC
>Ga0182012_10006201_pt1 | contig 12226 bp, 14 predicted proteins | sample 612S2SmetaG_FD_120486 | JGI IMG/M metagenome (GOLD analysis project Ga0182012, IMG submission 120486) | Permafrost microbial communities from Stordalen Mire, Sweden - 612S2S metaG | ecosystem: Environmental > Terrestrial > Soil > Wetlands > Permafrost | place: Sweden: Stordalen | collected...
GCCCGCCGACGAAAACGCGCTGGCGGTCGCCATCAACCGCCTGCTGGATGACTCCGATCTGCGCCTTCGCTACGGCACCGCCGCCAAGCTGAGAGTGGTGCAGGAATTCAGCGCTTCGAAGATGATCAGCCGGACGGTAAAGCTGTACGAAACAATCATTGAAGCGCCCCATATGCCGATCGCCGAGTCATTCCGGGAACATGCCTTTGCAGCCAGCAACTAAATGAGAACCCGAGCTTTCCTAGACGGCGCAGCCTTTGGTTACTTCAACCAGGGCATCGTTATGCTCGCCGGCCTCTGGCTCACGCCTTTTCTGCTGAGGCACCTGGGGCAAAGCGACTACGGGCGCTGGCTGGTCTGCATGCAGGTTCTGGGCTATGCCATGCTGGCCGATTTCGGCACCGTGGCCATTCTGCCGCGCGAAATCGCCTATGCCACTGGCGGTTCGGATCCCAAGGAACAAGCGGAAGCACTGGCCGGCCTGATCGGGAGAACGGCCCGAGTCGTTCTATGGCAGGCCCTGCTGGTGCTGTTGATTACCGGCGGCCTTCTGCTGTTTTCCTCGAAGATTCCGAATGACTTCAGGCTTCCGTCCTATATCGTGGCGGCCGGTTTCGTCCTCGCGTTTCCATTTCGCATCTTCTCGGCGACGCTGGAGGGCTTTCAGCAACTCCGACTGCTCGGCAAGATGCGCAGCCTGATCTGGGCTGCTTCTACCCTGACGACGGTCATTTCTATTCTGCTCGGATTCCGCGTCTATTCACTGGCTTTGGGTTGGCTTGTGAGCCAAATCGGCTTCTCCTTGGCATCCTATCTTCAAGTGCGACGGCTTTTTCCATGGCTGGTCTCAACGGAAACCCTTCTGCACTATTCAAACATCGTCTGGCACGATCTGTTTCGAGGTGGTTGGATCAGCGTCGGCCAAGTCGCCCAGATCCTGATCAGCGGAACCGACTTACTGGTTGTAGGTCACATCCTCGGCCCCGCAGCGGTCGTAGTTTATTCCTCCACCGGCAAGTTGCTATCCGCTTTGGCCAACCAGCCCATGATTCTAATCAACGCGGCTATGCCCGGACTCAGTCAGATGAAAGTCGCCGAGTCCCGCGAGAAACTGCTGAGCGTCAGCACGGCAATGGGTCAGGGGATGCTGCTGATTGGCGGCGCGGTCGCCGTCTGCGTTCTCTGCGTAAACAAGGCATTCATTGGGCTTTGGATCGGTAGTCAATTCTTCGGGGGCACCCTGCTCACCCTACTCTTCATTCTCAATATGGTTTTCCGACAGCTCGATATTTGTTTCGCCGTTGCCTTGTTCGCCTTCGGTCATGAGAAACAGATGGCCATCAAGGGAGTTGCGGATGGTCTCTTTGGAGTGGGTCTCGCTCTTCTTTTGGGCCCGCTGTTCGGGCTTGCGGGCGTAAACGGGGCAACCCTGCTGGCGGCCCTGCTGATTAGCGTGCCCACAAACATGTATCTTCTGGCGCGCCAGTGCCATGTTTCCATGCGCCAGATTTTGCGGCCATATCTGCCTTGGCTATGGCGTTTTACACTGCTCGCAATCGTCGCTTGGAAGGCTTCCTCCACCACCTGGATGGCGTCTTATAGCCACGCGGCTGTTGCTTGTGCGGCAACGTTGCTTTTGTACGTCGCAATCATGGCCACTTACGTGCCGAACTCGCAGTTGCAGCCCTATCTCAGAACCCTAACTTTGCGGATAAGTGCAATGATGTACCCATGGTTCGCCCGCCCTTCCCATACAAGCGCCTGATGAACCTGCAACTAAGCAACATTATTCAGTCGTGCGACGCCAAAAGCCAAGCGTGCCCCGCCGTTTCGGTGATCATACTTTCTTACGGCCGCCCCCAATACCTTCGCGAGGTCCTGGAGTCGGTCCTGGGACAAACTCACGAGAATCTTGAAGTGATCCTGATCGACAACCGAAGCCCCAAAAGCCCGGAAATAGCCCAAATCGCTGCCAGCTATCCATCGGTCCGCTTCATGCCAAACTCTGAAAATCTGGGCTTTGCCGCCGGCATGAATCAGGGCGTGCTTCAAGCCGCGGGTCAGTATGTGCTGCTATCGGAGGATGACATCGTCCTTCATCCGCACTGCGTGGAAGAGTTCGCCAACTATGCCGAGACCGGGCCTAACAAAGGTATTGCTTCGGGAATTCTGTTAAATAAGCGTGAAGGCACCGTTCGCTGCGCAGGCGCCACTCTGAAATTAGGGGCGGTATTCCGCCAGAGCGTGTGGCGGCAGGGAGAGTTGGATTTTGACGATGTCGGCAGCCCTTACCAAACGGACTACGTCCCCGGATGCATGATCTTCGCGGAAACCGCTTACCTAAGGAAACTCGGACCTTTTAGAGCCGAGTTCTTCATGTATTTCGAAGACACCGAGCTTTGCCTCCGAGTTCGTTCAAGAATCGAAAGCGTAATGGTAGTTCCATCCGCCAAAGCTTGGCACTTCGAGCCTGAGTCCGCGGCGGCCTCGGATGAAATCGATTTTCACAGAGTAAAGAACTTCTACGCGCTCTATGTATTGCACGCACACGTCCGTATTTGGCCGCAGTTCTTTCTGCGATCAATCCTCATTCCATCGTTCCGCAGCCTGTTTCAAGACCGGCGTCAGTTTCGAATTTTATTGAGAGCCGCCGTCCAGACCGCACGCAGTTTCAGAGCCCTGATGGCGGATCGCCGCAACCGGAACAAGCTTTGAGAGTGAAGCACTTGGTCCCGGCGCTTTTCTCATCGGAGGGAGGTATTATTGGCGGCGCAGAGCGTTATGCGTTCGAGCTAGCCCGCCACATGGCGTCCCACGTTCCGACATCGCTGGTAACCTTTTCTGATAGCCCCCGCACCGAAAAACTCGGTGATTTGGAAATCCAAATCATCGGCAACCCGACGTACCTTAAGGGTCAAAGAAGCAATCCCCTGGCGGTTGCTCCCCTCGTTTCCGCCCTAAGAAATTCCGAGGTTGTCCATTGCCACCAGCAACACGTCGCCTGCAGCAGCTTCGCGGCGCTCTTCTGCCGACTGACAGGGCGCCGTGTCTTTGTCAGTGATTTGGGCGGAGGAGGATGGGATATCTCGTCCTACATTTCGACAGATACCTGGTATCACGGTCACCTGCACATCAGCGAGTACAGCCGCCAGATCTCAAACCAAACCACCTCTCCCAATGCGCATGTCATCTTCGGAGGAGTCGATAGGGACAAGTTTTTCCCCGATCCAACTGTTAAGAAGACCGGAGCCGTCCTATATGTCGGACGCCTGCTTCCACACAAAGGGATCAACTACCTCATAGAAGCACTTCCTTCCGATATGTGTCTGGAAATTATTGGCCAGCCTTATGACAAGAAATTCTTCGCCGAACTCCAGAGGCTCTCGACGGGGAAAAACGTCATCTTTCGGCACGACTGCACGGATGAGCAATTGGTGAACGCCTACCGCCGATCGCTTTGCGTCGTGCTTCCGAGTGTCTATAAGAATCTGTTTGGAGGCACCACCAACGTGCCTGAGTTGCTTGGCCAGACACTGCTGGAAGGCATGGCCTGTGGTGTTCCCGCCATCTGCACTGATGTGGCCAGCATGCCGGAGATCGTTGAAGACGGAGTGTTGGGCTTCGTTGTGCCTCCCAATGACCCACAGTCACTGCGGGAAAAGCTTCTCTGGCTTCGTGACCATCCGGAGAAAACCGCTGCCATGGGGCGACTGGCTCATCGCCGGGTTGCTCAAGCCTTTGACTGGCGCGTGGTTGTGGACCGGTGCCTCTCCATTTACGCCAACTGACTCTTGAATCGGATAGTCGGATAGTCGGAATGACCTCCCGTCAGTTCTCTAGCTTCGTTCTCACCAACTGTTTTATGTCACTTCAACCCTCGCTTATCACAGGCCGGCTATCCGGTCAGTTCACAGGAATTTCTGCGCTACACTCCGGCCACGTCGCTTATGGCATTGGCGCTACGGGACTTTCCCTGGGAGTCGGACATCCAATCCCACTGCGGCCAGATTCTACATCCGGCTTTCGAGTCGGAACTGCCCGGATTCTCCTTTTGCAGCGTTAAAGATCGGGAAGCTACCCCGCCCGCACCTCGCTGAATAGCACCACCCATAGCGAACCAGACTCTTGCCCCCTCGTTTGTAAGATAATGCAAGCCATTACCACCTTGAATCCGGCGCAGGGGCGTTCAGCGGAAGCCGATCGGCGCGCCCTGCTAAGATTCGTAACCGTCTGTTTGCTGCTGGCGATAATTCCAACTTTCGTCGTTTATGGAATTAGGCTGCAGAGCGTGGTGCAGCGCGGTTCTCTGACGACGACGGGTTATGAGGGCCCCATGATTTACGGAGTGTGGAAAGCGGCTCATCACTTCCCGGTCTATGAATCTGTGGCTCACCCGCTTTTCTCGAACACCCTCTACAATTACCTCTTTTATAAAAGTTACGGCGTCCTCATCAGCGGGATATCTCCCGATGATCCCAGTGCGCTTCTGATCAGTCGCTTGGCTACCTGCATGTTCGCCGCCATGGGCGCGGCAATTTGTTTTTTCTCAGTACGTGCCCTTGGCGGCTCAAAAACACGAGAGCAGAGCTTGCAGGCATTCTTCGCGGCAACTCTCTTCTGGTTTAGCTCCAGTCCCGTTGGCTGGTTTGGCATCTCCGTGCGGCCCGATGTTGGGGCGGTCGCAATGGCATCGCTTGGCTTGCTGTTTCTGCTGCTCTACCTTAAGAACCTCAACGAAATCATGGTGGTGGGCTCTTCGCTGGCTTTCTTTCTTGCCTGGTCATTCAAGCAAAACGTTATTCTTACCTTTATTGGGACCGTGCTTATTCACTGCGTCCTCATTAGGCGATGGCGACCGTTCCTTCTACAAGTTTTACCTTTTGCCGCATGCGTCATGGGTACTTTCTACTTGGGGGGAGCGGATTACCGGTTCAATACCTTGGTGGTTCCAGCGTTCGGCGTTTTCACCCCATTCTTTGCCTGGACTTTCCCGCTTAAAGCGATCACTGAGAACCCACTGCTATTTGGCACTGTCCCGCTGGCGCTCATCTGTCTCGCATCGAAGAAATGCCCCACAGGGCAACTATTCAGAGCCTTCAGCATTGGCTCGCCAAATAATCAAGTTGTGGCATTCGTAGTTCTTTTGGCGGTGACTTTCTTGGGCGGCTTTGCCTTTTGCTTCCGCGCAGGGGCGGACCGGAACTACTTCTTCGAGGCCGGAATGGTTGCTGCCGTTGGCGTGCTGCCGAGCCTTAGGACGTTATTCCATCACCGGCCTCGTTTTGCCAAAGCATGGTTATTGGCCACTGTGTGCATCGTCGCCGCCATCTGTTCCATCCAGGTGTTCTCGTTCTTAGCGCAAAGGTCCCAAGACACTGGCAAGGTTTCCACGCTCCCCGTGCTCGGCAACAGCGAATTCGGTCGCTTGGGCCTACTCTCCGAAGCTCAAGCAAAAGAACGCCTCAAGCTAGTTGGTTTCATGTCCGCACAGCGACAGCCGATACTCATTACCGACGATATCTTCTGTGAACCCTTCTATAGCACTGGAGGCAGTTTCCCCGCATTGGTGCAGGATTCAAATATCACTGCAGATCTGTTGAAGCATGGGATCATCAAGACCGATCCTGTAACGTCCGCCATCAGGCAGCATCTGTTTCCAACGCTGCTGCTCCACGATCCAGACCAGGGTGCCCTCGCCCTTCGAGAAGGCTATGTTGTTTCGGGCGGCATTGGTGACTACTTTAAGGCTTACTCGTCGTCGCGCTAAGCATACCGGTTGTAACTTTGAATTCTGCATCTCGCATACCAGGCCTAGATGGCATCCGTGCAATCGCGATCATCATGGTGATAACTAGCCACGTCGGGCGCTTAGAATTCTCCCCCCAGCACTCGTTTATATCGGCTGCACAAGTCTCCTGGGCTCGTTTGGTATGGCAACCGTTACGCCCTATGAACCAGTCTATGCCGCACTGTTCGCCCGGAACCTGATGCCCGGGGGGGGGCGCATCTTGGTCATTTCTGGACATTGGCGATTGAGGAGCAATACTACATTTTCTGGCCCCTGTTGTTCCTTTTGCTCCGTACTTTCCGAAGAAGGCTGGTTCTCGCATTTTCTCTTCTGCTTATCGCACCGTTTTGGCGCTGGCTCGTTGCTTCCCTTTCCGGTGGCATGCAGCATGTGAACTGGTTCAGAACTGATCTCCGCTACACGCCCTTGATGATTGGTTGTTGCTTGGCTTTGTTGCGTTACGAAGGAAAACTTGAACGCTTTCCCCTTCTAAAGTCCCCGATCACTGCTCTCTTGGCTTGCCTGGCTGTGGTGGCTGGTTTGAACCACCTGCCTCATCCCGCGGTGTCGATGATAACCTCACTAATCGGAGTGGCGGTCCTGCTTAACTACGCCGCTGATCATGATGCAGGTATGGTTGGAGGCTTTCTCAATTGCTCGACAGTGGTTTGGATTGGAAGATTATCGTATAGCAGCCTGTGTCTAAAGTAACTATTCGCATACGCCGACAGCGCGCCGGAAAATTCGACCCGCTCAGACGCGCTACAACGCTTTGTTGACGGGCAGTCGAGGGTTTTGGTACCCCAAGAATTGGTAGGAATTTGGTCATTTCGCTCAACAGTTACTAAAGACACAGGCTGATAGCCTCTATTTATGGCAGCAGCTGTTTTGTTGGGGATCGAAGATGCGCTGGCTCGGGCAACCGCCGCAAAATATACTCGCCTCCATGGTCTTAGCGGCGCTGAGCTTCTACTTGATAGAAGCTCCATTTGCGAAGGTGCGCAAAGGAGTTCCGTATTTCAGGAACCCCAGCTTCTTGCCCTTGGGCATCGGACTCGCTGAACATGACAGCGTTGCCTCGGGGTGACGCGGCACTCGGATGGCAAGCCTCTTCATAAATTGCGGACTTCTCGGCCACCAAGCAATGGCCGAAGTTTTCAAGGATGTCGCCTCTCACATCCCGGGAATCGATGCGCAGCATATCAATCTAAGCAATGGCTTGAGCACTGGCGACAGAGTCGTTCGGCGGTTGCTGACTTGGAGACTGCCTAGCCGCCCCGGTTCTGCAAGTTCCAACTTGGATCTGATGCGCTTCCGGGCGGAGTTGAACCTCGGACTGGCGGCGGCGCGACGCATTGCTAGCTTTGAGCGAAAATACAAGCTTGAGTTGCTGCATTTTCACACGCAAGCCGCGGCGTATGGGTCTATTCGCAGGATGCGCCGAATTCCAACAGTCATCTCGATTGACGCCACCCAGCAGCTAATGAGCCTGGAGGCTCCATCGGAATTCGAGCGCCGGACTTACCAGCCGAACATACTGTGGGATCGGAAGATTTTCCGCGCCGCCAAGGCGATTATCTCGGCCTCTTCGTGGGCTGCGCAGGATTTGGCTCGGAATTACCCGGAAAGCGCTCACAAAGTAACCGTCATCCCATGGCCTGTTCGAGTGCAGAATTTCTCCGGGGATTGGATCTCAGAGCGGAGCGCGCGCGCAAACGGCAGGGTGGTCTTCCTTTTCATGGGGAACGATTTTCAGCGCAAAGGCGGACCCGAACTGCTTCAGACATGGCGCGATCTGAAGCTTCCGAATGCGTTTCTCAAAGTAGCGACTGGCGTTAACTCGAAGGTGCCGGAACTTCCGCCCGGGGTGGAGTTAATTCGCGGAATTCAGCCGCACACTCCCGAATGGAAAAGGCTTTGGATGGAAGCAGATGTCTTTGTGTTGCCCACCAAGGCTGAAGCTCTCGGTTTAGTCTTTCGCGAAGCGGCGGCGGCCGGACTTCCCGCAATCGGTACGCTGCTGAATGCAATTCCGGAGTTGGTAATTGATGGCGAGACCGGTGTACTTGTGCAGCCCGGCGATGTCGGTGCGCTGGCACAGGCAATGAAAACGCTATCGGAGTCATCGGAACTGAGACAGCGCATGGGAGCCCGCGCCCGCGCCCGCATTCTCGAGACCGGCACGACCGAATACTACGCAAGCCAGTTCACAAAAGTACTGGAGTGCGGCGAACTCTTCATCGGCACCAGAGTGCCGTTGTTCTCTCGAGATCATTGTGAATAGCGTACAGTCGCTTCTGAACATTTCGTCCGGCAGCAAGAATCGCCTGCTAACCGCCGTCTTCGGGAACTTTCCTTCGCGTTGGCTTGGAAAGTATAGTTACGGAATTTACCTGTTGCACCCATTTGTCATTGGTTACTGGGCGGACCGGGTGCTCATGTCACCGGGGAACAGGGCGCAGCGCCTCGGATCTGCGAGCGGATCGAATGGCGGCAACTATAGCGTTGTCACTCGTCTTTGCGTTCCTGTCCTACCATCTATTCGAGAGTCGCTTTCTTCGTCTTCGACGATATTTCTGAGGGGCAGCCAGGGCAGGGGCTTTGGAAGTACGTTCATGGGTCGGCCCTTTTGGGCTCGCCAGAACCCATAGCTCTTTATCCCCAAAACGTAAGGGAATAGTAAATCAGCTTCGCCCACTCGAGCTTTGCCTGCCCCTGCTCCTTACTGGCGTACGCAGCATCGCCGACGCACACCACGCGCACCTGGACACCCGTTCCCCAAAGCGCTCGCCTCATTGCCATTCCGGCTCTTCTGCTGTGCAGCATCGAGGTGACAACCAGCACGCTTCTGACCTTGTGCGCGCGGACATAAAGCCGCAGGGCGCGAGCTTCATCGGCGGTGCTGGTGACACCGTGCCCCACCAGGATGTCGGTAATCCCGCTTCTCGGAACTCCCATCGCGGTCAACAAGCCGATCGTTGCATCGGTTAACTTACTAGGCTCTCTGGCGATTAGGATCATCGGGGCAAACCCGCTCTTCTCTAAACTTGCAGCCAGTGGCGCGCGCGCCAAGTAGTCCCCGCCAAGCAAATAGATTATGTCACTTTTAGCGGGGGCGTCAGGATCAATAAGGAACTGGCCAGCGACGTCGATCAATGGATTCCAGTCGTAGACCAGCAGGGCGCAGATAACGATGATGGCGTTTGCGGCCGCCGCGATTTGATGGCGACTTCTTGCGAATGACAGTTGCATGTGGTTTGCCGGAAGCGGCTGGAATTAATCGACCCTAAAATGGTAAGCCACCCAGGAACGTTGCGAGGCTAATTAGAGTTGAGTTGCCCACATGATTCCGCTAATAACTGTGTTTCCAGCAGTATCTCCGAGGCCTTCAACAAGGGCTTGGCAATTTCAAGCGGCGATGGGTTGATCTTCCGCAAGAGCCGGAGATTTAAAAGAAGGTATCCCTGTGATAGCCAGTAATGCCAATCGGCGATGGCCTCTGCGGTGAATGGGTCGACGTCAACGGCGGCCAGTTGAGACAGGGGCACCGCGAACTTTCGGCCTTGCCAAGAAATCAGCACCAGCATGTCATGGGAGCAGTCCTCTTCGGACGCCATGGACTGGACGTCGACCGCTTCTCCTTTTTTGACCGGAGAGGTACTTTTTGGCGCTATGCACTTGGCTCGAAAAGGGAATTGCATTTTGCCTTCGAGGTAGCAGTACCAACTCATTGCTTTTTCTTCGGAGCCGTGGGCATCGACGATCACTTCGTTTTCGATTCGGTCTTCTCGGTCGGAGTCTTTTGGCGGTTTTCTCATGGCTCTGTGAGTTTTAGGCAAGCCGGCGATGCCGGCGGCCGCCAGATATTCATCGAGAAACTTTTCCAGCGCATGATGACATGGCAGTTCATTCACCTTGCCGCCCTTTTCGCGGAGGCGCAGCCAACCGCGGCGTCCCTGGATGTAGTAATCTTCGACCCGCAGTTGCAGTACCGCGCCGATACGGGCGAAGGTGTAACCCATGGTGGCGAGTAGCGCGCGAATCGCGCAGCGCCACCAGCGAGCCGGCCGGGAAGCCGGCGAACAGGTCGTGCATTTCTTCGGTTGAGAGGACCGGCGTTTTGCCCTTCTTGACTACATGTTTCGGTCCGCGCACGGCATGGGCCGGATTGTAGGGGACGATCTGGCCGACGACCAGCCAGTCGAAGAGCATGCGCACCGCCGCCAAATGTTGTTTCACCGTCGGTCGGGAAGAGCCCTCGGCTTCGCGCCCAAGCAACCAGTTGGCCCTATGCCGAGATACGTGTTACCGATTAACACATCGCCCGTAAGCTATTGAAGAAGAGATGGTTAGTAGGATGAATTTTTATGCAAGCGACTGAATATTTCTGCATTCCCGGCTAAAACCGTGTTCCGAGCAGAAGCATCGGAACTATGTACGTCCTCCATCCGTATCGAGTATCGAATTCTTTCTTGAACATCGCCCGCAGATCGGTCTTAGCTCAGGTGCATTTTCGTCTGAATCGTTCTCACGGGTTCATTTGCGGGTGGATAATGGTTTGATGTCATTCAGCGAAAACACCCGGAAGATCGTCGTAGACTCTACAGGGCGCATTACAGCACTACCGGACGATTTGCGTGCTAACGTGCGGCCCCTGAAAGTCGGTGACCGTATATTGATTGACCGGAAGCGAGTCCATTCCGCAGACCTGGTGGAGAAAATTAAAGAAGCCAGGACTAAATATTCCCCAGCTGGTACGCGGCTTCGGAAACTTCCCCATTTGATGGCCCATGCCATCGAGACTTTTGGCTCCGCAGCGGTCGCCGAGGTATGGCTTTCTAGTGAATGCGGCGCTTTGAATAATCAAACCCCGACAGAGTTCATCCAGAGCACTGGCAACGAAGCCGAAGTTGAACGCATTCTCGGCTGTATTGATTACGGAATGATCGCTTAAGCCGGTGTTTTGCTGGCGAATTGCACGAAGAAGATACGCTGATCTCTCGGGTGCCGGCGGTCTGGTTTACGCAGGACGATGGCACGACAAGGGACACGAAGTAATTTACGTCTCCACATCAATTGCACTGGCGGCGCTTGAATACGCTGCCCACTCGGCAGTAAGGCCTGCTGATTCCGTCTTGATGAAGATTGAACTTCCCGATGACTCGCTCGTCACCATTGAGCAACGTCTCGGCGGCCCGCTTCCGGCGAACTGGCCATATGTGGAAGTTCAGACCCAGCACATAGGCTCCGAATGGCTTGCGTCCAATGATTCGATTGCCTTGGAAGTTCCTTCGATCCTCATCCCGCAGGAACGAAATTTCATTCTCAATCCGAAGCACGCTCGGTTCGCATCAGAGGTAGGCCTGGTCGAGACACTTCCCTTCTTCTTTGACCCACGGATCTTCAACACTGGAAAGCTCGCGCCCGCAGCCGCACCCAAGCGAAAGCGCAAACCTCCATAAGCACACTCAAATTGGATCTGACGCACTCGCGGTGCAGCTTTAGGAAGAGGAGAATGGCTGCCAAGGAAGCACACGAGCTCTTAGAAGTTCAAAGCCGGCGCGTCCGTACATTTGGCGTTTGATCATTTTGAGTCGATTGATGTGCCCTTCCACTGGGCCATTGCTCCAGCGAGTTTTGATCGCCATTTTGACCGCGTCCAGATCGCGATGCAGTGCCCGGGCGAACTGCGCCAGGAACGGAAACCCGGAAGAGGTTGTGGCTTTCATCCACGCGGTTAACCGCTGGATCTTCCGCCATCTCAGCAGGGCACGAAACTGCAGAGCCAATCTGCGAAGCTGACGCGCCGGAGGGCAAAACTGCAAAAATACCTCCAAGTACCGCTTCTGTTCCGCCGACACGTCTTCTGGTTTCATCAGCAAAGCGGCGATGCGCCCCGAAGAATAGTGAACTCGGCTGAGGCGGGGGGTCAGACCACGCTGCTGCTTCTGCAAAAACAGAGCTTGATCGCGTCGCCGGTTACTTCGCAGTTGTCGCTCCGGAAATTCAGGCGCGTTGAGCCATCGAGATACCGTCTCTGTCGAGACGCCAACCTTTTCGGCGATGGCCAGCTGAGTGTGACCTTGCCGACCTAGCTCCTTTACCGTCTGATAGCGCTCATAGCGGGCTTGCCGGCATCTCAGGCGCCGCGCTTCCACGAGTGTGAGTCTCTTGCCTGGCTTTTCATCCGAAGCCTTCTGTTTGGCGATCTTTGCTCTTGCGTCTATCTGCAATCGCTGGACATCGCGCTCCAGTGCTTCGGTGAGATTGCTTACCAAATGGTACCGGTCAGCGACCTGCGCCGCCGCTGGCGCGGATCGGGTCGAGTGACGGGGATTGCGCCCCGCCACCCTCCCACACCACCGGACATGCGTTTTGGCGCATCCGGCGATTGAACTCAGCGGCCTGAGGCTGCCGCAAGATCCGAAGGAAAGAGAA
>Ga0182012_10006204_pt1 | contig 12222 bp, 9 predicted proteins | sample 612S2SmetaG_FD_120486 | JGI IMG/M metagenome (GOLD analysis project Ga0182012, IMG submission 120486) | Permafrost microbial communities from Stordalen Mire, Sweden - 612S2S metaG | ecosystem: Environmental > Terrestrial > Soil > Wetlands > Permafrost | place: Sweden: Stordalen | collected...
ACGGGCGAGCCCGAACTGGTCCGCTTCGAGAAGACGGCGGAGGTCAGCGGCTACGAGAACTCGTGGCACCACGACGTGACCTGGCGCGCCCGCCCGTCCATGGGGGCGATCCTCCATGCCGTGGCGGTGCCGGACTCCGGCGGCGACACGCTCTTCTCGGACATGTACGCCGCCTACGACGGTCTCGACCAGGAGACGAAGGACGAGATCGACGAGCTGTGGGCGGTGCACGACTTCACCCAGACCTTCGGGCTCTCCATGTCCGGGGAGGAGCGGCGCCAGGCGCAGGAGCAGTACCCACCGGTGCGCCACCCTGTGGTGTGCACACACCCCGTCACCGGGAAGCTGCACCTCTACGTCAACCGCCCGTTCGTCAGCCACATAGAAGGGCTCGACCGAGCGGCCAGCCTGGAGCTGCTCGACCGGCTGTGCCGGCAGGCCGATGCCCCCGAGCACCAGTGCCGCTTCACCTGGACCAAGGATGCGGTGGCGTTCTGGGACAACCGGGCCGTGCAGCACTACGCCTCGAGCGACTACTGGCCGCAGCGCCGCTCCATGGAGCGCGCCTCGGTGATCGGGACGGTGCCGGCGCGCTCCTGACCGAGCGGTCGTGGCGCGGTTCCCCCACGGCGATCGTAGAGAACCCCGAGAGAGCGGCACTGCCCACGTAGGCTGCGACGATGGTGCGAGCGCAGCGACGTCGGACCGTTCGGTTGTTGATCCTCCCGGCCTGTGCCCTGGCGCTCGCCGCCTGTTCGAGCAGCCCGTCCGGACAGAGCTCGTCGTCGACCACCACCACGTCGACCACCACCACGACGACCACGGCACCGACGACAACGCCGACGACCACACCGACGACCACACCGACGACCACACCGACGACGACGCCAGCCAGTACCACGTCGAGCACGTCCCAGACCACCGGCACCCTGATCCCGCAGTCGTCGACGACGACCGAGTTCCTCTCGCCATCGAAGAACATCAGCTGCGAGATCGACTTCAACTTCGGTCCGAGCTCGCTCACGAGCACGCTCTGCCTCACCGTCTCGCCACCCAGGTCGGCGACTCTGGGGGCGGACAGCATTCTCACCGAATGCGCAGGGGTCAACTGTCTCTCCAACGGCGCCCTGAACACGCCCACGTTGGCCTACGGTCAGTCGATCACTCTCGGGCCGTTCACCTGCGCCTCGTCGACGGCGGGCATGAAGTGCACCCTCACCAGTGGGGACGGCTTCCTCATTTCGAGTGGTGCCATCACTGCGCTGGGGAACGCCAAGGTGACGACCGGCTGAGCGGGGCCTCTCTTTTCGATGGGTCTCTCCGGCCCAAATGGTTCTCGGGCCTCATCGGGAGAGCAGGCATCAGACCGTCGAGAGCCGCGGCGAATGAAACGGCACGGCGGAAATCAGGTGATGTTGGCGTCCAACTGAGCGCGGACGGCCAAGGGGGTCGCGGCCGGCTGACCGTCTCCGGCCGCGATGACGATCTGATCCCGTCCCCCGCCCTTGGCGCTCAACAGTGCGGCATCAGCGAGAGCCACCACCCCATCGAACGTTTCGGCCTGCTCCGATGAAGCGAGGCCGAAGCTGATGGTGAACCGGGGGAGCTCGGCAATGACGATCCGCTCGGCCATCCGTTCGCGCACTCGCTCGAGCACCTGGCGCGCCTCATCGACGGGACACTCGGGGAGGACGATGACGAATTCCTCCCCCCCATAGCGGCCCGGAATGTCGGCGGGCCGGAGAGAGTCCCTGAGTACCTGCGAGAACGTTCGCAAGGCGCGGTCGCCGGTGGCATGCCCGAAGACGTCGTTCAGATCCTTGAAATGGTCGAGGTCGCCGTAAGCGACGGCATAGGGCGTGCCCGTGGCGTGGAGCTCTCGGACCGCCGTCTCCAGGCTCCGCCGCGTCATGAGGCCTGTGAGCGAGTCGCTGTTTGCCTGGGACTGGAAGACTTCGAAAGCGCGCAGCATGGCCATCCGCTCCGATGCCCGCCGCGCCACCACCTCAATGTTCCGCTCTACCACGCCGGACGGCGGCGTACCGTCCACCGTGGTGATGTGGAAGACCCCAACGGAGTTCCCGCTGATGCCCATAGGGACGCAAAGAGCGGAGCACCCTCGGCCCCGAAGGTTCGGGCAGGCGTCGAGTGCCGTGCTGTCCGGGAAAATCATGGTGCGCGCCCTCGATGCAGCGGGGCAGTCATCGGGGGACATCACCCCGCAGCCGACTTCGTCCGCTTGGGCCGTGCTGACGAGCACCTGCCGGAAGTGTGCCTTGCTGGAGTCAGCCAGCAGGAGCTCGGAGTGCATGCCCGGCGCAGCCTCGCTCAACGCTTCTGCCACGAGGTCGAAGACGGAACTCTCCGCCCGTGACATCTCGAGTGCGGATTGCAGGCTTGCCTCGAAGGCGATCCTCCGTGCGAGATCGGACTGAACGGCCTCCTGTTTGGCCTGATAGCGCTCCACCCGAACTGCGTGTCTCGTGAGCACAAGGATGACGGCGGTCGCCAGGACTACACCAATGACGATGGACCACAGGAGCTCGTCTCGAGCGCGGCTGGCGGCGGCCTGCGCCTGCTCAGCCGTTGTGACGAGTCGAGCGCTGATGGTGTCCTGAAAGGATGAGAGCGTTGCATCGAGGCTCGCCTGCGTTGCTTCCTCCACCTTGGCCAGTTGCGCGGTCTGCGGGGTCTGCGGTCCGCCCGCCAGAAAGGCACCGAGGGTGTTCTGCGCGGCAACGAAGGAAGCCATCCGGGCGGCCAGGGTAGGAGCCAGGCTTGTATCGCCCGTCGTTGTGAGAAGGCGTTCCAGGGTGTTGAAGGACTTGGTCGCGTTCTGGCCGTCGGTCTCCGCGACGGGCACGAGCGTCGCGGGCACCACCACGTTGTGGAACGCCTCTTCGGCGACGACCTGGAACGCCGCCGCCGCTCCCCGGAGATCACGGACCGGACCTAGGAGCACGAGATAGCGCTGTGACATTTCGGCAGTCAACGACTCGGCCTTGGACGCGTTGGCCACCCCGAGTAAGCCGCCGGCCAGGGCGATGACGGTCAAGATCACGCCCACGAGGACGATCGCCCGGTGAGGGGAGTACCAGTGCCAGCGGCCCCTGCCGGCAGAACTCTGTTGCCGGGTGACTGTGTCGGACCCAGTGCTCACAGCACTACATATCGGCGCGTTCGTGCGCCCGCATGAGGTGGCAACGGCCGAACTGCGGCCGTTGCGGGACGTTCCGCGTTCGGTCCGGTGGGGCCGCACCCCGTGTTCCCGCAAGGCCTGCTTTTGTACAATTCGGCCGTGACTGATGCAGATGTGGGCAAAATGCACTTCGACCGCCTCGACGACGGGACCGACGCCGACTTCGAGATCCTGCGCCGGGTGCACGAGCGCAACCTGGCCAGGCTCCCGGACCTCCTCCTCTCCTTGCTGAGCAGCCTGAAAGGCGACGACGCCTACCCGGTCGACCGCCTTGAGCACAGCGTGCAGACGGCGACCCGGGCCATGCGTGACGGTGCCGACGAGGAGCTGATCGTCTGCGCCCTACTCCACGATGTGGGCGAGACCCTCGCACCGCTGAACCACGGCGTGGCCGGGGCGGCACTGCTCAAGCCGTTCATCTCCGAGCAGAATCACTGGGTCTTGGCCCATCACGCCATCTTCCAGACCTACTTCTACGCCCGCCACCTGGGCCTCGACCCCAACGCCCGCGACCAGTTCAAGGACAGCCCGTACTACCAGGACTGTGTCGACTTCACGACGAATTGGGACGAGGTGTCGTTCGAGGCCGACTACCCGTCAGAGCCGCTGTCGACCTTCGTGCCCATGGTGCACAGCGTGCTGTCCCGCCCGTGGGCGCCGCCCGGCACCGCCTGAGACCCGGCCCTGCAAATCCGTTCCTACGGGGCGTGTCCTCTTCTATGTCCCGATGGACAGCGCGACCGAAGAGGCGGCCCCGCTCGCCGTCCGGGTCGTGCCGGGGTCGGGTACCGAGGCCGCGGCCGCGCTGTTCGGGTAGAGCGCCAGCGCCAACAACACGAGCAGGGGTCCGCTGTTGGGGTCCGTGCCGATACCGCTGAAGAGCTGCCCGAAGGCCTCTCCGAACACCCAGTAGTCGAGGGCCAGCGCGGCGCCCGCCACCAGGAATACGGTCGTCTGCCGCGACACCAACGGGCCCAGACCGATGACAAAGGACAGGACCGCGCAGGCGATGGCCGCCGACCCGCCGCCGTTCCCGAAGGCGTGGGCCACCGACAGCTGCACGTGGGCCAGCCAGCCCGGCTCGCCGGTGACGGCGCCGCTGATCGCCCCTGAGATCATGCCGCCGGCCCGGTTGGCGGGCAGCAGCCAGAGAATCCCCATGCCCAGCCAGACGATCGCCCACAGTGCCTTGCCACCGCGAGCGCCCAGCGGGCCTTCGGCGGTGGCCGGACCCGCCACCACTGGAGTCGCAACGGTCCGCGTCCGGCGCGGCCAGACCAGGAGGCCAATGACCACGTAGAGGAGTGCGCCACCCGGCGCACCGGTGAGGGGGGACGCCATGCCCGTGAAGAGCATGCCGAAACCCTCGCCGAGGGCCCACACGCCGAGTGCCCACACGAAGGAGAGGACGAGGGCCGGTCGCACGGTCTCCCGAATAAGCAGCCCGACGCCGATGAGGATCTGCACAGCAGCGAAGACGGTGTTGGTGAGTGTGGGTTGCAGCGCGATCAGGTGCGCCATGTGGGTGATGGTGCTGGACACCAGGTCCGGCTGGCCCTGCGCCGTGGGGAGGATGACCTGGTTGGCGAAGTCGGGCCCGAACATCTTGGGCTGCAGCTGCAGCAGACCGTCGAATAGCCAGATGACTCCGAGGGCGATCTGGATGGTCCGCGCGCTGACCCGGGTCGGTCCAGTGGACCTGCCCGACATCACGCCTGACCCCGGATGATCGGCGCCAACTCGGCCCGGGTCAGGTCAGGCTGGAATTGGTGGGTCGAGGCCAGCGACGGCTCGGTCCACACGTGCAGCATGAAGTAGGTGTTGGAGTTGTGGACGCCGGCGGCGCACGTGCCGGTGGTCGACGTCCTGCCGACGACCCGGCCGCCTGACAGGCAGAGGTTGTCATGGGCATGCCACTGGGTGAGCGACCCACCAATGTCGGGTCCGGGCGTGCACGGTGCCGGCCCGAGGTACATGGCACCCAGGATCTTCGGGCCGTTGACCGTGTTGGCGTACATCAAGAACGCGGGGTTGGACGGATCGAACCCGTCGTTCTTGGCGATCTCCCAGTTGGCGTAGTGGACGAGGTACCCGTCGGGGTTCGTGGCCGGGGTGTAGCCGGCCGCCGTGGCAGTGGAGAGGCTTGCGAACTTCGACAGTGTGGCCGTGGTCTCGGCAACGAGCTGGTTGGCGGCGGCCCGCTGGGACGCCGTCGGGGTCCCGGACGGGACAGGTGCCATGACCATGCCGTCGGACATGGTCGTCGCTCCCCTGACATTGCGGCACAAGGTCGACGTCGTCTGCGCCGAACCGCCCGACGACGACGACGAGCCCGGGTGCGCGCTTCCCATGGACATCCCAGCCATCGCGCTTGAGCCGCTGGCCGAGGCCGAGGACGCGTGCTTCGCCGCCGGTGTGGTGTCCGGCGCAGCGTGTGACGAAGCATCGGACACTGCGGTTGCCGCCAACACCAGGACAGCGGCGATGCCGACCGCGGTCAGGCCTGTCCACCACAGCCGCGCCGCCAGACTCAGCGCCGACCAGCTCTCCGTCACCGATTGCCTCATCCGCTGCATCCGTTCGTCCTCATCGTCCTCATCGTCTCTTCGGAACCACCGTCACCTGCAGATGTGACGCGTCCGCAATCCCGGTGTGAAGGAAGTGTGATGCCACGTGGCCGGACACCTTGGGCCGAGCTGGCACAAAGCTGTCATCCGACTGGCAACGCCGTGCCGAACAGCTTCCGTGGCCATCCCCATCTGCGTCGATCTGTCGTGGAATCCGTGCCACTCGATGGAATCCGATCCGGCGACAGCGAAACGCACTGTGTTGTCACCGCGTCGGGCTCCCTTTCACGAAAGGTGTACGCAGTGAGACATCGATTGGATCTGATTGGATTTTCAGTGCGAACAGTGACGGCCTTGGTGGCGTCACTGTTCGTGGTCGTTCTCGGCGTGTCCGGCATCGTGGGCGCGCAGGCGGCCACGGCCGTCACTTCGCCGCACGCGGTGCAGGTGCCGCCACCGTCGGGCGACAACGGGACCACCATCGACCCCTTGCAGTACAACTGCGGCAACGACGCTCCGACCTGTGGTCAGGTCGGTGAGTCCTACGGCTACTACAACGGGACCAATGTCGACCTCCTCTACAGCGAGGACTATTACTGCGACCAGAACGTTCCCTCCCATGCCGCTACCGGCTGTGAGGTCGGGGCCCCCGAGTCGGGCTCGCCTAGCCCCACTTCGGTGAACGGCACCACCCTCGGGAACACGACGCACCAGGACACCCTCTACATCCCGGTGCCGGTGTTCTCGAACCCGCCGCCCACGCAGTGCACGGCGACGGCGACCTGCATCGATCACCCCGAGACCATCGACCTCTCCGCGCTGGCCGGCTACCTCGGCGTGGCCGACGCCAGCAGCCTCGACAACGTCCCGATCCCGGCGCATGACCATGTGGTGGGCACGCGCAACAGCGGCCTGCCCGAGTGGTGGAACGTCGCCGTGGTGGCCACCAAAGACCCCGCGACCTTCAGCACGCTGACCAGCACGGCGGCCATCACCGCCGCCATCGGCGCCGGCACGGCGGTCGAGGAGCCCACCAACGCTTCGCTGTTCTTCCAGGTCCTTCCCGGCACGGTGCCGGCCGCCCAGGCGGCCAACCTGACGGCGACGGCTCCTCCGGGAGCAGCTGTCGCTACGGCCCCGAACCCCGACCCGACGGTCAACCAGACCGAGCCGGGCACGGTGATCGACAACCTGCAGAACGACTGCGGTGCCACCGCACCGAACTGCCAGAACATCGGCATCAGCCACGACTGGATCGACGGGCAGGACGTGAACGCGCTCTACACCGAACCGTTCTTCTGTGACACCACCGTGTCCTCCGCCTCGTCGACCGGCTGTGAGGCCGGTGCAGCTCCGAACACGGTGCCACCCGGTGTGGCCGATCAGACCCCGCCCTCACCGACGGTGCCCAACGGAAACATCGACCCGCTGTACATCCCGGTGCCGCTGTACTCCACCCCACCGGTCGCGTACAACCAGTGCTCGAGCGCCATCACCTGCATCGATCACCCGGCCACCATCGACCTGTCCCGCTTGGCCACCGTGCTCGGTGCGCCGGCTGCGTCGCTGGACAACGTGCCGCTACCGGGACACGACCACCTCCTGACCACCCGTAACGGCGACCAGCCTGAGTGGTGGAACGTCATCGTCATCCCCGTGACGTCGGCCGCCGGACTGAACTCGGTCGAGACCGCGAAGAGCTACTCGGCCGTCAAGGCGCTCGAGAACCAGCCGAACAGCGGGATCGGCGTCGACGGTATCGGCGAGGTGCCCACCAACGCCTACCTGTGGTTCCAGACGGTTCCCGGGGCCGGACCGGCCACGCCTGGTCCCGTCCAGACGAGCTGCGTCTCGACCCTGCCTTCGGGCACCGTGGTCGGTGGCGCTGCGCTCGATGACGGCACCGGCTACTACGAGGTGAACTCGGCCGGCGCAGTGGCGGCCTTTGGCGCTGCCACCTGCTATGGCTCGCTGACGGGCGTCAAGCTCAACCAACCCATCGTCGGCATGGCCGTCGACCGCGCCACCGGTGGCTATTGGCTCGTGGGGTCGGACGGCGGCGTGTTCGCCTTCAACGCGCCGTTCCTCGGTTCGACGGGGAGCATCCACCTGAACAAGCCAGTGGTCGGCATCACGCCCACTCTCAACGGGACGGGTTACTGGCTCGTCGCCTCCGACGGCGGGGTGTTCTCGTACAACGCGCCGTTCCAGGGCTCGACCGGGAGCATGAAGCTGAACAAGCCGGTCGTCGGCATGGCCCTCGACCGGGCCACCGGGGGTTACTGGCTCGTCGCCTCCGACGGTGGGGTGTTCTCGTACAACGCGCCGTTCCAGGGCTCGACCGGGAGCATCAAGCTGAACAAGCCGGTCGTGGCCATCGCGCCGGTCTCGGACGGGAGCGGGTACCGCCTGATCGCCTCCGATGGCGGTGTGTTCTCCTACGGCGCCCCCTTCTTCGGGTCGACCGGGAGCATCACGCTCAACAAGCCGGTCGTGGGTGGGTTCAACAACAACTCCTACGACGGGTACTGGATGGTGGCCTCCGACGGTGGCCTCTTCACCTTCGGTCCTCCGGGGGAAGGCATGCCGTTCTTCGGCTCAGCCGCCTGACCTCTCCTCAAACGGACTGTCCAAGTGGGCGGGGCTTCGGCCCCGCCCACTTGCGGTTCTTCGCACTCCCGGTCTCCCGGCGGCCTCGTCCCGGGCCACGCGATGACCGCCCTCCCGGGCCCCGGGGACCTCCAGTGACCGCGACGGCTGAGCCAGGCCACCCGCCGTGATGCGATGCTGTCCCCCATGAGCACGAAGAAGAAGGTCGTCGTCTGGGGTACGGGATTCGTGGGGAAGATGATCATCCCCGAGGTGCTGCGGCACCCGAACTTCGAGCTGGTCGGGGTCGGCGTCAGCGACAAGGACAAGGTCGGCCGCGACGTCGGTGACATCTGCGGCATCCCGGACACGGGGATCATCGCCACCGACGACCTGCAGGCGCTCATCGCCCTGCACCCCGACGCCCTGGTGCACTACGGCCCCACGGCCGGCCTGGCCGACGCCAACATCCGGGACATGGGCGCCTTCCTGCGCGCCGGCATCGACGTGTCCTCGACGGCCATGACCCCGTGGGTCTGGCCCTCCATGTCGCTCAACCCGCCCTCGTGGATCGACCCCATCACCGAGGCATGCGCGGAAGGTGGTGCCACGTGCTTCACCACCGGTATCGACCCCGGCTTCGCCAACGACCTGCTCCCCATGACCCTGATGGGCCTGTGCGCCGAGGTGCGCAAGGTCAAGGCGCTCGAGCTCGTCGACTACATCAACTACACGGGTGCGTACGAGGACGAAATGGGCATCGGCCGTCCACCGGAGTTCACCCCCCTGCTGGAGCACACCGACATCCTCGTCATGTCGTGGGGTGCCACCGTGCCGATGATGGCGCACGCGGTCGGCATTGAGCTCGACGAAATCACCTCGACATGGGACAAGTGGGTGACCGATGCGCCCATCACGACGGCCAAGGGCGTCATCAATGCGGGCGAGGTGGCCGCCATCCACTTCACCATCAACGGGATGTACAAGGGCGAGCCCCGCATCTGCCTCGAGCACGTGAACCGGGTGGGCACCGACGCCGCGCCGGACTGGCCCCGTGGCACCCAGGACGACGTCTACCGGGTGGAGATCGAGGGCACGCCGTCGATCACGCAGGAGACGGCCTTCCGCTTCACCGACGGCTCGGGGCGTGACGCCGCGGCCGCCGGGTGCCTGGCTACCGGGCTGCGGGCCCTCAATGCCGTGCCGGCAGTGAACGACCTGCCGCCCGGTTGGGCCACCGCCCTGGATCTACCGCTCATCCCGGGAGCGGGGACCATCCGCTGAGCATGCGGGCGCCCTTTGCGCCGGGATCGGTCTCCATCCGGCTCTACCCGCACAACGAGCTGCGCGCCGACGCCATCGTCGACGAGCTCTGCGCCCAGGCCCGCCTCGCCCTCAAGAACGGCTTCGACGGGGTGATGACCAGTGAGCACCACGGTGGTTTCGCCGGCTACATGGCCCAGCCGCTGCAGATGGCCTCCTTCGTCCTCGAAGAGCACGCCACGGGCTGGGCCGCCGCCGCCCCGCTCCTGCTGCCGCTGCGGTCCACGGCGCTCGTGGCCGAAGAGGTGGCGTGGCTCCAGGCCCGCCATGGCGGTCGCGTCGGGCTCGGCGTGGCGGCTGGCGCCCTCCCCTTGGACTTCGACGTGGCCGGCGTGGGCCAGGACGAGGCGGTGGAGAGGTTCAAGGCGGAGCTGCCGCGGCTGGTGGCCATGTTGCGCGGTGAGGACTTGGGCCCGCTCGAAGGTGATCCCGCCCTCGTGGCGTGCCGGCACGCTCCGGTACCCGTGCTGAGTGCCGCGGTCTCGGAGGCCGCCGCCGCCCGGGCCGCCGGGTGCGGAGCCGGCATCCTCATGGAGGGCATGTCGGCGCCGCAGCGTTTGATCCGTCTGACCCGGGCTTTCGACGGAGCGGGGGGCGCGGGCGCCAAGGTGCTGATCCGCCGGGTCTGGCTCGGTCGCCTGCGGTCCGGGCTGGTCGAGGACCAGCGGGCGGTCTATGAGAACTATGCCCCGAACACCCGGACGTTCGGCGCCGACCAGACGGTGGCGTCCGACGATCCACGCCAGGTGGCCGAGCGGCTGGCGGCGGTCATGGCCGAAGTCGGAGCGGACGCGCTCAACCTCCGGGTACAGCTGCCCGGCATGACGGGGGAACAGGTGCGGGAACAGATTGAGCAGATCGGGACCACGGTGGTGCCGCTGCTGAAGAAGGCGCTCCCGGCCGCGGCGCCACCGGCGCCATAACTACCGGATCGGCGTCCATCCGCTCGAGAGGTGGTTCCCGCCGTCGACATCGAGGGTGATGCCGGTGATCTGCCGGGCGTCGTCGGAGAGGAGGAAGCACACCGCTGCCGCGACGTCCTCTGCTTCGGTGAGCCGCCCCAGTGGGAGCGCCGACCCCGCCGCGGCGCCGCCGTCGGTCTTCCACAGGGGGCGCGTGGCTGTGGTGCGCACCAATCCGGGGCTCACGGCGTTCAGTCGCACACCCTGTCCCGCCAGATCGGCCGCCATGGTGCGGGTCATGGCGTTGAGCGCCGCCTTGGCTGCGGCGTAGGAGACCATGGCCGAGGTCGTCTTGCGCGGTGAGCCACTCGAGATCGTCACCACCGAGCCGCCATTTTCACCCAGTCCCCGTGCGAGCGCGGCTCGAACGAGGGCGACAGTCGGCCAGGTGTTGAGCCGGAACGTCTCGAGGAGCTGCTCCTCGCTGATGGCATCGAAGGACAGCGGATGGGGCGCACCACCGACCGTGCTCACGAGCAGGTCGACGCGGCCGAAGGCTTCCAGAGCGCGGTCGGTGAGCACGGCGACGGCCTGCTCGGTGTCCATTGATCCGACGACACCGACGACGTCGAGGCCCTCGGCCCGGAAGGCCTCCTCGGTCGCTCGCACGCGTTCCCCGTCGCGGCCGTTGATGACGACCGACGCGCCCTCGCGGGCCAGTCGCTGGGCGCTCAGTCGGCCGATGCTCGGATCGGCGGTCGAGCCGGTGACGATGGCGACCCGCCCGGAGAAACGTTGGCTTCGGTCGGCGGATCCCACCCCAGGCATCTCCGCCCAGGATGGCACATAGGGCCGATGCTCAACGGCTGGGCAGGACCAGTCGCGCCGGGTAGTTCCCGTAGAGATCCTCGTCGGCCCCTTCGGGTCCGTAGGTCAAGGCCTGCACCAAGAGGTCCCCGCCGACGAAGGCGCCGTTCCAGGACTGTCCGAGACCGCCGAAGACCTCGTCACGGTCCCCGCGGCTGCGCAATGTGTTGACGCCGACCTTGAAGGCCTGAATCTGCGTCCGCAGCTGCTCGGCGAATTCGAGGTCGTCGGTCGAGATGGTGGCGACCAGCGATCCGTTCGAGATGTTCATGGCGCCGATGAGCTCGGCCTCGGAGTCGACGACGACCACCGAGTCGAGCGGCCCGAACGGCTCGGAGTGCTGGAGTGACCATGACGGGGCCGGCGCCAGGACGCAGGCCGGTGGGCTGTAGGCCCCGGCGTCCTGGTCAGGCAGCAGACGGGCATCGTCGAGCGATCCCAGATGCAACGGGACTGCCCCTCCTCCCAAGGCCTCTTCGAGTTGTCCACGCAGTCGCGCTGCCTTGGCCGCGTTGATCACCGGGCCGAACGTGAGCTCGGGCAACGGGTCGTCCGCTGCAGCCACGGCCAAGGGATGGCCGAAGCGCACGCCGGCCATGCCGCGACGGTAGGCCTCGTAGAAGTCGGGGAAAAGGCGTCGCTGGACGACGAAACGCGGATAGGCGGTGCAGCGCTGCTTGGCGTACTCGAAGCTCTTGGTGATCTGGGCCGCCAAGGTGTCCCAGTCCGAGTAGTCCCAGACGCCGAGCGTATTGAGGCCTTCCTGCTCGTAAAT
>Ga0182012_10006205_pt1 | contig 12220 bp, 7 predicted proteins | sample 612S2SmetaG_FD_120486 | JGI IMG/M metagenome (GOLD analysis project Ga0182012, IMG submission 120486) | Permafrost microbial communities from Stordalen Mire, Sweden - 612S2S metaG | ecosystem: Environmental > Terrestrial > Soil > Wetlands > Permafrost | place: Sweden: Stordalen | collected...
CAGCCGTACGGTTTCCCCGGACACTTGCATAACGATGGCGCCGACCTCGCGTTCCCCTTTCGGTGAAGCTCTCAGACGCATGCGGCTCGAGGCGGGCTTGTCGCAAGAACGGCTGGCCGAGTCGGCGCGACTGAGTCCCGACAGCATCGGCGCCCTCGAACGCGGAACGCGCCGCGCACCGTACCGGGAAACGGTCGACATGCTCGCCGCCGCGCTCGGTGCGACCGGCGAACAGCGCGCGGAACTCCATGCCGCAGCGCGCAGGCCGCGCCGGTTGCCCCGCCCCGATGCGCTCGAGCCCGATGCTTCCGGCGCCACGCCGGTCCGCGTGCCCAATAATGTACCGCATGCCGCCACGAGCTTGCGCGGGCGCGAACGCGAACTGGGCGAACTCGAAGCGCTCGTTGCGGCGCACAAACTGGTCACCGTCGCCGGCGCCGGCGGCATCGGCAAGACGCGGCTCTGCCTGGCCTTCGCGTCCAACGCGACGGCACGCACGGATCTCGACGGCATCTGGTTTGCCGACCTCGCGCCCCTCGGAGCGGACGACGAGGTGGCGGGCGCGGTCGCGAAAGCGGCCCGCATCCCGCAAGCCGGCGACGGCTCGCAGGAAGAGTCGGTCGTGCTCGGACTGGGGCAAAAGCGCGGTTTGCTGATCCTCGACAACTGCGAACACGTGGCCGCCGCCGCCGCGCGTCTGGCGAGCGCCATCCGGACCGCGTGCCCCGGCATCTCGATCCTCGCCACCTCGCGCCAACCGCTCCGCGTCGCGGGCGAGGCGGTGTATCGTCTGCCGAGCCTGGCGGTGCCGAAAGCGGGCGACGCGCCGCGCGCGGAAATCGCGCGCGAGTACGGCGCCGTCGCACTCTTCGTCGACCGGGCAATGGCCGTCAACCCGGCCTTCGTGTTCGACGACGAGAGCGCGCCGGCCGTCGTCGACGTCTGCGCGCAGCTCGACGGCATCGCCCTGGCAATCGAGATGGCCGCGGCGCGGCTCAACGTGTTGAGCGTCACGAGCCTGGCCAAGCGCCTCAAGGACCGGTTGCGCCTGCTGACGGGCGGCGACGCCGCGGCACTCCCGCGTCAACGCACCTTGAGCGCGCTGATCGACTGGAGCTACGACCTGCTCAGTCCGGCGGAGCGGAGCGTACTGAATCGCTCGGCCGCTTTCGCCGGGGGCTTCCGGCTCGACGCGGCCGCCGCCGTTTGCGCCGACGACGGCCAGGACGAATTCGACGTCTTGGACTTGATCTCGTCGCTGGTCGACAAGTCGCTGATCATCGCCGATACCGATGCCGAAGTCGAACGTTTTCGCCTGCTCGAATCGACGCGCGCCTACGCGCTGCAGCGGCTCGACGCAGCGGGCGAATCCGACCTCGCGTCGCGCCGGCACGCCGAACACTTCGCACGCACGGCACGCCTCGCCGACGCCGCGTACGGATCGACCAAGACGAGCCTCTGGCTACCGCCGCTCGAAGAAGAAACCGATAATTTCCGCAGAGCCCTCACCTGGTCGTTGCGCGACGGACACGACGTCGTCACCGGCGCGACGATCGCAGGCGCGCTCGAACGTTTTTGGCTCAACGGCGGATTCGAAGTCGACGGCCGGAATTGGATCAAGCTCGCCATCGAGCGCATCGACGAGACCGCGCAACCGGCCATCGCGGCTCGACTCCATCGCGCCCGCGCGTGGCTCGAGGTAGGCGACGAAAAATGTTCCGCAGCCGAGGCCGCCGCGGCGTTGTACGCGCGGCTGGGCGATACGCAGGGCATGGGCGACGCGCAGCGGTTGATGGCGCTCGGTCACGCGCAGTTGGCGCGCTACGACCAGGCGCTCGCGACCAACCGGCGCGCGCTCGAACTCTTTCGCGCTTCGGGCGACGAGCGCAACCTCGCAAATTGTTTGGACATGGACGCGGCCATCTCGACGCAGGTCGAGGACTTCGCCGGGGCGCGACGCTCGTACGAGGAGGCGTTGCCCCTCTTTCGCGCGTTGGGCAGCGAGGGCGGCGTCGCGTCGGTGCTCACCGGCCTCGCGCAACTGGAGTTCTTGCAGGGCAATCCGGCGCGGGCGCTCGCCCTAGCCCGCGAGGCGCACGAGATCCGGAAGGTCAGCAAGTACGCGACCAACATAGCGATCGACAACGCGCTGATGGCGCTCTTTTGCTTGGCTCTCGACGACCTCGACGAAGCCACCCGCTACGCGCTCGCGGCAATCGAAGCCGGGCGGCAAGCGGGCAGCCAACAGGCGACGCTCGGCGCCTTTGCCGCTCGCGGCGCGGTCTTCGCGCGGCGCGGCCGGCTGGAAATCGCCGCGCGAATGCTAGGCTACATCGACGCGACCGCGCTCCGTTCCACCTTGGTGCCCGATCGCATCGAGCAACGCCTGTACGACGCCCTGCGCGCTCCGCTCGAAGCGGACCTAGACGCGAAGCTCCTGGCCGCGCTCAGCTCGGAAGGCGCGCTCTGGTCGGAGGAACGCGCCGCCGCGGAGGCGCTCGCCTAGCGGTGCCTACGCGCTGCCGGGCACGAACGCGAGCGCCACGCCGTTCATGCAGTAACGCAGTCCCGTCGGCGGCGGTCCGTCGTCGAAGACGTGACCCAAATGGCCCGCGCAACGCGCGCAATGCACCTCGGTGCGCTCCATCATGAGCGAACGATCGCTCGTCGTCGACACGGCGTTGGGCAGCGGCTTCCAGAAGCTCGGCCAGCCCGTCCCGCTGTCGAACTTCGTCTTCGAAGAGAAGAGCGGCAGCCTGCAGCCCGCACAGAGATAACGGCCCGCGCGCTTCTCGTGGTCGAGCGGGCTCGAGAACGGTGCCTCGGTGCCTTGCTGCCGCAACACATCGTACGCCTCGGGAGAAAGCCGCTTGCGCCACTCCGCATCCGAGAGCACGTACGGGGCGGGCGCCGCGGCGCTCGCCGCCGCGGGCAGGAGCGCGAAGGCGCAGACCGCGCCGAGCAAACCGCCTCTGGTCACCGTGAACTCCATTCGCCGATCATGTTCCGGATAACGTAGCGCGGCGCGGTGAAGATGCGCCGTCAGGCAGCTTACATCGCGAGACGGCTCAAAGTCCCGCTTGTGCCAGGGCCCAACCCGACGGCGTCCCGACGCCCGTGACCTGATCGAAACCGGGCAGGGCATCGTAGCGACCGTTGCTGCCGGCCGTGATGTCGTGGAAGAGCGTCGAGTACTGCGAGCCCTGCAAGAGCGTATAGAGTTCGGGATTGACGAAGCCGATGCGCGTACCTTCGTATTGGTCGATCTGCGCCTCGAGACCGACCCAGAGCGGGCTCGCCATCGAGGTGCCGCCGACGTAGAACCACTGGTTGTCCAAAAACTCCGCCATGCCCGTGGCCGGATCGGCGTCGAGCGAAACGTCGGGAATGTTGCGCCCGCTCGCGATCACGTTGGGCACGCCGGTTTGATACGCGGGCAGCGTGAAGACGACCGAAACGCCGCCGGCGCTGCCGTCCCAGGCGCGTTCGCTCTTCCAGTTGCCCTTGCGGTCGACGTGCAGCGTCGTACCGCCGACCGCTAAAGCGTACGAGTCGGAATCGGCCGTCGTCTCGTTCACCTTGCGATCGGTCACGCAGGTGCGCCAGCCTTGATCGCCGGTGGCGACCGGGAAGGTGATGCCCTCGGCCGCGCCTTGCTCGAAGATCGAGTTGGAAGCGATCGCAAAATAGTAGCCGAGCGCGCCCTTCTTATCGGCCTCGCACCCGCCCCAGCTCGAGTTCGCCGCGTCGACCAGATCGTCGCTGACCACTTGATTGTAGGCGTCCTCGGCGTCGGCATCGGTGAACTCGGGAAAGCTGTAGAGATAGACTTGGGCTCCGGGCGCGGTGCCGGTCATGGCTTCGATGTCGAGCGTGGTCTCGACGTCGTATTTGCCGATCGCGCCCCCGTCGACGGCGATGCGCTGCAATTGATAGGCCGGGGTGATGTTGAATTGTTGCAGATACGTCGCGAGGTCGGAGGTGCGAATGTCGCCCGCCATCACGTTGGCGATCGAACGCGTCGAGCCGTCGTAGGCGCCGTGTTGGATCGGTTCGTCGTACCCTTGCGCGAAGGCCAGCGGACCGTCGCCGCCCTTGGGTCCCTTGAGCGGGCCGCCCAGCGCGTCGCCCGAAGCGCCGCCGTGGCCCAGCTCGTAACGCGGCGCGAGCGAGACCAAGTCGTCGAGGCCGCTGACCGCCGTTACCACGTCGCGCAAGCTCGCCGGGATGGTCGGCGCGATGAGGTTTACGTAGCGCGCGCCGTGTCCGGCTTGCACGCCCGCATGGATTTCGGTCGCAAAGAGTCGCTCGGCGGCCGAACTCGGGCCGACGGCATCGATGACCGTGCGATTCGGAAACGTCTGCGCTATCGTGAATCCCGCCGCGTTCAACGTGCGCGCGACCGACGCGTACGTCGATGCATCCGGTGCGAAATAGGCGGCGAATTGAGCGCTCGAGAGATAGTGGTGAAACGCGGGCGAGGTGCGGTCGGACTGCGCCCGAACCAGCGCGTCCAATTCGGCCTGATGCCGGTAGGCCAACGTCAGCGCGATCCGTACCGGAAGGTTCGCTTGCGCGGGGCCGAGATCGCGGAACGTCGCGGGCACGCTCACCCGTTCGCCTGCGGCGTTCGCCGCCGCCGGAAATGCGGCCAAGGCCAGCAGAAACGCGCAAGAAACCATACGTGTGAGGAGCATCGCAGACCGCGGTTCCGGCGTTAGCGCGTGGCCTCCTCCAGCGCTTGTTGCAAGGTCGCGGTCGCGCCGGCTGCGCGCCGCGCGGCCGCTTCGCGCGCGCCGAGACGGCTCTCGAGCAGGGCCGTGAGCCGTTCGCTCGAGGTGCGCTCGGTATACTCGCGCACGTAGCCCGCGGCGGCGTAAGCCGCTTCGCAAAAGCCGTGCACGCGGGCCGCGCGCTCGGCGTCGCCCTCGAGCGCGATGATCAGAGCGAGATGTTCGAGCGCGATCGAACTCAAGCCCGACTTGGGATCGGCAAGCGCGAGGCGCGCCAACGACTCCTGCGCCGACGCCCGCGCCGCGGGCAAATCGTCGATCGCGACGAGATACCCCGCGAGATTGTTCATCAGGTGCACGTAGGCGTTCGGACTGAGTCGCTTTGCCGCTTCGGGCGCGGCCTCGCGGGCGAGCCGGATCGCTTGCTGCGTGCGGCCGCGCTGATGTTCGATTTCGGCCAGGTTGAGCATGGACACCATGCGCCAATGCGCGTTCCCGAGCGACGTCGCCACGGCCAAAGCCTCTTCGTGCGCGGCCGCGGCATCGTCGAGATCGTTGCGCTGCGCGGCGATCAGACCGCGGGTGCTCGTGAGACGCATGCGCTCCCGGGGCGTCGGCTCGAATCCGCTCAGCGCTTGCGCCTCTTCGAATGCAGCGGCGGCCGCGCTCACGTCGCGACGCCGCGCGGCGACGAACGCGTAGGCCACGAGCGCGTGATGCAGCAAGACCGCATCGCCGGCGCGGCGCGCGGTCGTCAAGGCCTCGCCCGCGGCTTCGACGGCGCGCGCCGCGCGCAGGCTATCGCCGGCAATATAGGTCAACGACGTCCACAGCCGCGCGCGCGCCGCAAGCCGGTCGTCGCCGCAGGCGGCGATGAACGTCTCCAACTGCGCGATGCGCTCGTGCATCAAGCCCAGCACGAACCACAGGCGCCCGCTCGCAATGGCCAGCGCCACGCCGCGCTCCACGTCGCCGCCCGCGAGCGACCAGGCCAGCGCCGCGCGCACGTTTTCGAGCTCCGGCAGTAAGGCCACGATTGCGTCGTCGCTCAAGGTCGCTTCCAGCATGGCCTCGGCTCGCTCGAATTCGCCGAGGTAATGCTCCAGGTGACGGCCGGCGCACGCTTCGCGTTCGCCGGCCCGATCGAGAAGTTCCAGGGCGTAGGCGCGCGTCGAGTCCAAGAGCGAATACCGAGGCTGCACCGTCGAGACGTCGACGTTGACCAGCGACTTGTCGACGAGCGATTGCAACACGTCGAGGCTCTCGCTCGTCGAGAGAACGCGGCCCGTCACCGCAACGAGCGCGCGCAGGTCGAAGCCGCCCGCAAAGATGGAGGCGGTGCGTAGCACCGCCTGTTCGCGCTCGTCGAGCAGGCCGTAACTCCAGTCCATCGTAGCGCGCAGCGTCTGCTGATGCGATGGCGCGTCGCGCCGGCCGCCGGTCAACAGCGAGAAGCGCTCGTCGAGCCGTTCCAGCAGTCCCGCGGGCCCGAGCAGGCGCACGCGCGCGGCCGCCAGTTCGATGGCGAGCGCGATGCCTTCCAGACGGCGGCACGTCTCGGCGACGACCGGCGCGTTTCGCTCGTCGAGGCGAAACCGCGCGTCGCAGGCGGCCGCGCGGTCGACGAAGAGGTCGACCGAGTCGCGCACGTCGAGCACCGGCAAGCGGTATGCCGCTTCGCCCCCGATGCTCAGCGGCTCGCGGCTCGAGGCGATCAGTTTGAGCCCGGGACAGGCGCGTAAGAGCGCGGCCGCCACCGCGGCTGCGTCGGCCACGACGTGCTCGCAGTTGTCGAGGATCAGCAGCGCGGTGCGTTCGCGCAGGGCCTCGCACAGCGCGTACACCGGATCGCCCTGCGCGGGCAAGCGAAGGTTTAGTGCCGAAGCGATCGCGCTCGGCACCAGGCTGCCGTCGCGTAGCGCGGCGAGCGGCACGAACCACACTTCGCCCGCCCAGCGCGGCGCTTCGACGGTGCCCACCTGCAACGCGACGCTGGTCTTACCGATCCCGCCGATGCCCGTGACGGTGACGAGGCGCCCGTCGCGCAAGAGCTGCGCGACCTCTCCGACTTCGCGCTCGCGGCCCACGAACGAGGTCAAACGCACGGGCAGCGCGGCCGCGGCCGGCGGCTTCGCCGGCCCGTGCACGCCGCTACGCGCGCGTCCGGCCTTGCGTTTTGCGGCCGCCACGAACTCGGCGCGCTCTTCGCCGCTCAGCGCGAGCGCGTCGGCCAAGAGCAAGACCGTTTCGCGATACGGCGCGCGGCGCGCCCCGCGCTCGAGCGCGCCGATGCCCACCGCGCTCATCCGAGCCCTCTCGGCCAACGCTTCCTGCGAGAGATTCGAAGCGATGCGGTGTCGCCTCAGCAGGCGCCCGAACGCCGAATCCTCATCGCGCTCCATCGGCTACGAGGTGGCCTCTTCCATGATCGCTTCGTGGGCCGCACTCGCGCCCTCGCGCCGCAAGCGCTCGAAGCGTTCCTCACCGAGCCGCTCGCGCAACAACTGCGTCAACCGTTCGTGCGTCTTGCGCTCGGTGAACTCGCGAATGTAGCCGCTGCTGGCGTACGACGTTTCGCAACAGCCGAAGATGCGCGCGGCCCGCTCGGGTTCGCCCTCGAGCGCGTGCACCAGGGCCAAGTGCTCGAGCGCCGCTGCCACGAGCCCCGAGCCCGCATCGGCATGCGAGAGCCGGCCGAGCGCCTCGACTGCGGCCTCGCGCGCGCCCTGTACGTCGTCGACGGCGACGAGGTAGCCGGCGAGATTGTTCAAGAGCGTGACCATCGTGTAGAACTCGAGCCGCACGGCCACTTCGGGCGCGACCTCCTTGGCGAGTTCGATCGCGCGAAACGTGTTGCCGCGCTGATGTTCGAGCTCGGCCAAGTTGAGCGTCGCGGCCAAACGCGCGTACACCGCGCCGACGCTGCGGGCCAGCGCCAAGGATTCGGCGTGCGCGGCCGCGGCGGAATCGATGTCGTTGCGTTGCATGGCGATCAGGCCGCGCGTGTTGAGGATGCGCAAATGTTGGCGCGGCGTGGGCTGGATCCCCGCGATCGCCTCCGCCTCCGCGAGCGCGAAGGCCGCGGCGTCGACGTCGAGCCGCCGCGCGCATTCCACCGCGTACGACAGCAAGCGCGAGTGCAGCGCTTGCGCATCGCCGGAACGCCGCGCGGCGGACAGCGCTTTATCGGCCGCTTCGAAGGCGCGTGCGGAACGCAGGCTGTCGCCGCTGAGATAGGCCAGGCTCGTCCACAAATAGGCGATCGAGCCGGGGTCGCCGTCGGCGCCGCAGGCCTCGATCAACGTCTCGATGCGATCGAGGCATTCGTGCACCAGACCCTTTTCGAGCCAGAGCCGTCCGCTCGCGAAAGCGAGCGCCGCACCTTCGGTTACGCTGCCGGACTCGATCGACCAGCCCAGCGCCGCGCGCAGATTATCGAGTTCCGGCGAAAGCGCTAGAATCGCATCGTCCTGCAGCGTCATTTCGAGGGCGACGTCGGCGCGCTCGAAGGCCTCGCGATAATAGGTGAGGTGCCGCGCCGCGCAGGCTTCGCGTTCGCCGTGGCGGTTCAGTTTCTCGAGCGCGTAGAGCCGCGTGGTCTCCAACAGATCGTAACGCGTCGAGGCGTCGGTGACGAGCGTGCCGACCAGCGACTTGTCGCCGAGCGACGTCAATAGCCGCAACACGTCGAACTCGTCGAAGCGCAGATCCGCGCAAACCGCGGCGGCCGCTTCGAGCGTGAAACCGCCGGCGAAGACGCCCAGCCGGCGAAAGGTCGCACGCTCGGACTCGTCGAGCAGGTCGTAACTCCAATCCATCGCGGCGCGCAGCGTCTGCTGGTGCGGCAGCGCGTCGCGCCGTCCGTCGGTGAGCATGCGAAAGCGCTCGTCGAGGCGGCGCTCGAGTTCGGCCGGGCTGAGCGAGCGCACGTGCGCCGCAGCCAACTCGATCGCGAGCGCGATGCCGTCGAGACGGCGGCAGATTTCGACGACCGCGCCCAAGTTGTCGGTGCCTAGCACGAACCGCTTGTCGACGGCGACCGCGCGGTCCACGAACAAGGCGACGGCGCCGAAGCCGCGCGCGGCCTCCGGATCGAGCGGCTCGCGCGGCAGCGGCAATTCGAGGGCCGGGAGGCGGTAGGTCTGTTCGCCGGCGATGCCCAGCGGCTCGCGGCTCGAGGCCAACACCTGGACCCGCGGACACTCGGCCAGCAATTGGGCCGCCAAGGCCGAGGCCTCGGCGACGACGTGCTCGCAATTGTCCAGCACCAGGAGCAGGCTGTGAGAGCGCAGCGCCTCGCAGAGCGCCTGGGCCGGGTCGCCGTCGGCCGGCAGCCGAATCCCGACGGCGGCGGCCACCGCGTTGGCGGCGAGGGTGCCGTCGCGCAGAGGCGCGAGGCGCACCAGCCACGCACCGTCGCGCCACGTCGGCAGCAGGCGGGCAGCCACCTGAAGGGCCGTACTGGTTTTCCCGATCCCGCCGATGCCCGTTACCGTCACCAGACGCGCTCCACGGACCAGCCGCTCCAACTCCGCCACCTCGCGCCGGCGACCGACGAACGAGGTGAGGCGGGAAGGCAGGTTGGTCGGCGACTCGGCCGGGGCATCGGCGGGCGCGCGGTTCTGCCGGGCGGCCGCTTCGAACTCTTCTCTGGCCGACTCGGTCAGCGAGAGCGCGCGCGCCAGCAGCGCGACCGTCTCGCGGTACGGCGCCTTCCGGGTGCCCCGCTCGAGCGCGCCGACGCTGACGGCGCTCAAGCAGGCAAGCTCGGCCAGCTCTTCTTGAGAGAGGCCCGCAGCCTGCCTGTGCCGCCGCAGGAGGGTCCCGAAGGTCGTACTTTCGCTGGCTCTCACTGCACCGCCATGGCACCGCTAACTGTACAAGTCATCGTATAGGTTGTGCGTGGTCCCCTGGTCGCCTCCCAGGTACCATCATCTTACTCGGTGGCCGGTTGACGGCTTAAGCAAAGGGCCTGCGGGGGCGTCGTTTTGCACTGACGACGTCGACCGTCGACCGGTCACCGGGTCTCGAAGAGTCGAGTAGTGGAGTGGCTCGTACCTGGGGAACGTACGAAGCACTCCGGACACTTTGCGGCGGTACGATGTACCGCCGCTTTGTGTTTGCGAGGCGTCGGGGCGCGCCGGGCGAACCGTGCGGGCGATGGACGAGCTGCACAACCAGGTTGCCTTTCTCCTCGCCCTCCTGGTCGCGGCCCTGATCATCGGAATCGTCGCCGAGCGAACCAAGATCCCGTACACCGTGGCCTTGCTCGTGGCGTCGCTGCCGCTCTACTACGCGCACCTGCAATTCGAGTTCGGGCCCTGGCTGCTGCTGGTGTTCCTACCCGCGCTCATCTTCGAGGCGGCCTGGAACCTCGAGCGTCCGGCGCTCCGGCGGACGTGGCCGGCGATCGCCATGCTGGCCGTGCCCGGCGTGGCCTTCACCGCGAGCGTCGTCGGCTTCGGGCTCTACGCCATGCACCAGATGGCCCTGGCGCCCGCGCTCCTGCTGGGCATCATCCTGTCGGCAACCGACCCCGTGGCCGTGATCGCCACCTTCCGGCGCCTGGCCGTGCCGGTCGACCTGGCCACGATCGTGGAGGGCGAGTCGCTCTTCAACGACGGCGCCGCGGTCGTGCTCTACGGCGTGGCCCTGACCGCCCTCGGCCTCAGCGGCGGCGCGCACGCCGCGGCCGGACCGTCGAACGTGTGGGCCGTCGGAGCCATCGCCGTGGCCGGAGCCTTCGGCGGACTGCTGATCGGCGCGCTGATCGCCTTCGCGGTTTCGCAAGCGATGCGGCTGGTCGACGACGCGATGCTCGAGATCGTGGCCAGCATCGTCGCCGCCTACGGAGCGTACCTGCTCTCCGAAACGGTGCACTGCTCGGGCATCTTGGCCGCGATATCCTCGGCAATCGCCCTGCGCGCGTTCGGCTTGTCCAGGCCCAAGAACGCCGATGCGGAGATCGGTAACTTTTGGGCCGTCGCGGCGTTCATCGCCAACTCGCTGGTCTTCTTGTTGATGGGCCTGCGCATCGAGTTGCCGCGCATCATCCACGAGCCCTGGCTCGTGGTCAGCACGCTCGGCCTGTTACTGGGCGCGCGCCTCGTGTTGGCCTACGCCGGCTTGCCGCTGGTGCGCGTGGCCGGCGAAAACATCAAGTGGCGGCACGTGGTCGCGGCGTCGGGACTGCGCGGCGCCATATCCGTAGCGTTGGCCGTCAGCCTGCCCGACGACGTGCCGATGCGCCCGCAGATCGTCGACGCCGTCTTCGGCGCGGTCTGCGTGACGCTCGTCGCGCAAGGCCTCGCAATCGGTCCGATCATCTCGCGCCTCAACCTGCGCGCGGAGGCCGCCGCGGCGCAGTAGCCGCGGCGCGCAGATACGCGAAATCCGCCCGGGCGCATCGGAATGCGCCGGACGGATTTCTTTTCGGGGCCGCTTCCGGGGGCTTAGTGGTCGGCGACCTCGCCGCTCGGCGCGCTCGCGCTGCCGGAGCCGGTGGGCCCGCTCATCGCCTCGTCGAATTCGGCGCGCATCGTCTGCGCTTCGGCGGTCTGGGCGTACTTCGTCATCAACCAACTCGCCGCTACCGTTGCATGCTGACGTCCGTCCTCGGTGTGGATCCGGGCGTAGACATGCTGGAGCGCGAGCACCGTGCGCGGAAGCCATGCGTCCTGCGGATACTTGGTTTCCCAGTCGCGGACTGAGGTTTCGATCAGGGCTAGGTGGCGCAGGGCAGCCTCGGGATCTGCGGACGAATCGAGATCGAGTCGCGCGGCCGTATCTTTGATGGCGTTGCGGATGCCGAGGATGCTCATCGCCAGCGGGCCGAAGTATTCGTCGGCCGGGGCGACCTTTTGCGCGGCGGCTGCGGGAGCCGGCAGCGCTACGGCGGCGGCCGAAAACGTTGCAGACGACAAGAGCGCCGCCAGCATAAGCGAATGCTTGTGCATGGTTCTCGTTGTTCCCCTCGGTAAGCGGGCGGGTAAGTGAGTGTGGGAATTGTCGCGCTTGAGTGCTCGGAAAACTAGTGATGCTTCGCACCTTGGATGGTCGCTTTACCGAATTGTGACCTGTGGCGCAGCCTTATTCGCCGCACTCTGCCTCCCGCAACGTGCGCTCGCTCACGCGCACCACGCGATCGTGCCGCTCGCCGCGCCGCAAGCGCCCGTGCGGGCCGCGAGCTCGACCGGCACGATCAGCGTCGACACCAACCAAGGCGACGCGCTCAACAGCTTCAGTCCGCTGCGCGCGTTCGGTTCGGGCGTCGACGCGCAGAACGCGGGCGCCGTTCCGCTGATCTACACGCCCACGAACATCTCCACCATGTTGACCGCCGGCCTCGGAACGGTCACCTATCGGCTCTACACCGAACTCAGCGTGCAGGATTGGCATTGGAATCCGGCCGGCAGTTGGAGCGATCCGAGCGGTCAGGGGTATTGGACGGGGGCAAGCGCGCAGCAGTCGCCTCCCGTCACGAACTC
>Ga0182012_10006207_pt1 | contig 12217 bp, 8 predicted proteins | sample 612S2SmetaG_FD_120486 | JGI IMG/M metagenome (GOLD analysis project Ga0182012, IMG submission 120486) | Permafrost microbial communities from Stordalen Mire, Sweden - 612S2S metaG | ecosystem: Environmental > Terrestrial > Soil > Wetlands > Permafrost | place: Sweden: Stordalen | collected...
CATCATCCGCCTCGCCTCTATTGAAGAAATCCGCGAAGACATCCGTCGCCAGCGCTCCTCCATCATGGACGACCCGCTCTACACCCAATTCGACGACGATCCCTTCAGCGATCTCCCTGAATCGGAATCCGAATCCGAATCGCAATCCGAGCCGGGAACATAAGTGACCGTCACCTAACCACGACTTCCCAATCAGAACCGTGACCAAAGGGAGGCAACTAACATTCCGCTTAGCTGGTTTTGGAATCACTGTGATAACATTTACTTCCTTGCGGATCTAACAAACTTTATGGCAGATCATAACGACCCTAATGCGGTTAATCATATTTTTTCGGACATAGATTACAGCCCAGCAGATTTGTACGATTTGTTTGGATGGCCCACAGCAGAGGGGAAAAATGTCACGCTAGCTTTGACCTTTGCGTCGGCGCCTGCCGCCGGTGTCTTAGACACCGACCTTCTTTATCGTCTCTTACTCACCAGTCATCCCAGAATCGCTTGGCCGCAAACAAATGAAGTTAGTCTCGAATCCGTCCTCCATTACTTTGACGCGGTCAAAGAAAAGTATCTCGGCGAGTTGAAGACTGCGGAAATCCGCGTTACCGTCAAGACGGCTACCTCTGTAACAGTTAAGTTTATTGGTTTCCCCTCTGGCGATTTCTCAGCCGAAGTAGAGGCGAACAAAGTGGTAGCCATTCCCGCTCCAAACGGCAAGACGATCCAAGCCTTTATCGGCGGTCGTGACGATGCGTTCTTTAACGATCTCACCGGCTTTTTCCGCTCCATTAACTACGCGCCGCAGTTCTACCATGTTCCGCACACCATGACAGAAGCGCGCGAACTGCCCATTCCGAAAACTCTCTTGGAGCTTGAAGGGAACGACTTGTTCAATTACCGGCCGGACATGCCCACCTGGGGCTTCACCCAGCTTGATGGCACAACTCCCAAACTCGACTTGCCTCCCGGACCCTGGACTTGGAAAGGCGACAAATACAAGAAAGACGCCAACGGCAATTTCCGCTTTGTGTACGATGGCCGCGACTGCCGTGCTAAACAGAATTGCAACGCTATCATCTTCGAATTTCCCCATGACTTCATCACCCCTGACACCGCAGCCAATCGCTTGGTAAATTCTTGGGGCGAGAGTTGGGTGCGCAAGGCCGCTCACAAGATAGCAAGCATCCCCGACGACGAGCCCTCTTGGATCAACCATCCATGGAAAGCCGTTCGCGAAAAGGAATTAGACGACGAGCTGAAGAAGTACAAGCTAGTCGATACCGACGGTCAACCCTTCGCCGACGCTGCTTTGAGCGAACGTGAAAACGACCGCCAGCTAGGCGCCAACAACTTCTGGCTCGGCCCGCATTTCATCAAGCGCCTCGCTCATCTCGGTTGGGGCTTCGGTCCTTCTATCAGCGCTTTGGGCCTCAAGACTTCATTCGATCACGATAACTCGCCGGTCTCTATTCATAAGACTTACGATCTCGTTGCCACCGCATTTCCCCGTGTCGCCAAAACTCTCTTCCAGAAGCTGAACATGCCCGACTCCTCGTGGAACCCCAAGAATTTGAACATTCCTTTGCGGCGTCCTTTCGAAATTTTCATTCCCAACGTCTGCTCCATAGACATGGATACCACCGGGAGCTGGCCTTTCGGACGCCGTCTGGAAGATCAGGTGGCGACGCGCTTCCTCGCAATGTTCCTCGATATGGAAGCTGAGTTGAACGGCAAGAAGTACCATATCGATCTGCTCGGCGATCAGGCGCTATGGGATAGCGCCCCAATCGTGCCCAAGACCCCGCCCAATCCATTGAAGAACGATAAAGAATTCCTCGATCACTTCCCCTACTTGGCGGAACCGTGGCCGGAGAAGTGGTAATAGGAAATGGCTTGCCCATCCGTTCTGCCCATACCGCAACTCGCCGGTTACGCGGAGGAACTTGACCGCACTGAACAAGATGTTGCCCAACTCGAAGCGAAGCTCCAACGCCATCCCAACAACCAGGAACTGCGTATTCGCCTCGCTTATCGTTTGTTTCATCGCGCTTCGCTCACCGGCCGCATGGAGCCGTTCCAAGCTCTGGAAACCGCAATTCACCAAAACATCCAACAGTTCGGCCCGAAAGAAGATCTGTGCCTTCTCAAGGCCAATCTCGATTTTCGTTTTCATCGCCTTGCCGAGACGCAGCGCGATCTCGAAATGTGTCCATTGCTCCCCGGGCGGTTCGACGCACGGGTGCTCCTAGCCGATATTAAGTTCCAGCAAGGCCAATATGAGGAAGCCCGCCTCGATTTCGAGGCACTCATCCAAGAAAACCGCACCTGGGATAACTTAGCCCGGCTTGCTCATTGGAAAAGTAAACTGGGCGATCCAGCCGAAGCCGATCGCTTGTACGAAGAAGCGGAAGACGATCTCACTGCCAAACAGATGCGTGCCTATGCCTGGCTCGAATTGCAGCGTGGAGTCCTCGCGTTGACGCATGGCCACTACGCCCATGCTTGGAAACACTATCGCCGCGCGCAAGCATCCTATCCCGGCCACTGGCACACCGACGAACACATCGCTGAACTCCTTGCGGCAGAAGGCCGGTTCGAAGAAGCTGAAGCTATGTTCCAAAGTGTGCTGGCTCACACCCTCAAGCCCGAACTGCAGCAAGCCCTCGCTGAACTCTATTTGTTCACTGGCCAAGCCGCCAAGGCGCAGCCATTGCTCGACACCGCCGAAGCGGCTTATTTGGCTTCTGTGAAACTCGGCGGCGTGCACTACTTCCACCACCTGGCCGATTTTTATACCGACGTTCGTCACAATCCCCTTGAAGCCGTTCGCTGGGCCCGCAAAGATCTCGAACTGCGCTCCAACTTCTCCACCCAGTCGGCGTTGGCGCAAGCGCTGCACTGCAACGGTGAGACTTCCGAAGCTTTGCAATATATTAAGTTGGCCCTGGCCTCTGGCGTGCAAGACGCTCGAATCTTTTCGATTGCCGCCGCAATTTTCGAATCCGCCGAGAAAACCTCCGAAGCCCAGAATTACTCCAAAGTTGCTTTGCGAATCAACCCTCGTCACGCTGACTTCCATATGCACCATTAAGGGACCGAACGATGCCAAAGCGATCCTTGATGCTTGCGGGAGGTGGCGTGAAGATCGCCTTCCAAGCTGGAGTCTTACAGGTATGGCTCGACGAAGCAGGTATTGAGTTCCAGCGCGCCGATGCCGTCAGTGCTGCCTGTTTCAACCTTGCCATGTGGACGCAAGGTATGAGTGGAACCGAGATTGCCGATAACTGGCGAAACACCGATCCACTCGCGGAAGTCGACGTAAACGCGCATCAGTTGGCCCGTCTGCTTTATGCAGCCTCCATCCTGGATCTCGATGCTTTTCGCAAAAAAATTTTTCCGGCGTGGAAGCTCGATTGGAACAAGATTAGGTCGAGTCCGCGCGAGGCGACGTTCAACGTTTACAATTTCTCCAAGCATGAATTGCGTCCGATCCATCCCGCCGACATGACGGAAGATCTGCTGGTTGCCGCCGGCTCATTGCCCATTTGGTTCCCTCCGGTCAAGATCGGGGGAGACACTTACATTGATGCCGTGTTCAACACCGGCAGTAACATCGAAGAGGCGATCCGGTCTGGAGCCGACGAGCTCTGGATCATCTGGACTACTAGCCAGCGCGGCGAATGGTTCGATGGCTTCGTTGGCAATTTCTTCGGCATCTTCGAAGCCACCGTAGTCGGCGGCTACAAAAACGCTCTCGCTCGAATCGCGGCCAGCAACGCAGCGCTTCAACGTGGCGAACACAGCGAGTTTGGACGGGTCATCACTGTCAAGGAAATTAAGGCCGAAGTGCCGGTTCACTACCTGTTGAACTTTAACCGCGACCGCTCTGCAGAGGCCGTCAACCGAGGTGTCGAGGCAGCGCGCCGTTGGTGCGACGCTGAGGGAATCAAGCGCCGCCCCGGCCCGGTCTACGTTCTGGCGAATCCAGTCAGTAAGATTGCCGTCCGCTTTAGCGAAACTTTGACGGGTCATCTCGGATTTGGCGCCACCGACCCTGACCAAGGAGACTCCGTCGCGCTTCATCTAGATGTCGGCATTGCCGACCTAGATGAGTTCCTCAATTTGCCGGAGCATCAGGCTATCCTCGCAGGTTCGATTGAATGCGATCGTCTCGGTGGCCGGCTACCCATCGATTCCGGTATCCTCCACATCTTTATCGATTCGGGCGACCCAACGAAAAAACAGATCACGTACAAGATCTTGTTTCATGACCAGAATCGTCGCGAGCTCGTTTTCACTGGCACAAAGAATCTCACCGATGAATCGGGCGCTTCGCACGAGCTTTCAACCGCTCTCCTAACGCTCACCGCTGAGGGCGAAAAGATCGCCGCCGGAACTATCCGCAGCAGCGTGGTGCAAGATATTCAGCGCCTGGCCAGTGTCCGCGTCGACGCTCCAGATATCGCCGCACGCGCACACGCCCTGTCGCGCTTTGGTGCCTTCTATTTTGGCAGACTGTGGGACGTTTACACGCGCCATCTACTTCCAGTTGCGCCATTTTAGCTTTTTGTCTGTAAGTCTTTGATTCTATTGGTCGGGCTGCCGGGATTTGAACCCGGGACCTCTTGCACCCCAAGCAAGCGCGCTAGCCAGGCTGCGCCACAGCCCGAAACCCTTTAAGTTTACCGCAGTTGTAAACGTCAACTGTTCGCGGTCTCTTGGCGGCGGTCGGCCACGATGGTTACTTCCATATCATTCGCCAGACCCACCACTTGGTTTACGAAGCTTTTACCCATCACCCGATCCATTCCTTTGCCTAACACTCTTGGCAAAAAGATCTGCCTCGCATTGTGCAGACGCGCGAAGTCGACAATCGTTTTGGCATGATCGCCGCCTACCAGCACACGAGTCTCGATATGTAAGTTGCGGGCGAAATTCAAGTGACGCTCCACGGCTTCGCGCTTAACCGCGGGAAGCGATTTCAAATCGCTTTGCTCCGCTACAAACACCGCAAAGCAGTCGGCATGAATCACATCCGCCACGCGCTTGCCGCGCCTGATCAACATGGCTGTCGATGGGTCGTCGCTGATATAAATGACCACCGCATCGTGCAACTTCTTCTCGGCGGGCTTACCGTTCGACGCTGCGGCCAGCGCGGTTTCGTCGCTCTGCTCCATCCGCTCTTCCACTTCGTGCGCCGTCTGGCGTAAAGCCATTTCGCGAAGCGCCACCAGCGTAGATTCTTTGAAGAAATTCTCCATCGCGCGTTTGGCTTTATCTTGCGGATAAACCACGCCGCGCTCCAAGCGGTTCAGCAGCGCGCGCGGCGTTAAATCCACCATCACTACTTCGCCTGCCTGCTTCACTACCCAATCGGGAATCGTCTCGCGAACTTTGACGCCCGTAATCTGCGCCATGTGATCGTTCAAGCTTTCCAAGTGCTGCACGTTCATGGTCGTCAGAACGTCGATGCCGTGCTCGAGAATAAACAACACATCTTCCCAACGTTTTTCGCGCGCCGATCCCGGCACATTCGTATGTGGAAATTCGTCCACCACGGCGACCTGCGGATGCCGCGTGATGATCGACTCGGTGTCCATTTCCTCGAAGGTTGCGCCCCGATACTCCACGGTTTTTCGCGGCACCGTTTCAAGGCCTTCCGTCTTGCCGATCGTATCTTTGCGGCCATGCGGCTCGAAATAGCCAATTACGACGTCGATACCCTTCGCCGCCAGGCTCTGCGCCTCCTCCAGCATCTGATACGTTTTGCCAACGCCGGCCGCATAGCCAAGGAAAATTTTTAGCTTTCCGGGACTACTCATACAGGCCATTCCTTCGAAAGTTATTCATTATTGATTCGGTATAACGAAACGGTAGCCTACCCAAGGCTCAGTAACAATGTATCGCGGGTGCGCCTGATCGGGCTCAATCTTCTTCCGCAACTGGCTAACGAAAACGCGCAAATACTCAACTTCATCGCCATAATCGGGCCCCCAAATCGTCTGTAACAGCTTGCGGTGTGGAATGGGCTTATTGACGTTGGCAAGCAAGTACCGCAAGAGATCGAACTCTTTGGGCGTCAGCCTCACAATTTGTCCATTCACCGTAACTTGGCGCGCAGCGATATTGACGGAAAAACTCTCTGAGACGACAATCAGTTCGTCGGCACTGGCGGCTGGCCCAGTAAACCGCCGGAGATTGGCCCGGATGCGCGCCATCAACTCGTTCACGCTGAATGGCTTCGTCATGTAATCATCTGCCCCGGCGTCTAATGCGGCAATCTTATCCTGCTCTCGGTCGCGCACGGAAAGTATGATGATCGGCACTTCGCAGATGGCCCGAATCTCGCGGCAAGTTGCCATGCCTCCCATCCCAGGCATGTTCATATCTAGCAAAATCAAGTCGGGATTGTGGGCGCGCAACGACTCCAGCGCTTCTTCGCCTGTGCGCGCTTCGTAAGCCTCATAGCCATTCGAAGCAAGCGCCGTCTTCATTACGCGGCGAATCTGCGGCTCGTCGTCAACCACCAGAATGCGTTCAGCTGTGTTCATCGCAACGTCGAGTCTGCCGTCACTAATGCTGGCGCCGCGGGCAGCGTCACGGTGAACCGGCAACCCTGACCAAGCTGGCTTTCCACGCGGATCGCGCCACCGTGCGCTTCGGCTATCTCACGCGCAATTGCTAAACCCATTCCTGTGCCTTGCACGCTAGCGTTATCTCGCCGAGTACGATAAAACTTCTCAAACACCCTGCCCTGTTCGAGTTCCGTCAAGCCCGGCCCCTCATCGCGAACCATAATCGTCACCAAGCCACTTTCCTCGGTGGCTGCTACGGTGATTGGCTTGCCGGCCGGACTATACTTTATAGCATTGTCGAGCAATTGTTTGATCAATTGAGAGATCAACTCTGGATCGGCCAACAAGGTTGGTGAGCCACCGGCTACTTCAACACGAATCTGGTGTGACTGCACGTGCCCTTCCAATGAATGAATGGCGGTGTGAATTACTGTCTCCGCCGGTACCGCTTGGCGCTCCAGTTTTAGACGCTTCGCTTCAATGCGTGCCAAATGAATCGCCTCACCCATCAAACGGCGCAGCCGTTTGGCTTCCTGCTGCACCACGTTAACGAGGTCGCGCCGTTGCTCGTCGGAAATGCGGCCTGCATGCAGGACATCCGCTGCCGCTTCAATTGCAGTAAGGGGAGTTTTCAACTCATGCGCCAGTGCGTCAATCATCAACGACTTCAATTCTTCGCTCTTGCGGACGGCTTCGGCCCGATTGGCCGCTTCCTGCGTTTGCAGTTGCGCCAAACCCACCGCAATTGTATTGCCCAGTGATTGCATGAGTCCAACCGCTAAGGGCTCTCCAACGTACGCAAACCCGCCATAGATCTTATTGCCCAAGGCCACTGGCATATTCGTTGTGCGTTCAATGGTTGCGAACGCTCCGGTCCGAGCTGCCTTCCGCAACTCATCTTCCTTGATAGCGCCAGGCTGCTTGGAACGGTAAACTTCACCCGATCTGCTCTCAAAAAGTGCGGCCTCATCAAAGCCAAAGAGTTCCATGCATTTGTTTACCAGAATCCGGTTGACTTCGTGCGGATTGCCATCACTTAGCAGAATTGCGCGGTTCAAGGCGTGAAGCTTTTCCGTTTCCGCTTGCCTGACTTCCATCTCGTCTCGTTGCAGTCGCAGACGGCCCGATAATCGCGTGGCAATAATCGATACGGCTAAGAAGACGCTCAATACAATCCAACCCTGCGGATCGCCAATTGTAATCTCTTTGATAGGTGGAACAAAGTAATAGTCGAGGCAAAGAGTGGCTGATATTGAAGCCGCGATTGCCGCCGTCCGGGAACCGTAAGTACCCGCTAGCAGAACGCCTAGCAAAAGAAACATGGCAGCAATGGTTGCGTTGCTGTGAAACAAGTAGAAACAGACCATCGCTATTGCGACCGATCCGCCTACGGCAGCCAGGGAGCCAAACACTACCTTGTGCATCTCTATTTCAAGTCTACTTCCCAATGCAGAACGTGGAGAAAATGCGGTTCAAGATGTCGTCTGCCGTCGTCGCTCCTGTCACTGCATCAATGGGCCGCAAGGCAGCGTACAAATCGAGGAGCAGCATTTCATGGGGCAGACCAAACCCCACCGCCCGGCGCGCGTTTTCGAGCGCCAAAACGCTCTCCTTCAACAGCGCCTCGTGCCGGATACTGGTAAGCGCCCCGCTCTCTGGAGCGATCAAGCCCGAGGGCGCGAGCCGCTCCAAAATAATCCGTTGCAATTCGGCGATCCCTGCGCCGGTCACCGCCGAAACGGGCAGCAAATCAGCACCAGCAAAGCGTTTTGGCAAGTCGCTCTTATTGCCAATGAACAGCGGCTTGCGGTCATTGAGCCTGTCGCGCAAAGCCCAATCATCCGCTGTCGATTCAGCAGAGCTGTCAAACACTAGCAAAGTTAAGTCTGCATCCGCTACAGCTTGATGGCTGCGCTCAATCCCAAGCCTCTCCACTAAATCACTTCCCTCGCGAATGCCGGCAGTATCAACAAGCTTTACGGGAATTCCATTGAGCGAAGTGTTTTCTGAAACGGTATCGCGCGTCGTCCCCGGAATGTCTGTAACAATAGCGCGATCTTGTTGCAGCAGGCGATTAAACAAACTGCTTTTCCCGACATTGGGCCGCCCAGCGATGGCCAGACTAAAGCCAGAAAACACAAGCTTGCCCGCTCCAAAGGTGGAGAGCAAAGTGCGCAAACCGTCCTCAACTGGCGTGAGGCGCGCCAGAATCTGGTCCCCAGTCGCGACGCTAACGTCGTCTTCAGCAAAATCGATTCCCGCTTCCAACAAAGAAATCAATTCGAGCAACTGCTCTTTGATTGGACGTATGCGCCGCGATACCGACCCTTCCATCTGTTGTGCAGCCACGCGCGCTTGGTAGAGCGTGGTTGCGTCAATCAATTCGCGCACGGCCTCAGCTTGCGGCAGATCAATACGGCCGTTCAGATACGCGCGCAGCGTGAATTCTCCTGGCTCGGCTAAACGGGCGCCCAGGGCGACTGCGCGCTCAACGCACAAGTGCAGAACAACCGGGGAGCCGTGACAGGCAATCTCTACGACATCTTCAGCGGTGTAGGAGCGCGGTTGCGCGAAGAAGGTGACGACAACTTTGTCGACTGGCGCGCCGAACTCATCGATCAAGTCGGCCAGTTCACTAGACCACGGCTTCCACGCGTGTTCGCCAGCAAACCGCAAAATGCCTTGAGCGATACTACGGCAGCCGCTACCAGAGAGCCGCACAACGCCGAGCCCGCCCCTGCCCAGAGGAGTTGAGATCGCGGCAATCGTATCGGACGTGTTCAACTAATTTTGCACTGACTTCTTGCCGAAAAAATCGAAGCGGCGGCCCAAAATCATTTTGATCAACAAATGATCTGTACCATGGGTTAGGCCGACGCCCACGCCAAAATTGAACTCCCAATCGGGATTCAAATCCAGGTCGATGCTGGGGACGAGCTGCTGTTGCTGTTGGCCAATAGGATCGAAACTCGTGATATTGCCCGTCGCCCCGTAGTATTCAAAGCCACCGGCAACCTTTCGGTTGAAACTGTAACCCACCTTGACGCCGGGCGCAAAAGTGAGCCCTTGCGATACGCTTGGCCCGTGAAACGAGCGATCCATGGCAGGATTGAACGCCAGATACCATGGCCCTATCTGTTTATCGATTATAGGGCGGATTTCCAGTGTCCAGGTGTCGCTTGAAAAAACGGCGCGTTGGTAACCAGCCTCCAGAGAAAGGCTCGCTCCCACCGGCCATTTCCACCTCTCGGGAGCGCGCACACGAGGACGAAAATGATCGCCTACCCACTGCCAGCCTTGGCCATTCGGTCCAATGCTAGTGAAAATATAAAAACCAGTTTCGAACCAATCGTTCCAGCCTTGGGTGATCTCCACTGTCTCGTGCTCTTGATTATTCGTCGGATAAGTACCGTCGCCAGTAGTCTTGCTGCCCATTGCCGTAAAGTTGCTGTGCAACTCGATCATGGTATGACCGGGCGCTACTGTGTCCGATCCATAAATCTGGATTTCATAGTTGCCCTGGGCCATAACTGCGCAGCAGGAGCAGATGAGAAGTACTGTCAGTCGAAGAGTCAATACCCGATTTTACTGGACATTGACTGAGGCGGTTGCGCTGACGCTTCGCCCGCGCCTGCCTTCAGATCTGCCCGCGTCGAGATCGTTCCAATTGAGAATCGCGTTGAAGGGCAGGAAGTAAGTTCCCTGCGTTTGCCAACGCCAGAAAGGTCGCAAAGCAAACACAACTATGTGACCCTTGCCCAGCGGAATATCGGCAAGTAAGACGCGGTTTTCAAGACGCTGCCCACCCGCAAGCATGCCTGAAAGAAGCATGTCATCCGCCTTAGCGGGGAACTGCATTACTACGCGCGGACGGCTCTCCTCAGCTTCCGGACCTTGCGCCCAGGGACGAGCGCGCCCGCCTTCGTCGCCACCTGCTTCCGGCTTAGATGGCGCCTCGCTCGTTTCGTAAGGAGAAATGTGAACCGGGTTAGCATTGGGCGTAACCACCTGCCCAAAAGTTGCCGCGCCAGCGCCTCCGAAACCGCCTCCACCGCCGGCGAAACCGCCTCGGGCGACATTCAGCACCGGGTCCTGATTGAAATACACCGGCAAGTCTTTGCCTTCAAACCCATAAACCAAGGGACTCTTATGATCGGTGATCATGCCACGCAGAATTGTGCCGCGCGCGGCTAAGTCTTCCGGATGTTCGACAGTCATGCCGCCCGCCAAGCCGTAATCAACCATCAGTGCCGCAGTGGAGCCTTCAGTGATTAGTGTTCCGCCAGCGCGCACAAACTTCGCCAGTTCGGCTAACCCTTCCAGACCCATACCGCCGCGAATATCATCGCTCTGGTCGTTTTTCCCGAGATTCGGAGTTTCGGCGGATGTCTTGTATGGAATCGGATCTTTGCCGGTCATGGCGATGCCGTTCACTTGCGATTGCGACGTGCCACCTACGTGCGGGAATAGAATGACATCGTACTTAGCGCGCAAATTCGGTTCACGCAGTTTCTGGTCGGCGAAATAAGTGTACGGCACGCCGTAAGTATCGAGTGCAGCCCGCACCCAGCCTTCATCTTGCGTGCGCGACCATGAATGAACATAGCCGATGCGTGGCAAATCGAGTTCATGCGTTTTCAAGGCTGGCGTAGTGGATACTGCCCAAGCCGCGAGTCCTAACTCACGGATCGCAGGCTCCAATTTGGCGCGGTCGGCCGCAGGAATGATAAACGAACCGGCGTGGAATGTCCGGCCGGCTGCCTCGAAATCTTCTTCGGCGGCCATCATCTTAACTCCCGGAAAGCGGAAACGAAACGCCGTAAGCGTGTTGTCGGACGTATTGTCCACAATCAGAATGTCGCCGGTCCCTTCAATGTTGCCCTCTACTTTGGCGTCGCCTTGCAGCGGCGTCATCGGCACATCGAACAAAGCCTTCGAGTTGACCGTGTTCAACTTGACGTTGCGCAAATACTGCATGGTCCACCCGGTGTCATCGTAGGCGCGCGGATTCGCAACCGGATAGTTTTGCACGCCAAAATACATGTCCGCCAGCGTCCGGTAGGGTTGATCGGCGCGCACAATATAGTCGCCGGCTGCAACGTCAACGTTACCTGCCTTGGCTGCGGCTGAGGCGCGGTTTATTTCCAGACCTTGTTTGCGTAAAGCGTTCACCATGTCTGCCGCTTCAACACGCCGCCGCTGAGATGCGGGAATCACCCAACCATATACGGGCCCGTTCTTACCTTTATCTACGGACCGCTTGTTCTTTAGCCAATAGTTTTCTAGGTACAGCTCTTTCGATTTCGCAACTTGGTTCAAGGCAATCAGCAGCGCCGATTCCTGGATATTCACGTTGTTGCGCGGGCCCCACGCAATGGAAGGCAATGGCGGATTCGGCCGGTACCATTCGCGGCTGGTTGTCGTAGGCGGCAACTGCAAATTCTTGTTAACGTCGGGGCCGTAGCTTTGAACCTCATAGAACCGGCCAAACGAGTTATGTGTAACCGCAATCCAAAAGAGATAGTTAGGAACCCAGCCATCATAAAAGCCATAGGTCCAAACGCCGGGCACGCCGCGCTTTGCCATTTCCATCACTTCGGTTTCCGCGAGCAGCCACCACTCATCGCTTTGAATCGGATCTAAAG
>Ga0182012_10006208_pt1 | contig 12216 bp, 8 predicted proteins | sample 612S2SmetaG_FD_120486 | JGI IMG/M metagenome (GOLD analysis project Ga0182012, IMG submission 120486) | Permafrost microbial communities from Stordalen Mire, Sweden - 612S2S metaG | ecosystem: Environmental > Terrestrial > Soil > Wetlands > Permafrost | place: Sweden: Stordalen | collected...
CGATGGCGGGTTGCTGGGGTTGACCACCAGGAACGCCTTCACGGCTGGATCCGAGAGCTTGTCGAGTTCAGCCTCAGGGTATTGCCATCCGCCCGTGGAATCGGCGTTCACGTTCACTTCCACGAGCCGGTAGTCGCGCAGCACGGGGATCTCCATATACGGCGTGAAGATCGGCATGCCGATCGCGATCTTGTCGCCGGGGGCGAGCAGCTTGTTCTCGCGCATCGTGTTGAACACGTAGGTGATAGCCGCCGTGCCGCCCTCGGTCGCGAAGAGATCCAGCGCGGCCGGGGGCAGCAGGCCACCGATGACCTCGCCCACGAGGTAACGGCGGACGACGCTTTCGGTGAACGGCAGAATCCGCGGCGGGGTCGGGTATTCGCAGCCCAGGATGCTGGTGACCATTTCCTGCAGGAATCCGCCGGCAGTCAGGCCGAGTTGGTCGCGCACATACGACACTCCGTCGGCGAGGAGGTCGATCCCCTCGGCATGCGCGTTCGCGATCAAGAAGGCATCGAAGCGCGTCTCCATTCCGTCCGCGCGCGGCAGGCCTCCGACACCGGCCGGCAGGTATGAAAACGAGCGCTCGGATTCAGCGACCGCGAACAGGCCGAGCTGGAAGAAAGCGCTGCGGGGCAGCGTCGCGACGAAGTTCGGATTGCCCCGCCCGGCGTTCAGCATCATCCGGTCGGCGTGGCTCGACGCGAGGCGTATCAGCGAGTCCTTGAGCTCGAACGGACTCAAGGCAGCCAAGGCGGCGAGATCGGCTTCCGGCATGGCCATCGGGCTGGCCGCGTCAGTCGGCGACGCCGGGAATCACCTTACCGGCGACAGGGATCGCGGCCGGTTTGCCGGCCCGCCAGGAAGCCTGCTTGAACGCGCTGATCATCAACGGCAGCCCGGTGAAGACGATCGTTCCACCGACCACGAGCGAGACATACAGAGTCGGGCTGCCGACCGGAAGCTGCGACGGCGGGAAGAAGCCGACGATGAAGGCGAACACCACGCCGGCGAATCCGACGCCGGCCACAAGCCACATGCCTGCGGTGCCGCCCGGCACCGTGTAGCCCCGCTTCAACTCCGGCTGCGAGTAGCGCAGGCGGATCGCGGCCGCATACATCAGCATATACATGATTAGGTACAGCGTGATCGTCATTGCGCTGAGCAGGAAGAATGCCACGCTCACATCGGCCATCACAAAGTAGGCCAGCGCCAGGATGGTGACGATCACACCCTGAACCATCAGGATGGTGATCTGCACGCCGTGCTTGTTGGTCTTCGCGAGAAGTGGCGGGATCTCGCCTTCCTGCGCGGTCCACAGCAAGCCGCGGCTTGGGCCGCTCATCCACGACAGCACGCCGCCGATGCCGCCGAAGGCGAGCAGCACGCAGATGATCGGGGTCGCCCAGGCGATGTTGAACCGCGCGAAGATTTCCTGGAAGGCCTTCATCAGCCCTTCCTGAAGGTTGATCTGCTGATTGGGGAGCACCGTCGCAACCGCGAAAGATCCCAGCGTGAACAGCAGGATGATGATGATCGACGCGACCAGCATGGCGATCGGGAACTGCCGCTTCGGATTTGTCATCTCGTTTGCGTGCACGGCATGCACCTCGACGCCGGCAAACAACAGGATGATGCCCGCGAGGAAGGCGATGTCGCTCAGGCCGGTGATGGCCGGAAAGTACCGGGGATGCGCGTGACCTCCGGCCATCGACATAACGGTGGCCGAATCGGACGCGGCGGGGTGGAGCATTGCAATCGGGTTGCCCTGGACGATCCAGATGGCCGCCAGGATCATGATGACCACGCCAGGCAGAACGGTGCCGGCCAAAAAGCCCCAGCTTGTGACCTTCGCGATGACGCCGACGCCCCGCAGCGTGATCAGGGTCGCGAGCCAATAGGCGAGGATGCAGAACGCGCCGACATAGGTGCCGTTATTCGCAAGTGCCGGCTTGCCGATGACATAGGCGATGGCGGCGGCGGAAAACGCCAGGACCGTAGGATACCACACCACGTTCTGGATCCATTGCAACCAGATCGCGACGAAGCCCCAGCGGGAGCCGAACGCCTCCTTTACCCAGGTATAAACGCCGCCGCCTTTTTCGCCGAACGCGGCGCCGAGCTCGGCCGAGACAAGCGCTGCGGGGATCAGGAAGATGAAGGTGGCGAAAGCGATATAGACGAAGAGCGTCAGCTGCTCCTTGGCCATCATCGGCAGGCCGCGCAGGCTGACCACGGCCGCGGCCGTCATCATCGCCATGCTGAAGGTGGAGACGACGGCTTTGCTAGGAAGGGTCATCGGTATCTCCGTGCGTCCGGTTCAGGCCGGAAGTTTTTCGCGGGGCAGCGCGTGGTGCGAGAAACTGGTGCCCTCGGCGGCCGTTATCGGTGTGCCCACAGGGTGCTTGTGCAGGTGTTCGATAGATCGCTTCGTGTCCTCCAGCAGCAGTTCGCCCATATCGCGGCTGAAGCCGTGGCGGATGAGCACGCGCATGACGACTAAATCCGTGAGGTTCGGCGGCATGGTGTAGGCAGCGACCTGCCAACCGCGGACGCGCAGGCGGTCGGACAGATCGAACAGCGAATAACCGGGGTTCTCGCCTTGCTTGATCGTCCAGGAGATCGCGGGGATGCCATCGCGGCTGGCACCGTCGAAGCACAGCTCGAACGGGCCCAACTTGCAAACCTCACGTCCGAGATACTGTGCGACGTCGTAGCCGTTCTGTTGGATGCGGCGGTAGCCGTCGCGCCCGAGGCGGAGGAATAGATAGTACTGCGAGATGATCTGCCCGGCTGGGCGGGAGAAGTTGAGTGCAAAAGTGGGCATGTTGCCGCCGAGATAGTTGACATAGAAGATCAGGTCTTCCGGCAACTCATTGCGGTCGCGCCAGACCACCCAGCCGACGCCCAGCGGGGCGAGGCCGTATTTATGGCCGGACGCGTTGATCGATTTGATTCGCGGCAGGCGGAAATCCCAGATCAGGTCGGGTTCGATGAACGGGGCGATAAATCCGCCGGAGGCGGCGTCGACGTGCATCGGCACGCTGTTGCCGGTATCGCGCTCCAGCCGGTCGAGCGCCGCGGCCACTTGCGCCACCGGCTCGTACTGGCAGGTGAAGGTCACGCCGAAAGTGGGCATGACGCCAATCGTGTTCTCATCGACGCGCTTGATCACCTCGTCCGGGGTCATGCCGAGGCGGCCGCGTTCCAACGGGATTTCGCGCAATTCCACGTCGAAATAGCGGGCGAATTTGTGCCAGCACACCTGCACCGGACCGGTGATGAGATTCGGCTTGTCGGTGGGTTTGCCGGCGGCCTTCATGCGCTCGCGCCACTTCCATTTCAGCGCCAGGCCGCCGAGCATGCAAGCCTCGCTGGAGCCGGTCGTGGAGCAGCCAATGGTGTTGGCCGCCGCCGGGGAGTGCCAAAGATCGGCGAGGATGTTGACGCAGCGGTTTTCGAGTTCTGCCGTCGCGGGGTATTCGTCCTTGTCGATCATGTTCTTGTCGATCGAGAGATCCATCAGGCTGTGGATTTCGTCGTCGAGCCAAGTCTGGCAGAATGTCGAGAGGTTCTGACGGGCGTTACCATCCAGGAACAGCTCGTCGCGCACAAGGGCGTGGGCCACGTCGGCGCGCATCTCTTTTGCGCCGAGCTTATATTTCGGTGCGGAGACATCAGCGATGGTGGTGCCGTAGATGTCGGCATCCAGCGCGGCCTTTATGTCGGCCTTGGCATGAAGCGGCATGGTGACGTCCTTCGCATGAATCTGATGCCTGAACCCGGGAGCCTGGAGGAACAGCGTGGCTGCGTCCGATTTCTCCGCCCGATCTCTTGGAGTGGACGCTACGGCCGTTCGCCGGGCAGTGGCAGGATCGGAATCTACTTACGGCCGCTTCGCGCGGAGGGTTGCCGCTACGTTTGTCGTCCTAGCCAGATTTTGCCTGCGTAGTTTCCGAACCTATCATCCAGACAGTATGACGCGTAGGACGACTGGCACCACCGCGTGCGTCGTCCCCGCTTATCGCAGTCAATGCCACGGCGGCCTATCAGGAGGATATCATGTCCCGACCGACTCTTTTCTCCCGCTTGAAATTCGCTTTGGGCTGTGGGGTTGCCTTGACGGCGCTCGCGCCGGCGGCGTGCGCTCCCCAAACGCAATCCTCGACACTGGTCGCATCAACGACCGCGTCATCCGGTTCGCCGACATCCGATATCGCGGCCATGCTGGAATCCGATCCGAAATACAGCGACTTCGTGACGATCATAAGTGCCGCCGGCCTGTGGCCTGAACTGCGCGCCGCGAAGGGCATCACCGTCTTCGCGCCGACGAACGATGCGTTCAACCGCACTTTTCCGAACTGGGCCGACGTCGTCAATCTCAGCGAGGCGGACCAGAACGGCACGTCCACGTTCGCGCGGGAGAGGCTGGTGGAATCTGGCGGCGTGCGCGGCGTCTATCTGCCTACGGCGTTCGCCGGAAAGCGCCAGCGGGTGATGACCATGGGCGGAACGGTCTTTGTTGCCGACGGCACCGTCCCAGGGCAAATCTCACTCGCCGTAGCGGAGCGCGCGCCGCCGTCCGGGATGGGCTATCCGGTACATGAAGCGCCGCATCTTGCGATGCTGGGCACGCCGATGGTGGCGACGAACGGCATCATCTATCCCGCCGACGCCGTCATCGTGCACTGAGATTCTGCTGGCGAACAGGCATTCGTGCTGATCGCCGATCTGCACCAAAGGAGTTTGACATGACCGAATTCAGCAGCGTGGTCGCCGTCTTCGACGACCACCAGGAGGCCGACGCGGCGGTCAGGAAACTAGCCGACGCCGGCATCGACATGAAACACCTCAGTGTCGTCGGCAAGGGATATCATACCGACGAGAAGGTGACGGGTTTCTACAACATGGGCGACCGGGTAAAATTCTGGGGCAAGCGCGGTGCTCTCTGGGGCGGGCTCTGGGGCTGGTTCTTCGGCGGACTGTTCCTGTTCGTCCCCGTGGTCGGCCATGTCGTCATCCTCGGCTATCTCGCGGCGATGGCGATCTCCGCGGTCGAGGGCGCGGTTGTCGTCGGCGGGCTGAGCGCGCTCGGCGCGGCGCTGTACAGCAGCGGCATTCCGAAGGACAGCGTGGTCGCCTACGAATCCGCGATCAAGGCCGACGCATTCCTGGTCACCGCGCACGGGCCGGCGGAGGAGATGGTGCGTGCCAAGGCCATACTCGCGGCGGCAAAACCATCACGGCTCGATGTCCATGGCGGCGCCGATGCGGCCGCCGTACAGGCGGATCGTGCGGCCGTCCCCGCTGCCTGACGTCTGCAACGGTGGTCGCGATCGGAAACGACGTATCAACGTTCGCGCGGCCGTGTGTGGCGGTGCGGTGTGTAGGGATCGAGTGGTGCGCGGCGGCCGGAGTAGTTTCCGACGGTAAGCGCTCTGGCTTCCGATGATATGGATTACCTGATCCGGGAGCGTGTCATGAGCGAGCGCCTGGCTGGCCGGGGGGATATGACGCCGGATGCCGTCGGCGTCCAGGAAATCGATCCAGTCTGCGGGATGAAAGTGGACGCCGGCGCGTCGAATCACCGATTCGACTATGGCGCCAAGACGTTCCACTTTTGCTCGGTAGGCTGCCGGTCTAAGTTCGCGGCGGCGCCCGGCTCATATCTTAAGCCAAAGTTAGCACCGCTGGGATCCGCCAAGGCCGGTGTTATCTACACCTGCCCGATGCACCCGCAAATTCGCCAGGATGGTCCCGGCAATTGCCCGATTTGCGGCATGACGCTCGCTGCGTTGACGACATCCGCAACGGCGGAGCCGAGCCACGACGTTGCCGACATGAGCCGGCGCTTCTGGATCGGCCTCATGCTGACGCTGCCGGTCTTCATCCTCGAAATGGGCAGCCACATCCCGGGCCTCGGGCTGGACGCCATTATCGGACCCGTCATCTCCGCCTGGGTGCAGTTCGCGCTGGCCACACCGGTCGTGCTCTGGGCGGGTTGGCCATTCTTCCAGCGCGGGTGGGCGTCGCTGATCAACCGCCATCTCAACATGTTCACGCTCATCTCGCTCGGCACGGGGACGGCATATATCTACAGTCTCGCGGCCACCTTCGCACCGGGTCTGTTTCCCGCGAGTGTGCGGACGATGGGGGGCACTGTCCCCGTCTACTACGAAGCGGCCGCTGTAATCACGGTGCTGGTCCTGCTCGGTCAGGTGCTGGAACTGCGGGCACGTGACAGGACCGGCGGCGCCATCCGCGCGCTGCTCGATCTGGCTCCCAAGAGCGCGCGACGCCTGCGCACAGGAGGCGACGACGAAGACATCCCGCTGAGCGCAGTCAAGGTCGGCGATCGGCTGCGCGTGCGTCCGGGCGAGGGCATTCCCGTGGATGGCGTGGTGGTGGACGGCAAAAGCGCCGTCGATGAGTCCATGGTCACGGGCGAATCCATGCCGGCGCCGAAGGGGCCCGCGGACACGGTCATCGGCGGCACCGTCAATGGCACGGGCGCGCTCGTCATCCGCGCCGAGAAGGTCGGTGCGGCAACCATGCTTGCGCGCATCGTCGCCATGGTCGCCGAGGCGCAGCACAGCCGCGCACCCATCCAGCGTATCGCCGATACGGTCGCGGGCTACTTCGTGCCGGCGGTGCTTGCCATCGCGGTCGCGGCCTTTGCTGGTTGGGCGGTGTGGGGTCCGCCGCCCGCGTTCGGCTACGCGCTGATCGCGGCGGTGTCCGTCGTCATCATTGCCTGCCCGTGCGCGCTCGGCCTTGCTACCCCGATGTCGATCATGGTCGGGGTCGGCAAGGGTGCGGGCGCAGGCGTGCTGATCAAGTCGGCGGAGTCCCTGGAGGTGATGGAGAAGGTCGACACGCTGGTCGTGGATAAAACCGGCACGCTGACCGAGGGCAAGCCCAAGGTGACCGACGTAATCCCCGCCCATGGGCTGACCGAACGCGAGGTGTTGCGCCTCGCCGCGAGCCTGGAGCAGTCGAGCGAACATCCCCTCGCGGCCGCGGTCGTCGCTGCGGCCAAGGCAAAATCCATCGCCTTCGAGGAGCCGGGCGACTTCAGTTCCTTGACCGGCGAGGGCGTGACCGGAAAGGTCGCCGGGCGGACCGTGGCGCTCGGCAATGCGAGGCTGATGGCAGACCAAGGGATCGAACTGGGCGAGATGGCCGCGAAGGCCGATGAATTCCGCCGCCGAGGTGCAACGGCTCTCTTCGTCGGCGTGGACGGCAAGCCCGGCGGCGTCATTGCGATCGCAGACCCGATCAAGGCCACGACGCGCGCCGCACTCGACCGCCTGCGGGCGGAGGGCATCCATATCGTCATGCTCACCGGCGACAACCGCACCACGGCCGAAGCCGTCGCCAGGCAACTTGGCATCGACGATATCAAGGCGGATGTGCTTCCCGAGGACAAGAACCGCATCGTCAGCCAACTGCGCGCCGACGGCAAGATTGTCGCGATGGCTGGCGATGGGGTGAATGACGCGCCCGCTCTGGCCGAGGCCGACGTGGGCATCGCCATGGGCACGGGCACCGATGTCGCGATCCAGAGCGCGGGGATAACGCTGGTCAAGGGCGACCTCGCCGGCATTGCCCGCGCCCGCGCCCTCAGCCGCGCGACGATGGGCAACATCCGAGAGAACCTTGTGTTCGCCTTTGCCTACAACGCGATCGGAATCCCGGTGGCTGCCGGCGTGCTCTATCCCGCTTTCGGCATCCTGCTCAGCCCGGTGGTGGCGGCGCTGGCGATGTCGTTGAGCTCCGTATCGGTCATCGGCAACGCGCTGCGGCTCAAAGCAGCCCGACTGTGAACCCCGTCCGCATCCGCGCGAGGATTGATGGCGAAAATCCCGGTCCCTGTTCGGCTCGGGATCGTCTAGCGGGCAAAGCCGCTGAAGGGGCAAAAATGAAAATTGATCCAGGCGATTTTCGCGTGACGGAGGGAGACTCGGTCAACCTAAGCAAGTGGCCGACGATCGTTAAGCCCGTTTACCACTCCAAAAAGCGCTATCACGAGATCTTGGAAGAGCATATTGCCGAGCTGAGCGATCTGCAACAGCTTCTATATGCATCCAACCGCTATGCGATCCTGTTGATCTTTCAGGCCATGGACGCTGCGGGAAAGGATGGGGCCATCAAGCACGTGATGTCCGGAGTCAACCCGCAGGGCTGTCAGGTTTTCAGCTTCAAGCACCCTACACCCGCGGAACTGGAGCATGATTTTCTTTGGCGAACGACACGTGATCTTCCCGAGCGGGGACGAATCGGGATCTTCAACCGTTCCTATTACGAAGAAGTTCTGATAGCCCGGGTCCATCCTGAAATTCTTCGCGGTGAAGGTCTGTCCGACACGCAGATGGATGAGAAAGCGATCTGGCAAGATCGGTATCGATCAATCGTCGACCTCGAACGGCACCTCCACGGAAACGGGACCCGGATCATCAAGTTCTATCTGCACCTCTCGAAGGAGGAACAGCGAAAGCGTTTCCTCGATCGGATCGATCAGCCCGATAAGAACTGGAAATTCAGCATGGACGACATTAAGGAGCGGGGATTCTGGAAGCACTACATGAAGGCGTATCAACATTGCATCAATGCGACCAGTTCAGTGAACTCACCGTGGTATATCGTTCCCGCTGACGACAAAGAAAACGCGCGGCTGGTCGTTTCCCGAATTATACTCGATACTCTTACCGGTCTTAAAATGAGCTACCCGAAATCCACCGATCAGCGGCGCGGTGAACTGCTTTCCATCCGCGAACGGCTCGCAAAGTGAAAACTCGAACTTCATTGAAGACGAAGGCGAATGGACCATTATCACTGGTAAAAGCAGGCGGTCGCCGTTTAGCCAGAGGCATGGATGGTCATGAGTCGGTGGATGCACATCGACAGAGGCCAGTGGTTACTGCCCGATCCCCGAGATCGCCGGCTAAGGCCGCACCAGAAAAACAACTATCTGACCCGAAGGAAGTCGAAATCAAATTTCAGCTCAGACCTGGCAGCCGGGAGATCGTGGAGGCAAGTGCCATTTTTACCGACGCATTAGCCGTGAAGCGCCAACAAGTGACGACATATTTTGACACCCGAGATAGCGTTCTGAACAGGGCTGGATTTACCCTACGTGTGCGCCAAAGCGGCGGTTCCTACATTCAGACGGTGAAATCCCGCGCGGCCCGCCGGAGCTTTGCAACCAGCCGCACCGAATGGGAGTGGCCGATAGGCAGGGACTGCCCGAATCTCACCCATCTGTCGCAAACCCGCGGTCTGGCGAAGCTCACTCATACGATCGAGGACAGGCTTGTTCCGGTGTTCATCACCGACATAAGCAGGACGACCTACCTTCTACCCCTTGAAGACAACACGATAGTCGAGGCCGCGTTCGACGATGGTAACATCGTGGCCGGCGCGGCGTCCGAGGCGGTCAGCGAGTTGGAGCTGGAGCTGAAAGCGGGCTGCCTGGGACCGATGTACAGGCTCGCAGTGGAGTTGCAGCGCCTCGCGCCAGTTTGGATCTCGACTGAGAGCAAGTCGGCGCGGGGCTGGCATCTGCGCACCCGTCAGACGGAGGGCGCGATCGAAGCGAAGACGCCGAGACTGGGGCGACGCGTTCGAGGCGCGAATGGATTCTCCAAGATCATCGGCGAAACGCTCGGCCATCTGACGAGCAACATTGCACCGACCTTGCGCGGCGACCCGGAGGGTATTCACCAGATGCGTACATCGCTCCGCGCGTCCCGCGCTGCCCTCGAGCTTTTTGGGCCGGTGCTCGACACTGTCGTCGCCGGGCGGTTCGATGCTGAGTTGCAAGATGTTAGCCGAATGTTTGGGACTGCGCGGGACTGGGACGTTTTCTGCCTGCAGACACTTTCGACCGCGATGGAGGAAATGCCGGGAGAACGCCTCTGGGACCTGAGACAAGTTGCCGAAATCGAACGCCAACTCGCGCACGTCGCAGTCGTGGATGCCATCCGTGGTCCGCATTTTACCGCAATGGTGCTGGGCCTGGCTGCTTGGACGGAGGACGTTTCGACACAGGCCCATGCTCTTGGCGACGACCGGATGCGCAAGCGTCTTGCGACTCTCGTGCCGTCGCTTCTAGATCACGTGGCGAGAAAGGCCAAAAAGCGTCAACGCCACGAGGGTAAGCTTTCAGCCGAAGGGCGGCACCGCTTGCGCAAAGCCCTTGATAAAATCTGCGACGATGTGAAGTTTCTTTCTCGAATGTTCCCGCACCGAGAACTTGAGCGATATCTTGGCAGGTGTGAGGACGTCCAAGCGATTCTGGGCCTCGCGAACGACAGCGACGTCGCACAGCGCTTAGCGCTGGCGCTAGTCACGGACCGCCGGGCGGACTTGGCAAAGCCGGCCGAAGTCCTGGCGCGATGGAGCGATCAGAGAGGCCGGAAAGCTCTTCGAGGACTCAAGGCCGCGCTTGATGACTTCCGCGCAGTACCTGTTTTCTGGCGATAAGAAGCGGGTGGCGCGACGATGGCATTTCTAATGCGCATAGGCCGTCGTTCGCTCGCTGCCGAACCGGGCTTGATAAGGGGGAGACGGTGATGAACGAGCGGTCAGGAGACTTCCCGATCGTCTGCGTCGGCGGTTCCGCCGGAGGGCTCGACGCGTATACCAGGCTGCTGCGCCATTTACCGAACGACATGGGTGTTGCCGTGGTAATTGTGAACCATCTTAGGATCGTGTCGACTCTGCTCCCTGATATTCTCCCGCATTATTCCGAAATGCCGGTAAGCCTGATCACTGAAGGATTGCCTGTCACACGCAACCGGGTCTTTGTTATCCCAGAGAAGCGCGACCTTCACGTTCGTGACGGAGCGTTCCACCTGGAACCGATATCAAAGCCTCGGGGCTGGCCGGACGTGATCACGGTCTGCCTCGTGTCGCTGACCCGACATTGGCGGGGACAACTGATCGCGGTCATCGTCTCGGGCTATGACGGCGACGGGGCGGCGGCCTTGTGCGGCATAAGAGAGGTGGGCGGAATAGCCATTGCCCAGGAGCTGGATACCGCCGACGTCCCGGACATGCCTGCTTCCGCGATCGCGAGCGGCTGCGTGGATTTCGTCCTATCGCCGGAGGCCATAGCGCATAAGATCGTCGAGATCACGCGCCGCGCCGGCCATTGGGCACGTGAGCCTTCCGAACATGTCGGCTAAGCGGTGCGCATGAAGCTGGACCTTGTCGGGAAAGACGTGTCGATAAGCAATAGATTGAGCAGACTTTCGAACATCCAGGCGCCAGACCCTGCTCCCGGGCCGTCATTTCTCGCTCCGCATCGAGGGTAGTGGGTCAGTTTGACTCGATAGAATAAAATCCTCGTCTCTTTCGGAGGTTCAAATTGCTCTACGGGTCGCCATGTTCTCCTGATGGACAGGCCCAAGCCATCCCCCGCGCCCAAGACGCCGAATGACAAGGCGGCTGACAAATTGATGGTCCAGCGTACGCTGGAGGCAATCCGGCGTAGCGAAGAGCTTTTGGCGCAGAAGCCGCCTGCGGGCGAGTTGCCCGTTCGCCCGGTCGCTTCCGAATAACGACCAAACGCATCGCCCGGTCCTGTGATCCCATCCTGCTAATAGCGACGACGCCATCCCCGTCAAAATATGGGGAACACTCGGCGCCGGCCACCGCTGCCCCGGCGACTGTGTCGGCACGCCAAGTGATCTGATGGCGAGTGCCAGTTACGGTACAAGGACGGCGGCGCCATCGAACCGCCCGGCACGCAGATCCGCCAGGGCGTCGTTTGCGTTCCTGAGCGGGTAGGTTGTGGTGTGCGTCACGATGCCCATCGCCGGCGCCTGGCCCAGGAAATCGATGCCGTCCTGCCGCGTGAGATTGGCGACGGACAGGAGCTGACGCTCTTCCCAGAGCAGCGTATAGGGAAAGCTTGGAATTTCGCTCATGTGGATGCCGGCGCACACGACACGTCCGCCCTTGCGCACCGCCTTCAGCGCCACGGGAACCAGATCGCCAACGGTCGCGAAGATGATCGCGGCATCGAGCGGCTCCGGCGGCATCTCGTCCGAGCCGCCCGCCCAGACGGCGCCGAGGGTTCGCGCGAATCCCTGGGTGGCGAGATCGCCCGGTCGGGTGAAGGCGAACACGGACCGCCCCTGCCACTGCGCGACCTGCGCCAGGATATGGGCGGCGGCGCCGAAGCCGTAGAGTCCCAGCGTCCGGCCTTCA
>Ga0182012_10006210_pt1 | contig 12214 bp, 9 predicted proteins | sample 612S2SmetaG_FD_120486 | JGI IMG/M metagenome (GOLD analysis project Ga0182012, IMG submission 120486) | Permafrost microbial communities from Stordalen Mire, Sweden - 612S2S metaG | ecosystem: Environmental > Terrestrial > Soil > Wetlands > Permafrost | place: Sweden: Stordalen | collected...
ACCCTCGACCCGGGCGCGCTGCTTCTCCGAGATCAGCGACCCGATCTGGGCGCCCGGGTCGGACGGCGGCCCGACCGGCAGCGCCTGCACGAAAGCGCTTACCGCATCGACGATTTCGTCGTAGCGCGAGCGTGGCGCCAGGATGCGGGTCTGGCCCACGCAGGCCTGGCCGGTGTTCATGATCCCAGAGAACACCAGCATCGGGACTGCCGAAGCCAGGTCGACGTCCTCGAGGATGATTGCCGCGGACTTGCCGCCGAGTTCAAGGGTGCACGGCTTGAGCAGGTCGGCGGCGCGCTTGCCGATCTCCTTGCCGACGGCCGAGCTGCCGGTGAAGGTGAACAGGTCGACGTCCGGATTCGAGGTCAACGCCTGGCCGGTCTCGATCCCGCCGGGCACGACGGACAGCACGCCTTCGGGCAGGCCGGCCTCGGCGAATATTTCCGCCAAAGCGTTTGTGGTCAAAGGAGTTTCGGCGGCTGGCTTGAGCACCACGGTGCAGCCGGCGAGCAACGCGGGGCCCAGTTTGTTGACCGCGAGGAACAGCGGCACATTCCATGCCACGATGGCGCCCACCACGCCGACCGGCTCCCGGTGCACGATGGTCTGCCCGTAGGAGCCGTTGCGGATCTCTCGCCACTTGACCTGGTCGACGGCGGGGCCGGCGAAGAAGTTCATCGCCCCCATCGAGCCCATCCAGTGCATCGTCTCGATAGTCATCGCCGGTTGCCCGGTCTCGGCGGCCAGTAGCGCGCTAAGCAGTTCCTTGCGCTCCTCCATCAGCTTGACGACGTTGGCGAGCAGGGCCGCGCGGTCCTTCGGCGCCGTCGTGGGCCAGGGGCCGTTGTCGAATGCGGCGCGGGCCGCGGCAACCGCGGCGTCAACGTCGGCGGCTGCTGCCAGCGGCACCTTGCCGACGTACTCGCCGGTGGCTGGATTGTGCACCTCGATGACCTCGGAGGTGGACGGTTCGACCCATCTTCCGCCGATGAAAAGCTTGTCGTATTCGGTCTTCTTGTCGTATTCGGTCTTTACGTCGGTCACCTGCGCCGCTCCTCCTGATCGCTCCGCACTGCATCGTCGCCGGCGGTCTTAGCGCCAGACTACCGAAGCCGAAAGCAAATTAGAACATGTTCTATTACTGCGGTTGGAGCACCAGCACGAGATTGCTCACCAGGAATTCGCGCAGCACCGGCACTGACGTCAACCACCACGTCCATCGAGGGTGGTAGCGCGGGAATGCGGCGACCGCCGCCCCGGTGCTGGCGGCCCAGTTCAGGCCGTCGGCGGCGGACACCGCGAACAACGACGACCCGTAGTTGTTTTTTGCCGGATGACCGTGTTTGCGGGCATACCGCGCCGCCGCGCGGGCGCCGCCCAGGTAGTGGCTCAGACCCATCTCGTGCCCGCCGAACGGGCCCAGCCAGACCGTGTAGGACAGCACCGCCAGGCCGCCCCGTTTGGTCACCCGCAGCATCTCGGTGCCGAGTTGCCACGGCCGTGGCACGTGTTCGGCGACATTGGACGACAAGCAGATGTCCACCGAGTCGTCGGCGAACGGCAGCGCCATGCCTGAGGCGCGCACGAACGTGTCGGTCGTCCCTCCCAGAACGGGCCCGGCCGCGTGCATCTCTAAGGGGTCCGGTTCGACGCCCACATATCGGACACCAGCGTCGGTGAATGCCGTCGCGAAGTATCCAGGCCCACCGCCGACGTCGAGCAGCGTGCGGCCGATCGGCGGCTCCCCGTGTGTGGCGAGCCACAGGTCGCTGACCATCGCTACGGTGTCGGCCGCCAGAGTGCCGTAGAACCGTGCTGGATCCGGCTGTTCGTAGCGGAATTCTGACAGCAGTCGCAGCGCGCGGGTAAGGGTTGCCCGCCGCGCGAAGATGTCCGTCCCGGCCACATCGGACAACCCTACGGTTGACGACCATTAGGCTGGCGGTTGATGTCTGATCTGCGCTCCGTGCTGCTGCTGTGCTGGCGCGACACCGGGCACCCGCAGGGGGGCGGCAGCGAAACCTACCTGCAGCGCGTCGGCGCGCAGTTGGCCGCCTCGGGCATCGACGTGAAGTTGCGCACCGCCCGTTATCCGGGTGCGCCGCGACGTGAAGTCGTCGACGGTGTGCGGATCAGTCGTTCTGGCGGGCGCTACTCGGTGTACGTATGGGCGTTGCTGGCGATGGCCCTGAACGAATTAGGGGCGCGGCTCGGCATCCGATCACTCCGGCAAGTGCGGCCCGATGTAGTAGTTGATACCCAAAACGGCCTGCCGTTCCTGGCCCGGCTGGTGTACGGCCGCCGGGTGCTGGTGCTGGTCCACCACTGCCATCGTGAGCAGTGGCCGGTGGCCGGGCCGATACTCAGCCGGCTCGGCTGGTTCATCGAGTCGACGTTGTCGCCCCGACTGAACCGGCACAACCAGTACGTGACGGTGTCGCTGCCGTCGGCCCGCGATCTGGTCGCCCTCGGAGTGGATGACGAGCGGATCGCGGTGGTGCGCAACGGTCTCGACGAGGCGCCGCCGCAATCGCTGTCCGGTTCCCGCTCGGCGACGCCGCGGGTGGTCGTGCTGTCACGGCTGGTCCCGCACAAGCAGATCGAAGATGCATTGGAAACACTCGCGGAGCTGCGGCCGCGGATACCCGGTCTGCAGTTGGACATCGTTGGTGGCGGATGGTGGCGGCAGCGCCTCGCGCACCATGTGCAACGGCTGGATATTTCGGAGGCGGTGACCTTCCACGGTCATGTCGACGACGTGACCAAACACCAGGTGCTGCAAAGCTCGTGGGTGCACGTGCTGCCGTCGCGCAAAGAAGGATGGGGACTGGCGGTCGTCGAGGCGGCCCAGCACGCGGTGCCCACCATCGGTTACCGATCCTCCGGCGGCCTTTCCGACTCGATCGTTGACGGCGTGACCGGGGTATTGGTGGACAGCCGCGCTGAGCTGGTGGATCGGCTCGAGCAACTGCTATCCGATCCGGTCCTGCGCGATCAACTCGGTGCCAAGGCGCAGACGCGCAGCTGCGAGTTCTCCTGGGCGCAAACCGCCGACGCGGTGCGCACCGTGCTGGAAGCGGTGCAGGCCGGCGACTTAGTCAGCGGCCTGATCAGCAACCCGGTCTAAAACCGGCCGGCGCGCCCTGCTGAGCACTGCGCCGACGGCGCCCAGGATCAGCATGGTCAGCCACGCCAGATGCGCGAGCGTCATCGCCCGTCGGCTGTCCGGGCTCGCGCCAACGGTCTGGCCACCGATCCGGTACAGCGCGAGTTCGTCGTCACGGTAGACCGGCGTCGTCGCGCCCAGGGTGCGTGCGGCCGCACCCATGTCGCCGGCGCTGTCCGATTCGACGACCAGCCACCCCACACCGGCTCGGGCCAAGGCCGACGGATCCGGCCCGGCCAGCAGTAATGCCTGTACCGCGCGGGCCCGATTACCCTCCCCGGGGATGGTGACCCCCGAAATGGTCAGGTCACCGGTGGTCAGTACGTCGGCGCGCACCCAGCGGGGCAGCGGATCGAGTACCGGCGCCGGACCCGACCAGGTGAAACGTCGCATGGTGCCGGCGGGCAGCACCGCGACGGCCGCCGGCTGATCGTTGATCGCCGCCGCCACCGCAGCCCACCCGGGCGGGTAGTGCACCGGCGCAACCTTGCCCCAAACTCCCCAGGCCAGGTCGGGAAGCGCCAGTAGCAGCGCGAGGCAGCAGACCATAGCGGTTACTAGGGGTCTCAGCGGGCTGGCCCGCAGCCGCAGCGTCACCACCGCGCCCGCGCCGGCCAGTGCGTATCCCGGCATGGCCAGCGCCACCCACTTCTGGCCGTCGCGCAGCACGCCGAGGCCGGGCACGGCGTCAACTACCGCACCCAGCACATGCAGGCCGGGGCCGGTGGCCAGCGCCGCCGGTATCAGCACAGCCGCAGCCGCCAGCCCCAGCAACGGCAGCACGGCCGGGCGACGCACCGTCGTCGGCAGGCCGGCCGCCACCACTCCCAGCAGCACGACGGCGGACAACACCGCGAAAAGCGTAGTGCGCGAAGCGGGTACGGCGTCGCCGTTCCAAATCCCGCCGAGGCTGGCCAGGCTACCGAGCGTGCCCAGACCAGGTTCGGCGCGCGGCGCGAACGCATTGACCCCGAGTGTGTTCGCCGCCGCGTGGCTGGTCAACGACGAGCCCGCCACCGATGCCGTCAACCAGGGCAGCGCCGCCACCAGTGCGGCACCCAATGCTGTTGCGGCACAAAGCCAGCGCGGCCAGGACCGATCCGGGCACTCAACCGGGGCAGCGACGCAGGCCAGCGCCACCGTTGCGGCGAGCATCAGCCCCGTCGGGGTCAGCCCCGCCAACGCGATCCAAAAGGCCATGCCGAACACCCCGGACCATCCAGGCGCGTCGGCGGCCCGCAGCGTCAGCATTGCCGCCGCAACCCAGGGTAGGCAGCCGTAGCCGACCAGCAGGCTCCAATGGCCCTGCAGGAGTCGTTCAGCGACATAGGGATTCCAGATCGCCAGGGTGATCGCGACAAACTGGCCGCCCACGCCGGCGGCCGGTAACGCGGTCGCCACCAGTCGCGCCGCACCCCACCCCGCCAGCCACAGGCCCAGAACGAGCAGAGACTTCACCACGATGCCGCCGTCGATAAGCTGCGAGGCCAGCGCTACCGCGAAATCCTGCGGCGTCGCGCGCGGCGCCGACGTCAATCCCAAGGCGGTATCGGATAAAAACGATCGAGGCGTCGAGACTGCGTCGCGCAGCAGCAGATACCCCGGCTGCAACAGCGGCGCGACTATCAGTAGCGCGAGCAGCAGCGCGTACGCCGGCTGGGACCAGTGCAGAAGCCGGGTGCGTACCTCTGTCACCCTCGGCCCAGCCGCGTTAGGTCCGTTCGGATGGGTCGGGGCTGGCGGGACCAGCCGCGGCGGGCGGGTCAGCGGGCCCGGACTCCGGCGGCTCACCCGCTAGCGCGGGGGGATCGGTGCCGCTCGGATCCTTGTGCGCACCGGGCCGGTGCGCGGGCAACTTCTCGGTCTCCGCCTCAGCGCCGGGCACCCGTACCGCGGGTCTGTCGTGATCCACGTATTCCTCGTCGCCCCGGTCCAGGCCGGGGTCGGTCAGCGCGCTCTCGGTGCGCAGGCTGAACGCGGCGAGCACGCCGCCGCCGATCAGCGCGATCAAGCCGACCGCGGTGAAGGTGATCGGCAGCACCCGGGACCACAGCGACAGCCGGTCCCGCTCGTCGCGGGCCGCGTTGACCTGCGATTGGACGGTGTCTTCGGTGGAGGTGACCTTGTAATCGGCCAGTGTCGCCTCGGGCTTGAGCTGGTCACGGGAGAAGTAGTGGTTCGCGTGCTCGGTTTCTTTGACGATGGTGCCCGACACCGGATCCACCCAGAAGGTTCGCTGCGCCGCGTAATAGCGGGTCATGGTGATCTGCTCGTTCGGATCGCCACCCGGCGGCAAGTTCCACATGGCCGCGGAAGCGGTGACTTTGCCGTCCTCATTTCCGGCGTACAGCGACGGGTATTTGACGGGATTGTCGAGCTTGCCGTCGGCGCTGTAACCGATGTTCTGGGTGAAGCGGTATGTGCTCAACCCGTTGACGTCTTGTTGGCCCTCGTAATTGGCGGGGAACGCCTTCTGCACGATCGGATCGAAATAGGCGTACGTCTTCTTCTCGGTGTGCATCGGGAACCGATAGGACAGCCCCTCGTGACGCAGCGCGCTGTTGGTGGGTGGGTTCTCGTCGGTGATCGAGCGAGGCTTTTGGATCGCACCACCGGTGCGGGTGTCGTCCGAAACGGCAAGCGCCGTTTTGCGGTTGAGGGTGACGGTGTCGACGATCGCCAGCAGCAGGCCGGCGTCTTTTTGCTTATTGGTGCGCCGCAGCGTGGAGCCGACCTGCAGCGTGACCACGTCGGCGTTGGCGGGCGACTCGACGCTGATCTGCTGCTGAGACACCACCGGCACGTCTTGGTTGATGGCGAAGTGCTCGGCGGACAACGAGGCTGGATCGAGGGCGGTTCCGCTTCCGTCACTGATCAACGTGGTATCGATATTGAGCGGGATCTTGGCGATCCGGCTGCTGGTGTAGGTCGACAGCAGCAGCGCGGCGATCAACATGGCGGCCCCGAGCCCGATGACTCCGCATGCGGCAAACCGCAACATGACTGCTCGGTTCACGTTGCTGTGCCCTCCTAGTGGTGCTCGGTGGTTTCCTGGACTTGTCGGCCGCGACCCGCTCCGGCCCGACCAACCAGCGAGGCGAACCCGCTTGACCCTAACAGCAGAATGTAAGGCCCAAGCGGACGAACCCAGCGCCTCTTTGCCCCAGTCATCTGGGTGTACCCGATTCCCCCTTAACCCGACCAGAGGCAGACTGTGAGCGTGACCGATGGCCGGCCGGTGGGCGGGATCCGCAGCTTTTTGCCCGCCGTGGAGGGGATGCGCGCTTGCGCGGCCGTCGGCGTGGTCATTACCCATGTTGCGTTCCAGACCGGGCACTCCAGCGGTGTCGCCGGCCGACTGTTCGGCCGGTTCGATCTGGCCGTGGCGGTGTTTTTTGCCCTGTCGGGGTTTCTGTTGTGGCGCGGCCACGCCGCGGCGGCGAGGGATCTGGGCACGCGACCCCGCACAAGCCACTATCTGCGCTCCAGGGTTGTCCGCATCATGCCGGCCTATCTGGTGGCGGTCGTGGTGATTCTGTCCCTGCTGCCCGATGCGGATCACGCCAGCCTCACCGTTTGGCTGGCGAACCTGACGCTCACCCAGATCTATGTGCCGCTCACCCTGACCGGCGGCCTGACCCAAATGTGGAGCCTTTCGGTAGAGGTCTGTTTTTATCTGGCGTTGCCGATCTTGGCGTTGCTGTCCCGCCGCATCCCAGTCAGCGCTCGGGTGCCGGCGATCGCGGCATTGGCGGCTCTGAGCTGGACCTGGGGCTGGGCGCCTTGGCATTCTGGGTATTCCGGCTCCGGAATCAACCCGCTGAACTGGCCGCCGGCGTTTTTCTCCTGGTTCGCCGCGGGCATGTTGCTGGCGGAATGGGTCTATTGCCCGGTCGGGTTGCCGCACCGGTTGGCCCGCCGGCGCGTGCTGATGGGTGCGGTGGCGGTGCTGGCCTTCTTGCTGGCGGCGTCGCCGCTGGCGGGCCCGGAGGGGTTGGTTCCGGGCACGGCCACGCAGTTCGCGGTGAAGACGGCGGCGGGCTCGCTGGTGGCGTTCGCGCTGGTCGCGCCGTTGGTGCTGGACCGGCCCGACACCCCGCACCGGCTGCTGGGCACTACCGTCATGGTGACCCTGGGGCGTTGGTCCTATGGCCTGTTCGTGTGGCACCTGGCCGCACTGGCGATGGTGTTCCCGGTGATCGGGACGTTCCCGTTCACCGGCCGGATGCCAACGGTGTTGGTGCTGACGCTGATCTTCGGTTTCGCGATCGCGGCCGTCAGTTACGCGCTGATTGAGGCGCCGTGCCGGGAAGCGTTGCGGCGCTGGGAGAAACGCAGGCCTCAGAAGATCGGCGCGGTCGACCCCGTCACTGACCTTGAGGCAGACGCAATCGCGCCATGACCTCGTCGCGCACGGCCGAGCGACGGGCTTTGCCGGCATCGTCGCGCAGGGGAGTGTCGACGAATTCAATGAATTCCAAGGTGGGCGGCACCTTGTATGTCGCGATGCGTTCGCGCAGAAACTCCTGCACACCCGCGGCGTCCAAAGCGGACCCGTCGGCGGTGTGCACCAGGGCGTACGGTACCTGACCCAGATCACCCGCGTTCGGATCAGGGACGCCGATAACCAGACAAGACAGCACCTCCGGGTGCGCCGACAGGGCGCCCTCGATCTCGGCGGGGTAGACGTTGCGGCCGCCCGTAGTGAACATGTCGACCCGGCGGTCGGACAGGTACAGGAACCCGTCGGCGTCGAAGTAGCCGAGGTCGCCCAGCGAGTCCCAGCCGTCGCGGCTTTTCGCCTCGACGCCGACGTAGCGGTAGGTCGGTGCACTGCCGGGGTCGGGCCGCATATAGATCTCACCCTCCACACCGGGTGGGCACGGGTTGCCGTCGTCGTCGAGCACCTTCATCTGGCCGGTAACCACCACGCCGACCGATCCCGGATGGGTCAGCCACTGATCGCCGGAGATGAACGTCATCGCCTGCAATTCGGTGCCACCGTACAGCTCCCAAACCACTGCGGGCCCTAGCAGGTCGATCCACGCCTGCTTGATGGCGGGCGGGCACGGCGCGCCGACGTGCCAGAACCGCCGAATCGATGACAAGTCATAGGAATCGGGATCGGCGCGGTAGACCGGCAGCAGCCTCTGCATGATGGTCGGGACCGTCGTCAGGAGTGTGACGCCATGTTGTGTGATCGCCCGGAGGAATTCGTGTGGGTCGAAGCGGCTCATCAGCACCAAATGCTGGCCCATCAGCAAAGCGATTGTGGCGGTGGTCATCCCGGTGTTGTGACTCAGTGGCACCGGCACCAGGAAGGTATCGCCCTCCTGCGCGCCCAGGGCGTATCCCATTGTCGACGGCACCCGGCCGTCGCCGCCGACTTCGATGAGCTTGGGTCGCCCGGTGCTGCCGCCCGACGCCATCGACTTCCAGCTCGGCGACACGGCCTCCGGCAGCGGGCCATCGGACAACGTCGGGTCCGGAACGAAACCCGCCGGCACACTGGGTAGTCCCGGGTGTTCCCGCCCCACGAGCAGCGCGCGTGGCCGCAATTCCAGCAGACCCTCGAACTCCGCCGCGGGCAGCCGCGCGGGCAGCGGCTGGGGAACCGCGCCCAGTTTCCAGCAGGCCACCGCGGCCTGCACCCATCCAATGGAGTTGGGCAACGCGATGGTCACGTAGTCGCCGACGCCCACGCCACGCTCGGCGTACGCACGGGCCAGCCGGTTCGTCGAGGAGTCCAATTCGCCGCGGGTGATCGTGCGCCCGTCGCAACTCGCCGCCGGCTCGTCGGGAGCGAGCGCGGCCAGCGCCGAGATCTGGGTGCCGATCGGCGGGACCGGCTCACTCACGCGTAAGCCCCTTTTCGCTCGAAGATCCGGCGCGGATTGTCGACCAGCATGGTGTGCAGTTGCTCGTCGGTCACGCCGCGCTCCTTCAAGGCGGGAATCACGTCGTTGTGGATGTGCAGGTAGTGCCAATTCGGCATCACCACCGGGACCAATTCCTCGGGCAGTGCGTCGAAATAGCAGCTGGCGTCGTGCGAGAGCACCATCTTGTCGGCATGCCCGCGCTCGCACATCTGCGCCACGACGTTCACCCGGTCCTCGAACGGCGATATCGCGTCGATGCCGAACCGGTCCATCCCCAGGTAGGAGCCGGCGGCGATGAGCTCTTCGAGGTAACCGACGTCGGTGCTGTCGCCCGAATGCCCGATGACCACCCGGCTCAGGTCGACGCCCTCTTCTTCGAAGATGCGTTGCTGTTCCAGCCCGCGCCGCAGCCCGGCGTGGGTGTGGGTGGAGATCGGCACTCCGGTGCGTTTGTGCGCCTGGGCCACCGCGCGCAGCACCCGCTCGACGCCCGGGGTGACGCCGGGCGCGTCGGTGGCGCACTTGAGGATGCCCGCTTTGATGCCGGTGTCGGCGATGCCCTGCTCGATGTCGCGGACGAACATGTCGGTCATGATCTCCGGGCCGCCGACCTCCCCGCCCGGGCCCATGTAGTGGAAGTAGAACGGCGTGTCGTTGTAGGTGTAAAGCCCGGTCGCCACAACGATATTCAGCTCGGTGGCCGCCGCGACTCGGGCGATGCGTGGGATGTAGCGCCCCAGCCCGATCACCGTGAGGTCGACGATGGTGTCCACGCCGCGGGCCTTGAGCTCATTGAGCCGGGTGATGGCGTCCGCCACCCGCTTATCTTCGTCACCCCAGGCTTCGGGATAGTTCTGGGCGATCTCGGTGGTCATGATGAATACGTGCTCATGCATGAGCGTGACGCCAAGCTCGGCGGTATCGATATGCCCGCGCGCGGTGCTGAGTTCTGACACGAAGCTGATGCTAAGTCGCCGAGGCGGTTCACCAACAGAGGCGTTTGCAGTACCGTCCCCTCATGTTGCTCAATCCCAACCGCCTGCAGCGCAAATATCCAGACAGTCGCTCCGGCGAGATCATGGCCGCGACGGTGGAGTTCTTCGAGTCCCGCGGCAAGGCCCGGCTCAAGCGTGACGACCACGAACGGGCCTGGTACTCCGACTTCCTCGATTTCATCGCCAGGGAACGCATCTTCGCCTCGCTGCTGACGCCGGCCGAGTACGGCGCCGACGATTGCCGCTGGGACACCTACCGGATCAGCGAATTCGCCGAGATCATCGGCTTCTACGGGCTGAGCTACTGGTACCCGTTCCAAGTGACCGCACTGGGCCTGGGCCCTATCTGGATGAGCGACAACGAGGACGCCAAGCGCAAGGCGGCCGCCCAGCTGGAACAGGGCGAGGTGTTCGCGTTTGGCTTGTCCGAGCGGACCCACGGCGCCGACGTCTACCAGACCGACATGATCCTGACGCCCACAAACGATTTTGGGCACGGGTGGACGGCGAACGGCGAGAAGTACTACATCGGCAACGCGAACGTCGCGCGCATGGTCTCCACGTTCGGCAAGATCGACCAGACTGACGAGTACGTCTTCTTCGCCGCCGACTCGCAAGACGACCGCTACGAGCTGATCAAGAACGTGGTGAACTCGCAGAACTACGTCGCCAATTACGCGCTGCACGACTACCCGGTCACCGAGGCGGATCTGCTGCACCGCGGCCCGGACGCTTTCCACGCTGCCCTCAACACGGTAAACGTCTGCAAGTACAACCTGGGTTGGGGCGCGGTCGGCATGTGCACCCACGCCATGTACGAGGCGGTCACCCACGCTGCCAACCGCCACCTGTACGGGACGCTCGTCACCGACTTCAGCCACGTGCGACGGCTACTCACCGATGCCTACGCGCGACTGGTCGCGATGCGGCTCGTGTGCGCCCGTGCCTCGGACTACATGCGCAGCGCTTCCGCCGACGACCGTCGCTACCTGCTCTACAGCCCGCTCACCAAGGCAAAAGTCACCGGCGAGGGCGAGCGCGTCATCACCGCTCTGTGGGATGTCATCGCCGCCAAGGGAGTGGAGAAGGACACCTTCTTCGAGACCGTCGCCCGCGAGATCGGGCTGCTGCCGCGGCTGGAAGGCACCGTCCACATCAACATCGGACTGCTGGGCAAGTTCATGCCCAACTACCTGTTTGCCGCCGATGCCGCGCTGCCGCTCATCCCGCGCCGCGACGATGCCGCCGACGACACATTCCTGTTCGCCCAGGGGCCGACCGGCGGATTGGGCAAGGTGCGGTTCCACGACTGGCGCGCGTCATTTGACACCTTCGCGCATCTACCTAATGTCACTTTGCTGCGGCAGCAGATCGAGGTACTCGCCGAGATGTTGGCGTCCGCGACTCCGGACGCGGCCCAGCAGAAGGACATCGACTTCGCTTTCGGCGTGGGCCAGCTATTCGCCCTGGTGCCCTACGCCCAGCTGATCCTGGAGGAGGCACCGCTGTCTGGTGTCGATGAGACGTTGATCGACGAGATCTTTGGTCTGCTCGTCCGGGATTTCAACGTTTATGCCGTCGAGCTGAACGACAAGCCCTCGGCGACAGACGAGCAGGCCCGCTTCGCGATGCGGATGATCCGGCGTCCGGTTCACGACCAGGGCCGCTACGACCGGGTTTGGCGGGAACACGTGCTGCCGCTCAACGGCGCCTACGAAATGCGGCCGTGAGGTCAGGGCAGCAGCTGTAGGCCCCACTTCGTGAGCAGCGGCTGAACGAGGATGAAGTACGTCTGGTCGGCGTCGTCGTCCGATGAGGTCAGGATGCCGACCGCGCTGGCGGTGCCGTCCGGATTCTTCACGAAGCCGGGGCTGCCGCTGTCGCCCCCCTCGCAATGCAGGTTGGCCTCGACCACGTAGGCGCCGTGGACGGTGGTGATCGGACCGCACGTCTCGCCGGTTGTGGCACCGATCTTGCACATCTGCGTACCCACTTTGAGCTCCGAGCGACTCAAGACGTCCCGGACGGGATACTTGCCGGCGATGTCGTCCGGCCCTGCGTGTCAGGGTGAGTTGAGTCCACTGGTTCACAGCAAATCGGCCTGACGCAGGGCGAGATACGGATCGGCACATCATGACCAGCGCCACGATTGCCTCGGTGAATGACAATGAACG
>Ga0182012_10006211_pt1 | contig 12213 bp, 13 predicted proteins | sample 612S2SmetaG_FD_120486 | JGI IMG/M metagenome (GOLD analysis project Ga0182012, IMG submission 120486) | Permafrost microbial communities from Stordalen Mire, Sweden - 612S2S metaG | ecosystem: Environmental > Terrestrial > Soil > Wetlands > Permafrost | place: Sweden: Stordalen | collected...
ACGCACGCCCGCGAGGAGCTAGGCGTCGACCCTTCGGCGACCGGCTCACCGTGGGCCGCCGCGATCTCGTCGTTACTCTCCTTCGCGGTGGGCGCCCTCATTCCACTGCTGCCGTGGATTGTCACGTCAAAGGGCGATCCGATCCTCTGGTCGGTCCTCCTCGCGGTACTGGCGGCCGGGGTCGTGGGGGGCATGATCGGTTGGTTCACGCGTAACGGCATCGTGAAGTGGGCGCTGCGCCAGATCCTCGTGGGCGCGTTCGCCGCCGCCGTGACCTTTGGTATCGGCCGACTCGTCGGCGTGCATTAGGGGCGAGTAAAGCGCAGTAGCCGGTCGTCGCGTTCGACCTTGAAGCCCAGCGATTCGTACAGCGCCACGGCGTTCTTGTTCGACTGGTCGACGAAGAGGATCGCCGTCGAGACGCCCTTGCGCCGCAGTGCGTCGAGTCCCTGGGTGACCATGACCCGGCCGAGGTTGCGACCCTGGAAGTCGGGGTGGACCGAGATGATGTAGATCTCTCCGAAGCGGTCCGGGTGCAGTTCGTGCACTTTCGTCCAGCACGACGCCGCGAGACGTCCGTCGATCTCCAACAGGAGAAAGCCCGACGGGTCGAACCACGGCTCACTGGTTCGTTCATCCAGGTCCGACCTGATCCACGCGCCCTGTTCGGGATGGTGGAAGAAGGCCGCGTTGTTCTGTTCGAGCCACGCGTCCTCGTCGCGGCCGGGCTCGTAGACGCGCAGCGTCGCGCCGTCGGGCACGGCGACCGCCGGGACGGGCAACGCGACCTGCATCAGTTGGAGGGTGCGCACGACGTCACACTCAGAATGAACGGGGATCTGTGCTCCGCGCGTCCACCACTCGAGGACCTCGTGATGTTCGAGCAGTTTGTGGAGGAGGTCCCCGTCGACGTCACCGCCGCACATCTCGACCATGGCCCGCGTGGTGCCGGTCGCCATGGCGTACTTGGCGAGTAGTCCCTCGTGATACTGCAACCAGTGCTCCGCGGGCCACCCGTGCACGACAATGCGTCGGCGCCCTTCGTCGATCGCTTCACGTCCGAGCAGGGACTCCGTGCGGTTGAGCAGGTTGAGGACTTCGAGTCGTCGTTCGGGCGTCAGCGAATGGCTGCGTTGCCACGAATCGGTCATGTGCGAAGGCTATCGTCGCGCTACCCGATTCGTCCGGCTACTCGGTTCAACCGTCGAAGGAGCGCGCCGATCGTTCGCTCTGCCGCAACGAGTTCCGTGTAGATGTCGGGGGGCATGGCCGAACCTTCACTCTCCACGAGTGCGGTGATGCGAACGGCGAGGTCGTTCATCGTCGATGTGATCGTGTTGAGTTCGGTCTGCATGGTCATTGACTGATGCCTTCTCGTTGGGAGCGTCCGTAGCGGTCGCCCATAGAGTAATTGGCGATGAGTGAGACGACTTCAGTACTTGTTGACGCGCCGCCGCACTGGTCACACATTGTCGCCACTGGTCCCGAGGCCGAGTCCTTTCTCCAGGGACAGCTGAGCCAAGACCTCGCGGACCTCGGGGACGACGGACGATGGGCCCTCCTGCTCGCCCCCGACAGTGTCGTCATCACGTCGTGTCTCGTGACGCGCGCACCTGACGGACTGGTGCTGTGCGTGCCGCGCGAACTCGCCGAGGTGTCGCTCACCAGATTGAAGCGATTTCTCCTTCGAACGAAGTGCACCCTTGCACTCGTCGACGTCGTCGAAGGTCCCCTCGACACGACCGCCGAGCAGATCCGAGCCGGCGTGCCCGGTCCCGCGGAGTTCGCCCTCGGTCTCACGCCGCACAGTTTCGGGGCTTCCTTCGTCGCGACGACGATCTCGTTCACGAAGGGCTGCTTCACTGGCCAGGAACTGGTCGGTCGACTCGACGCACGCGGGTCGAGCGTGCCGTGGCGCCTGGTGCGGGTCTCGGGTCCGAGCGTCGAACGCGTGAACGAGGTGCTGACCTCCAAGGGTCCCGTCGGACCGCAAGGTCTCACGACGGCGATGCACAGTGGTGACGGCGTGCTCGGTCTGGGCGTGGCCCATCGGACATTGCTGGACTCTCGCGAACTCGCCGACGCCACTGACGTCCACGTCGAGCCGATTGCCTGATTCGCTTCCAACTGGCCGTTAACGTGGTCGCAAGGAGATCACGTGCGGTTGAACACTGAAGGACTCTTCATCAAAGTCTCCGGGGTCACCACCGAAGACGACGCGCTGTTCTCGATTGGACTCGGCGCGAGCGCCGTCGGCTTCGACTTCGGGCCGACGCCGCGACAGATCTCCGTGAACGCCGCGCACGACATCGTGCGTCGCTTGCCCGTCGGGGCGACGTCGGTGGGAATCTTCCGCAACGAGATGCCCCAGCGGATCGTGGAGATCGCCAATACGCTCGGACTCTCCGCCGTGCAGATCGACGGCGCGATCACCAACGAGGACCTCTCCTACGTCGCTCAACGCGTCAACACCGTCTTTCGGACCCTGGCGAGCACCGCCAACCACGATGTCGTGAAGTCCTTGGAGGGTGTCGACTACGTGGTCGTGCCCGAGTCGGACGACCACTACTCGTTGATGGACTCGCTCGAACTCTTCAGTGACATCGAGGTGCGAACGCCCATCATCGCCTCGGGTGGACTCACGCCGTCCAACGTGATCGACATCGTGCAGAACTACCCCGTCTGGGGCGTTGACGTCCGCGCCGGCGTTGAGAACGCACCGGGCGAGAAGGATCCCGTCCTATTGGGTCAGTTCATCGCCAACGCGCGATGGGCCTTCGACAACGCCTACGTCGTTCGTCACCACAATGAGTGGCCGATGTAACTGGGCTGACTAGACGTGGGCGCGGCGAAAGACGACGCTGCCGTTGTGACCACCGAAGCCGAAGGAGTTCGAGAGCACGACCTCAACGTCGGCGTTGCGCGGCGCGCCGATGACGACGTCGAGTTCGACGGCGGGATCGACCACCGTCGTGCCGGCCGTCGGTGGGATGACCTGATTGACGAGCGTGAGCACCGAGGCGACGCCTTCGAGTGCCCCGGCCGCCGCGAGCGAATGTCCGAGGTGGCCCTTGATCGACGTGACCGGTGGGACGTTGTCCCCGAAGACCTTGTGCATCGCGACCGACTCGGCGAGATCGTTGAGCGGCGTCGACGTGCCGTGGGCGTTGATGTGCGACACCTCTGAGATCGCGACCTCGGCGTCGGCGAGCGCGAGTTCCATGCATCGAATCGCGCCCAGACCAGTGGGGTCGGGGGCGGTGATGTGGTGCGCGTCGGCGGTGGACGCGGCGCCGAGGACTTCGGCGTAGATGGTCGCGCCGCGGGCCTTGGCGTGCTCCCACTCCTCGAGGATCAAGATACCGGCGCCCTCACCCATCACGAAGCCGTCGCGGTCCACGTCGAAGGGCCGTGAGAACTCTGTGTTGCTGAGCGCGGTCATGTTCGCAAATCCCGCCTCCGCGATCTGGACCATCACGGCCTCGGCGCCCCCGGCGACGGCGACCGTGCTGCGACCGGTCGCGACGAGTCGAGCGGCGTTGCCAATGGCGTGCGTACCGGCGGCGCAGGCGGTGGTCACCGTCTCGCACGGTCCTCCGAGTCCGAAGCGCATGGAGACGGCGGCCGTGGCGGCGTTGGGCATCATCATGGGCACCATGAAGGGCGAGACGCGGTCGGGTCCCTTCTCGTTGAGTACCCGGAGTTGCTCGATGACGGTCTGGAGGCCACCGATACCCGTGGTGACGATGCTGCCCGCGTCAAGGAGAGGACCCTCGAGCCCGCTCTGGCGCCACGCCTCGTCGGCCGCCATCAACGCGTAGAGCGTGAAGGGGTCGAAGCGCCGAAGCTCCTTGGGGCCGCCGATGTGCGACGAGTCAAAGGGCGCGATCCGCTTGCTCTCGGGTGCGACGTCCTTCAACAGGGCGCTCCAGAGCGCGTTCACACCCAGTCCGGCGCACGAAATCGCGCCAAGGCCGGTGACCGCGACCCGGAAGCCCGGCACGGGACCCGACGGGGTGACTGCGACGTGCACTACAGCTTGGCGTAGATCAGTTCAAAGGACTCACCAACGGTGCGGATGTCCTTCAGTTCGTCTTCAGCGACTTCGATGTCGAAGGTCTCTTCGAGTGCCATGACGAGCTCGACCAAGTCGAGGCTGTCGGCACCGAGGTCGTCACTGAATGAAGCCTCGAGTGTCACCTTGGAAGGGTCCACTGCCAGTACTTCGACGACGTTGTCGGTGAACTTGCTCAATGCTTCGTTACGGTCCATGGAAATGCCCCTTTTTTGTCTCGCTCAAGCGTACTAAATCGGACCGGTCCGTCGGACGTTTAGAGGCCCATCGCCATACCGCCGTCAACCGGCAGTACGGCGCCGGTGATGTAGCGCGCCTCGTTACTGGCGAGGAACCCGACAACGCCCGCGATATCGCGGGGCGTGCCGACCCGTCCCATGGGGATGAGGGCCGTCATGGCCTCCTTCGCGTCGCCGAGGTCACTGGTCATGTCCGTCTCGATCAGCCCGGGCGCGACGACGTTGACGGTGATGCCGCGCGAGGCCACTTCCTTGGCCAATGACCGGGCCAGGCCGACCATCCCGGCTTTGGCGGCGGCGTAGTTGGCCTGACCGGGCACGCCCATGAAAGGACCGACGGAGGAGATGAAGATGATCGAGCCGCTGCGCGCGCGCACCATCGAGGCCAGGGTCGCGCGCGCCAGGAAGAACGCACCGTCGAGGTTGATGGCAAGCACCTCGCGCCACTGCTCGTCGGACATTCGTAGCGCGAGGCCGTCACGGGTGACGCCCGCGTTGGCGACCGCGACGTCGACGGGACCGAACTGCGCGATCGAGGCCTTGACCGCGTCGTTGACCGCGCTCGAATCCGCCACGTCCAGGGCAACGGACGTGGCGCAACCACTGGGGGCGTCGCCGGATCGCGAGAATCCTACGACCTGATCGCCCTGGGCGATGAAGTGCTCAGCGATCGATGCGCCGATCCCGCGGCTGGCCCCGGTGACGATGACGTGGCGACTCATAGTGCGATCTCCTGCATCTCGGCGAACGAGGCCGGTGCGTACTGCGACGCAAAGGTGCGGATTCGCTTGGTGAGGCCGTTGAGCACCCCGCTCGGTGGCATCTCGATGGTGGTCGTGACCGAGTCGGGTACGCAGAGGACCGCGTCGAGGTACTGCACCGGCGAGGTGAGTTGACGCGAGAGCAGTGCGCGCCAGTCGTCGGCCGAGGTGTGCACCTGTGCGTCGACGTTGGAGATCAGGATCGACTCGGTCGAACCCCACGTCACGCTGGCCAGTGCCTTGTCGAGTTCGAGTTGCGCCGGCTCCATGAGCGGCGAGTGGAATGCGCCGCCGACGGGCAGCGGTGTCGCGCGTCGCCAACCGAGTTCCTTGTGACGCGCCAGCAGGTCATCGAGTCCCGCGCGCGTGCCACTGACCACGATCTGTCCGGTGCCGTTGATGTTCGCGGTCCATACCTCGCTCAGTCCTTGAAGGGCGTCGCGGGCGCCGTCGTCGCCGCCCATGAGCGCCACCATCGATCCCTCCGTCGCCGCGGCGGCCCGGGCCATCGCGGCACCGCGCACCCCGATGAGTCGGGCTCCGTCCTGGAGTGACAACAGTCCCGAGGCGACGAGGGCACTGAACTCACCGAGACTGTGGCCGAGCAGATAGCGCGGTCGGATGCCCTGATCGAGCAGGTCGTACCAACCAACGAGGGAGAGGGCGAAGGTCGCGATCTGGGCGCGGTCGGTGCGTACGACGTCCGCGTCCGATGCCGTCAGTAACAGTTCGGCGACGTCGAGACGCGATGCGTCGCTCACGCGCGCGATCAGGTCCCAGAACCGATTCGACTGCCAGTCGACACCGGCCCCGCCGCTCAACGAACCTTGACCGGGGAAGAGGGCGACGATGTCGTCGCGGAAGGGAAGCGCCGTGGAATCAGACATCCTTCAACGGTAACAGTGCCCGGAGTGGGACTTGAACCCACACACCCTTTCGAGTAAAGACTTTTGAGGCCTCCGCGTCTGCCGATTCCGCCATCCGGGCTAGGGCGACCACGTTACTTCAACTTAAAGTATCGAGGTGAGGACAACCCTGTGGCGTCAGGACGTGACGATGCGTCACGCCGTCCTCGCCGCCGGGCAACGTCACGATGCACGGGCCCGACTGTTTTTGCGCGTCGAGCACGACGGCGTCGCCGGATTCGGAGAGGTGGCGCCACAGCCGCTCGGGTTGAATGGCGACGCCGCGCTCGCCGACGTGATCGACGAACTGCGCGTGTTCGTGGTCCCGCAACTGGCGCAGATCCTCGAGCGTGAAGGCGACGTGCCCTCGTGGACCCGAGTGGCGCGCTTCGCGGGATCGAGGCCGGCGAGTAGCCCCGCCGTCGCGCTGGTTGAGATGGCGATCCTCGATCGTGAGCTGCGTCGTACTGGACAGAGAGCGTCGTCGTTGTGGCCCGCGCGGTTCGACACGCCACACCAGGCGACGGTCTCGCTGCTCGACGACACCGAGTGGTCGATTTCACCGGACGTGGCGCGTGTCCGCGCCAAGACCTCATCAGTAATGCCCACGACGCTCGCCCTCGAGCGCCTGCGCCGAATCCGCGTGCCGGTGTTGCTCGATTTCAACTGTGGTGCCCGAACTGACGCCGACGTGATCGAGCAGGTCCGCATCGTCGGCGAGGTCGTGTCGATTGCGGGCGTCGAACAGCCCTACGCCGTGGGCAACGTCGTCGACTCGGCCCGGCTCGCGCAACTATTGGACGTGCCGCTCAGCATCGACGAAGGGGTGCGCAGTGTGCGCGACGTGGGCCAGATCGTTCGTTACGGCGCGGCCCAGATCGTCTGTGTCAAGCCGGCCCGGGTGGGCGGACTCGCCAACGCCCGTTCCATCATCCTCGCGGCCCGCGAGGCGGGCCTGCGTCCCTACGTGGGAGGCTTCTTCGAGTCGCCCTACGCCCGCCACGTGCACGCGCTGCTCGCGCGCAGCTGTGTGGAGGAGCCGAGCGATCTGGCCCCGGTCTCGGTCGGACTCGAGGGCTACGAGCGAGAGATTGACCAGGTGAGCGACGGCTTGGGCGTCACCCCGTCATCGCAGATGCTCGATGCGGCGGACGTTCTGTTTGATGTCTGATGTCGATTTAGACTCCCTCCATGAGTTCGCGCCTCCACAAACGTCGTCTCGAGGACGTGCAGCGCCAACTGTCCCAGGCCCGCGAGAGCCTCAACGTACTGAGCGAGCAGGTCGCGGTGTGGAATGACGCCCTAGAGGATGCGCGGATTCGCGCCCTGGTCTCCGAGACGCCACTGCTGGCCCACGAGTACGACGATCTCTCTCGCCACGTCACGGTGGCGAACGCCGAAATGAATCGCCGCGCCGAAGAGGTACGAGAGCTCCTTGAAGCGCGAGACGAACTCCTGCGAGACTGGTCCCCGGATGATGACAATGGATAAACGAGTAGTGATCGCCGATGACGAGTCGATTATTCGACTCGATCTCAAAGAGATCCTGGAGGGTGACGGGTACCTCGTCGTGGGCGAAGCGGCGCGCGGCGACGACGCCCTCGCGATGATCAAGGACCTCCAGCCCGACCTCGCGCTCTTGGACGTGAAGATGCCCGGACTCGACGGCATTGAAGTCGCGCGTGCGCTCAAGGGCGGCTCGACGGTCGTGGTCCTCTTGACCGCCTTCAGTCAGCGCAGCCTGATCGAGAGCGCGCGCGACGCCGGCGTCGTGGCGTACCTCGTGAAGCCATTTCGATCGAGCGAGATCCTGCCCAAGTTGGCGGCCCTTCTCAGTCCCGCCGCCGAAGAGGAACACGACGCCGAGGTGAGTCACGTCGACGACAAGATCGAAACGCGTGAGATCGTCCAGCGCGCCAAGGAGATGCTCATGAAGGATCGGGGCCTCGACGAGCCGGCGGCCTTCGAGATCATCCAGCAGTCGGCCATGCGTGGTCGCACGCGGATGCGCGACATCGCCCAGCAGATCTTGAAGGGCGAGTTCGTTGGCTGAGTCGGCGGCCGACCAGCGCCCCCTGGTGCTGCTGGACGGGATGTCCCTAGCCTTTCGCGCCTTCTTCGCGCTGCCCACGGACATACAGACCTCCGAAGGCGTCGTCACCAACGCGCTGCACGGTTTCGCCGCGATGCTCATCTCACTGGTGCGCAGCCAAAACCCACGCGCGCTCGCCGTGGCCTTCGACCTCACGGGTGGCACGTTCCGCGACGACATGGTCGAGGACTACAAGGGCGGTCGGGCCGAGACGCCGCCCGAGATCGAGCACCAGTTCGAACTGATTCGCAATCTCTGTGAGGTGCTGCACATCCCGGTCCTCGGGGTGCCGAACTTCGAAGCGGACGACGTGCTCGCGACGCTCGCGACCTGGGGGCGCAACGAGTCGATTCCCGTGGTCGTCGTCACGGGCGACCGCGACGCGTTCCAACTGGTGGAGGATCCCTTCGTCAAGGTGCTCTACAACCGTCGCGGTGTCTCGGACTACTCGCTCTATGACGAGAGTGGCATCTTCGAGCGCTGTGGCATCGAGTCGAGTCGCTACCCGCTGCTGGCGGCCCTTCGAGGCGACACCTCGGACAACCTGCCCGGCGTGCCGGGCGTGGGGGAGAAGACGGCGGCGAAACTCTTCGCGCAGTACCGCGACATGGACGACCTCTACGCACACTTGAGCGATCTGACCCCGAAACTGCGTGAGAACCTCGCCACCTACGAGGAGCGCGCCCGCAACAACGAGAAGGTCATGCTGCTCATCCGCGACGTGCCCCTCGACTTCACCCTGCACGACATCACGCTCGGTGGATGGAACCGCGCCGACGTGGACGCCTTCTTCGACCGCTTCGAGATGAACCAGATGCGCACGCGCTTTGGCCAGATCATGAAGGAGGGCCTGCTCGGCGAAGCCGGCCACGCCACGTCCGCCACCGACGACGAGCCGGTCACGGTGAAGCCCAAGGCGCCGACGAAGGCGCTCACGACGTCGACGTTGCGCGACGTCGTGAAGGGGACGGCGACACCCGTCGTGGCCTTTCGCCACGGTCGCGCGGCCGTACTGGACGCCGCGAAGGGTACCGTCGCGCTCTGTGACCTCGACGAGCTGATCGACGCGATGGCCACCGTCGCCCCGTGCGGCCACGACGTGAAGGAGCTGTATCGCATCGCGGCGGAGGGCGATCGCGTGATGCTCGAACCGAGCGACGACACCGCCATCATGGCGTTCCTGCTCGACGCCAACTCCGGTCGCTACGAACTGGCCGACGTCGCCCATCGTTTCCTCGATGAGCCAATCGTGACGACGACGCCGTCACTCTTTGACTCGACGACCAGTGACGAGACCCTGCTCTACGAAGTGGGCGTCGTCGCGCGACTGCGCGAACACCTACGCGCCGAGATCGAGCGCTGGGCGTTGACCTTCGTCTACGAGCAGATCGAGTTGCCGCTCGTGATGGTGCTCGGACTCATGGAGGCGCGCGGCATCCGCGTCGACGTGGCCTTACTGCGCACGATCGCCAAGGAGTTCACCGAGGAGGCGGCCTCACTCGACGCGCAGATCCAAGAGGTCGCGGGACACGAGTTCAAGGTCAACTCACCCCAACAACTCCAGACCGTGCTCTTTGGCGAGATGGGACTGACCGCGGTCAAGAAGATCAAGTCGGGCTTTTCGACCGACGCGTCGAGCCTTGAGGCGATCCTGGACGAGCACGCCATCATCCCCCTGATCCTTCGTTATCGCGAAGTCGAGAAACTTCGCGGCACCTACGGAGCGCCGCTCATCGACGCGGTCGGACCCGACAGTCGCATCCACGCGACCTTCGCCCAGATGGTGGCGCGCACCGGACGGCTCTCGTCGGACAGTCCGAACCTGCACAACATCCCCGTGCGCTCCAAAGAGGGACGGCGCCTGCGCTACGCGTTCGTGCCCAGTGAAGGGATGCAGCTCGCGGTGTCGGACTACAACCAGATCGAACTGCGAATCTTGGCGCACCTCTCCCAGGACTCGGGGTTGCTCGCGGCGTTCGCGTCACACGAGGACGTGCACCGCACCATCGCGGCCTCGGTCTTTGGTGTCGCGCCTTCTGAGGTGACGCCCGAGCAACGCGAGCAGGCGAAGGCCGTCTCCTACGGACTGGCCTACGGCATGGAGGCCTTCGGGCTCAGTCGCCGACTCGGCGTGTCGGTGGGCGCCGCCAAGGAGATCATGGACAAGTACTTCGCCGGCTTCCCGTCGCTGCGTGCCTACATGGACCAGACGATCAAGGAGATCCGGGCCCAGGGCTTCTCGCGCACCGAGTTCGGGCGGATCCGCCCGTTCCCCGATATCGCGACGGCGACCGGCCCGCAGCGCCAGGCGGCGGAGCGTCAGGCCATGAACTCGGGGATCCAGGGCCTCGCGGCCGACATCTTCAAATCGGCGCTCGTGCGCCTGGACCGTCAACTTCGCGCCGAACGGCTCGAAGCCCGTCTGATCCTCCAGGTCCACGACGAAGTCCTCGTCGAGGCGCCGCCGAAGGAGAAGGAGCGTGTTGAGGCCGTGATGATCGACGCGCTCACCAACGCGGCGCACCTGAGCGTCCCGTTGGAGGTCACCCTGCACTGGGGTGACAACTGGGCCGCCGCCAAGGGTTAAGCGTTGCTTTGCTAGGGTTAATCCTTGGGTTTACACCGGCGACCCTATCCTTATTCCCTAGCTGACCCCGGTGTGGTCGTATGAAAGAAGTACGCATGTCGGACGGCACCAGCCTCCTTTCCCCCCAGCAAATGGGCACCTTTGACGAAGAGGGTCATTACAGTCCCCGCGTCATCACCGAAGACAACATGGTCGGCACCGACCTCGCCACCCTCGTAGGCGACAGCGTCCTCGAGTTCGAAGACGGTGACCTCGTCACCGGCACCGTGGTGAAGATCGACCACGACGAAGTCCTGCTCGACATCGGCTTCAAGTCCGAGGGCGTGATTCCCGCGCGCGAACTCTCCATCCGCAACGACGTCGACCCCTCGGAGATCGTCTCCATCGGTGAGCGCATCGAATGCCTCGTCCTGCAAAAGGAGGACAAGGAAGGACGCCTCGTCCTCTCGAAGAAGCGCGCGCAGTACGAGAAGGCCTGGAGCAACATCGAAGAGCTGAAGAACCGCGACGAAGTCGTGAAGGGCGTGGTCATCGAGGTCGTCAAGGGCGGTCTCATCGTCGACATCGGACTGCGCGGATTCCTCCCGGCCTCCCTCGTCGAACTGCGCCGCGTCCGCGAGCTCCAGCCCTACATCGGCAAGACCGTCGAGGCCAAGATCATCGAACTCGACCGCAACCGCAACAACGTGGTGCTCTCACGACGCGCGTGGCTCGAAGAGACCCAGAAGGAACAGCGCGGCGACTTCCTCTCGAACCTGAAGCCCGGCGAGCGTCGTCACGGCGTCATCTCCTCGGTCGTCAACTTCGGCGCGTTCGTGGACCTCGGTGGCATGGACGGACTCATTCACGTTTCGGAGCTCAGCTGGAAGCACATCGACCACCCGAGCCAAGTCGTCACCGTCGGTGACGAGGTGGACGTCGAGGTACTCGACGTCGACTTCTCGAAGGAGCGCATCTCGCTGTCCCTCAAGGCAACGCAGTCCGACCCGTGGCAGGTCTTCGCCGACAGCCACAGCGTGGACCAGCTCGTCTACGGCCGCGTCACCAAGCTCGTGCCCTTTGGCGCGTTCGTCCAAGTGGGCGAGGGCATCGAGGGTCTCGTGCACATCTCGGAGATGGCGGCGCACCACGTCGAGTCACCCGACCAGGTCGTGACGGCCGGCGAAGAGTTGTGGGTCAAGATCATCGAACTCGACACCGCCCGTCGCCGGATCAGCCTCTCGATCAAGCAGGCCGCCGAGGGTGGCGAGGTCTCCGAGGAGTACCGCGAAGCCTTCGGCTCGCACGCCTACGACAACGAAGGCAACTACATCGGCGGCATCGAGTACGGGGAGTTCACGCCCGAGACCGAGGCGCAGGCCGCCTGGGCCGAGTACGCCGTGGAAGTCTCGGGCAAGGCTCCCGACGGTGACGACAGCGACGCAGAGGTCATCGATGCGGACGCTGCCGAAGTCGGCGACGGCGGCGCGACGGAAGTTGAAGAGGCTCCCCAAGGCGAGTAGTTCTCAGCGACGAAGCCCGCCCTCTCTCTAACGGAGGGGGCGGGCTTCGTCG
>Ga0182012_10006212_pt1 | contig 12210 bp, 8 predicted proteins | sample 612S2SmetaG_FD_120486 | JGI IMG/M metagenome (GOLD analysis project Ga0182012, IMG submission 120486) | Permafrost microbial communities from Stordalen Mire, Sweden - 612S2S metaG | ecosystem: Environmental > Terrestrial > Soil > Wetlands > Permafrost | place: Sweden: Stordalen | collected...
AAGCTGGCCTCGAAAACAGCCACGCACACACACGGTTCGGGCGGCTACGTCAATAATTCCACCGGGAGTGCGTATTCCGCCAGCTACGCCAACGCCGTGCAGGGCAAAGACAAAGAGCCCAAGATGGTCGCCTGGTCGGCCGATTCCGCGCTCGGTAAAATTCTCGCCGCAACCAAGGGTGGTGCGCGCACGCTGGCCATCGCCGGGCTGGTGAGCCAAACCTCCGTTGACAACCTTGGCGCACTCATTGACCAGGCGCGTTTTTGCAATGACGACACCGCGCGCCAATCGCTCCTCGACATGGCCTATGCCAAGTGGGCCACGGCCGCCCCGCAGGATGCTCTGTCCTTCGCCCGCACGGCCGCCACCAAACGTTTCGATAAGGATAGTGGCCCGCTGACTCAAGTGCTCTCCACTTGGGCGGGCCATGATCCGCAAGCCGCCCTAGCCGCCGCGCAGGGGGTGGATCTTATTTCGCTACGACAAGATGGCATTCGCAGTGTCCTGGCCGCGTGGGGATCCGGGCCCGACCCGCAAGCGGCCATCACCGCGGCCAAGGGCCTTAGCCTCGGCAATCAGTTGAGCCCGGCCCTGAATGCCATTTACTCCAGTTGGGCGGAAAATAATCCCACCGCCGCGTTCGCCGCTCTGGACCAAATTGACAACATCAATACGCGCAACGGTCTCGCCGGAAGCATCCTGCAAACCATGGCGGATCGAGATCCGCGCGGCGCGCTTTCGCTACTGGAGAGCCTACCAGCCGGAGCGCAAAATACTCCGCCCTATCCGGTCAATCTCATTTTTTCGAAACTCGCTGATCAAAACCCGCAGGCCGCCGTAGCTGCTCTCAATGAAATCCCAGGCGGGCTGATGCGCGAACGTGCGGTCACCAGCGTGGCGAGTGACTGGGCGGATACTGACCCGCAAGGCGCCATCTCGTGGGCCAGCACTCTCACCAATCCCACAGATCGCGCCAATGCCCTCACCAATGCGATCCAGCATATGTCCGGCAACGACCCGATGGACGCGGCGGCCCAGTTGAAAAACATTGCGGATGTCAACCAACGCAACCAAGCGATGAACACCGTGCTGGGCAACTGGGCGGACAGCGACCCGGCAGCGGCGCTGCAATGGGCGCAAAAAAACACCACGGGCAATGCCCAAAGCATGGCCCTGGGCCAAATCGTCAACAACGTCGCGAATACAGACCCGCTGGCGGCGCTCGGCATCGTCCAGCAAATGTCGGATACAACCAATCATAATTCACTTATTTTTCAGACAATCAACAGTTGGGCGCAATCCGACCCGGCGGCCGCGCTGGCCTGGGCGGGCACCAACCTGAGCGGCACCGAACAAACCACGGCGACCAATCTCGCCTTGCGGCAGCTCATCAACGTCAATCCGGATGCGAGCGCCAGCTATGTGACCTCACTGCCGGATGGGGGCAACCGCAACAACCTAATAAATCAGGTGGTTACTTCCATGGCGCGCACCGATACCGATGGCGCCCTGGCCTGGATTAGTTCCACGCCAAATATTGACGATGCGACCCGCAACTCCGCCATGCAAAATGTCATGTCCAATCTGGATCAAGTTGATCCGGCGGCGGCGGCGGCAAAGCTAGCCACCCTGACCATCGACACCAGCACGCCGACCGGCCAAAATGCCTTTTTAAGCATGGCGAACCAGATTGCCTCGAACTGGGCCGACAGCGACCCAACAGCGGCGCTGAATTGGGCCGCCAATCTTACTGGTGCGGCGCGGCAGGGTGCGTTGAGTAGTACCTTGACAACGGTGGCAAATTCCGACCCGGCTTCGGCGTGGAATATTGTCATGTCCATGTCTCCGAATGATCCAGCTCAACAAGCCCTGATTGGTTCCGTAGCCAATTCCTGGGCCCGTACAGATCCGGCATCGGCGACTGACCTATTGGGTTCGCTCGATCCGGCGCAGTTAGTCAACACGGTGGGCACCCTCTCGAACAGTTGGCTGCGCGATGACCCGCAGGCGGCCTCGGAATGGAGCGACACGCTGCCTACCAGCCCGGCTCGCGATGTGGCGGTACAAAACCTGATCAACACACAAGGGCAGTATGATTTGACCTCCGGCATGGCGTGGGCTGGGACCATCAGCAGCGACACCGGCCAAACCCGCGCCTACACCACGCTGATCTCGCAAGCGGCCCGCCGTGACCCGGCCGCCGCCCAAGCGGCCCTTGATGCCGCGCCCAACCTCTCCGACACGCAACGGCAGACCCTGACGAAACTCATCCAGAGCACGCCACAAATCAACCAGAATCAAAATGCGCCGCCCGGTTACCACTGGGAATATGACAATAATAACAACCGGCGATTGGTGCCGGATTGATCGGCTTGCCCGTGCGTTTTCTTCCGATGAAATTTTCCTTTAAATTTGTGTGGCCCACCCTGCTCGCCTTTGGCGCAGGCATGGGCGGTGCCTATTTTTGGGCACATACCGCTCCCGCCGCGCTCAAGGAAACCGCCGAAGATGCCAATGCTACGGGACTGAAACCGCACTCTGGCGGTTTGATTGGTTCATCGGCGCCCAATGCCAAAGCGTGGTCACCGGAGTCCCCGCTGGGGCAAATCATGGCGGCGTCGACCGGAGGCGAGCGCATGTTGGCCGCCGCCGCCATGGTGGATCAAACGCCGGTGGGCAAACTGGCCGGTCTCATCGAGCAATCCCGCAACTGCCCGGATGCGAAGTTGCGCCAATCGCTCATGGACATGGCCTATGCAAAATGGGCCGCCGCCGACCCGCAAGGCGCCCTGGCCAACGCACGCACCGCCGCGACCAGCCATTTCGACAAAGACGCCGGCCCCCTCAAGGAAGTATTCGGCACGTGGGCGACAACGGATCCGCAAGCCGCACTGGCTGCGGCGAAAAAAATGGATCGGTCGTCGTTGCGCGGCGATGCCGTAAACTCCGTGCTCAGCACCATGGCGGAAGGTTCCGACCCGCTCGGCGCGGTTGCTGCCGCGAAATCCCTCGCCGGCCCGCAACGCTCGCAAGCGCTGCGGAGTGTCTTCGACAGTTGGTCAACCGCCGATCCCGCCGCGGCATTTGGCGCGTTGAACCAACTCGACAATCAGAATTTAAAATCGGAATTCGCCAGCAGCATTATTGTCAACATGAGCAATCAAGACCCGCAAGCGGCGCTGGCCATGATCGGCAAGCTGCCACCGGGTTTGCAATCGACTGATGCGTACGCCTACACCTTTTCGCACCTGGCTATCCAAAATCCCGCCAGCGCGGTGGCGGCGCTCGATCAGGTTCCCGCCGGACCGATGCATCAGTATGCGGTGCAAGCCGTGGCGGCGGACTGGGCTGATAGCGACCCGCAAAGCGCCATTGCGTGGGCGAATTCCCTTACCAGCCCCAGCGAGCGCGCCACCGCGCTTTTCTATTCCATCCGCCACATGTCCGGCTCCGATCCGCAGGGTGCGATTGCCCAAGTCGGCAGCATCGCCAATGCCAGCCAGCGTGCCAGCGCCATCAGTGACATCATGTCCAACTGGGCGGACAACAATCCCACCGCTGCGCTGACTTGGGTGGAGAATAACACCACCGGCGCGTCGTATGACAATTCCATCAACGCCGTCATTACGAAAATCGCCGCCAACGATCCCACCATGGCTGCCGACTACGTGGCCAAGATGCCTGACGGTGCCGCGCGCGCGCGCTTGATTAATACGACAATCAACGCCTGGTCGCCAGAGGATCCGTCCGCCGCGCTGACTTGGGCGAACCAAAACCTTTCCGGCTCCGACCTCAACAACTCCACTTCGCGCATTTTGCGCGACCTCATCGGCACCGACCCTGTTGCCGGAGAGAGCTACGTGGCGCAAATGCCCGATGGCCCCACGCGCAACAGCGCCATCCTCAGCATTGCTAATACCCTTTCCAAGGAAGATCTCAACGCCGCGCTCGACTGGATAGATGGCATGGGCAATGTGCCCGACAACACCAAACGTTCTGCCGTACAAAGTATCATGAATACTTGGACGGAAGTGGACCCCGCCGGTGCCGCCACCCGCCTACAAGCCCTGGCTGGTAATCCTGATTATTCGAGCGTCGTGGCATCCGTCGCCGCCAGTTGGGCCGCAAGTGATCCGTCGTCAGCATTGCAATGGGTGGAGACATTGCCGGATGACGGGACGCGCACCAATGCGCTCAACCGCACCATTAGCGCCATTGCCAATACTGATCCGGCGACGGCCTGGAAAGATTTGACCGCATTGCCGAACACGTCCGAACGTTCCTCATTGATGCTCACGGTCGTCAACGACTGGAGCCGGCAAAGCCCCGGCAGCGCCGCGCAATTGCTGCCGCAACTGCCCGCCGGACCGGAGCGCACGGCAGCCTACAGCAGCGTGACGAGCATGTGGCTGCAACAAAGCCCCATGGGCGCTTCGCAATGGATTAATACTCTGACGACTGGCCCCGAACGCGACGCCGCCGTCAACAGCCTCGTCGTCAACCAAGGTCAAACCGACCCCGGCACGGCGCTCGGTTGGGCCACGACGATCTCTGGCGATGCCACGCGCATGAACGCCTACCGCAGCGTCATGGTGCAAATGGCGAGGAGAAATCCCGGCATGGCCACTACCGCATTGGCCAAACTGCAACTCACCGACGACCAACGCAAAACCCTGACCGATTTGATTGCCAAAACCCCGGCCGCCCAAGCGCCGAATCCGGATATGTATACGAATTAGAGGAGGTGCGTGATTAGAAATTCCGTCAGGGGCAAAACTCACGATCCCGATTTCACCGGGGTCGAAGACGTTGCCGCTGCCGCCTTTGGCGTATGTGCCGCGACCCAGACTTCATAGTCTTTGCGGGGCATGAATTTCAAGGAGGCGGAATTGATGCAGTAGCGCAGGCCGGTGGGCGGAGGGCCGTCGGGAAAGACGTGGCCGAGGTGGTCGCCGTCGATGTTGCAATGCACTTCGTCGCGCACCATGCCGTAGCTGGTGTCGCGGGTGACGCCAACAAAGGCCGGGTCGATGGGCTTGGTGAAGCTGGGCCAGCCGGTGCCGCTTTCAAATTTGTCACGGCTATCAAACAGGGGCGTGTCGCTGCCGATGGAAAAGTAAACGCCGTCTGCGTGGTTGTTATAATATTCGTTCTGAAAAGGCGGCTCGGTGCCCTGCTGGCGAGCGACATTGTATTGCGTGGAGGTAAGCAGCTTGCGCCATTCGGCATCCGTGCGTTGCACGAGAGATTTACTCATATCGATAACGACATTGGAGGGCAGCCCGCAGGCGGAGAGGCCGTCGGGCGAGCAGGAGACGGTGGTGTTGGCGCTAGTCATGGCGAGAGAGGTGGGTGAGTTGTTGGCGGTCCGACCGGCATATAAATACCAGCCGCCGGCCGCGATGGCTGCGACCCCGGCGAGGGGTATCAGCAAAAGGCGTGCGGAGGGGAAATTCATAGGGGTAATATAGGTGAAGGGGTCGATTCTGGCAATGGCCCATTTGCCGGGACACGGCCTGAGTTTATATTGGAACAGTCGCGCCATGGCGCAGTTCCTTACAAAAAAACCGCTTGTCGAAAGGCCGAGGGCAGATGATAACAACGTGTTGATTTCCATGGCCTCGCCCAACCCGACCGACCAAGCCCCGGTATTTGCCACCCTGCTCGCCCAACTGCGCGCTGGGCGGGGCCACGCGCTGGAGGCCGCTGCCGCCGCGCGTGCCCTGGCCGGAGAGGCTGTTTCCACCGAAGCCAAGACGGCCTTCCTGCGCGAATTGACGGAGGATTTGTGGACTTCGGTATTACTGGCGGAATTTGCCCAAACCTTTCGCTCCCTAGCCCGCGACCCCCACGTCGAGGCATGGTCGGGGCGCGCGGTGGATGTCTGCGGCACGGGTGGGGATAATTCGGGGAGTTTTAATGTGTCGACGGCCTCCGCGTTCGTCGTGGCGGCGGCGCGGGTACCCGTGTTCAAGCACGGCAATCGCGCACAAACCTCAAAATCCGGCAGCGCGGATTTTCTAGAAAAAATCGGCCTGCCCATCGAAGCGCCGGACGGCGTGTGGCGCTCGGCGTTGCGGGAAATCAATTTTGCGTTTTTCTACGCACCGTCGTTTCATCCCGCGTTTGCCCATGTCGCGCCTGCACGTAAGGCGCTGGCCCTGGAAGGCCGACGTACTATTTTCAACGTGCTCGGTCCGCTGCTCAATCCTGGTCGGCCGGTGCATCAACTCGTCGGCGTATTTGATTGGGCACGCGCGTCGTTGCTGGCGGCGAGCCTCGAACAACTCGGCGTACGGCGTGGTCTGGTGGTGCATGGTCGTCCGCCCGGCGGCCCGGGTCGGCTCGACGAGTTGTCGGTCGTGTGCAAAAATTTCATGGCCGGCATCGGCGAACTGCGTTTTCTCGATTCCGTGACTTTACAGGCACGTCCTTTTGGCGCAGCGGAAGTGGAATTCCCGGGCGGGGACCGGCCCATGGTGGAATTTGGCGCAGACCGGATTGGCTTGCCTGAGGCGGGAGAGGAAGTACTCGCCGGCGGTGATGCCACGCGTAACGTGCAAATTCTGGAAGACCTATTGGACAACCGCGCCCCTGTGGGCCTCCGCGATACCGTGTGTCTCAACGCCGGTGCTGCGCTGTGGGTGGCGGGACGCACGGGAAGTTTGAAATCGGGCGTGGACGAAGCGCGCCGCCTGCTCACCACCGGCGAGGTCAAAAAATGGCTACAGCGCGCGCGGGATTTTTTTGGCGAGGTCAAGCGTTAGCCACTAAGGGAAAATCACTGGAGACAAAATGGCTTACGCATTTGCCTAACGGTGGCTCGATCGCTTAAAATAATTTCATGCAATTGCGATACTTTGGCACCGACGGCATTCGCGGCGTCTTTGGCGAACCCCCGCTGGACGTGGCGTTTTTGCGGCGGCTCGGCTATGCGCTGGCGGGTTATATCGCCTTGCGCAATCGTGGTCGCCATTTACAAATTATCGCCGGGCGCGACCCGCGCATGAGCGGGCCAGCCATTCTGACTGCACTCAGCGAAGGGTTGCTCGCGGCCGGACACCGCGTGTTGGACGCGGGCATTGTGCCTACGCCCGCCGTGCCAGAAGCCGTGCTGCAACAACACGCTGATTTCGGCCTGATGATAACAGCATCGCACAATCCGCCATCCGACAACGGCGTGAAATTTTTTGATCATAGCGGGTTGAAACTATCGGAACATGCCGAGGCGGAAATGGAGGCGTGGCTGGACCGGGTAACCGCCCCCGACGAGGCACCGGAATTGCCTCCACTCGAAAAAATTGATGCCGCCGAGCCTTACCGAATGAGTCGCACATTAACGTTGCCCCGCCAAGCACTGGCCGGGTGGGTCGTGGCCATGGATTGCGGCTATGGTGCGACTGGCGCGACCACGCCGGAAGCTTTCCGGCGTCTGGGGGCCGAGGTGCACGCCCGCGCCACTGAGCCCGATGGCGCCCGGATCAACACCGAAGCCGGCAGTGAGCATCCGCAATTTCTCTCTGCACTGGTGCGTGAAAGCGGCGCGCGTCTGGGCATCGCGCATGATGGCGATGGCGACCGCCTGGTTGTTTGCGACGAGACCGGCGACGTGGTGGATGGCGACGAAGTGCTGGGCATCCTGGCGCTGCATGCCCTGCGCACCGGCACCCTGAAGCACGGCCAGGTCGTGGCCACGGTGCAAAGCAATTTGGGACTCGACCGGGCCATCGCCGGCGCCGGCGGCCACGTCGTGCGCGTGCCAGTGGGCGACCGGCAGGTTTTGCACAAGCTGCTCGAATTGGGCGCGTCGCTGGGCGGCGAAAATTCCGGGCATTATATTTTTACGGACATTTCGCGCTGTGGCGACGGCTTGCTCGCCGCGCTGCAACTGGTCCGGGTGATGCGCGATACGGGCCGGCCGCTGTCAGCCCTGCGGAAGGAAGTACCGCTCTTGCCGCAGCTCACCGCCAATCTGCGCGTGCGAGTGAAACGGCCTTTCACCGAATTGCCCCTGTTTAGCAAAGCCCTGCATGGGGCCGAAACGGCGCTGGATGGGCGCGGGCGCGTTCTGGCGCGTTACTCAGGCACCGAAAAAAAATTGCGCCTGCTGGTGGAAGGGCCGGCCACGCCGGAATTGGAAACACTACTGGAAACTCTGAAGCTGGCCGCCCTGCATGAGTTGGGAGTCGGCTAAAAGGCTCCTTCACAGAACCATAAATTTTGGCTTCATCCGTCAGCCTGTCTGCTTCATGCTCTCATTCATGCGTAACGCCGTTTTGTTTTTTAGCCTGACGTGCGCACTAGCGGCCCAACCCACGCCCGCCGGAAACGCTGGCGCGGTGGCCCCGACTCCGGCGGCTGACGTGCTGCCACCGCTGGTCATCCCCTCATTGACTACCGAGAAACCGGCGCCGTTGCCGATGTCATTGTTGGATGCAGAAGCCTTTCTACCCAAAGACGCCGGACTGAATGCCGCTCACTTTCCCCGACCCGACTCCCGCACCCCCGCCCAGTTGGCCGCCATGCTCTCGGCTTATGTAGGCACTTGGCGCGGCGAGGCTGTTACCTGCTTTTTCTATGGTCCTCCGACCGAGCGCTATCCCATCGAACTGGTTTACAAACTCGAACAAGAAAAAGGCGTGACGGTACTGGTGTGCGACGGCACCTATCATCTGCCCAGCGGTGCACAAACCATGCGCGAACGCGCCTGGGTCGAAAAGGGCCGCATTGTCGCGGAACTTGAGCAAGGCCGTCGAAAGCAATCCTTCGCCGCGAACACTCGGGGCGGTAGTCTGGTCTGGTATTCAACCGACTCCGCCAGCGCGCTGCTGGATTTTTGCCAGACAGAAACACTCCGCCTCACCGTCGATGGCGGCCAATTGCACGAGGACGGATTTGATGTGGAGTACGGGCCCAGCGGACAAACCCTGATGACCGGCCAGACCATGGACTTGAAACTGGTTAAAAAGTAACCGCTTAGGTTCGCGCGCACATTTTTTGCAGTTGCGCGTACAACTCCCACAGCCTTGGCAATGCGATTCCGGCGGCGCGAGCCCGGCGGAAGGGTTCGCCCCAAATGGCTTCAATCTCAACTTCGCGCCTGGCTAAATAATCGATGAGGCTGGAAGGCTTGTACGCGCCCATTGGATACGTGACGTCAATTTGCCGTTGGAGAAATGTTTCCGGAATCTGGACTCCAACCGCTGCAGCGCCGAGTTGGACTTCACGCATCAAGGCCCAAGCCCGCGCGTGTAATTCAGGCCGTTCCAAAACTACATCGGTCGTCACTCCGCCCGCCGCGATGGTCAGGCCGTTAAACGGGATATTCCAGACAAGTTTTCGCCACAATGCTTCGGTGAGTGAATCCACCGCCGCGCAATCCACCCCGGCGTAGGCCAACCGCGTGGCGAGGTCTCGCGTGCGCTCGCGGGCCGGCCCGACTAATTCTCCAATGCGAACACTACCCGGGATAAATTTTTCGATTACTCCCGGCGCAACCCGGTTGATACACACGAAGGCCAAGCCGCCGAGCACGTTTTCCGCGCCGGCATAAGTCGCGTGGAATTCAGCGTTGCCCAAACCGTTTTGGAGCGTGAGCACGAGTGTGGCCGGGCCGAGCAAGGGACGCACCAGTGGCGGCAGCATTGGATTGGCAGTGGCCTTGGCGGCAATGATGACGGCGTCACATACTCCAATCGTTTCCGGTCGTGCATGCGCATGGGCTGGACGCAGTTCCCAGCGGCCCTCGTGGTCAGTGATGCGCCAACCGTGTTCCTGCACGACGGCGTAATCCGAACGCAGCAGAAAATGCACTTCCTCGCCAGCCCGTGCCAAGCGCGCCCCGTAATAGCCGCCGACGGCCCCAGCGCCAACAATCGCAAATTTCATGGAGGCATTCCTCGGTCGCGGTCACCCCTGCCGCCGCATTTGCTCAAGTTGGGGTTTGAGCAGATTTTCATAACAATCCGGACAAACGCCGTGACTGAATTTTACCTCTGAGTGGATGCTGATGTATTCCTCGACTTGCTGCCAGTAGTCGCGGTCGTTGCGGACTTTTTTGCAAAATCCGCAAATGGGCAGCAGCCCGCTCAGCTGCTTGACGCGCGCGAGAGCTTCCGCCAGTTCGCTCACGCGGTCGAGCAGGCTTTGTTGCAACTGCACCATTTGTGCGCCAATTTTCACGCGCGCGAGCATCTCATCCTTGTGAAACGGCTTGATGATGTAGTCGTTCGCTCCCGAGCGCAGGCCCGCCACAATGTCGTCCTTGCTATCGCGCACGGTGACGAGGAACAAAAACATCGGCGGAGGGTTCGGCAAAAGTCGCGCGGCCTTGCAAACATCCGGCCCTTCGATTTTCGGCATCTGCCAGTCGAGCAATGCCACCATCGGCTCCGTGGTCTGGGCCAATTCCGCGAGCGCCTCTTCGCCATTACGGGCCTCAACCGTTTCGTAATGCTCGCCCTTTAACAACGCCTGCAATAAGGCGCGGTTTTCGCGATGGTCGTCGGCAATCAGGACTTTCATGGGGCGCGGGGCCTCCGCAGTATGCACGGTCGGCGTTAGTGTGTAAGGTTGCGTTTGGGGGTAAAAGCTATTGCTGTATACCCTTTGCAAGCTGAGGGCAATCCTTCCTCAATAAAGGGAATACCCCATAACCATCGCATGATTTGGTTTTATCGCATTTTATTCCTGCCCGTGCTGCTGGTATTACTGCCGTATTATGCCCTGCGCATGTGGCGGCGCGGGGGCTACCGGCATGACTTTCACCACCGTTTTGGCCTCATCGACCGTCCGCCGCCCAAACGCCCGGGGGTGAAGCGCGTGTGGATCCAAGCTGTAAGCGTCGGCGAAGCGCAAGCCCTCGGACCTTTACTGGCCCGGCTGCGGGCTCGGCCCGACACCGAAATTGTCCTTACCACGACCACCAGCACTGGCTACCAAATTCTGCGCGATAAATACGCGGCGAATGTCCTCAAGGTCGGAATTTTTCCACTCGATTTCTGGCCGTTCAGCCGCAATGCGTGGCGGCGGCTGGAGCCCGACCTGGCCATACTGATGGAGGCGGAGTTGTGGCCGGAGCATCTGCACCAAGCGCAAATGCGCAAGGTGCCGGTGGCCCTCATCAACGGACGCATGTCCGACCGCTCTTTTAGGCGTTATCAAGGCGTACAAGGAATTGCGCGTTACCTGCTGGGCCAGTTGCAATTGATTTTATGCGCGACTCCGGCAGACGAAGAACGCTTTCGCGCCCTCGGTGCGAACCCCGCGCACGTTCACCTGACGGGTAGTTTGAAATTTGACGCCGCCGGCGATCTACGGAAATTGAACGCAGAAGATCGCACCACCCTGCGCGAGGAATTGGGCTTTGGCGCTGACCCGAAGACCCTGGTGTTGCTCGGCTCCTCCACGTGGGCAGGCGAGGAAGCTTTTCTGCTTGAGGTCCAACAAGCAGCGCTGAATACCGGACTCGATGTGCGGTTGCTGCTGGTGCCGCGCCATGCGGAACGCCGCGGGGAAATCATGGAACTGCTTAAAAGCCAAGCGCTGTCCTGGCACGCGCGCTCGACCGGTCTTCGCCCGCCACAACCGGTGAAAATTTATCTTGGCGATACCACCGGCGAACTCGCGCGACTGACGCAGGCCGCCGATGTGGCCTTTATCGGCAAAAGTCTGCCGCCGCATGAGGGCGGGCAGACGCCCATCGAGGCGGCGGCGCTGGGCGTGCCACTGGTTTTCGGGCCGCGCATGAGCAATTTCCGCGATGTCTGCCGCAGCCTGCGGGATGCGGGGGCCGCGTGGAGCGGTGAGGATGAAACTGACGTGCAAGTCGAGTTGCTGTGCTTGCTGCAAAACGCGGAGCGCCGGGCGAAAATGGGCGCGTGTGGCCGGGCCTGGCACGCCGCCAACCAAGGGGCAACGCAGCGCACCGTGCAAGCGCTGGAAGATTTACTCCGTTGAAATGTCCTTGCTGTGAGTTTCCCGCGCAAAAGCGACGGTGAGAAACGAAATCGCGCCTAAGATGGCAAGATAGCCGGCGCAGAGCCACGGCGCGCCATCACCCTTATCCACGAGGTAAGTGCTAATCAACGGGGCCAACCCTCCCGCTAGCGGCGTGGCGAGTCCATAACCCAATGACGCGCCACTGTAGCGCAGATGCGTGGGAAATAGTTCAGCGAAAAACGCCGCCTGCGGCGCGTACATCGCGCTGTG
>Ga0182012_10006213_pt1 | contig 12208 bp, 12 predicted proteins | sample 612S2SmetaG_FD_120486 | JGI IMG/M metagenome (GOLD analysis project Ga0182012, IMG submission 120486) | Permafrost microbial communities from Stordalen Mire, Sweden - 612S2S metaG | ecosystem: Environmental > Terrestrial > Soil > Wetlands > Permafrost | place: Sweden: Stordalen | collected...
CACTGCACGAGTAGGCTCCATTCGAGCCCGACGTGCAAGGCGTGAAGTACGTGCTGTAGCCTGTCGACGAGAACAGACTGTACAGGGTCGGATTGAGCCAACCCAGTTTCGAACCGTGGAGTTCGTCTGCTTCGAGGACGAGTGCCACCGATGCGGGTGACGACCACGACGTGCCGAGATACTCGCCGAATGCTCCGCCGGTGTACACTGCCACCGGATAGAACGGAAGCGAGAAGTCGGGCTGGTTTCTACCAGAGGTGATCACACCCGCGATGCCGCTCTGGAAGCTCGGCAGTGCGAACACCGTCGAGACGCCGCCGCCACCGGAGTAGCCGTCGACGCTTCCCTCAACGACCGTCTCCAAGACGCCTTGGGCCGTATCGGTGAAGTCGATGCCGCCGATGGACGAGAAGTACGGACCACCGGCCGGAGCGCTGACGCCCTTGCTGCCGCTGCATTCGCTGCTTCCCGAGTCACCGGACGATGCCGAGAACTCGACGCCGACGGCGGCGCCTTGCTCGGCGATCGAATTGGTGGAGTCGGCGAACGACGGATCGCTGGATTCGCAACCGCCGAACGACGAGTTCACAGCGCTCGCCTTACCGTCGGAGAGCACCTGGTTGTACGTGTCTTCGATCTGCTGGTCACCCAGAGAACCCATATCGTAGACGATGATATTGGCCCCCGGCGCGAGACCGGCGATGGTTTGCACGTCGAGGTCGGTCTCCGCGTCATCGCCGCTGCCGCCGCCGTCGACCGCTTCGTTGGTCACGGTGCCGGTCTGCGTCACTTGCGCTGCCGCGAGGTACGAGGCGAGATACGAGGTGTTCACCGGATCATCGATGGCGATGGCCGCGGTGTAACCGGCTCCGTTACAGCCGTGCTGAACCGGGAAGTCGAACGGCTTCGCGACGCCCGTCGCGAGCGTACCGCTGGAGTTCGTCAGCGGACCGTTATCCGCCGCCGCCCCGTTACAGCCGGACGGTGCTTGCGTCGGGCTCTGAGTCGGAGCTTGGGTCGGGGTCTGGGTCGGCGCCTGAGTCGGAGTTTGGGTCGGAGCCTGCGTGGGCGTTTGCGTTGGAGTCTGGGTGGGCGTTTGCGTCGGAGTCTGGGTCGGCTTCGACGTCGGAGTCTGCGTCGGCGCCTGCGTCGGGGTCTGCGTCGGAGCCTGCGTCGGCGCCGGAGTCGCACCCGTGAAGGCTACGTCGTCGACGTACTGATACACGTACGTCTGGCTGTAGCCGTCGCCGTATACGCCGAAGTAAACGTAGTCGGTCTGCCCGGCGTACGCGCTGAGGTTGACGGTGTAGTTGACCCAGCCGTTCGTATTATTGACGGTCTTGTAGAACGTCGTGAGGATCGAGCCTTTCGAGTTCAACAGATAACCGGCTTGCCAGGCATAGGTCGTGCCGTATCCGAGCTGGCCTTCGTTCGAACCCTGGTACACCCAGAAGCTCAGCGTGGCGTTGGCGGGGATCGTCACTTCTTGCGCGATCGACGACCAGCCGTTGACTTCCGGCGGTCCGAGCGTGCCCATGAACGCCGAGTACGTGCTCTCGTACGACTGCGCCGTGGTCACCGCCACGTAGTTCTTTCGCGTCGTGCTCTCGTTGATCCAACCGGGGCTCAGCGAGCCCGTCGCAAAATTGCCGTTTTGGATCTGCGAGTTCGCCAGCGGCTTGATCTGCGTGGGAAGCGGCAGAACCGTGCGGCCCTGTGCGTCGGTGCCGAATTGCGGAGCCGTACGCGGCTGTACCGCGCCGCCCTCTTGGTCGACGACGGTGCGCGCGATGACGAGATTATCGAGCGAGATGTCGCGCACGATCGGCGCGATTTCGGCGGGTGCGGTAGCCGGCGTCACGTTGGTGAAGCGCATGCCGTACTTGCCCTGATTGACGTTGTGGATCTCGGTCTTGAAGTAGCGCTCGACTGTAGCGCTGGGAGCCTTGGCGTCGACGATCGTGCGGTTCGGAAACCGGTGCGTGATCGTGAAGCCGGCCTTCTGCAGCGACTGTACCACCGCGTTCTCTTGCTGTTCGGTCGGCGCGTAATAGTCGTTGAATTGCTGCGCCGAGAGGAACTGCCGCGGCCCCGATGACGGGGCGTTGAGCTTAGCGACCAACTCGTCCAGTTCTTGCTGGTGATTGTAGCGCAGCGTCAACACGACGCTGACCGGCGCACTCCCGGTACGCCGTCCCGCATCGGTGAAGCCGAGCGCGCCCGTGGTGTGGGGCACCGAAATGAGCGGAGAAGTCGAAACCGCTTCCTTCACGCTCGATTCGGAACTGGTTGCCAGATTGCCGCCGAAACCCGGCGTGACCGACGATGTATGCCCACCGCATGCGGTGAGAGAAAGCGATAGCCCCACGAGTGAAGCGATCGCGCGCGATGATCTTCGCATGTGCCTCCTTACAAAAAAGTACGGAACAGCTCTACGGAGCGTGTACCTTCCGACATCCTGTCGCACGCCGAGAGCCTCTCCGTGCGGGCGAACTACACCGTGACGGCGCTGGGCAGTCCGAATGCAGTTGCGCGCCCTTCGGCGGCATGAAAGGCATCCCTGGGTTGCCCTCCAAGGTTCGAACGTTTTTTCTGCATAGGCTCGGTATAACGGAAAAAATCCGGCATCGTAGCCGGATTTTAAATATTCATTTTGTGGACGAGGGTGTGATACGGAGCACGTCCGCCGCCGCACATGCCCATGCGGCGACGGACGCGGGCGCAAACGTTACGCGGCCGTCGCGGCTCCGACGGCTTCGACATCGAGCGTGATTTCGACGTCGTCGCCGATCGCGACGCCGCCGGCTTCGAGCACCGAGTTGTAGGTCAACCCGAACTCGCTGCGCTTGATCTTCGTCTTCGCCTCGTACGCGACGCGCTGGCCTTGTCCGAACGGGTCGGGGCCGTGGCCGCCGACTTCGGCTTCGAACGTTACGGTGTTTTTGGCGCCGCGAATTTCCAATTCGCCGGTGAGGCGGAAACGGGAGTCGCCTTCGGCTTCGATGCCGGTGCTCGTGAAGCGCATGACCGGATGCTGTTCGACGTGGAAGAAGTCGGGCGAGCGCAAGTGCGCGTCGCGCTGCGCTTCACGCGTATCGATCGACGCGATGTCGATCTCGGCGTTTACGGCGGTCGGAATGAGACCGCTCTCACCGAGTTCGATGGTGCCGGCAACGGTGCCGAACGTTCCTCGAACCTTCGCGATCATCAGATGGCGGACGGAGAAACCGATGCTGGTGTGCTTCGCATCGATCGTGTAGACACGGGTGGCGGTTGTGTTCATGCTCGTTCCTTACTTCGGCGTCGTATATCGTTAAGTATAGTGAACGGTTATGCGTTGTCAACTACCTGGGCGACCGCTTCCTGACGCTTGGCCGGTAAGCTGAGGCGCCGAGCCCGCTACTTACTGCAGCGGCGCAGGTCGCTGAGTTCGATGGTCCCGTCGTGGTTGGCATCGCAGGCCAAATAGGCGCGTACCACGGCGGTCTCATACTCTTGCTCGCTGATCTTGCGATCGTGGTCGGTATCGACCGCAGCGAAGGCCGCTGCGGTGCTGAATCGGCCGGGAAACGGCAAGAGAAGCTTATCGCTCCGCGCGTTGGCCAATTCGGCCGCCGTCAAGAAGCCGTTCTTGTGCAGATCGAGATGCTTGAAGTCGAGGCGCGCGGCCGCGGCGAGTTCGCGCCGGTCGAGCTTGGCATCCCGATCGGTATCGATCGCACGAAAGCCGGCGATCGCACTCGACGTATCCGTCTGGGCGACCGAGATGCCGAAACTGCTGCACGCGAACACTGCCGCGGCCAACGCGCAACGTGAGGAAAACACTCTAGCTCTTACCCTTGCTCAGCGCGGCGCCGTCGGGCTGCTGAAAGCCCGTGATCGCCTTGGTGGGATTCCCGCCGGCGGGATATTTCCAATACGCGGCCTCGGCGCCCGCGCTGCCCGCGTAGGTCGGCGCGATGAGCGTGGTCGCCTGAGGCTTCTTCTTGGTGCCCTGCGTATCCGGGATCCAGAATTGCCAAACCCAGCCCGTGCCGTCGAGTTGCGTCTGGCCTTCGACGCTGCCCGTCGTGCCTGATAACTGAATCTGATAGATCGTTCCGCTCGAGCCCGAGCCGACGGCGAGATACTCCCCATCCCATTGCAGGGGCCCGGGATCGATGCTCGACGCGTCGACCGAGACTTGCGTCAGGGTCGAACTGCCTCGCGCGAGTTCGAACAGCTCGAATTTTCGCGTGCCGCTCGCGAAAGCGTCGCAGAACAGGTTCCCGTCGTCGTCGTAGCCGCAGCCCGGGATGCCTTCCTGACCCGAGGGCGTGTAGAGCGTCGGCGTGCCCTGCGCGTTTTGAAAGATCGCGATGCAGTCTCCGCAGGTCGCGTCGAGCGAAGGAACCGCGAGGTTTCCCGTCTTCGGATCGACGGAGCAATTCAGTTCCGGATAGCCCGGTAAATCGAGCGTGCGCAGCGGGCTCGTAGCGCCGTGCGCGTAGACTTCAACCGTCGAGCCGCCGCCGTTGAGGATGAAGACGTCGCCGGCTTTATTCGAGCAAATGCCCGACGGCGCGTTGAAGCCGGTCAACGTCCCGACGAGCTTGCCGGACGGATACTCGTATACGTACACGTCGTTGCTATCTTCATCCGCGACGTAGAGCAACGTCGAAGATTTCGCGGCGCCCGGAGACATCCACGACGTGTGATGGCGGGTCTCGGCCGAGCGCAGAGCGCGTTGCGCCGCGAGCGACGGTTCGGGCAGTCCGCGCGCGCGCAATTGCGCCGGAGTGCCGGCAAACGCACCGCCGACGGCGCCCTGCCGGGCGATGCTCTGCTGCGCGGCGCCCTGCTGAAGCGGCGAGCTTCCCGACGCGGCGCAGCCCGCGAGAAACGACACAGCCGCAATAACGCTCAACATGCCACGCAAACGACGAAACGCGTCCAAGGCGAACCTCCCCGCACCCACGGAAGATCGGGACATTTCGGAAGGACGAGCACGTTCTCGACGTTACGGAGAGCAACCTGGCATCTTAATATCCTTAATCTCCAGCGCGCTCTCCCTGCCCGGACACACGCGGCGCAATCACGAGCGTCGCATCGGCGACCGTCATCCACAAAGTACGAAAGATCGGCCTGAGGCCGGCCGCTGCGTGCCGGCGAACCGACACACATGGATCTCGATGCAGCAGCTCCGGGCTTTGTCACCGATGTGAAGCCCCTTTTTCGCGCCAAGGATCGCGACTCGATGCAGCGCGCCTTCGATCTCTGGAGCTACGACGACGTGGTCGAACACGCCGCGGCCATCCTCCACGCGGTGCAGAGCGGCGCGATGCCGTGCGACGGAGCGTGGAGCCCGGAGCGCGTCGGCGTGCTGCAGCGCTGGATCGCGGCAGGTACGCCGCCATGAGCATGCGACGCTTGGCCGCGTTCCTGCTGCCGGGGCTCCTCGGCGCCGGCATCACGGCGCCCGTGCCGAGAACCGCTTCCGGGGCGACGGACGCAGACATCGAGCGCTGGGCGGCTGCCTGGAATAGTCACGACATCGACAAGGTCGTCGCGCTCTTCAGCTCCGACGCCGTCGTGGATCAGCCGAGTAACCCCAAACCTCTCGATGCCAAGACTCTGCGTACGTTCTTCTCGATGATCTTTCGCGCGTATCCGGACTTTCATATCACGATTGAAGACAAAGTACTAGACGGCTGGAAAGCCGTCACGATCGAACGGGTGACGGGCCACTGGCGCGGCGTCTACACCGATCCCACGACGGGAAAGACCGCCCAACCCAACGGCAAGGCCTTCGATCATCCGGGGGCGATGTACATCGTGTACGATGCGCGGCACGAGATCAAACGCTTGCGCATCTTCTGGGACCAATTGACCGTAGACCGTCAGCTCGGCATCACGCCTCACTAGGAGGGTTGTCGGCGTTTTCATGAGGAGTCGAGCAGCATGTCATCACCGAACGCTTGGCCGTCGCTCGAATACGCTTCGTGGGCTGCGACGAAGCGGAGCCTGCACCTCTACGCGCAGATGCTGGGCAAATTGCGCCTCGCGCTCGCTCCGCCGCAGCCCAATTGGATGCACACATCGCTGGCGCTGACGCCTCGCGGCTTCAGCACGGGCCTCGTACCCCACGCCGCCGGCTCCGTGCTCGGCCGCATCGACGTCTTCGATGCCACGCTGATTCTCGAGACCAGCGACGGCCGCAGCGCAGCGGTCGCGCTCGACGAAACGCCGGCAACGGTGGCGCGGGTCTACGCCGACTTCACCGCGGCGCTGCGCCGGCTCGACGTCGACGTGACGCTCGACCCCGTGCCGCAAGAGATTCCCGACCAAACGCCGCTCGATCGCGACGACCGGCCGGCTCCATTCGAGCGGCACGACGCGCAGCGCTGGCTGAGCGTGGTGACCGCGAGCAACGCAATCTTCGAACGGTGGCGCGCGCGATTCTTCGGCCGGAGCGGCATTCAGCTCTGGTGGGGCGCCTTCGATTTCGCGCTGTTACTTTTCAGCGGAAAACACGTCGAGCCGCCGACCGATCGCGGCTACCTGATGAAGTACGATCTCGACGCGGAGATGCTCAACGTCGGCTTCTATCCCGGCGACGACGCGAATGCGGCAATATTCTACGGCTACATCTATCCGCAGCCGGCAGGCTGCGAGACGATCTCGCTCGCACCGCCCGACGCCGTGTGGTCGACCGCGCTGCGCGAATGGATCCTACCCTACGAAGCGGTGCGCGCGGCGGCCGATCCCGCGGCTGCATTGAGCGCCTTTCTCGACGCGATTTACGGCGTGTGCGGCAGCGCAGGCGGTTGGAACCACGCCGAACTCAGTTACACCGCGCCGCCCCACCGATGAGGGGACGACGGGCGTCCGCGTGAAGGACGGGCCATGAGATTCGTTCTCACGGTGATCTGTTGCCTGGTCATTGCGGGCTGCTCGAGAGGCGCCACGGGTTCGCTGCCGGGCACGCTCCCGGCCTCGAGCGTCGCGAACCTGCACGATCCGTTGGGGCCACGCACGACGTCGCGCAACGCCTCCAGCTACAAGATCCTGTACACGTTTCTCAATTCACCCGATGCGGCAAACCCCTTTGCGGGTCTCATCGACGTCAAGGGTGAGTTGTACGGCACGACGGTCGGCGGCGGCGACGGCAACGGCGCGGTCTTCAAGATCTCGACGTCGGGCGCCGAGAGCGTGGTGTACGCCTTCACGGGAAGCCCCGACGGCAGCGGACCGTTCGCGAGCCTGACCGAATCGCGCGGCGTTTTCTACGGCACGACGTATGCCGGCGGCACGAATAGCGCGGGCACGGTTTTCGAGATCGCGGGCGGCAAGGAAAAGGTCGTGCACAGCTTCGGCGCGAGCGGCGACGGCAACAGCCCGTACGGTGCAATCCTCGACGACAAGGGCACGCTCTACGGCACGACCGCAATCGGCGGCAACAGCGCGTGCTACAGCCTCGGCTGCGGTATCGTGTTTAAGATAACGAGCGCGGGAACGGAGAGCGTCTTCCACACGTTCGCGGGCGAACCGAACGACGGTTCGTTTCCGGATGCGGGCCTGGTGGAAGTGAAGGGCGCCTTTTACGGCACCACGCGCCTGGGCGGAACGAACAAGCTCGGAACGGTTTTCAAGATCGAAAAGTCCGGCAAGGAGACGGTGCTGCACAGCTTCCAGGGAGGCAGCGACGGCTACTATCCGGAGGCGTCGTTGCTGAACGTCGGCGGCACGCTCTACGGAACGACGGTCGGCGGCGGCTCGGGCAATAGCGGAACGGTCTTCTCCATCACGACGACCGGCAAGGAAAACGTCGTCTACAGCTTTCACGGCGGCAGCGACGGCATCAATCCCGAGGCTCCGCTGATCGACGTCAACGGCGCGCTGTACGGCACCACATATGAGGGCGGCGCGTTCGGCTACGGCACGGTCTTCAGCGTCACGCCGTCGGGCAAGGAGAACGTGCTTTACTCTTTCCAAGGGTATCCCTCCGACGGCGATTATCCGCAGAGCGGGTTAACGTATCTGAACGGCACGCTCTACGGAACGACCGACTACGGCAGCACGGGCTGCGTCAATCGGATGGGCCTCTCGGGCTGCGGGATCGTCTTCTCGATCGCACCGTAGCTCGGGGAGCGCGCGCTAACGCATCGCGGCGAGTTGCGACGCCAGCGGGTTGAGGTCGACGCGAATGAAGCCCGTCTGCGGCCGGTCGAGGTCCACCATCATGTTGACCACGATCGCGCAAGCGAGCGTGTACGCGAGGCCGAGCACGCGCGGATTCTTCTTAGAACGCGCGAAGCCGAACCCGATCAAGGTCGCGCCGAGCAAGACGAGGCCGAGCGTCATGGTCACGATCGTGGTCGGAACGTGGCTGGTCAATACCACGAATTGCTCGGATGAAAGATCGATCGTTTCGTTGAGGGTTTGCAGCAGCAGCGAATACCCGAGATTGCGCGGATCGCGGCGCAAGGCGCCGGAGGCAATACTCCACAGTTGCCGTTGGTAGGCGTCGTTGTTGGGCCCGAGTTCGTGCTTGATCTGCAGCGACGTCGGCTCGCGATAGGCGTGCAGCCGAAGCGCCGTATAGTCGGTCAGCACCGAACGAAAACGTCGCGACTCCGCGGGCGGGAGTTGATCGGAACGCAGCCAAGTGGTGCCGATGCTGTTGGCCTCGGTGACCACGAGCGTGCGGCGCACGTCGTAGCGCGCTTCAGCCTGCGAAAACGACAACCCGAGCACGAACGCCACCAAACCCAAAACCGCGCCCTGAATCACGTTCCAGACTTCGTCGGACACCGGCGCCTTGTCCCAACCGCGAAATACTTGATAGGGCAGTTCGACGGCCAGCGTGAGCACGACGAACAGCCCGACCGGTAAGATCCACGGGTTTGAATCGAAGATGTAATAGGTCAACGCGCAGCGTTCGCCGGCGGCGCGTGTTCCCGGATCGCCTCGAGAATCTGCGGCCACGCGCCGCGCGGCAAGCTGTGGCCCATGCCCGGAACGACTTCGAGCGTGGAACCGGCCACCGCCGTGGCCACGTCGAGACCGTGCTGCAGCGGAACGAGCGGATCGAGCGTCCCGTGAATGACGAGTGCGGGCACGCGCAGACCGTGCAACTTCGGAAGCCGGTTGCCCGACGCGATGATGGCCAGCATCTGCCGCGACACGCCGTCGGGGTCGGCACCCCGCTCGAACGACGTCTCGCCTTCCCACCTGACCCGCTCTTCGTCGAACGGAAAGTGCTCGGCCGCGAGGACGCGCCACGCTTTGACGAAGTTGCGCACGAAGGTTTCGCGGTCGGTCGAACGCGGCGCCATGAGGCTGGCCAGGGCGGCCGGCGTGGGCGGTGCCCCTTGCGGATCGCCGGTCGGCGCCATGATGAACGTGGCCGTGCGCAAGCGCTCGGGAAACGACACGGCCAACTCCATGGTAATCGCGCCGCCCATGGATGCGCCGACGACGTCGGGCTTGTCTATGCCGAGCGCATCGCAAAGCCCGAGCGTGTCCCGGCCCATGTCGAGCAGCGTATAGCTCGGCGGGAACGGATTGCCCGCTGCCGCCGCCGCAAAGATCTCGGGCATGCTCGGCGTGGCGTCGCGGGCGATGCGCGTCGAGCGTCCGATATCGCGGTTGTCGAAGCGCACGACCCAGCGGCCTTGGCGCGCCAACTCGATGCAGAATTCCTCATGCCACAAGATCATCTGCGCGGCGAGGCCCATCACGAGCACGAGCGGCGGATGCGCGGGGTTGCCGAAGGTCTCGTAGCAGAGTTCGACGCCGTTGGCCTTGGCAAACGCCGGCCCGGACTGCTCGATCGTTTCGCTCGTATCGCTCACGCAGGCTGTTTCCAGGCCGGCCCGCCCGACGCATGCCGCGAAACCTCCGGCGCCCCCGGTCCGGTCTTGCATCGGGCATGCAACAGTTGGAGTTGGGCTTCGGGCTCGACGGCGGCCCGCGCACCCTGGTCGACGATGCGTCCGGCAAGATCGTCTATGCCCCGGGCATCGTCGCGCCGGAAACGGCCGCGGGCTGGTTCGCACTGCTCCGCGACACGATCGACTGGCAACACGAGCGCCGGCCCATGTACGATCGCATCGTCGACGTGCCGCGGTTGACCGCGCACTTCGGACCGGGCGCAGTCTGGCCCCAACCGTTGCGCGCGGCGCAGCGCGTCGCCGAGCGTTTCGCGGGCGTGCGCTTCAATAGCGCCGGCCTGAATCTGTACCGCGACGGCAACGATAGCGTGGCGATGCACAACGATCATACGGCGGAGTTGATCGACGGCTCACCGGTGCTGCTGATCAGCCTCGGCGGCACCCGGCGCATGCGCATCCATAGCAAGGCGCTGCCGCGCCAAACCTTCGACGTCGCGCTCGAGCCTGGGAGCGTCTTGCTCATGGCGGGCGCCTCGCAGCGCCATTGGGAACACGGCATTCCCAAGACGCGAGGCCACGCCGACGCTCGCATTTCGCTCGCGTTCAGACTCCGGCCGACAGGCTAGCCTACCGCCGCCGCGAACGCGGCGGGCATGAACGCACAGAGACTGGCGGGCAAGATCGCGCTCGTCACCGGCGGCGCCAGCGGCATCGGTCTAGCCGCGGCGCGGCGCTTCGCGGAGCACGGTGCCGTCGTCGTCATCGCGGATATCGATGCGGCCGCCGCACGCACCGCTACGGCGGCCGACCCGGCGTTGCATGCGACGCAACTCGACGTCACCGACGAAACGCGCTGGGCCGCCGTCGTCGACGAGACGCTCGAACGCTTCGGCCGGCTCGACGTGCTCGTCAATAGCGCGGGCATCGGCACCGTGGGCGACATCGAAACCTGCACGACCGCCGAATGGCGACGGGTCATGGCGGTCAACGCCGACGGCGTCTTCTTCGGTTGCCGCAACGCGGTGCGCGCGATGAAAGCGCACGGCGGTTCGATCGTGAACCTGTCCTCGGTCTCGGGACTCGTGGGCGGTTATAACCTCGCGGCATACAACGCCTCGAAGGGCGCCGTGCGACTGCTGACCAAATCGGTAGCGCTGCATTGCGCGCGCAAGCGCTACGGCATCCGCTGCAACTCCGTGCACCCAGCGTTCGTGGAGACGCCGATGGTCGATACGATGCTCGAAGGCACGGCCGATCCGCAGCGTACGCGAGAACGGCTCCTGGCCACCGTGCCGCTCGGGCGCTTCGGCACGCCGGGCGAGATCGCAGACCTCTTGGTCTACCTCGCCTCCGACGAGTCGCAATTCGTTACCGGCGCCGAGTTCGTGATCGACGGCGGCCTGACCGCGGCGTAAGACACATTCAGCCCGCCGCCAAGCCGAGCACGGTTGCGACCAGGGCCGGAGCATCGTCGCCCTCGATCTCCATCGTGCAGGCCATCGAATAGAGCACCTTGCCCGCGCCTTTCGGCTCGACCGACTGCAGCACGACGCGATTGCGCACGCGGGCGCCGGAACGCACGGGTGTGATGAAGCGCAAACGATCGATGCCGTAGTTGAGCACCATTGCCGAACCGAGCCGGTCTCCAACGACTTCAGCGAGCGTACCCGCTACCAGCGACAAGGTCAGGTAGCCGTGCGCGATCGTGGTGCCGAAGGGGCCACGCGCCGCGCGTTCGCGATCGACGTGGATCCACTGCCGGTCCTCGGTGCACTCGGCGAAGCTGTCGATGCGCTCCTGCGACATCTCGATCCAGCGTGACACGCCGAGTTCGCTGCCGATGAGCGCCGTTATTTCCATCGTGGCGGCTTCGCGGTCGCACGATCGTACCCCACCAGAAGGAACCGGAACCGGACGTAAAGCAAGGCCGCAGGGCGCCGGTCGCCGGTGCGCCGTCCTGCTGGAGGTTCTTCTTGGTATTCGTTGCTCGCTCGCACCGGTCGACTCTCGCCGCCGGCATCGCGCTCGCCGCGGCGCTCGCACCGGTCGCCTGCCGGGCCTCGGCCCAGGACGTGTTGACGTATCACAACGATACCTATCGCACCGGCTGGTTTCCGGCCGAGACGACGCTCACTCCGGCCAACGTCGGACCGTCCACGTTCGGTTTGCAAACGACGGTGACGCTGGACGCGCGCGTCGATGCGGAGCCGCTGGTCGTATTCGGCCAGGCGATCGACGGTTCGGGCACCCACGACGTGGTCTACGTCGCCACCGAGAACAACACCGTCTACGCGCTCGACGCAAAGTCGGGCGCGACGCTCTGGTCGCGCAAC
>Ga0182012_10006214_pt1 | contig 12207 bp, 10 predicted proteins | sample 612S2SmetaG_FD_120486 | JGI IMG/M metagenome (GOLD analysis project Ga0182012, IMG submission 120486) | Permafrost microbial communities from Stordalen Mire, Sweden - 612S2S metaG | ecosystem: Environmental > Terrestrial > Soil > Wetlands > Permafrost | place: Sweden: Stordalen | collected...
TCCGCTGCTGTCATCGATTCCGGGACTGGGTAATGCATTTTCCGTAACGACAAAGGAAAAGACAATGGACGAGCTGCTGGTGGTGATTACTCCACACATTGGTGCGGGAGGCGCTGCGAATGGAGCTTACATCCTGGTTCCTACCAAGGTGCCGAAGTAAAAGGTTACACAGGTTGCGCAGGTTACACAGGTTGCGCAGGTTACACAGGTTGCGCAGGTTACACAGGTTGCGCAGGTTACACAGGTTGCGAGTTAAGAGCAAAAGCAAACCCATACAAGCAATATCGCTCGTATGGGTTTTTGATTGTTCACTAAAAAATGTGCACTACATCTTCACCCTTGATGGTGATTTTGGTGATGCGGTCCAGTCCGTTTTCGCGAACCATGTACACCTTCGTTTCCGTGATTGGGGAGGCTGAGGGTTCCACCCGGCATTTGACTTCAGCATCGGGATCCGGTTCGGTATAGATGACGTTCCATTCCTTGCTCCAATGCTGCGCCTTTTTCAGTTCGACGAAACGGAGGAAGTGCTCTCCGCCTAACAAACGATGCTGAACAACATAAGTGTCTGGCTGCAACACTCTGTCACCTACCTTTGTGGGTTCGGTCAGGGTGATTTCACCTTTTTTCCCGACCCCGTGCGAGCTCTCGCGGTGATCTAGTGCGACCGCCGCTGTCGTCCAAAGCAGCAAGCAACCAAGAGTAAGCAGCAACACTTGTTTCATTCGCATGGTAGTCTTCCTTTCAGAACAAAAGAGTTGGCTGGAAGTAAGATGACTTCCGGCATGGGCTCACCCTTCCCAATGCTGCGCCGTTGAAACTATGACAGAGGTACGAATGTGAGTACTGTTCATTAATGCTCACTCTGCGAAGATTGCGGGCACTCCCGCACTCAGCCTGCAACTCTGGACGCGGAATGCGCCTCAGAACTGGTATGCAGCCCTTCTTCCGCAGGCATAGCGGAGCCATGCTGGTGGCCATTGGCTTGCTGGCACGCCTTGGCTCGGTGGCATATCAGTACCGCTATCATTTGAACCCGGCGCTCGATCACTGGAATTACGGGTGGGAGATGGGGCGCGTGGCGCGCGCAATTTACGAGGGCCGCGGATTTGCCTCGCCTATGTATCAGCCGTCAGGGGCAACAGCCTGGATGGCCCCTGTGTATCCCGTGCTGATTGCGGCTGGCTTCAAACTGTTCGGGCTCTATACGGCTGGAGCAGCGTGGTTCATCCTCACGCTTAATGCGCTTTTTGGAGCGCTTACGGTACTGCCGGTCCGGGGCATTAGCCGTCGGCTTTTTGGCACGCGAACCGGAGATGTATCTGCCTGGGTGTGGACGCTGCTTCCCTACTCTATTTACGTCACGGGTGAGCGGATTTGGGAGAACACGCTTACTACCCTGCTTGCGGCGTGCCTGCTTTGGCTTACGTACCTGCTGGCTGGCATGGGGAGCGCGGAAGAGGCTGAGGCAGGCTATGGAGTTTGGCTGAGGTGGGGAGCCCTCTGGGCATTTGCGGCGCTTACGAGTCCGTCGCTGGTCGCTCCGCTGCCAGCGATAGGACTCTGGATCGCGTGGCGCAGATATAGAGCTCGCCGCGCGTGGTTCCTTCAGGCTACGGCGGCGGGGTTGATGTTCTTTGCGCTTATCGCCCCGTGGACGCTGCGTAATTACTCGGAGTTCCACCGGTTCATTCCGATGCGCGATAACTTCTGGCTGGAAGTACACGTTGGCAACAATGGCGACAACCGACTGCCTTGTCCTGATGCCGTTCATCCCTCGAACTCTGCCCGCGAGCGCGAACAGTGGGCAGCACTTGGCGAGCTTGCGTACATGGACGCAAAACAGGTTGAGACAAAAGAGTGGATCCGCACGCATCGCAGCGAGTTCTTTGTACTCACGGCTCGCCGAACGCTCTTTGTCTGGACTGGCTTCTGGAGCATCACTCCTTACTATCTGAATGCCGAGCCCATGGAATATCTGGCGGTCGCGTACTTTACCGGGATGACGCTGTTGGCCGCTGCCGGATTCCTGCGGGCCCGGCGCAACGGCTTCGGCTCCCTGCTATGGCCGATGCTTTGGTTCTTGCTGATCTTTCCGGCACCCTACTACGTTACCCATCCCAGCTACGACTATCGACACGCGATGGACCCCATCCTGGTCATCATGGGAACTTACGCCGTGCGAGCCTGGCGCGCAAAAAACGATCAATTTCACTGATGAAGTTGTTAGCGCTGGAGCAATGAGTTGTATAGAATGAGTCACGCGTTCCGAACGGTGACACGTTTCACCGTTCGCTTGCAGATCATTGGGACGCTTGGAATCGCGATCATGTTAACGCTCTCAGATCAATTCTGATAGTTTGCCGTTCTACCATCATTCATTGACGCTGGAGATCGCATTGGGCCCTATGATTCTGTGCATTGACGACGAACCTACCGGACTAAAGATTCGCAAGATGCTGCTCCAGACAGAGGGCTACGAGGTGCTGACCGCGTTGAGCGGGCCGGAAGGACTGGCAATGTTGGATGCGAATCCGGTCAACGCGGTGGTTGTGGATTATTCCATGCCGGGGATGAATGGCGACGAGGTGGCGGCGGAGATAAAGCGGCGGAATCCAGCAATGAAGATACTGCTGCTTTCCGCTTACGTGGACCTGCCCGAGGGGGCGCTGAAGTGGGTGGACAAACGGAGTGTGAAAGGCGTGTCGGCTACCTCTTTTCTGACCGACCTGCAGGAGCTTCTTACTTCTTAATTTGGATGAGCCCGATCGTCTGATTTTGCTGACAGCTTACGTTCACTGCATTCAACACTGTTGAGCTATGACAGAAGCCAGGAACGACCCTCGACGCTGGTTGCCGCGCTGCATCCTCGCAGTGGTGGTGACTTGTGCGGCCTTTGCGTGCAGGCAAATCCTGGTAAAACATTTCGGCTTAAACCTTCCGCCTTTCATTCTCTTTTATCCCGCCGTCATGTTCGTGGCCCTGCTGGAAGGATTTTGGCCAGGTTTGGTGGCCACAGGAACGGCTGCACTCCTTGCGGATTACTACATAATGCCCCCGACCGGGAGTTTTGGGATTACAAGTCCTTCCGACGCCATCTCGCTGGCTTTTTTCACCGGCATGGGCATTCTCATGAGCCTGGTAGCTGAACGTTATATTTTCAGCCTGCAGAGGTCAGTAGAACTGGAAAAGGAACTTGCCCTAAAGGAGAGCACGGCGAAGCTAGAGCAGACTGAGCGGGAGTTTGAGGCTTTGGCCAATGCGATCCCGCAATTGGCATGGACGGCACATCCTGACGGGTGGATTACCTGGTATAACCAGCGCTGGTATGACTACACGGGAACCACTCCACAGCAGATGCAAGGATGGGGTTGGAGGTCGGTGCACCATCCCGAGACCTTGACGGCGGTGCTAGTGCGTTGGAAAGCTTCGATTGCAACGGGAGTGCCGTTCGATATGGTTCTGCCGCTCAGGGGCGCGGACGGAATATTTCGCCCATTTCTTACCCGGGTGATGCCAGTCAAAGACGCAGACGGCAAGGTGCTTCGCTGGTTCGGCACCAACACGGACATCAGTGAGCAAAAGCGGGCAGAGGAAGAGGCTAAGAAGACCAGGGATCTTCTGGAGACATTCGTGCAGAACGCTCCGGCAGGGCTGGCAATGTTCGACCGGAATATGCGCTATCTGCGCGCGAGCCGGAAATGGCAGCTTGATACAGGGTTGGGAACCGATGAGCTGGAGGGTAAGTGCCACTATGATGTTTTCCCAAACCTTCCCGAGCACTGGGCGGAAATGCATCAGCGAGGCATGGCTGGAGAATCGCTCCGAGACGAAGAGGAGTGGATTGCCGCCGACGGCTCAAAGCGAACCATAGCCTGGGCCATCCATCCCTGGGGAGACTCTGGGGCCGAGAGCGGCGGTATCATAATTTTTTCCGAGGACATTACGGAACGCAAGAAAGTTCAAGAGGAACTCCGGACAAGCAAAGAGCGACTGGCAACGATTATTGGCTCCACGATGGATGCGATCATCACGCTCGATGCAAACCAGCGCATTGTTGTTTTCAATCCCGCGGCGGAAAAGATCTTTGGTTGTCAGCTGAACGAAGTGCTGGGGCAATCCATTGACCGGTTCATCCCTCCTGAATTCCGGGAATCTCATCGTGGGCGCATTGAGAACTTCAGTCGCACGGGCGCGACGGCACGGTCAATGTATTCTCCGGCGACGCTGTATGGGTTACGCGCCGACGGCGAAAGGTTTCCGCTGGAAGCCACAATCTCAAGGGGGAACATTGGCGGCGAGTCGCTTTATACCGTCATTTTGAGAGATATTACGCAACGCAAGCAGGCTGAAGAGGCGCTGCGTGCCAGCGAAGAACGCTGGGCGACTACCCTGCACAGTATTGGCGACGCGGTAATTTCAACGGATGCGATGGGCAGGGTAGATTACATGAATGAGGTGGCCGAAAAATTACTCGGCTGCGAATTGACGGAAGCGAAGGGCAAGGATCTGGATGAGGTGTTCGATATCGTTCAGGAGGAAACACGGATCAAACCGGAAAGCCCGGTCGCGAAGGTGATCCGTTTGGGCCAAGTGATTGGCCTTGCAAACCACACCGTGCTGATTCGCCGTGATGGTACGGAAATCCCGATTGAGGACAGTGCCGCTCCCATTCGCGACAAACAGGGCAATATCGAGGGCGTGGTGCTGGTTTTCCACGACGCGTCTGAACAGAGACGGTTTGAGAAAGCGCTAAGGAACAATGAGCGGCTGGCGACGACCGGAAGGCTGGCCGCCACGATTGCGCACGAGATACATAATCCGCTGGATGCTGTTGGAAACCTGCTCTACCTGGCGGCTCACGGCACGAAGGAAGACAGCACGCGGGAGTTTGTGTCCGAGGCGACGAGAGAGCTTGGGCGAGTCACGCAGATGACGCAACAGATGCTGAGCTTTCAGCGCGAAGCATCGAAACCGATTCCCGTGAACATCGGAGAGATTCTCGATAGCGTCGTCTCCCTGTACGAGAGGAAGATCATGACAGCCGGCATCCAGTTGCGGAAGCAGGTTGACGCGGACGGCCATCTTTTGGCGCTGCCAGGAGAATTACGGCAGGTGTTTGCCAATCTGGTGGGCAATGCGATTGAAGCCGTAGGTAAAAAAAATGGCACGATTGCGCTTCGTGCTTACCAGAGCCGGAACTGGCAAACCGGCCAAGCTGGAGTTCGCGTTCTGGTGGCGGATAACGGTCCGGGCATACCGGCACACGTGCGCGACAAGATCTTCGAACCATTTTTTACAACCAAAGGCGAGAGTGGAACGGGACTTGGCTTGTGGATCACGTCAGACATACTGCACAAGTATCATGGGACGATTCGCCTGCGGAGCGACACACGCGAAGGACGATCATGCACGCATTTCTCGCTCTTCTTCCCTTACGAAGCTGGAACTGAATCGTTGTAGGCAGGTTATCGTTTCAACCTGTCCATCTGTTCGATTCGATACAGCGGCCACCCCGGACCTGCCGCCTGGCGAACCCGCTGCACCAGCTTTCCATAGATGCACACACGTATCCGTTCTTCCGTTCCAACCCGCATGAGCGCCTTGTCATACCAGCCGAAGAAAGCCTTACCGGTCTCCACTTCAATCTCACGCCAGGGAATCAGGAGCGGCGGGTGGAACATTCCGAATGGAAAATTTACCGACAAATAGAGCGCTTCAGGATTTGCGCCCACGGTAAGACAGTTGTTGTAGTTACACCAGCCACGCAACTGGGCACTCTGCCAGCTCCACGACTCGCCGTAGAAGGGCTCCTGCGCCTGGAAACGCAACGCCAAACGCCTCCACCCACCGATCAGGCTGATCAGGAACATCGTCGGGAATAAGGTGCCGATGACGAGCAATACGATCAGCAGAGGCAAGAATGGAGGAATGGGCTTCATGCCCCACATCCTACTCTGCCGGGGACGCATTGTGCCACGATCTTCGTCCAGAGACTCTCTGCTTTGTTACACTTCCCACATGCTTCCGCGCCTTGCATTTGCTATCGTGATCAGCATGAGTTCTTTTGCCACAGCGCAGTCTCTCCCCGTTCCGCAGGCCGTGACCGATCCCGCACAGCTTCAGTCCGCCACGGTGGAGAACCTTCAGAAGTTTACGATCCCCATGCTTTACAGCACGCGGCTGATTGGCGGATCGGCGTGGTCCCCGGATGGCACGCAGGTAGCATTCATTTCCAATATCAGCGGACGCAACAATGTTTGGACCGTGCCCGCTACGGGAGGCTGGCCGACGCAGCTCACGATCAGCGATCAGCGGCAGGCTTCACCAGCGTGGTCGCCGGATGGTAAGTGGATCGCCTATATCAGCGACAAGGACGGCAACGAGCTTTGGGATATTTTTCTGGTCAGCCCTCTGTCCGGCGAGGTCACGAATCTTACAGCGTCGCCTGACTCGGCGGACGAAGCACCTGCGTGGTCTCCCGACTCGCGTTCGGTCGCCTACATTACGAAGGCTAAGAGCTCGCCGAGCTTTGAGATTGAGATCATCGACATTGCCTCGCGACGCACTACGCATGTCACTCGCAATTCGCCACCGCAGTTTGGCAACTTCTCGCCGGTGTGGTCGCCGGATGGGCACTCCATTGCTTACACGCAGGAAAACGCGAGCGGCAAGGATTCCAATGTCTATCTGTATGACCTGGTGGCCAAGAGCTCAACCTGCCTGACTCGCCATACGGGAGACCAGACATTTTCGTCCGCCGCTTTCTCACCCGACGGACGTACGCTGCTTGTCACCAGCAATGCCACAAACGGATACGACAACGTTGCCCTGCTGGACACGGCTACGAAGCGGTTGACGTGGATTACCTCTGACAAGTGGGAGATGCGCGCAGGGAGTTTTTCTCCCGACGGCCTGAGCATTGTGTGGTCCGCGAACGTTGACGGGCGAGAAGCGCTTTATACGCGCTTTCTCTCCGGAGTTGTGGTGCGGCAGTTCGAAGTTCCTGAGGGAGTCAATGGATTTGGAGGAGACGCTTCGCCATTCTCGCGCGATGGAATGCGGTTGCTGTATCAGCATAGCGGTGCAACGGCACCGAACGACCTATATGTATTCGAGTTGAAGCGGAAGCAATCCAGACAGCTCACTAACAGTTTTGTTGGTGGGCTTTCAGCAGCAAGCATGGTCACGCCCAGCCTGGTGCAATACCCGAGTAAGGACAGCAAGTTCACGATCTCTGCGTGGGCGTATATCCCTAACAACATTGTGCGGAACGGCAAGTATCCGGCGGTTGTTTACATTCATGGCGGCCCGGCATCACAGTCGATGGATGGGTTTAACCGCTTCGTGCAATACATGAACAATCAGGGCTATGTTGTGATTGCGCCGAACTATCGGGGAGGCACGGGGTACGGACGCGAATTTCAGGAAGGCAACCGCCATGATGCTGGAGGCGAAGAACTCAACGATGTGTTGGGCGCGGCGGACTTTATCCAGCGCGCCGGGTTTGTGGATCCGGCTAAGCTGATTGTGATGGGCGGCAGCTATGGAGGCTATCTGACGATGATGGCCGTCACGCGACATCCTGAGCGCTGGGCTGCGGGAGTGCCGATTGTGCCGTTCGTCAACTGGTTCACTGAGTTAGAGAATGAGGACCCGCAGTTGCAGGAATATGACCGGCTCTTTATGGGCGATCCGGTGAAGGACAAGGCTCTTTGGGAAGACCGCTCGCCGATCAACTTCATCGACAAGGTAAAAGCGCCGCTGCTGATACTGGCTGGAGCGCACGATCCACGCTGCCCGCAGACGGAAGCTCAGCAAGTGGCTGACGCTGTCAAGAAACAGGGCGGCACGGCCATCCTCAAGATTTACGAGAACGAAGGACACGGCTTTGCCAAGGTGGAAAACCAGATTGACGCCTATCAGCGCATCGCCGACTTCCTGCGCGTTCGGGTGCCTTCGCCGGGATGCGGGTGCGGGATCGAATAGAGCTCGAGATTTCACAGTTAAGGCAAGACAGAGAAACAAGTGCCAGGAGCAAAGTGAAAAGCCCCACCCTCCGCCCAAAGAGAGGGCGGAAGGATAGGGCACCTGGTTCATTCAACCTTGATCTACCAGACAGAGAGCGTCGCCTTGTCTACCCACTCGTGATATCCACCGCCGGTGGCGTTTACGTCAAGCTGCCACTGGGCGCCGAGGTTATCGGGCCAACCGAGATACAGCGCTGGCTGAGTTTGATTGAGCGTGTAGGCCACGCCGTCCACAACAAGTGTCTTGTAGGTGTAGGTGTGGCTGCTGTGATTGGTTGTCATATACCACTGAATGTGGTGCCAGGTTCCGGGCGCGAACTTCTTGCAAGGGACCGTGGTGTGAAGCCACTTCTGAGTTGCTTCGTTCCAGGTGTCCCAAACGCCTGCCGCATAGTTGCACTCGGTGCCGATCATATAGTTGTAGCCGCCCACGAACTGGAAGGCATCGTATTCCAAAGCTTGCGCGGCGTTGACGGAAGCGCTATCCAACTGCACGTAGAAGTCCCATAGGAAGTTGGTTACGGCGTCGTTGGCGCCCATTTTGCGGTACCAGAGAGCGTTGCTCCACGTGCCATCGTGATAGATCTCCATGCTGCTTCCATCGAGCGAGGGTGAGCCCTGATTGAATGCCTGCCAGTAGGATCCGCCGCCGTTGCCGCCAGCGCAGGCCGTTGTGGCGCAGGAGGCCCATCCGGTGGTCATCTGGTCAATAGAATTGAAGACCTTTGCATTGGAAGGCGGGGTTGGTAAGGCGCTACTCGGTGTGCTGGGAGGGGGCGCGGGCGTGCCAGCGCTGCTCGCGGTGACCTGAAATGCCTGACTGCCGAACTCTCCTGTGGAATCCCATGCGCGAACGACAACCTGATGGGTTCCCTGCGTTGCAGCGATGCTTGAAGAGAGGGTTCCGGTAGCGCCTGCGGCGGCTACATCAGAACCATCGAGATAAACCTGCCATCCAGTAATGGGGTGTGAGCTGCTGGCCGAAGCCTGGACCTGAAAAGTAGTGGCAACAGTAGCATAAGCCTGGGGAGCAGAAACGGAGACGGAAACTTGCGCAAAGCAGGAAGACGCAAAAAGACAGAGCGCTCCTAATAATTTGATTCTCATGCAGAACCTCAATGTTGAAGGGTCCGCCCCCTCGTTCATCGCTCTTGGGTGGCGGTTAACGATTCCAACTATGAGGCAGTGCAGCTGTTGTTTCCATGCGGCAGAACACGGCAGACAGGATGGATTTCTACCTAGAGAATTCAAGAATAGTCGGGCAGAATCATCGAGCAAGGAAGTAAGTAGATGGCCAAAGTCAAACACCAGAGTTCATTGGGCTGAGGAGCATCTGATTGCGCTTACAGCTTCAGTAGTTTACCTGACCAGAGTTGGGCAGAGTACCTTGCCAGAAAGGGATTCGACTCCTAAGGTCAACCTTAGAGGCCCTAATTGGCAACAAGCGGTCTTTTCATCGCGGCACGGAGGAACTTGAGCAATCTATTTCCAGACCTCGGTCATGCCCGGTGCTGTGGCTGAAGCTCCGGGCAAGGTGCTCACACCTTCCGCTTCCAGCATCAACCGCAGCAGGCTCTGGTGCTGGTAGGTTCCCGTCGCCTGATAGCCGGGCTTCACGTTTGTACCCAAGAGCACGGTGGCCACCTGGCCGCCACCATCGGTGTTGTCGGTCTCACTCTCATCAAAAGTAATGGCCAGCAACCCACTGGCAGCGAAGCCCGGATTGGAGAGCACCTGGGGCAGTGTGCTCTTCAGCCACGCATCGGCCTGCTGGACCCGAATCGCTGTGGTGCAGGTCGTCACCGTTGGCTGGCAGTTGTGTCCTACGTCGTAGATGTTACCTACGATCATGCTGAAGGCAGGCAAGGTGCCGACGGCGTCAGACGCAAGTTGAGCAAACGGAACAATGTTGTTCGCCGAAGCCGTTCCCTGCACATCCGTGAAGTAGGCGAAGGGATTGTGGTGCTTGAGATATACACCGGTGTCGCCACCTGTGTATCCGGAGGCCGGGATGCCTTCGGCGTACACCTTCCAACTCTTCCCTGCTGCGGTCAGTACCGATGCCATTTCCGGTGGCGGAACCGTGCCGGTATACGAGTCGTCGGTGCTGGCCATTGCTCCGGTGGTCAACATGAAATAGTTGCCAATCGAAGGGTGCACATTCGCGTAGTAGTTTGTCGCCAACGCTCCCTGCGTCATCAGGGAGTTCAGATAGGGAGCGTTCGCGCTGTTCACTACGTCCGCATAGTTGGCGTTCTCAAGGACCACAAGCGCGACGTACTTCGCCTCAACACTTGCAGGGGGAGCCGTGGACGATGAACTCTTCCCGCTGCCGCAGGAGACCACCGCAAGCACCACGCAGATCACTGCGCTCCATGCGAGCGCGCGTGATGCCTTCGCGCCCAGCAATCGACTCTGGATGTAGGTATGTCGTACTGAATCAGCGGTCAGCGGCATGGAACTCTCCTGCAGAACTTCGGATGCTCCTATCTGGCGCGGTGAGGTCCAGCGGATTATCGTGTTCTTCACACTTTTCTGGGCGGTCCATGTTTGCCCGAAGCCTGCATCAGTGGACCTTTTTTGCTACGATTACTACTTACGCCGGTATTTTGTCTGGAGCCAGGAATCCCATGCCATCATCTGCCCCTCTTTCCACCCTCGAATCACGCATTGCCTCTCGCAAAGCCCGCATTGGCATCATCGGCATGGGATACGTTGGCCTGCCGCTTACCCTTCTATTCAGCGAACAGCGCTTTCAGGTCACGGGTTTCGACGTGGACACCTCCAAGATCACGGCGCTGAATTCTGGCGGCTCATACATCGTGCGCATTCCTGCAACTGAAATCGTACGGGCGCAGGCGTCGGGCTTCCGCGCCACGAGTTCCTATAAGGAGATTGGCGAGATGGACGCGGTCATTATTTGCGTGCCCACGCCGCTCGACGAATATCATCAGCCCGACCTCAGCTACATTGAGCAGACGGCAAAGGCCATTGCTCCGCATCTGCGCGAGGGCCAACTCATCATTCTGGAGAGCACCACCTACCCTGGGACGACCGAGGAAGTTCTGGTGCCCATTCTGGAGGCTGGCAATGCAACGGGGCTAAGCGCGATTCGCAAAGCAGGCGACCGCGGCTTCCACGTTGCATTTTCACCGGAGCGGGAGGATCCGGGGAATGACACGGTGGCTCGTCGCGATATTCCGAAGGTGATTGGCGGAATGGAGGAGAGCGGCGCGAAAATCGCCTCGGCGCTTTATGGGACGATTTTCAACCGGACGGTTCCTGTTTCGACGCCGGCTGCGGCGGAGATGACCAAGCTACTGGAGAACATTTACCGCTGCGTCAACATCGCGCTGGTCAATGAACTAAAGCAGCTTTGCGACCGCATGGGCATCGACATTTTTGAAGTCATTGACGCGGCCAAGACCAAGCCTTTCGGATACCAGGCTTTCTATCCTGGGCCGGGGCTGGGCGGTCACTGCATTCCCATTGACCCGTTTTATTTGTCATGGAAGGCCAAGCAGTTCGACTTCCGCACACGCTTCATCGAACTTGCCGGAGAGGTCAACACCGGCATGCCTTACTATGTGATCGAGAAAACGGCGCTTGCACTCAACCAGCACAAGAAGTGCCTGAACGGCTCGCGCGTGCTCTTGCTTGGGCTTGCCTACAAACGCGATATCGACGACCTGCGCGAATCTCCTTCGCTCACGGTGATTGAGTTGCTGCGCAAGGCAGGATCCGAGGTTTTCTACAACGATCCATTTTTCCCCAAGGTTGGTCGCGGCCGTCATTACGACTTGAACATGACGTGCACGCCGCTGGAGAACCTGGGGGAATACGACGCCGTGCTTATCATCACCGACCACAGCGCTTACGACTACCAGCGCATTGTTGCCGAATCGCAGATTGTGGTGGACACGCGCAACGCGACCAAGGGCATTGCGGCCACGAACATTGTTCACTGCTAATGCCGGAGATTTGCGGCGACATCACGTTGGCTGCTGGTGGTAACTACCTCGACTCCATAAAGCTTCACAGGACCACACTTCACTATGTCTACTTACCTTATTACCGGAGTTGCAGGCTTTATCGGCTCCAACATTGCGCGGGCTCTGCTTGAACAGGGAGCCACAGTCCGCGGCGTCGATAACTTTGTCACGGGCAAGCGCGCCAA
>Ga0182012_10006215_pt1 | contig 12206 bp, 16 predicted proteins | sample 612S2SmetaG_FD_120486 | JGI IMG/M metagenome (GOLD analysis project Ga0182012, IMG submission 120486) | Permafrost microbial communities from Stordalen Mire, Sweden - 612S2S metaG | ecosystem: Environmental > Terrestrial > Soil > Wetlands > Permafrost | place: Sweden: Stordalen | collected...
CTTCCAGACAAACATTCTCGCTATCAACGCCGCCGTCGAAGCCGCCCGCGCAGGCGATGCCGGCCGCGGATTCGCCGTGGTCGCCTCCGAAGTCAGAACGCTAGCGCAGCGCAGTTCGCAAGCGGCCAACCAGACCAGAGCGCTTATCGCTGAGTCGGCAGCCAGTTCTCAAAACGGCAGCCGCAGCGCGGACCAGGTGACTGCCGCTACCCGCAACGTGGCCGAAAGCGCCTTGACCGCCAAAATACTGGTCGATGACGTCAGCCAAGCCAATCGGCAGCAGTTCCAAGGCGTGGAACAGATCTCGGCCGCCTTGGGCCAGATGGAAACGGTCACCCGAACCACCGCCGCCAGCGCGGAGCAGACCGCCGCTGCCAGCCAAACCTTATCCGAGCAAGCCGCCCACTTGCAACAGATCGCCCGCAGTTTGGAAGAGCACGTCGCCAGCCTCGAAACCGCGATGCTCGTGCTCTCCTAGCGGCTTTGCGCTACTATTCCGTATATGGCCGAAACCAACGGAGATCGCGATACGCGTATGGATCGGATCGAGAGAGCGCTCGAACTCTTGCCGGCCTATCACGAACAATTTCGCCATGACCACAAACAACTCCTCACCGCGCAGGTTCTGCAAAAGGACCAGCTAGACCAACTGCTGAAGATCACCCAGGAGCACACAAAGCAACTCGAACAAGACCGCGCCGCTATAGAAGCTGAACGCATAGCCAGAAAAGAAGAAACCGCCGCCCTGGACAAACGCGTTGACGATCTCGTCGGCGCCATCGCCAATCTGATGTCGCGCATTCCACCCGCCGCGTTCAGCCAATAGGACTGCTGTGATCAACAACTACGTGACGGCCGCTCTGCGGCAAGCTAATTATGAATTGCTGGAGAACGCCGAGGGCTTCTATGGATCGATTCCCGAACTGAGAGGAGTCTGGGCTCACGCCTCGACATTAGAGGAGTGCCGGGAAGAATTGAAGGCGGCTCTTGAGGATTGGTTATTGTTTAGTGTCTCGATACAGCAGCCGGTGCCAGCCATATTCCATTAGGCAGTCCGCCATAATCATTACGTGGCATTTGAACGTGAACTCGAACTGGCAACCTCCATGGCGCAAGAAGCCGGAGCTTTAGCCTTGGCTTATCAGAAGCGCGGCATTACTGCCGAGACCAAAGACGACGAATCCCCCGTCACCGCCGCCGACCGCGCCTGCGAAAAGCTCATCGTCGAGCGTATCGCCCAGACCTTCCCCGACGACGGCGTTCTCGGCGAAGAGGGCTCCAACCGCCCCAGCAACAACGGTCGCAAGTGGATCGTCGATCCCATCGACGGCACCCGCGATTTCGTGCGCGGCATTCCCCTTTGGGCTGTTCTCATCGGCTTCGAAGAAAATGGCCAAGTCGTCGCGGGCGCGGCGCATTGCCCGGGCCAGCAACTCTTCCTCACCGCCCGTAAAGGCGGCGGCGCTTGGCAAAACGGCCAGCGCCTGCAAGTCTCCAAAATCTCCTCCGCCGGCCAAGCCGTCCTCTGCTTCAACGGCTTCAACAAAAAAGGCGTCACTGGCATGAAGGGACTTCTCGAATGGGTTGAGCCCTTTTGGGCCGTCCGCGGACTCGGCGGCGCAGTCGACTCCATGCTCGTCGCCCAAGGCCGCGCCGACGTCTGGATCGAGCCCAACGCCAAACCCTGGGATTTCGCACCCCTCAAAATATTAGTGGAAGAAGCCGGCGGCCGCTTCGCTGCCTTTGACGGCTCCAATTCGATTTATCAGGGAAATGGCTACGCCTGCACCCCCGCCCTCGAACCTTATGTGCAAGATTTACTCAAAACGATGCGCTCGACAGTTTAACCTGACAGTAATATGCCCGTTCAGCTTAGCTTCGTTTTGCTCCTGACGTCTCTCACCCTCCTGCCGGCCGAGACTATGCCGCCCACTGCCGATCAAGCCCTCGCCCGCGCCATCTACCAGGAGATGATCGAAAGCAAATCCGGCTTTTCGAGTGGCGCCACCACGCCCATTGTCAATTCCATGGCCGCTCGCTTGAAAGCCGCCGGCTTCCCTGATGCCGATATCTTCGTCGGCGGCGCACGCCCCGAAAAACTAAATCTCGTCGTTCGCTATCACGGCAAAGGAACCCGCAAGCCCATCCTGCTCTTGGCCCACACCGACGTTGTCGAAGCTAAACGCGCCGATTGGTCCACCGACCCCTTCGAATTCATCGAAAAAGACGGCTACTTCTACGGCCGCGGCACCGCCGACGACAAAGCCCAGGCCGCCGTCTGGGTCGCCAACTTAATTCGCTACAAACGCGAAGGCTTCCAACCTGATCGCGATCTCATCGTCGCCCTCACCGCCGACGAAGAAGGCGGCGGTCCGGCCAATGGCGTCGATTGGCTCCTCAAAAACAAACGCGCTCTCATAGACGCCGATTTCTGCCTCAACGAAGGGGGCAAAGGCGAGTCGGTCGACGGCAAACGCATCGCCAACGACATAGGTTTAGCCGAAAAAACATACGTCGATTTTCGCTTGGAGGTACACAACAAAGGCGGCCACAGTTCGCGCCCGGTGCCCGATAACGCCATTTACCACCTGGCCGGCGCGCTCTATCGCCTTTCTTCCTTTAATTTTCCATCGCAACTGAATGACGTAACCCGCATCTATTTTCAGCAGATGTCGAAAATAGAGAAAGGCGACTTCGCCGCCGACCTCGCCCAAGTCAGCCAGGGCTCGCAAGATGCCATGCAGCGCGTAGCCGCCCTTTCCCCCGGCATGAACTCCATGCTACGCACCACCTGCGTCGCCACCCAATTGGAAGGCGGCCATGCGCCCAATGCCCTGCCCCAACTCGCGGCCGCCAATGTCAATTGCCGCATTCTGCCGGACGATTCTTTGGCCAACGTCCAAGAAATTTTGCGCTCCGTCGTGGCCGATGCTCAAGTCGCCATCAGCGTCGCACAAGATGGCGGCCGCGCTCCCTCCTCGCCGCTGCGACCCGATGTGATGCAAGCGTTCTCGCACGTTACCGATACAATGTGGCCTGGAGTGATTACAGTACCCACCATGGCCACTGGGGCATCCGACGGCAAATATTTGCGCGCCGCCGGCATCCCCACTTACGGCGTGCAAGGTTTCTTCCTGGACCGCGACGATGTTCGCGCTCACGGCCGCGACGAGCGCATGCCCGTCCGCTCATTCTACGAAGGACAGACATTTTTGTACGAGCTGGTAAAAGCACTCTCGGCAAAGTCTGTCGAATAAATGTCCCGTGTCGCCATCATTGGGGCGGGTAACCTCGGCGCGTACCTCGGCACAAAACTCCGGGCCGCCGGCCATCAGGTCTTCTTCTGCGTCCGCCGCACCCCCGCTCCCATGCGTTTTGAAGATTCCCCCGTCTGGCGCTTCCCCTTTTTCTTCCGCCATCCGCCGCCCGCCGACATCGTTTTGTTGACCGTCAAAACCTATGACACCGCCGCCGCCGCCGCTTGGCTGCCGCAGTTATGCAAAGACAATCAACCCGTCGCCCTGATTCAAAATGGCGTGGGTCATGCCGAGCGAATTTCGCCCTACAGCGCCATCCCCGTGCTCTCTTATGTCTATGTCGAAGCACAAAACGGCATCTATCGCGCCTTCCTGCCGCAGCACGCCCATTTCACGATCCCCTCGCAGTCTTCCTGCAACGCTTTCGCCGATCTCTTTACCAACACCAGCGTCCAGGTCGAGCGCGAGGGGGCGTTCCACACCGCCGCCTGGCGCAAAATGCTGCATAACTGCGTTTCGAATCCGCTCACCACGATCGCCGGCAAGGGCCTCGAAATTCTGCACGAAGAAAAATATTTGGAGCTGGCCGAAGCCATCCTTGCCGAAGCCTTTCCCATTGCACAAGCCGACGGCGCGCGCGTCCGCGCCACCGAGGGCAATAAAATCCTCACCGTGCTCAGTTCTTACCCGCCCGGCACCCGCACTTCGATGCTGCAGGATTTCGAACTCGGCAAGCGCCTCGAAATGGATTCATTGAATGGGGCGCTCATCGAGATGGGCCAGAAGTATGGCCTGCCCACTTCCGTGAACGAGCAAGTCGTGAGCCTGGTAAACAGCCGCGTCAAGGACACCGCCGAAAAAAAGAAGCCAGTTACTAGTCCGCCCAACGGGGGAAAAATGGCGCGCGGGGCGGCGGTGAGCTCGCAGGGCAGCTCCAAGACGTCCGCTACAACCGAATAATCGCCGCCGGGAACTAAAACGATCCAACCATCATGACGTAGGGATACGAATACCCAAAGCTGGCTTTCGCTTGCTTCAGGTAGTCACCCGCGAACAAGTGGCCATAGCCGGCCCCGAATTTCCAGATTTTCGTCCACTGGTACAGGCCCACCGTGTTCGTCTCGCTTCCGATGTGCGAACTGGTCGCCTTGCGGTTCAGCACGACCGAGGTGCCGCTTGATCCGTACAGCGAGTCCTGCCGGCTCGCCAGATAAAACTCGTTAAAATCGCTGCGCAGCGACAATTTGGCCAAGGGCTTAAAATCAAAACCGGCACGTAGGTTTTTCAGGTTCTTCCAACCGAACTGGTCGATCATGCCGTAGTAGCCATGGTTGCTCGGATAGAACTGATCGAACGTGTTGCGCTCGCCATCTTTGTTCTTCTTGTCGCCCGACGCAAAGTTGTACTCGGCGCTCAGCCGTGGTTTCCACTTCACGTCCGCGATGGTCCACCCAAGCACTCCCGAATACCCATAAGCCGCCACGTGATCGCGCGAATAGGTACCCCGCTGCAATATGCTTTCCCCAACATAATCGAAGCGCGCCGGCAGCGTGCCGTAGCCGCGGATGCCGGGACTCACCACCAGCGCATCGCCCACCACCCCCGTCTCGCTCTTGATTTTCAGGTTTTCTTTAAACAGCAGGTAAGGCTCCAGGTTCACATGCGGAGCGGCATTCTTCCACGAGCCGTACGCGCCGTAAAAGTGCTCGCCTGGCTTGTGCCGGTCGAGCCGCGTGTCGTCAATCTGCACCGCTGAACCGGCCAGCAGATCTACTTTCACATTTTTCAGCCCAACCGTGAGATCCAGCGCGTCAAACGTGCGCGAAATACCCCAATCGGCGGGTCCGATTAAACGTTCCCCGCCAAAACTCAGCTCCTGCCGTCCTGCGCGGAAAGACCACGTCACGGCGCCATCTTCCTTGTGGCCTACCGCGAAATAGAGCTGGCGGACATCGATGGGATTGTACAACGTCGTCGGCGCAATGGGCGCACCATAACCGGCCGTGCGCGCATCTTGCGCTTCCGCAAAAAATCGCAGCCACGAAGTCGGCTGGATGCCCAGCGTCGCCCGCAAACGGCTCGCGTAATAGCTTTCAGAAGTGTGATTAATGATCGAAGTTCCAGACGGTGCTTCGAAGCGGCCACGGATCTGTCCGCCAAGACTCATCCATGTCGGGAGGTCCCGCGCCGGCGACCAATCGATCATCGGCACCCCATCCGCTACCGCCGTTGTCGGGCCGGCAGCTGGGGTGGTCTGCGGTGGGGCATTGTCATCAGCGCCAAAAACAGGCGCTTGCAAGCACACCGTGACCAGGAGAACGAAAAAACTAACCTTCATACTCTGAACTAATCGGGCTGCGACCCAGAAACTTTACTTATTTGTGAATCTCAGGTTGCCATAATAGCGCGTGTGGCAAAGTCCCGGCAGGCTGAACGATGCCTCACGCTGATGCGTAAACCAAGCGGTTTCAACTGGTTTCGCAGGTTTTCTAGACTTTGCTACAGGCGGCTAGCGCTAGCGTAGGTCGATTCTTCACTAGTGGCTGACTGGATACACCGGGTCCAACGAAAAGAATTCGACGACCTTTCGGAAAATCCATTTGAAAATCGCTCGCATTGGAAGATCCTCCCTGCATATTCGTTGCCGTAAGAGTGCCGCTCCTCTCTCAAAAGATCAGCAATCTTTTTCTAAAGGAGATTCCCACGCTCACAAGAACTGTATCGACACAATTCTCGACGTCCTGGCGAGTTCTCAAGTTTCCCAGTCGGCATGTTCGGCTGGCGCTGTACTTGACTCTCAGCGGCTGACCGGATACACCGGATCTAAAGTAAAAAACTCAACGACTTTACGGAAAATCCACTTGGAAATGACGCGCATTGAAGAATCCTCCTGCATATTCGTTGCTGTCAGGGTACCGCTCCTCTCAAAAAATAGCAACTATTTTTAGTGGATCTCAAATATTGTGCTACTAATCCAAAGTCCTCGGCCAGTCCGCGCCTAAAAGCCGCGACATCGCCCGGTCCGCCAGCACTCTCCCTCCCGTCTGGCATTGCGCGCAATAATTCGTTTCGTTATCCGCGTACCGGATCCGCTGAATCTTCTTGCCGCACCTTGGGCAAGCTTCCCCATAACGCCCATGTACCGCCATATCCGGCCGGAAAGCCGTTACCTTTTCCGGAAAAGCCCGTAGCGCTTCCGCCCGCAATTTGCCGGTCCAATATTGCAGCGTCCCGCGCGTGGCGGCAAACAAACGCTCCCATTCTTCCGGCTTCAATTTATGCGTCTGCGCAATCGGCGAAAGTTGCGCCGCGTGCAGAATTTCGTCAGAATACGCGTTGCCAATGCCGCTCAACAACCCGGGATCGGTCAACGCCCGCTTCAACGTGTGATTCACCCCGCTCAATACTTGCTGAAACTGCGCCAAATTCGCGGCAAATACCTCCAGACCGCCCGGATCGAGCGCCTTTAACCCGCCCTCGCCTTCCACCACATGCAACGACGCCCGCCGCTTGCTGCCCGCCTCACTCAGCGACAACGTTCCGGTCGGGAACTCAAATGCCGCCAGATTCCGCCGTCCGCTCCCAAGCTTGTAGCCGGTTTGTTTCCAGTGCAGCCGTCCCGCAATCATTAAATGAATCACCAGCCATAAATCCCCTTCCATCCCCAGTGCAATCCGCTTGCCCACCCGCCGTAATTCACGCACCGGCCGGTTGTGCGCGGCCGCCGGCGGCGGCTGTAATGTGCGCAGCAGAAACGGACTCGCCAAACGGATTTCGAGAATAGGCTGATTCATCACCAGCGGCGCCAGCGCGCTGAGATAGGCCTCGATGTCAGGCAGTTCGGGCATTGCGCTTTGTGACTAAGTTTATCTGAGTCAAGCCGCGCAATCGACCGCCCTACCACCCAACCGCCCCAACTAACTCATTGATTCTAAAATCAACAAAATTGGTACTCCATTTGCCCCCTAAGAGAACTAGGAGATACCCATGGAACATACGCATCAAACCACCAAACACCCTTACTTCACAAACTTCCTGTTTTTTGGCGGCCTATCCGCCGCTTTGTGGTGGACTCTCTATATTGTTTGGGTTTGCTTAGTCGGCGTAGCGGATGAAATACGTAAGATTCAATAAAGATACGCGCTGCACGCGCACTCGCGGCAGCGCCATAAAGTTCCAACTCAAAGATAATTACGCCGCTCCAACTTTGTTGGTCTCTGGATAGGGACTGTCTACAATCCCTTGCAGCGCGCGGCAGAGTTCCGGGCTTTTGCTTTGTAGCTCCTGCATATGCAGGTCCTTCAACTTCTCTAAAATTTCTTCCCCCAGTGGAGTAAGCTCAACCAGGACTTCCCGCCGGTCTTCCTGGCTTTGCTTGCGCACGGCCGCGCCACGCTCCACTAATCGATTGACAAGCTCAACCGCACTATGGTGCTTTAAGCAGAGCCTTTGCGCAAGAGTCGTAACCGTTGGCCTGGCTCCTTCTGGTAGTCCCTTGATAGCGAGCATCAATTGATGCTGTTGTGGCTCAATGCCATTGGCGCGAGCGGCCTGTTCACTGACATGGAGAAATTGGCGGATCTGATGACGAAATTCGGCGAGTCTTCTATATGCCGCGATAGATACATCCATGTAGGAAAGAATACACTATTGCACGTATGCGTTTACCTTCTAATCGTCAAAAGATACACTTTTTGATAATATTTGCATTTTCAGCCCGAATCGCGCACACTAGTACGAGGCGAACAAATGGCGAATCTACTGTCGGCTCTGCCTTCCGATCCGCGCTGGAAAACAGCCGCCCAACTCCTCCAAACCGCTGCCGAAAAAAGCTCTAACCCGCTCATCGTACCTGCACTAAATCATTTACTAATCAACGGCTTAGCTCGTGGCACTCTGATCGAAGCCAGCGGCCCACGCTCCTCCGGCAAAGCCTCTCTTTGCCTGCACATTCTGGCGCAAGCCACTGCCGCCGGCGAGATCTGCGCGGTGGTCGATTTGCTAAATAGCTTTCATCCTGATTCGGCCGCAGCGAGCGGCGTCCAACTCGACCGGCTGCTTTGGGTCCGTTGTAAGCGTAATCCAGAATACACTCTGCGCACCGCTGATTTGCTGCTGCATGCCGGCGGATTTGGCGTCGTTTTGCTTGATTTGAGCGATGCTCCGTCACGCATTTTAAACCAAATTCCCATTTCGTATTGGTATCGTTTTCAACGCGCTATCCAGCACACGCCCACCATTCTGCTCATTTGCGCCAATGCGCCGCAAGCCAAAGCAGCCAGCCATTATTCCCTGTCTTGTCAATCAAAATCGTTCACTTGGCTTGGCCAAAAACCATTCACACGTTTGCATGGCATCACCGCTCTCGCCACGCAAAAAAAGTTAGCTGCGCTCCATACTGCAACACCTCTCCAACTTTTCATGATGGCTTAACATGTACGCCTGCCTCTATTCACCAAACGTTCCTGACGCCCTCCTCGATCTCGCCCTCGAATTCTCTCCTTATGTAGAGCAAACCAGCAATGACACCGTCATCTTCTGCATTGATCCCTTACGCAAACTGCTCGGCTCGCCCTATCAAATTTCCTCGGAAATTTCCCGCGCCGGCTACGAACGAAAATTGCAAGCCAATCTCGCCATCGCTTCCAATCCCGATACCGCCATCCTCCTCGCGCGTCATGTGACCGGCATCACTCTTGTCCCTCCCGGCGAAGAGCGCCGCCAACTCGCCCCACTCTCGCTCGCCGCCCTCACCACCGACCAAGCTATGCTCGATATTTTGTTCCGTTGGGGCGTGAAGACCTGCGACGATCTCGCTCTCTTACCCGAACCAGGCGTCGCCGAACGTCTCGGTCCCGCCGGCGTATATCTGCGCAATCTCGCACTCGGCGTCATACACCGGCCCTTACGCATACCCGCCGAAACCAGCAACTATCAACGCCGCGTCGAACTCGAACATCCCATCGCCCTCCTCGAACCGCTGCTCTTCTTATTCAGCGGAGCCCTCGCTGAACTCTCTTCCCTGCTCCGTTCCCAATCGCGCGCCGCCCGCCTGCTCGCCATCACGTTGGATCTCGAAGACCATCCTCCGTACCAAGCCGCGCTCGAATTCCCCGTCCCCTTAACCGACCACCTCACTATGCTGAAACTCCTCCAGCTTCACCTCGAGCGTCATCCTCCCGAAGCGCCCATCCTCGCTTTCCATCTGGGCATCGATGCCGACGAACCCCGCCGCGTACAAGGCCGTCTCTTCCTGCCACCCACACCGCTGCCCGACAAATTGCAAATCACCTTGGCGCGCATCGCCGGCATGGTCGGCGAAGACAACGTCGGCTCGCCCCAGCGCCTCAACACCCACCGCCCCGACGCCTTCCGTCTCACAGCTTTAAATCTCGCGCCGTCGCAGCAAGCCTCCACCCAACCGCAAGGCGAAATCCTCCGCCTCGTCATTCGTATTTTCCGGCCTGCTTTAGAAGCCCGCGTCCGCCTCGTCGAACTCGTCCCCAAACACATCCTCGCCCCCGGCGTCAAAGGCGCTGTCCTCCACTCCGCCGGCCCCTGGAAAACCTCCGGCGAATGGTGGACCGACACCGCCTGGTGCCGCCACGAATGGGACGTCGCCCTCGACGACGGCGCCCTCTACCGCATCTACCAGGAATCCCAATCCTGGTTCGTCCAAGGTGTCTACGATTGAAGGGCGTGGGGCAGGTTGCCAAACCTGCGGCGGACGGCCCCGGTCCGTCCTGACATGCCGCATCTTCGTTATCCTAAAAGCAGGTAACAATAACGCGATATGCCACACATGACCAGTGATGTTGCGCCCCCAAGAATAGCCGAGGTCATCGCCATGCGCTGGCTCCAGCAGCCCAACGACGACATCTCTGGTCGCACGCCGTTCGCAGTATTATTCGGTGGCGCCCCTGAAGAATTGCCGCAAGTCGACGACTTACTTTCCGCTATGTAATATGGCATCTTCACCTGATGCCCACCACCCACAAATAGAAGTAAGGAGTTTCGAAATGACGAACCTAACCATCCAACTGCCCGACGCGTTAGCCCGCCGCCTCGAAGTCATTGCCGCCAACCAGCACAAAAGTATCCAACAACTGGCACTCGAACACCTAAGTTCCCTCATGGCCGTCCCTTCCAACCATCCCGCCGGATCGCCCGCCGCCTTGCTCCGAGCTATGCAAGAACCGCCCCACCTAACTGCCGCCGATGTCGCAGAACTGGATGCCGCAATCCTGTCTGGCCGGCTTCCGGCGGAAGTGGCAACCTATTTTGAGTTGACACCTGTTGATTTACCTTCTTGATACCAACGCGGTAAGCGCTCTCATGCGGAGCGAAGAGCGGATCTCGTCCTGGTTGTCATCTCTTCAGCCTGACGATCGCGTTGTTATCTGTTCCATTGTCCTGGGAGAGATCCTGTTCGGCTTGGGAAAGCTACCTCCCGGCCGTCGCGGAAGCGAACTGCAAGAAAAAGCCGCAAACATCCTTGCCGCACCGCCCCGTGAGGCCGTTCCCGCGTCAGCTGGCCGCAGCTACGCAACCATGAAAATATCCCAACAGCGCCTCGGTCTTCCGCATCGTGTCCCAGCGCAACCAGAAAACGCATCAAGCGCTCAACCGAATATCCGCGGAACTGGCCGGCCGGCATTGCGAGAAACTTCGGTTGGTCAATACTGGCAAAGTTAGGCTGGTGGATCAAGCATAATGTGTTGGAGCACTGTGGCGCTGACACTTGTGTCAGCCGCGCCGAGGCTCGTCTCGGCGCTTTTGGTGGCCCAGCCCTAAAATCAAAACATGAAGATGCTTGGCCCCATCACCGCGAGCCAACTAGCTCGTGCGGAAGAACGTCTTCTCCACCCCGCGCCCGGCAGCCGAATCGAAGCGGCTAAGAACCACGGTATTGATCTCACCCTCCTTGTGGAACAATTACGCCTCACTCCCGCCGAACGCGCCAAGAAATAAGAGCTCGCCTCAACCGCTCTCGAAAACGTGCGCGGCATCGCCCGCAAACAGCGCCCGCGTCACATACGACTTGGATATCGGCGACTCAAGAGTCTCCGCCCATCTACGGGTCGATACTCTTTCTCCAACCAACCTCCATCCGCTTATCAAATTGTATTGACAGACGAGGCGCGTATCAGCCCGTCAAGGCTGATAACCGGTACGCCAAAATGTATGCCAGTGGCCGCAACAATGCGATCCGGCATATCGGGCACCTCCGCGCGCTATACCTTTATCATCGCCTCGACGATTTCACCATTAAACGGCGCTTCCTCAATCACATGTGCATCATCGGCCAGCGCGGTCTTCAAATCGTTATACGCGGCTTGCGGCAGACGCTTCTTTTCAATCGGATAAACAATCTCCGCCAGGCTGATCGGCGACAGCAGGATGTCATAACCGGAAGCGGCGGCATCGTCGATGAACTGTCGTGCCTTGTCCGAAAGACGGGGATTGCCAAGCAAATACCAGAGGGCCGTGTGTGTATCGACCAAGCCGCAATCATGGAATGATTTCGCCGAAGCCGCTGAACATCTCCTTGCAGTTTTCGTCGATCTCGGCCTCCGTGGGGCCACTGCCGTATTGGGCGAGCAGACCATAAGCTGATTTCTTAGGCTTGAGCGACTGCCCCGCAGTCCCTTCCGGCATAGGACTGGTATGTCCCGAGTGAAGCGCACGGTCGATCAACTCGCGGAGGTAGTTTTCCGGAAGCATGTTCGCCGCCAGCGCCTGCGCCTTCAGGGCAGCGGCCTTTTGATCCGACAAATCGATGGTCACATACATGGATTACCCTCCTATCATCGTAGCCTTTGCCACGCCGTGGCGCGGAGACTCTCGTGTCTGCCGCGGCGAGACTCGTCTCGGCGCTTTTTTGGGATATCCCAAAAACGAATTTATGTAGAACAAAATTTACGAAGGCCGCGTGCTTCGTTCTTCCTC
>Ga0182012_10006219_pt1 | contig 12200 bp, 10 predicted proteins | sample 612S2SmetaG_FD_120486 | JGI IMG/M metagenome (GOLD analysis project Ga0182012, IMG submission 120486) | Permafrost microbial communities from Stordalen Mire, Sweden - 612S2S metaG | ecosystem: Environmental > Terrestrial > Soil > Wetlands > Permafrost | place: Sweden: Stordalen | collected...
CAAGTCCGAGGATGGATGGAAGCGCGCACAGCCGAGCGACGCTAAGCTGAAGGGCGACTGGTGGACGCTGTTCAACGATCCTGAACTCAACACACTCGAAGCACAGATTGAACCCGCCAACCAGACGCTCAAACAGTCTGAGGCGAATCTCCGCGCTGCCCGCGCAAACGTTCGATACAATCGCGCATCTGAGGCGCCTACGATTGGTGTTGCACCCAGCGCTGGAGCCATTCGGGACTCCAACAATCAGCCCTATTTCAACACCGCAGAGGCCAATGGTGGTGAAGGGAATTTCGTCCTTCGGTTTGACCTGAACTACGAGATCGACTTTTGGGGACGCGTCAGGCGTACGGTGGCACAGGCAGGCGACCTGGCGCAGGCTTCGGCTACCGATCTTGAAACGTCGCGGCTTTCGCTACACGCCGAGCTTGCGGTCGACTACTTCAATCTGCGCTCGGACGATGCGCAGCGAAAGCTACTCGACGACACGGTCAAGGCATTCGAAGACGCATTGCAGCTTACCGAGGACCGCTACAACGGCGGCGCCTCGCCGCTGTCAGACGTGACCCAGGCGCGCACGCAACTTCAGACGGCGCAGGTGCAGGCGACCGATGTGGATATCGATCGCGCCAGTTATGAACATGCGATTGCCGTCCTGGTAGGCAAGGCTCCGGCGGAGTTCACACTGGCGCGCGAGCCGATAACTGTGGATGCACCAGTAATCCCCGCCATCCCCGGCATGCTTCCATCGCAACTGCTGGAGCGGCGTCCGGACATTGCCTCCACGGAACGCAGCATGGCCGCGGCCAATGAGCAGATAGGTATCGCCCAGGCTGCATACTATCCCACGCTCTCGCTCTCTGCGGCAGCAGGATTCGCAGGGACCTCGGCGCTCAATTGGTTTACGTGGCCCAGCCGTTTCTTTGCCGTCGGTCCTGCATTCTCTCAGACTCTTTTCGATCATGGACGGCGGCATGCTACTACAGACATCGCCCTTGCGCAGTACGATGGCGCTGTTGCCATGTACCGCCAGACCATCCTCACAGCATTCCAGCAGGTTGAGGACAATCTCAATGCCCTCCACAATTTGGAGATCGAAGCGGGCCAGCAGCACGACGCGACAGCCTCCGCGCAGCAGTCGCTCGACCTGTTCAACATCCGTTACGAAGATGGTGTGGATACGTATCTCCAGGTGATTACATGGCAGACCGCATTGCTGATGAACGAGCGTAACGACATAGAAATCACCCGACGGCGGTTCCAGGCCAGCGTGCTGCTGGTCAAGGCTCTCGGCGGCGGCTGGGATGCTTCGCAACTCCCGCAGCATCCTTAACAGCCTCATCGGACCGACTGCCAAAAAAGAGAAGCACGGTGAACCCAGTCACCATGCTTCTCTTGGCCGTTTCAAAAAGAACCCAGTGCGTCAGGCAGGAAGCGCCTTGGAATTCGGGAAGCCGTGCTGTTCGCGCCCCAGGTCGCTTTCGTACTTGACCGTAGTCTTGTAAAGCTCATAGCGCCCGTCGTTGAAGTGATTTCCATGCTCGCGCAGTGCAGTCATCTGCGCATCCGTGAGCGGCTTGAAGCTGCGCAGTATCTCCAGATTCTGGTCAAGCGCCTCCATACTATCCATCCCCGAGATGGTGCTGGAGACGCCGGAAACGCTCAACGCGTACGAGAGTGCTTCGGTTGGCGTAAGCGCACCATGCACTATCGGCTCGCCAGACCCGCCCATGCTCTTCACCGAGAGTACTCCCATCCCCTTCTCAATCCCCACCGGGAGCACGCTCTGCTCAAAAGATCGGAAGCCTGGGTCAAAGGGATTGACTGGCATTTGCACAGTGTCGAAGTCGAAGGCGCGGTTGAGCATGTCCAGATGGATGGACGGGTTCTTGTGGCCGGAGAAGCCGACGAAGCGAACTTTGCCCTGTTGCTTTGCCATGGTAAGCGCTTCAAGAACTCCGTCTGCCTGGTACGCAAGTTCAGGATCGTTGTAGTACACCACATCGTGCACCTGCCAGATGTCGATATGATCGGTCTGCAGGCGCGTCAGCGAGTCCTCTAGCATGCGCATGGCGATGTCTTTTTTCCGGCCGTAAGTGCAAACGCCGGTCACAAGAATAGCCTGGTCGCGCTTGCCCTTGAGAGCAATCCCAAGGCGCTCTTCGCTGGCTCCGTCCTGGTACTCCCACGCATTGTCAAATAGGTTGATGCCGTGGTCGAGCGCCTTGGCGACCATCGCGCTAATCACATCCTGATCTCCAGCGGCGCCGAGATGGTATCCACCCATACCGAGGATCGAGACCTCAAGGCCGGTCTTACCCAGGGGACGCTTTGGGATCGGAAAGCTGGGCGTCGCAGATCCGTATTCACCCTCGAAATTTGGGATGATAGGGTTACGCAGCGTCGCGCCAGACCCGCGGCCATTGCCAGTTGCGTGTGTTGCCTGAGCTTCACCTGCGGCGGCATTGGCCGGAATCACGGCAGAGAAGCCGGTAACTGCGGCGGTCTGCAAGAATCGGCGACGAGAGAGTTCTGGCTGGTCTGGTGTCGCAGTCGTTTCAGTATGAGTATGACTCGTCTTCATGATGACTTTTCCCTGACTGTGAGTGAGAAACAAAGCATACGATCGTCCGGCAGGCTGTCCTTCAACTCGGAAAAGGGTGACCGGTGTTCTGCGTCTCGCCGACCAATTGCCTGGTCTCGATCTGCTGCATGTCGATGGGGAAGTCGTGCGCCATGCGCGCCTCGGGATTGTCAAACTGCAGGGACACTTTGTAGGGTTCGAAGCGGCCGTCGCCGGCATACGGTTTGGCGCGGTCGCGTATCGCCTGCATCTCACTCTCCGAATACGGCGTGAACCCCTGCGCGACTGCCAGATTCTGTTCGAGTGTTTTCATGTCCGCGAAACCGGTAATCGTAGTGGTCACAGGCAGGGACATGGCATAACGCAGCATCTCCTGCGCAGTGAAAATTCCTTTGAGTACAGGTTCGCCTTTGCCGCAGATCGGCTTCATTCCCAGCACTGCGATACCGCGCTCTTTCAGTACGGGAAGAACCTTCTGTTCAAAGCTGAACTGGTGGAAATTGGCGTCGAAGGGATTCAGCGGCATCTGCACGGCGTCGAACGGGAATCCGGTGTGAAGCATGGCCAGGTGAACTTCGGGATCCTTATGCCCCGTAAAGCCTACGAAGCGGACTTTTCCTTCCTTCCTGGCTTTGAAGAGGGCTTCGGCCGCGCCGCCCGGCCGGATGAAGAGATCTGGGTCGTTTGCAAATCCGACGCCATGAATCTGCCAGAGATCGATGTGGTCCGTCTGCAACCGGCGCAGGCTCTGTTCGAGCATCTGGGTCGCCAATGACGCATCGCGACCGTGCGTGCAGACTTTGGTCATCAGAAAGACCTTGTCGCGCCGCCCCTTGAGACCTTTGCCAAGCCAGTCCTCGGCCTTGCCGCGGCAATACTCCCAGCAGCAGTCATAAAAAGTGATGCCGCCGTCCAATGCGGCATGCACGACTTCTACCGCTGTTTTTTCATCCTTGGCCACGCCGATATGATGTCCGCCGGAACCGAGTGCCGAAATCTGAACTTCCGTCTTGCCGAAACGCCTGAGCGGAATCCTGCTATTCTCCATGTCCTTGTGATGCGAAATACCGTAAATATGGTGCCCATTGCCAGCCGGACATGTTGAACGGATGCCTCGCGCCGAAGTAGGGGCCGCCTCCGGGCCAATTGAGACGCTCGCCATTCTCTACCCCATCGCCGCCACGCATTCGCAGAAGCACAGTCAAAGCATTCCGCGCTCTACGGTCACGGTTTCAATCAGCTTTTCCAAGGTGAAACCTCAGTCCGCACGCTTGAGAGGCGGTTTGCCTGACAGCGCCTGTCGACATTTCGACGCTTCATTCGACACTTGCGCATCGGCATGTCTTGTGTCTGACAGCCGCGACCGGCGCTGTGTTCAGTTCAGTGGAAGGTGCGCGGACAAAGGACGTTTCAGAACTTCGCAAGATGCCGCGATCTAAGCCCATATCCGACGGTTTTGCGCAGATTCCGCCTGGAATATGACGCCGCATGGCGCGTCATTGCGATCAGATTCATAGGGGACAGGGGATATCCACAGTTGTGGCTAGTTGTTTTCTTTGGCATCGAAATTGCTCAACACATGCCAAGGGCGAAGGTAAGCCCTTTCCTATCGAGGAGGGACTCATGCGATCCGATCTGATCTTCGGTGCCTTGAAGCACATACCCAATCGATATCTGCTCGTCAGGGCGCTTGCCAAGGCGTCCCGCGGACTCCATAAGCCCGGTACCCGCATTCAGGACACAATGAACGATGTCCTCACGCGCTTCGGATCTGCCAATCCAATCGCTCCGCACGATGCGGTTTCGATGACTGCGGCTGTTCCTCCGGGCAGGAATCAAGCGCGGGCCGCGCAGCTCCGCAACTCCAGGCGCGAGAGGGTTTCGCCGATTCGCGAAACACAGCATCCTCTTCCGGAGACAGGCGTACCAACGGAGATGCGGAAGCGGGCGTAGCTCCCGCGCCTGCGGCCTAACTGCTCCGCACCCGCACCACCACAGGAATCGAAGCATAACCCGCCAACCAAGGCAGGGAGCGCACATGTCCAATATCTGGCAGATGGATGGTCAAGCAGCAGCAGGATACGCGACAGCGGCGAATTTGATGGAGATCTACAACGAAGAAATACGTAGCCTCCATCTGTTGTCGCTTCTCTTGACCGCAGATCCGGAAAAAGCCGACAAGTGCTTGATGGACAGTCTGGAAGAATGCCTCCACGGAATGGATGTCTTCCTGGAGCGGGCGCTCCTATTGGCCCGTCGCGCGATTATCGAGAAAGCGATCATGGCAGTGAGGTTTACCAAGGATCGACTTAAGTGTCCTTCTCCGGCAACCGCGCATCGCCATTCAAAATGGGCAAACGACAACTTCATTGGCGCTATATTCGCCCTCGGCAACTTTGAGCGACTCGTCTTCGTTATGTCGCTTCTTGAGAGACAGTCGGACGATGACTGCTGCGAACTGCTTGCCTGCAAGCAATACGACATCGAGTCGGCCCGTTCCAAGGCATTGAGGAAACTCTCCGACAACAAGATCGTCTGCAAGCCGTTCAAGGAAGCGCTTCAGGCGTGGAAGATGATTCGGACGCTGCGAGGCGCCGGGCCTGTCATTTAGTTCGAATCATTCCGGCGCTAAGTCTCGACTTCCATACATCGTCCGTGCCAACTCGGCTCCGTTACATCCCAGGCTTGTGAATCAGTTTCCGGAAATCGTAGAGGCAAACTTATCAAACCATCTGGAAGGAGTCGTCCAATTGAACTCAATTGAAATGGCAGCGAACAGGTCCATCCGGCAGAACGGGCCGCGTGCGATAGGCGACGCTGAGCTGGTTGCAGCGGCGCAGTCTGGAGATTTGGCCGCCTTTGGCGAACTTACCCAGCGCGATTCCAACCGTATTCTGCGAAAGATATATCGAATTACAAACAACTGGCAGGATGCGGAAGATGTATTCCAGGAATCGTTGATCAAGGCGCTGCTTCACATCGATACCTTCCAATGCAAATCCAGTTTCTCGACCTGGCTCACCAGCATTGCCATCAATACCGCCCTCCTCTTGCTGCGTCACGAGCGACGGACCCAGAAGTCTCCTATTCATACCGGATCGGAAGACATCGCGCAGGCTGAATTGTGGGATTTCCGAGATCTCCGCGACAATCCGGAGCAGCACCTCGCGCGACAGCAGAGGGAAGACATGCTGCGAGGTGCAATTTTGCAGCTCCCGCCCGTATCGCGAGGAGTGATTCAAATGCAACAGAACGGCGATCTCTCGACCAGGGAGATCGCCAAGTCGCTCGGCATCTCGGAGGCCGCGTGCAAATCAAGGTTGTTGCGGGCAAAGAGGGTGCTGAAACGATATATGCAGAGAGAGACGCGCCGTCGTCTGAGCAATTCCAGGCAGCACTGCGCGGCGCCGAGCTTTCGAATGAACTGAAAGGATGAACACCGCGCGCTGAAGATTCGACCTACGACGGACTCAAGATAGCGTATTTATGGATAGTGCTCAGGTGACGCACGCTAGGGGCGGTTGGCCCAGTAGTCGTCCGGGAGATTCACCACAATGGGTTCGGACGTGCTTCGAACAACAATCCATTGGAATGGGGTCTCGCTGGACGGATTGATTTCCTGGTGCGGAAGCCATGCCGGAACGAAGAGGAAATCCCCTGCATGTATCGTTGCGTTAAACTCACCCCGCTCGCCCCAGCGAACATAAGAAGAGCCGCTCAGGACGTAGGCGATGGTGTCCTGCTTACCGTGGTGGTGGATTCCCGTCCGGGCCCCAGGTTCGACCAGAAAGCGGCCACCCCACATCGGTGATTCGATGCCGGCTCCTGAGTGGATGGCCGCGAAGCGTTGTGAGCCTGGCGTCTGAGCAGTCGTCGAGTCCAGCTCATTTGCTCGGACCACTCGAATGGATCGATTCGAAACCTGTGTTTCCTGAATGTTGTCGATTGTAGTGCTAGATTCTTTTGTCATTTCATCTTTCTGCACAATGCGTTCGGTGCCTTCCGTTGTCTAACGTCACTTTGCTGCAGATGGCCCCGCACAGATTGTCCGTTACGGGGCCGACGTGCCACTTTAGTCGTTGCTCGAGGCCGACACCAGTTCCTTGTCCTCCGCCAGCAAAGCTTCAAGAGCCTTGGCGACACCCGCTCCATAGTCCGGGTCCGCCTTGGTGCAGTTCGCAATATGCCGATCCTGCACAACCTTTGAAGCCGGGCCGATTGCGCGGGCTGTATTCTCGAAGAGCCGCTGCTTCTCCTCCGCGCTGAACATCCGGAAGAGGATGCCTGGCTGCGAGAAGTAATCGTCATCGTCCTCGCGATAATCGAACTTTTGCGCGTCTCCGTCAATCTTCTGGGGCGGTTCCGAGTAGTCAGGCTGTTCCGCCCACTCGCCGTGGCGGTTCGGTTCATAGCTGGTCGCGCCGCCGTAGTTGCCATCCACGCGCATCGCGCCATCACGATGGTACGCGTGGAACGGGCACTTGGGCGCATTCACTGGAATCAGATAGTGATTGACGCCGAGCCGGTAGCGCTGCGTGTCGCTATAGGAGAAGAGCCGGCCCTGAAGCATTCGATCCGGCGAAAAGCCGATGCCCGGAACGATGTTGGTCGGCGCAAAGGCCGCTTGTTCAACCTCCGCGAAGAAGTTTTCTGGATTCCGGTTCAGCTCCATGACGCCGACCTCGATCAGAGGATAATCGGCGTGCGGCCAGACCTTCGTCAGATCAAATGGATGAATGTGGTAAGTATTCGCGTCCTCCTCGTTCATGATCTGGACGTACAGTTTCCAGCGCGGGAAGTCACCCTTTTCGATGGCTTCGTAGAGGTCGCGTTGGTGTGTCTCGCGATCGTTGGCTATCAGCGCTCCCGCTTCCTCGTCTGAAAGGTTCTGGATGCCCTGCTGCGTCTTGAAAGTGAACTTCACCCAGAAGCGCTTGTTCTCCGCGTTGATGAAGCTGTAGGTGTGGCTTCCAAAGCCGTGCATGTGCCGGAACGAGCGCGGGATTCCACGGTCGCTCATCACAATGGTCACCTGGTGCAGCGCCTCGGGAAGGTTGGTCCAGAAGTCCCAGTTGCTCTCCGCACTCCGCATCCCGGTTCGCGGATCGCGCTTGATGGCATGGTTGAGGTCGGGGAACTTGAGTGGATCGCGAAGGAAGAAGACCGGCGTATTGTTTCCAACCAGGTCCCAATTGCCCTCTTCGGTATAAAACTTCAAGGCAAAGCCGCGAATGTCGCGTTCCGCGTCGGCCGCGCCGCGCTCGCCTGCAACCGTGGAGAAGCGCACAAACATCGGAGTCGCTTTGCCGATCTCGGAGAAGATCTTGGCCTTTGTATATTGCGTGATATCGTGCGTTACGGTAAATGTTCCAAAGGCGCCGGAGCCTTTGGCATGCATACGCCGCTCCGGAATCACCTCACGGTCGAAATGCGCCATCTTCTCGAGAAACCAGATGTTCTCAAGCAAGGCCGGCCCGCGTTTTCCGGCAGTCTTGATATTCTGGTTGTCATCCACCGGAGCGCCAAATGCCGTTGTCAACTTCTTCATGATTCTCCCCTCTTTCGTGTGTATTTGATGATTCTGAAACCACTGCTCTTTCGGAAGGTGCAATCCTTCTGCCAAATGGAGAGCACTGGCGACACTGGTGCCCGCGCTCGATCTCAAGAAAAGTTGACGCAGTCTCACACCGCAAACCTTTGATGCCAGAGAGAATTGCCGTCAAATACTGGAAGTGTAAGATTCGATCGGCCATTGATTTGAATTCTTCCGGAAGTGTTCCGGGACCTCGCCGCGTCGGACCCTCGACACACAAGTGACGAGAATTCGACAGGAGTCCCACCGCTGCTGACGTCACAGAGCGGTGCGCCGGATGCGCTTTCCGCGGTTCAAACGGAGCAACCTCGCAGCCTGTCGTCGAAAATAGTGGATCGGAAGAATCGGTTGAAAGCTGTGTAGGACAACAGGGCTCGGCCGCCGTGCCAAGATCGCGATGAGGAGACCGTCAAACCTCAACAAATCCGCGGAATCTGCTCGCCGATCTGCATTGGAATGATCCGTGTTCCGCCAATGGCCGTCTTCGCAGCGAGCATGCCCTTATGCTGCTCCGTCACCCGGCCAATAATCGCCGCGTCCTGCCCGTGCCTGTCTTCCCGGATCGCGGCCAATACAGCTTCAGCCACGGATGGATCGACAATCGCCACCAGTTTGCCTTCGTTGGCGACATAAACGGGGTCCATGCCCAGCAGATCGCAGGCCGACTGCACATCCGGCAGCACCGGCACACTGCGCTCCTCAATCAAAATGCCCACCTGCGACTGCGTCGCGATCTCATTCAGAGAGGTAGCCATGCCGCCTCGCGTGGGATCGCGAAGCACATGCACATGCGGCGCAAATCGGAGCAGGGAAGCGACCATGCCGTTCAGCGCCGCCGTATCGCTCTCGATGATTGTCTCGAACTCCAGCCCTTCGCGCACGCTCATGATCGCCATGCCATGGTCGCCGATTGTGCCGCTCACGATGACCACGTCGCCAGGCTTCGCGCGCGTTGGACCAATCTCGATTCCATCGGCAATCACTCCCACGCCTGCCGTATTGATGTAGCACCCGTCGCCGTGACCTTTTTCGACAACTTTGGTATCGCCCGTGACGATCTGCACACCTGCCTCACGTGCCGCGCGTGCCATTCGGTTCACGATTGCCGCCAGTTGCGACAAGGGAAATCCCTCTTCGAGAATGAATCCAGCGCTCAGATAGAGCGGAGTCGCGCCGCTCATAGCCAGGTCATTTACCGTGCCATGCACAGCCAGATCGCCGATCGATCCGCCCGGAAAGAAGAGCGGCTGCACTACATACGAATCGGTCGAGAATGCAAGCCTGCCCGCCGGTCGTGGCAGCACGGTAGAGTCGGCCATCGACTCAAGCGCCGGGTTACGAAATGCCGGCACAAACAGATGCTCGATCAATTCACTCGACAACTGCCCGCCGCCGCCATGGCCCATCACGATGGACGGGTAATCGCGCAAAGGCAGGGGACAACTCCACTGTGAAAAATCGAGCTTGCTCATCGTGCTCATCGTATCGAATCCACCGCAATGAAGCGCCCATAGTTATAGTACGCAGCGCAGGCGCCTTCGCTGGAAACCATGGTCGCGCCCAGCGGATGTCGCGGCGTGCATTCCTTGCCGAAGCCGGGACACTCATTCGGCTTCAGATTGCCCTGCAAGACCTCGCCGCTGCGGCAGATGGGAGACTCTACTGCGCGAATATCTTCTACAGAAAAGCGGTACTCGGCATCAAAGTCGCGATATTCCTCGCGGAGCTTCCAACCACTCCGCGGAATCTGACCAATACCGCGCCAACTGCGATCCGTAACCTCAAATACTTCAGACAGCAACTTCTGCGCCGGTTGATTACCTTCAAAGCAAACCGCGCGTTCGTACGCGTTCTCGACCTGCGGCACTCCGGCTTCAAGTTGCGCCACCGTGCGCCGTATGCCTTCGAGCAGGTCGAGCGGTTCAAAGCCGGTAATCACAATCGGCACATGATACCGCACCACCAGAGGATAATACTGCCAGTAACCCATCACGCTGCATACATGCCCGGCGGCCAGGAATGCCTGCACGCGGCAGCTAGGCGAAGTCATGATCGCTTCAATGGCCGGAGGCACCAGTACATGCGAAACGAGCATCGAGAAGTTATCGATCCGCTGTAGCTTCGCCTGGTGCACTGCCATGGCATTGGCCGGAGCAGTGGTCTCAAATCCTATCCCGAAGAACACCACCTCACGACCGGGGTTTTCCCGCGCAATCTGCAGCGCGTCGAGTGGCGAATAGACCACCCGCACATCCGCTCCATCGGCCTTTACGCGAAACAGATCGAAGCGGCTGCCCGGCACGCGCAGCATATCGCCAAAGGAGCAGAAAATCACACCCGGAGTAGAAGCGATAGCAAGCGCCTTGTCAATCAGTTCCAGAGGCGTCACGCAAACGGGGCAGCCCGGCCCGTGAATCATCTCGACCGCACCCTCCAGCAACTGATCCAGCCCATTGCGCACAATGGAGTGCGTCTGGCCGCCGCAGACCTCCATAATGGCCCACTTCCGCGTCGCCGTTTGCCGAATCTCCCGCGCCAGACTTCGGGCTAAATCCCCATCGCGAAACTCGTCGAGATATTTCATAACTTCCTCAAACGGAACTTACACGGTTTGTCATTCAGAGTAAAGAGAAACCAGATAACCTGTCATTCTATGCGGAGCGAAGAATCCGCTTCAATTCACGTTGCCGAACTCCTCTTCGAGCAAACCCATCTCGCGGAAGGTCTCCAAAGTCCGCTGCGCAGACTCCTCGTCGACCCTGGTAATCGCAAACCCCACATGCACAATGGTGTAATCGCCCACGGCAATCTCCGGCAGATAGGCGAGACAAACTTCTTTCACCACGCCGCCAAAGTTCACCCGCCCCATGCGCGTATCAAAAGCTTCATAAATCTCGATCACTTGCCCGGGAATCGCCAGACACATCAGAGTTCTCCCACGCCGGCCGCCACCGGAGTTTCTTCGTTCATCTTATCCCTGCAGGCTTCCATCTCCCAGAGGGTGACCCTATTGTTGCCGGAATCGGCGACAGCCAGCGTCTTCTCAAAGAGTGCCAGACCGTACGGCCAACAGAGCGTGTCCCCCGTCACAGCCTTCCAACGATTCTCGCCATTCCCTTGAAAATCCACCTGCCCTACGACCGAATCGGCGGCAATTCCGGCCCCTGCCCGCGGTAAATCCTCCCAGACAAGCAATCGATTGTTCGCCGTATCCGCGACCACCAGCCTCTCATCCTGAAGCGCCAGACTGTAGGGAAAACGCAGCGCGGCCGCTCCCTGCGCGGTGTAGGGCCATTCCAGCGCGGAAGAGAAATCCTTCTGCCCCAGCACCAGATCGGCATCGCGATCCTCCGTCGGCAGCCCGTCCCACCCCAGCACGCGATGATTGCCGGCGTCGGCTACGTACAGTGTCTCCCGATCTCCCACAATCGCATGCGGCCAGCGAAACGACCCCGCCGACACCGGCCCACCGCGATTCTCATCCTTGCAGAACTCATCCGCTTGTCCCAGAATCAGGTGCGGCATCTGATCCGGATGCGGAAATCCGCGCCAACCGAGCACACGCCGGTTACCCGTATCCGCGATATAAAACCAATCTCCAGCAAAACCGAAGCCGTAAGGCCAGTAAAGCGTGTTCCCGCGGGTTTCAGCGCCCTGATTGGGCTCAATGGAGGCCAGATCCGGCTGGCCAAGTGCGTAGTCCGGAGGCGTGTCGCTCAACTCCGGAACCTCTTCCCAAACCAGAATCCGATGGTGCCAGGCATCGGCCACCAGCAGTCGTCCATCGTGAATCGCAACGCCCGTGGGCAGATGCAGTCCATTCTCCGGACCACGCCCATGCGCACTCGGCCCCTCGGTAACGAAGTCCGGCTGGCAAAGAACCACATCCGCGGCTTGTCCATCGCGCTCCGGCAGCCCACGCCAAAGCAGGATGCGATGATTCCCCGAATCGGCGACCGCAAGCCAATCCTCGTTCAGAAAAACGCCTCGTGGAGCATACATTTGCGATTCTGTTGGATTGGC
>Ga0182012_10006220_pt1 | contig 12200 bp, 9 predicted proteins | sample 612S2SmetaG_FD_120486 | JGI IMG/M metagenome (GOLD analysis project Ga0182012, IMG submission 120486) | Permafrost microbial communities from Stordalen Mire, Sweden - 612S2S metaG | ecosystem: Environmental > Terrestrial > Soil > Wetlands > Permafrost | place: Sweden: Stordalen | collected...
CCCGGGCATCTACAAGCAACGCGACAAAACGTTCCTTTTTGCCAACTATGAGGGCCTGCGGCTCAACAACGCCGGCACGTTTAGCGACAATGTGCCGACCTCTGCCCAGGAGTCGGGCGACTTTTCGACGCAACTCGGTGCCCAAACTGGAACGGATGCGTTGGGGAGGGCTATCTTTGCCGGCGCCATCTACAATCCCTACACCACCCGGCAGGTGATGGCCACCAGCGGCCCCGATGCGGGCAAGATGGTTACCATCCGCGATCCTTATCCCGGAAACAAGATTCCAACGAACGGCGTTGGGGCGATTGACGCTCTTGCGGCGAAGTTTGTAGCCGGGAATTACTGGCCAGCGCCAAAGAACCCAAACGGCAGCTACAACTTCAATGTCTCCGGTTCGCAAGCAACGTCGTCCAACGAGTACGGAATTCGCATCGACCACCACTTCAGCCCCAACACGTCGATGTATGGCCGCTATTCGCGGAAGCTCGAAACGAAGGCCGGTTCTCCGGCCTATTACGGAGCAAGCGATGTCGGTGGACCGGAGGTATACAACCCCGACAACCGCTACAGTATCGCCACAGGCGCCTCGCACATCTTTTCGCCCACTTTTGTGATGAATGGCGCAGTTGAATACAATCGGTGGACCGAAGGAAACGACACTCAGAGCTTCGGGTTCAAGTCTTCGACGCTTGGTCTGCCTGGCATCATCGACACGTATTCTCCGCAGTTTCCGCAGATTGGCTTCCCCCAGCCCGGCTACGCTCCGCTGGGAGCAACCACCGGCTTCGGCCAGGCCAGTTTTGCGAATAATGTCGGCACCGCTTCTATCGACCTCAACAAGACGCACAAAGAGCACTCCCTTTCGTTCGGGTATATGGGCTCTGTGATCGATATATATGGCGGCAGGATCGCTCCCACGCAGTTCAACTTCGGGAACGCCATGACGTCAGGTCCTGACCCGAACAACGCGACAACGGCCGGAGATGCGTTTGCTTCCTTTATTGCCGGCGCCGGAACCACCGGCTCCACCGGGTCTAACGCCTTTCCGGCATCGTCCTATTACCTGCATGGAGGGTACCTTGAAGATGATTGGAAGGTGGCTCGGAAACTGACCCTGAACCTTGGCTTTCGCTATGAATTGCAGACCCCCATCACTGCGCGGCGCAATGACCAGGCGTACTTCGACTTCCATGCCCTCAATCCAATCAGCAGCGCGTCGGGAATACCTGCTTACGGGGAAGTCGTCTACGCCACCCCTGGGCACCGCAATCTGTATAACTTCAACTGGGACGACGTGGCCCCGCGCATTGGATTCGCATACAACGTCGTGCCTAAGTTGGTGATGCGCGGCGGCTTTGGTCTGTTTTACTCGAGAAACTTCTTTGGCAATGGACCGAATCCCGGATACTCTCAAGCAACGACTTGGACTCCATCGGTCGACGGGATCACGGTCGTCCAGCCGCTCGCACAGGCATTCTCAACCGGCGTTCTTCCGGTTACCGGGAACGCGCTGCACGGCCTCACAAATGTTGGTCAGGGTGGTGGCGGCGTGAATCCGTATCATCCCGATCCCCGCATCAAGCAGTTCATGTTTGGATTCCAGTACGCCTTCACCCCGAACGACCTGCTGGACGTCAACTATGTTGGGAACCGCGGAACGCGAATCATCATGGAAAGCATGAACTACGGGCAACTGAACCCGCAGTACCTCTCCATGGGCACGGCGCTGAACACCCAGGTGGCCAATCCGTTTGCCGCCGCGATGAACTCCCAGAAGCTTCCGACCAGTTCCTGTGGACTGAGCTCGCCGACCGTCTCGCAGGCGCAATTGCTTGAGCCGTATCCGGAGTTCTGCGGAGGCGCCTCTGCCTCTCAGGAGACGGTCGGCTTCTCCAACTACAACTCGCTGCAGGCCACCTTCACGCACCGCGTCAGCTTGGGTCTGATCTTTATGGCCTCCTACACCTACGCCAAGTTCCTCGACGATACCGACGGAGCGGAACAATGGGCAAATATCAGCAGCGGAGGCGCCAGTATTCGCAATTACTACGACTTGAAGGCGGATAAATCGGTCGACGGGACGGATATCCCTCAGTCTCTTGCTTTGAACTACGTGTATGAATTGCCGGTTGGCCGCGGCAAGAAATTCGGAAGCACCATGAATGGCGTCGAGAATGCAGTTTTAGGCGGCTGGCAGATCTCCGGAATTACCCACGTGCAGGCTGGTTTTCCGCTGTCGATCAATGCCAACAATAACGGCGCCAGTCTCTGGGGCGGGAATCAACACGCGAACCTGACCGGAGCCGCGATGAAGGGCACCGGCACCTGCGGGGCGGGCACCAGCAACGCCATCCCTGTGGGAACAAAGTATTGTTTCTTCAACCCAGCCGCCTTTTCGCAGGCGCCCGCATACACGTTTGGCAGTGCTCCTCGTTACTTCTCAAACCTCCGGGCTCCCGGTTATGTCGACGAGGATCTGGGGATCCAGAAGTGGTTCACCCTTACAGAGAAGTTCCGCCTGCAATTCACCGCACAGATGTTCAATGCGTTCAACCACGCCAACTTCGACTCGCCCGACATTAACCTCGGGGATGCGGCGACCACAATGGGGCAGGCTTCGAACACGCAGGGACCGAGACAGGTACAGTTGTCACTGAAGCTTGTTCGATAGAGTCCACATGCAAAGCATTGTCCTTGCTCTCTGCCTGATGATCGCGCTCACAATTTCGGACGTGAGCGCGGTCGCTCAAGCGGAAGATCCGGCGCAGTCAATTAAATCCCTCCAGGCTGAGGCGCGTCATGCTCAGTCCAGGAGGGACTTCAACGCCGCCGCGGAATCATACCGCAAGGCCGTCGAGCTCGACCCCTCGGTTCCGGAGCTATGGGCCAATCTTGGGCTGATGTACCACGAGTCTGGAAACCCAAATGAGGCAATGCGCAGCTTCAGAGAGGCGATCAGGCTAAATCCGTCTCTGTTTGTGCCTCAGTTGTTCATGGGCATTGAACTCCTCGGAGCTAAGAACCCCGAGGCTGCCATTTATTTCCTTGAGCGAGCTGAAAAGCTCAATCCCAATGACCTACAGGCCGCGCTTAGCCTGGGAAAGGCATACTCCTTGTCCAACCATGCCGATCATGCCGCTGATGCCTACTCCATTGCTGCCCGGCTGGCGCCGAATGACGGGAAAATCTGGTTGACTCTTGGTACTACATACCTGCAGCAGGTCGAAAGCGATGCCCGTGTGATGACCTCTGCGTACAGCCATTCACCTTATGTCACTCTGCGCACAGCGGAGACCTTTGCCGAAGAGGGAAAGCTGGTGCAAGCCGAGGATGCATACAAGGCCGCCGTTGTCTCTGGCTCACCTGCACCATGCACCCGCACCGAATTCGGTATCACGCTCCTTCGCAGGATGAACGTGGCCGAAGCGCGTGAGCAATTCGAAAGGGAAGCCAGTGCGGGAACTGATTGCGGATTGACAGGCCTCGGTATGGCAGTTGCCGAACTTGCTGAAGGGCATCTGGATGCCGCGTTGGCGAAGTTGACTTCCATCGCAATGGCCGATCCTGGTTTCGTCGAGGCGAGCCTACCGCTGTTTTGCGATGCTGTTTCCAAAGACCAGGCAAAGTCACTCAGCGCTCTTGTGCGTGAGAACGGCTCAGCCCCTTCAATGGATCTTGGCTCTCTGATTGAGCGAGTCTTTATCTCTCCTGACACGACAGTCGCGATGGGTTTTGGTGAGGAGAGCCGGTCGCCAAGAAAACAAGCCGCGCCACCGGCAAACGCCGAAAAGCTCTATGCATTGGGCAATTATGCTCAGTGCGACGATTTGCTTAAGCCGGCACTCGACGCGATCACCGGCAATCAATTGCAACTCGCAGCTTCGTGCTCCTTTTACACCGGCGATTTCCGCACCACCTCTGCAGCTGCTCAACACCTGAAGATCTATCCCACAACGCGAGTGCAGGGACTGTATTGGGAGAGCAAGGCGGATCAGAAACTGGCGATTGCGGCGCTGATACGTGCCGGTGAAATCGACGCGGACTCTCCGCGCATGCACGTCTTGCTCGGAGACGTCTTTCGACAGAAACGACGGTGGGACGATGCCGAGACGGAATACAGAAAAGCCGTAGCTCTCGACCCGAAGAGCCACTCGGCGCGGTTGAGTCTGGCAATCGCTTTGTTTTCCAAAATGAAGACTGACGAAGCACTCGATATCGGCAGAGCTCTCTTAGCGGATGATCCAAACGACGCAGAGGCAAATCTCCTGGCTGGCGAGATCCTTGTCCAACGGAACCGCTTTGCGGAAGCTGAGCTGTATCTGTCCACATGCCAGAATCTCAAGCCGGAGTTCGTGCCTCATTTGCACGCCCTTCTTGGGCAGGTCTATGCAGAGACGGATCGAATTCCGGCCGCGATCTCTGAATACAAGACAGGACTGCCTGCCGATCAAGATGGAAGCATTCACTTCCAACTCGCCCGCCTCTATCAGAAGATGGGCGAGAAGAACTCGGCTGAAGTTGCCTTCCGTGAGTCGAAGCGCCTGAGGAGCCAGTGGGACAATCGAGCGCGGGTCGCTCTAGAACAGATGCCCACGGATACCAACCATCAATAGCAATTCAATCAGTGGCCGATGACCCAGTCAGCCACCTATCGAGAAGTACCCTTACCGCTGGCGCGACAGAGTACCAAATTTCAGCGCCACTTGAGAAATGCGAACGAACTCTGCACTCTAACGACTTCAAATCAGGAGCCCTGATGGATATTCTCCAGTCTTTTTCGAACCCTTCCTTCTTTGGCCACTATTCCTCTCATCGTGGGTTGAATGCAACGGTTCTGTTTATTCCATTGGCGTGTTATATCGTCATTGCCGGTTATAGCTTTTTAAGGTTGGCAAGTAGCCATATTGCGAAGCAACTCCGATTCTCTGCTCCAGGAGGTCCATTCTGACTAACAACCCTCATCGAGAAACCGAACCATGGGAGGCCGTTTTAGCACGATCGCTTCCCCAGTTGGGCGATTGTGTCTGGATAGTTGTCGCTGATTCTGCCTATCCAGTACTTGATGGCGTCGGAATCGAAACGATCATGACTGGAACGGGGCATTTCGAAGTCCTGGAGAAGACGCTCAGAGCAATCGCCGAATGCAAACACAATCGAGCCAGAGTATTCCTGAATTCGGAGCTAAAGCTTCTTTCTGAGACGGGCTCAGCGGGTGTAACCGCATACCGTCAGAAAGTCAACCAGCTACTCGGCGATCTCAGCATCTGCGAGGTCGACCATGAAGAGATCATTTCAAAACTTTCCAAGCGCGGAAGAATGGTCCGCGTTCTTATCTTCAAGTCAACGATCAGCATTCCTTACACCTCGGTCCATTTGGCCCTGAATTGTCCGGATTGGGATCCGGATTCCGAGGCACGATTGAGATATCCGAAACAGGCCTCGAGGATCTCTGACCTGTCTTCGTTAACCGGCCGAGGAACGGGAGCCCCTCGGTTCTCCGGCCCCTTTTCAGCGCGTCGCAATTCGTAATCGCGCTCAAACTGGTCTTGAACATTCTGTATCGGACGGGTTCTCGAATCAAGGTGTAAGGAATCGACTATGGTCCGTGAGCTGCCTGGCATAAAGAGGATCTTGCAACTTGGATTTCTTCCAAAGACGAATGCTGCGAAGGAACATGAATATGCATTTCCTGGCTGATAAGTTTTCGCGCCGCTGGTTCTCATTTGGACTCGTCGCCGCTCCGCTTGCCGCGGCCTGCGGCGTTGGGGCCTTCGCCGAGCTGGCGGAGGCTGACGAAACACCCCAATTCGCAAGGTGGGTCGTTGATAAGAATGATCCTCCCTTTGGCATGACTGATACTTTTCATCGCAACGCGCTTGCCGTACCGATAGCTCCGTTTGGCTTGGGAGAAGTGGAACTGCACGACGGCCCGTTGAAACAATCGGCGGAGTGGAATCGCAACTACATGATGCGCCTCTCTGTGGACCGGCTCCTTCACAACTTTCGAGTGAATGCCGGGCTGCCGTCCTCAGCGCAACCACTTGGCGGATGGGAGGCGCCTGGCGTAGAACTCCGGGGGCATTTTGTCGGACACTATCTGTCGGCATGCGGCCTGATGCATGCGTCGACCGGCGATCAGCAAATCAAAGGGAAGGGTGATCAGATCGTCAGTGGTCTGGCGGTTTGCCAAAAGAGCCTTGGATCATCCGGCTACCTCAGTGCATTTCCAGAGGAGTTGTTCGAGCGACTGGATGCTCTGAAAGGAGTTTGGGCTCCTTTCTACACCCTTCACAAGATCATGGCCGGGTTGCTCGATATGCATACGCAAGCGTGCAACGCAGAGGCGCTCGATGTTTTGCTGGGAGTGGCAAAATGGGTCGACGCCTGGACGGCGTCGAAATCACCGGAGCACATGCAGGAGATTCTCGACAACGAGTTCGGCGCCATGAACGAGGTCCTGTATAACCTTGCCAGCGTCACCGGGGACGATCGATGGGCAGTGGCGGGCGACCGCTTTACAAAAACAAAGTTCTTCAATCCTCTTGCGCTTCGGAAGGATGAGCTGCGAGGGCTGCACGCGAATACGCACATTCCGGAGGTGATCGGAGCTGCAAGGCGCTACGAGATATCCCAGGACTCCCGCTATTGCAACGTAGCCGAGTTCTTCTGGGAGACAGTGGTCGAATCGCGCACCTATGCAACGGGAGGTTCCAGCAATAACGAGCACTGGGAAACTCGCCCTTGCCACCTCGGAGTGGAATTGGAGGAGTCGAGTCACCACCAGGAATGCTGCTGTGCTTACAACATGATGAAGCTTTCCCGCCATCTCTACGCGTGGACCGCGCAAACGAAATATATCGACTACTACGAGCGTAATCTGTTTAACCATCGCCTTGGAACAATCCAACCCGAAACTGGATTGACCTCGTACTTCCTCTCAATGACACCGGGCGCCTGGAAGACGGTTGCAACGGAGGATGACACCTTCTGGTGCTGCAACGGGACAGCTCTCGAAGAGTTTTCGAAGCTGAACGACACGATCTATTTTCACGACGACCACGGCGTCTACGTGAATCTCTATGTTGCCTCAGTCCTTCACTGGAAGGAGCGCGGCATTCGACTGAAGCAGTCCACGGTATTTCCCATTGAGCCGCGGACGAGCATCGTCGTTGACGAGTCGACTGCAGAACCGTGGGTTTTGAACTTGAGGATTCCTTCCTGGACAACACTCGATGCCGCTATCTCGATCAATGGCAAGCTGGTGGAAGGGATCGCTGCGCCGGGCAGTTACCTGAGCGTTAAGCGCGTTTGGAAAAAAGGCGACCGCGTGGAGGTGCAGCTGCCAATGCAAGTGAGGATTGAGACGATACCGGACAATCCCACCTGGAAAGCCTTTGGTTATGGCCCTCTAATTCTTGCCGGACAGTTTCCGGCTACCGGTCTCAACGACGAGCTTCTTCACACGAACCAGGGGCCAGATGTCGCCAAGAGCCCGCTGAATGTGCCCCTCATCGAGGGTGGCAATTCAGCTCTGTTGACAAAGATCAAGGCGGCTGGTGCGCCGCTCTTTTTCTCGCTCGAAACAACCCGGCAAACCATAACTCTGAAGCCGCTGTATCAGAGCTGGGAGAGATTCGCTGTTTACTGGAAGACCGCGTGAAACGCGGTCTGGTTTGCAGAATGCGCAAACTATTGGGACGACTTACCTGATTCATAGAAAGGACAATATGCTTCTTCTCGTTCGACGCAAACCGCTGCTGTGGTTATGTCCGGTGATTCTAGCAAGTGGTTTTGCACTGGCGGCCTTTGCCGAAATGCCCCGACAAGACGGATCGAAGAGCCTCACCAGGCAGACACCCGCGGGTGTGCAGATAAGGACAGACGCTTGCGTCCTTTCCATTCGGCCTTTAACCGTGAGCGCGATGCGTGTACGTTGCGCGAAGGAAATGACAGCCGAAAGCCCAAGTGTCGTCCTGCTCCAGCAAGCTTCTACGCCGCTATTCAAGGTATCGCAGAATGCTGCGACGATTGTCGTTACGACTTCGAACATGAAAGCGGTCTTCGATCGTCAAACTGGAGCTCTTCACTTCGCGGATAACTCTGGCAATATCTTCCTGTCCGAGGTTCCTGGCACGCGCCGGCTGGATCAGACAACTGTTCAACGCACATCGGCTTTTGCAGCCGAGCAAGCCTTTTTCTCCCCCCTTGGCGAGCATCTGTTCGGGAGTGGAGAGTTTCAGGATGGTTTTCTTGACATTCGAGGTCTTCCCCGTCGCCTGACTCAGGTCAATAGCCAGATCGCAATTCCATTCCTGCTTTCGAGCAAGGGGTATGGAATTCTCTGGCACAACTATGGATTGACCGATTTGAATCCTGCGGATGAGCGTGTGGTAATGACGCGGTCGTCGACCGGCAGGGAAACAACGGCGGACGTAACCACAGCCGAAGGTACACGACAAGTAGTCAGGCGTGAGGCCGATTTTGAGGGGAGTCTCGAAATCCCTCGCGGTGGGCGATATGCCTTCATGCTGGATGTAGGACAGAAGATGGCCCGCCGGTACCACGTTGAGATCGACGGTACGACGGTCATCGACTTCTCCAACTTCTGGCTCCCGCCCACGACTAGCTGGTTTGGCGATCTCTCCTCGGGTCACCACACCATTCGCATTACCGGACAGCAGGATGACCAGCCAGTTCTTTTCTGGAGGCCAAGCGAAGACCGCACCGTATTGCGATCTCCTGTGGCGGATGCGATCGATTACGTTGTCTTCGCGGGGCCGGCCCTCGATGACGTGATTGCGACTTACAGGCACTTGACAGGACCAGCGCCACTTCTGCCGCTTTGGGCTTATGGCTATATTCACTGCCGCGAGCGGTTCCATTCCAACGAAGAGATTCTGACGACAGCGGCAGAGTTCAGAAAGCGTCAGTTGCCACTCGATCTCATCGTGCAGGATTGGCAGTACTGGGGCAAGTACGGCTGGAATGCAATGAAATTTGACGAATAGTATTACCCGGATCCGGCGGGTATGATCAATCGCCTTCATGGTATGAACGCAAAGCTGATGGTTTCCGTGTGGTCCAGGATCGATGAGGAGACTGAGGTCGGAAAGCAATTCACAGAGAAAGGGTATTACATACCGGGAACACAGTGGGTCGACTTCTTCAATCCAGCGGCTGCATCGCTCTATTGGAAAAACTTCAGTGAGCGCATGTTATCGCTCGGGATCGATGCGTGGTGGCAGGACGCAGACGAACCGGAAAACGATGACTTGGCCGGAAGGAGCACTTTTGCCGGTCCTGGTGAAAGAGTTCGTCTACTGTATCCGCTGTTTGTGAACAAGACTGTTTACGAGGGTCAGAGAAGAGACGCGCCCAACAAGCGGGTCGTCATATTGAGCCGCAGCGCCTTCTTGGGCCAGCAGCGCTATGCCTCTGTGACTTGGTCCGGCGATGTGGGCAGCAGTTGGGAGAGCCTCAAGAGGCAGATCACCGCCGGACTCGATTACACCGCGAGTGGGCTACCGTACTGGACTACGGACACTGGGGGATTCTTTCGCCCTGGTCCCGGTCAATACACCGATCCCGCTTATCAGGAGCGGTTTCTGAGATGGTTTCAGTTTTCAACCTTTTCTCCATTACAGCGTGTTCATGGATACCAAACCGACACAGAGCCCTGGCGATATGGTGAGGTGGTAGAAGGCGAGGTGCGTCGTTACCTGGACCTTCGTTATCAGTTATTGCCCTACATCTATTCTCAGGCCGCGGCCATTTCCTTTCATGGATCGACACTGATGCGTCCTCTGGTGATGGATTTTGCCCAGGACGAACAAGCGCTCAACCAGAAATATGAGTACATGTTTGGTCCGGCCTTGCTGGTTGCTCCAGTGCTTGGAGAGGGAGCAACAAGGTGGCCAGTCTACGCCCCCGTCTCGGCAGGTGGATGGTACAACTTCTGGACAGGAACCCCGGTGGCTGCAGGGAACACCACCGACATTGACTCCCCTCTTGAGCAAATACCAGTGCTTGTCAGAGCAGGAAGCATTGTTCCGATCGGTCCCACGGAACAATATGCGGGTGAGAAGCCACCCAGCGACCTTGAGATTCGCGTCTACCCCGGGACAGATGGAGACTTCACGCTGTATGAGGATGAAGGCACGAATTACAACTATGAGAAGGGGATGAGCTCCACGATCCACTTCCACTGGAACGACAAGAAGAGAGATCTGTCGATAGAGCAGCGCAACGGACAGTTCCCCGGGATGCTGCAGTCAAGGCAATTCAAAATTGTAACTGTGGATTCAAGATCGGAGCGTCAGGTTCTATACGACGGGAAGCAGATTGTGTTTGGGATGCCGCAATAGGCTGGCCGACCCCGAAATTGACGAATTTCCCCTCGAAACTCTCCGCCGGAAAAATCAGTTGGCGAATCCTCTGGAAATACTCGGAGGCGGCGACCGTTACAAAATCGACACCACTGCCGCAGCGGGAAAAAGCAGATGCGTGGCCAGAATGGCCTCTATGAGGAGAAGACACGATTCGGAATTTTATGCACGCTAAAAGGCCACTGTAAGAGCCTTTTTGGGGTTCGCCACGCAGTCTTTGGCCCTGACCTGCCTCGGTGATCGGGTTAAATCCGGCTATACAGAGCGGCCGAAGACGTGATTGTTTTACCTTGCCGACATGTATCTTTGCAAGGCGGCCAGTAGCGCGTTGATTTTCAGACCCTTTGATTTCGTGGTAGTGTTGTACTCGCTCCGCCAGGGTCGCGCCTTGCGGAGTGATCCAGGGCCGATGACACGGGGCTGGCTCCGAAGGAATCGGTAACCGAGACCCTCTGCGGTTAGCCTGATAGGCTGGCCGGCAGAGGGTTTCGTGTCTTTGCCAACATTCCTATGGTGAGGCTCCGTCGTAGGAGGCTCCTGGATCACGAGTCGCGCCGCCGCCGGGCGTTCTTTGCCCGGCATCCATATCGCTTTTGCTTTTGCATTTGTCATTGGCCTTCTCCAGGACCGCCGGTTTTGGTGCGCCAACTGCGCGGGCCGCACTTGAGAACATGTCCGTGATGCAGCAAGCGATCCAGCATTGCGGTGACGGCGGCACTGTCGCCCAGCAGTTTGCCCCAGTCGTCTACGGGTCTGTTGGACGTCAGCAGCGTGCTCGCACGTTCGTAGCGGCGCATGATGATTTCCAGTAGTTCCTCGGCGGCGGTCAGCGGCAGCTTGCGCATTCCCAGGTCATCGATAAATGTTGAGCGTAACATTTATCGACTAATGTTACGAACCCAGTAATGTGAAGGGATTCTCTCTCGGCATGTAATAGCAGGCCTTTCGTGGCCGCAACTCCACATTTATGAGAGCATCGGTGCCGAGTGCCCCTGTGGCACTGAATTCACTTCAGGGAGTTTCCGATGCTCACAACACTTTTTCCAAAATCTGCTCAACGATATTTGTCACTACCGCTCTTTGGCCCAGTCATGGAAGATTTTGCCGACTGGCTTGTGGGGCAGAACTACACTCGCATCTCATGCTGTTGTCACTTGCTGCCGACCGTCGTCCTGATGGATCGTCACTTGCGTCGTCGCGGAATTGGCGGCATTCAGGATTTGAGTTCATTGGCCTTGGATCGCTGCTGGAAGGCCTTGCAGAGCAGCGCTCCGTCCGGCGCATCAACCGCGCATGTGATGGAGCGATTCTTGAAGATTCGTGGGCTCCTGCAGTCGAACGATCCGACACCCTTGGACCCCACTAACCTTCAACTCACAACCTATACCGAGTATCTGCAAGAGGTCCGAGGTCTTGCACCATCCACTATTCACCCTCATCTTCGCACTGCACGTAAGTTTCTGTCGTATGTGGGATTCGATAAAGGCCCAAAGATGTTGGCTAGATTAGACGCAAGCGATCTTGAGAGATTTGTGCGCCTGGCCAGCAGTGGCATAAGCCGAGCCACGCTTCAGCACACGGTCGCACAAATTCGCTGCTTGCTACGTTTTCTGGCCATCGACGGCACAGTTCCTGCCGACTTGGAAAGCCAGATCGATACACCGCGTCTTTATCGATTGGAGAAGCTCCCTCGTTCTCTGGACTGGGAGACGGTACGATCTTTTCTGGAATCGATCCAGCGAACTCACCCCAAAGGCCTACGTGACTACACGATGTTCTTTCTGATCGCAGCATATGGCCTGCGGTCCAGCG
>Ga0182012_10006221_pt1 | contig 12199 bp, 13 predicted proteins | sample 612S2SmetaG_FD_120486 | JGI IMG/M metagenome (GOLD analysis project Ga0182012, IMG submission 120486) | Permafrost microbial communities from Stordalen Mire, Sweden - 612S2S metaG | ecosystem: Environmental > Terrestrial > Soil > Wetlands > Permafrost | place: Sweden: Stordalen | collected...
GACTTCATCGACATGGCCCGCGCCCGCAACCGCGACGCCGTCATGAAGACGCTCCGCAAGACGCTCGACGAGGACCGCACGAAGACGTTCACCGCCGAGATCTCCAAGCTCGGGCTCGTCGAGATGACCCGCCAGAACGTCACCGAGGGCGTCCGCGAGATCATGAGCCGCGCCTGCCCGACCTGCGAGGGCGAGGGCGTGATCCGCTCCGAGGAGACGATCGCGATCGAATTCGAGCGCCGGCTGCGCGACATCGCGGCCGAACACCCGGAGTCCGAGGCCTTCCTCGTGCAGATCAACCCGCGCGTCAGCACCCAGTTCACGGGCAGCTCCTCGCGGGTGCTCCATGCGCTCGAGGCCGAGACCGGCAAGTCGTTCCTGTTCGAGGGCTCCGAAGGGCTGGCGCTCGACCATTTCGCGATCACCTTCACGGGGACCCGCGAGGAGGTCGAGGAGCGCGCCCTGCCGTTCCGCCAGGGCGATGAGGTGCTCGTCGAGATCGTCGAGCCGCACATGTACGACGTCGACGACGCGGTCGCCAAAATCGACGGCTACATAATCTCGATCGCCGGGGCCGCGCAGCACGTCGGCGAGAAGCGGATGATCCGGATCGACCAGGTCGGGCGGACCGCCGCCAGCGCGCTGCTGCTCGACGAGGACGGCGAGGTCGTGATCGCGACCCCCCGGGCCGCGCGCTCCGACGGCGCGCGCCGCTCGCAGGGCGAAGGGGGCGGGCGCAGCGAAGCCCGCCGCCGCCGCGGGCGCTCCCAGCCCGACAGCGGCGAGTCCGCGGCGCGCGAGGAAGCGGGCCTCGCCGCCGCGCCGACGGCGCTCGACGACGAGCCCGAGCAGCCGCCCGCCGCGGAGGAGCTCGAGGTGGCGGTCGTGCAGGGCGGCGAGGGCGAGGAGGATGGCCTACAATCGAAGCCTCGGCGTCGTGGCCGCAGGGGCGGGCGACGCCGTTCCGCTGCCAAGGCCAAGGCCGCCGAGTAGCGCAAGACCAACCGAGCCGGAGAGTCGAGACCGACAGGCCCATGTATGCGATCGTGAAGACAGGCGGCAAGCAGTACCGCGTCGAGCGGGGCCAGACCCTGCTGGTCGAGCGCCTCCCGCAGGCCGAGGGCGCCAACGTGACGTTGCAGCCGCTGCTCTACCGCTCCGAGGAGACGCTGTTCGACAAGGCGGGGCTCGAGCAGGTCAAGGTGACCGCCAAGGTCCTCGAGCACGTCCGCGGCGAGAAGCTGCGGGTCTTCAAGTTCAAGCCGAAGCGCGGCTACAAGCGGCGCACCGGCCATCGCCAGGAGCTGACCCGCATCGAGGTCACCGAGATCGCCGCGGGCGCCGGCAAGCAGGCTGCCAAACCGGCCCGCGCGAAAGCCGCCAAAGCGGACGGCGACGCGGCTGCCACGACGAGCAAACCGACTGAGGAGAAGGCCGCAGATGGCTCATAAGAAGGGGCTCGGCTCGAGCCGCAACGGCCGTGACTCGAACGCCCAGCGCCTGGGTGTGAAGACCTTCGCCGGGCAGGCCGTGACGGGCGGGGAGATCATCGTGCGCCAGCGCGGGACCGTCTTCAAGCCCGGCACCGGGGTCGGGATCGGCAAGGACGACACGCTCTACGCGCGTGCCGCCGGCACCGTGGCATTCACCACCGGTCGCAGGGGCCGCGTCGTCAGCGTGATCCCCGACGGCGGCTGAGGAGCGGCGGTGAGCCCCCGGCGGGCCGCCTGGCTCTTCGCCGCCGGACGGGCGGCGCTCGGGATCTCGGTGCTGCTCGCACCCGAGCAGGTGATGTCGCACTGGCTCGGCGAGGAGAACGCCCGCAACGGGGCCGTCAAGGACCTCGGTCGCGGCCTCGCGGCGCGCGACATCGCGCTCGCCGTGGCGGTCCTGCAGACGCTCGACGACCCCGTGCTCGGCCCCCGCGTGCAGCTCGGGGCCGCCTTCGCGGACGCCGCCGACGCGCTCTCGACGATCCTCGAGCGCGACTCGCTGCCGCCGATCGGCGTGTTCGGCACGGTGGCGATCGCCGGCGGCTCGGCGCTTGCGGGGCTCTACCTGGCGCACCGCCTCGCCCACGCCTGAAACTCGCTAGCCCGACTGGGCGACCGGCCTGATCAGGATCTCGTTGACGTCGACATGGGGCGGCTGGGAGAGCGCATAGATGACCCCCCGGGCGATGTCCTCGTCCTGCAGCGCCTCCGTCGGGCGGTTCTCGAAGAACGGCGTGTCGACCATCCCCGGCTCGATCAGCGTGACCCTGACGCCGCTGCCGTTGAGGTCCTGGCGGGCCGCCTCGCCCATGGCGGTGACCGCATGCTTGGTGCAGGAATAGAGCGAGCCGGGCAGCACCCGGCGCCCGGCGACACTGGAGGTCAGCAGCAGGTGGCCCCGGCTCTCGCTCAGGGCGGGGATCGTCGCGCGGATCGTCAGGGCGGCGCCGTAGACGTTCGTCAGGATCATCTCGCGCCAGTGCTCGGGGGTGTCCTTGAGAAAGCCCCGGGGGCCGCCGAAGCCCGCGTTGGCGAAGGCCGCGTCGAGCGCGCCGAAAGCGTCCAGGCCGGCGGCGACGGCGGCCTGCTGGTCATCCCAGTCGGTCACGTCGCAGCGCACCGCGATCGCGCTCGCCGGGCCGCCGAGCTTCGCGGCGAGCTCCTGCAGGCGCTCGAGCGAGCGGGCCGCCAGCACGACGCGCCAGCCCGCCGCGACGGCGTGGCGGGCGCTCGCGGCGCCGATGCCCGAGGAGGCGCCGGTGATCAGGATGACGGGTTTGGCGGCTGCGGCATGCTCGGGGGTCATCGGGCTCGGCTCCTCCGGTCGTTGGCGGGCCTCTGAATCTAGCCGCCCCGCGCGCTCGCCGGCTGGAGGGCTGTCACGATGGGCGGATGCTCCATGATCGCGCGAGAATCCACGTCCAGGCCGGCGCTGGCGGTGGCGGCTGCATGAGCTTCCGCCGCGAAGCGATGGTCCCCCGCGGCGGCCCCGACGGCGGCGACGGCGGACGGGGCGGCGACGTCGTCCTCGTCTGCGACGAGTCGCTGCGCGACCTGCAGGCCTTTCGCCGGCGCAGCCACTTCCGCGCCGGCCGGGGCGGCAACGGTGAAGGAGCGCTGCGCCACGGCGCGGATGGGGAGACGCTCGAGATCCGCGTCCCGCCGGGCACCCAGATCAACGCCTCCGCGCAGGAAGCCGGTGAGCTCGAGGGACGCTACTGGGAGCTGCTCGCCGACGGCCAGCGCGCGATCGCCGCGCGCGGCGGCAGCGGCGGCAAGGGCAACAAGCGCTTCGCGACGCCGACGCGCCAGGCGCCCCGTTTCGCCGAGCGGGGGCTGCCGGGCGAGGAAGGCTGGCTCGAGCTGCAGCTGAAGCTGCTGGCCGACGTCGGGCTGGTCGGCCTGCCGAACGCCGGCAAGTCCTCGCTGATCTCCCGCCTGACGCGGGCCGCGCCGAAGGTCGCCGACTATCCCTTCACGACCCTCTCACCGGTGCTCGGGGTCCTTGAGGGAGAGGACCGCCAGCTGGTGATCGCCGACATCCCGGGGCTGATCGAGGGCGCGAGCGACGGCGCGGGCCTCGGCCATGACTTCCTCGCCCACGTCGAGCGCACCCGCGTGCTTGTCCACGTGCTCGACATCGCCCCCGAGCTGACGCAGGGCGAGGCCGCCGTGGCGGAGTCGAACCACGCGACGATCGAGCGTGAGCTGGCCGCCCACGACCCGCGCCTGGCCGAGCTGCCGCGGATCCTGGCGCTGTCCAAGTGCGATCTCGTGGGGCAGCAGCGCAAGGACGAGGCACTCGCGTTCTGGCGCGCGAGGCTCGGGCCGCAGGTGCCGGTCCTGCTCACCTCGAGTGCCACCGGCGAGGGCCTTCCCGAGCTGTCGGCCGAGCTGCTGCGCAGCGTCCCGGCGCAGAGCGCGCCGGCCCCCGGGCACGCCGCCGGCGCCGAGCCCGAGCAGCTGGTGGAGCACATGGTCTTCCGGCCCCTGGCCGCGAGCGGCTTCGCCGTCTCGCGCACCGGCGAGGGGTCCTTCAAGGTCAGCGGCCGCGGGATCGAACGGCTCGTCGCCCGCTTCGACATCGACAACGAGGACGCGATGGGCTACCTCGAGGGCAGGCTGCGGCGGATCGGGGTGATCCAGGCGCTCGAGGACGAGGGCTTCGAGCCGGGGGACGAGATCGAGATCGCCGGCGTCACGTTCGAGCTCGACCCCGGCTGAGGGCGCGCCTGGCCGCGCAAATAAGCTGCCCGCAATGAGACGCATCGTTGTCAAGCTCGGCTCGAGCGTCGTCGCGGGGAGCGACGGGACGCTCCGTGCGCAGGTGCTGGCCGGGATCTGCGATGAGCTCTCGGCGCTGCACAGCGCCGGCCAGGAGGCGATCCTCGTCACCAGCGGCGCGATCGCGCGCGGGATGCGGGTGATGGAGCTCGAGCGGCGCCCGAGCACGATCGGCGAGCTGCAGGCCGCCAGCGCCGTCGGGCAGGGCAAGCTCTACCGGGTCTACGACGAGCTCCTGCGCGAGCGGGGCGTCACGAGCGCGCAGATCCTGTTGACGTTCTTCGACATGAGCGCCCGCACCCACTACCTAAACGCCCGCCAGACGCTGACGACGCTGCTGGAGTGGCGCGTCCTGCCGGTCATCAACGAGAACGACACGACCGCGACCGACGAGATCTCCTTCGGCGACAACGACTTCCTCGCCGCCCAGGTGGCCGTCCTCGTCGGCGCCGACGAGCTGATCCTGATGACCGACATCGAGGGCCTCTACACCGCCGACCCGCGGCTGCACCCGCAGGCGCGGATCGTGACCGAGGTGACGGACTTCGCCGCCCTGCACGAGCTCGAGATCGGCCACACCACCTCGCCGCTGGGCTCGGGCGGGATGCGCTCGAAGGTCGTCGCCGCTGAGATGGCGACGGCGGCGGGGATCGGCACCTGGATCTGCAACGGCCTCGACCCCGCGAACCTCGGCGCCGTGCTCGCCGGCGAGGCGCGGGGGACACACTTCCCGGCCGGGGAGGCGCGCTACTCGAGCTTCAAGCTGTGGCTGAAGTACGCCAAGCCCGCACGGGGGACACTCGAGGTCGACGCCGGCGCGGCGCGGGCGCTGCGCGGTGGCAGCGCGAGCCTCCTGCCGGTCGGCGTGACCGCGGTCATCGGCGACTTCGAGGCGGGCGACGCGGTCGAGATCATCGAGCCCGAGACCCCCGGCGCCGGCCGTCCGCGGCCGCTGGCGAAGGGGATCTGCAGCTACTCGGCGGCCGAGCTGCGCCAGGTCATCGGCATGCAGTCCGAGGCCATCCGCGAGGTCCTGCCGCGGGGCAGCGACGAGGCGGTCCACCGCGACTACCTCGTCATCGACTGAGGCGCCCTACCCTGTAGCGATGGCCACAGCCGTCTCCGAGGTAGCCGAGACCTGCCGCGCAGCCAAGCGCGCCGCGCGGGTCCTGGCGCGCACCGAGACGTCCGTCAAGGACGGCGCCCTGGAGTCGATCGCGACGGCCCTCGAGGAGCGCATGGGCGAGATCCTGGCGGCCAACGAGCTCGACATGGAAGCCGGGCGCGAGGCGCAGCTGGGCGAGGCGCTGCTGGACCGCCTGCGCCTCGACGAGGGCCGCGTCCGGGCGATCGCCGGCGCCGTGCGCAGGATCGCGGCGCTCGAGGACCCGGTCGGTGAGGTGATCGACGGCCGGCGGCTGGCAAACGGGCTCGACATGCGCAAGGTGCGAGTCCCGCTCGGCGTCGTGGCCGTCGTCTATGAGGCGCGGCCGAACGTGACGATCGACGCCGCCGCCCTGTGCCTGAAGTCGGGCAACGCGATCGTCCTGCGCGGCTCATCCGCCGCGGGGAACTCGAACGAGGCGCTCGCCCGGATCGCCGCCGAGTCGGCGCTCGCGGCGGGTCTGCCGGAGGGCTCGGTCGGCCTGGTCGGCGGCGGTGGCCGCGAGGAGCTCGCCGAGCTCGCCACGCAGCGGGGCTCGATCGACCTGATCATCCCGCGGGGCGGGGAGAGCCTCAAGCAGGCACTGCAGGCGGTGGCGAGCGTGCCGGTCATCTATGCCGCCTCGGGTAACTGCCATGTCTATGTCGACCGGACGGCCGATCAGGCGATGGCCCTGGAGATCGTGCTGAACGCCAAGACCCAGCGACCCGGGGTCTGTAACGCCGCGGAGACGCTGCTCGTCCACGAGGAGCTGGCGGCGCAGTTCGTGCCGCGGGTCCTCGAGGCGCTGACGGGCGCCGGCGTGCTCGTGCGCGCCGACGCCGCGAGCCTGGCCCTCGCCGGGGGGATCGGCGGCGCGCTCGTCGAGCCGGCCGCGGCGGAGGACTGGGACAGCGAGTACCTGGCGCCGGTGATCGCCCTCGGGCAGGTCGGCTCGATCGAGGAGGCGATCGAGCACATCGCCCGCCACGGCAGCGGGCACTCCGAGGCGATCGTGACGGGCGAGACGGCCGCCGCGCGAGCCTTCCAGCTGGGCGTCGACGCGGCCTGTGTCTACGTCAACGCCTCGACCCGCTTCACCGACGGCGGCGAGTTCGGGATGGGGGCGGAGATCGGCATCTCGACCCAGAAGCTGCACGCCCGCGGGCCGATCGGCCTGCGCGAGCTGTGCACGTTCAAGTACCTCGTCGAAGGCGACGGGCACGTTCGCCCTTGAGCAGCGGTTGGTCCGCATCGGCATCCTCGGGGGCACCTTCAACCCGCCCCACCGCGGCCATCTCGCGCTGGCCCGCCACGCACGCGACGAGCTCTCGCTCGAGCGGGTCCTGCTGATGCCCGTCGGCAGCCCGCCGCACAAGCCCGGTGGCGAGGACCCCGGGGCGGAGCATCGCCTGGCGATGTGCCGTCTGGCCGCGGCCGGGGAGCCGGCGGTGGAAGCCTGCGCGCTCGAGCTCGAGCGCGCAGGGCCGTCCTACACCGCCGATACCTTGGAGGAGATCCATGACCGACACCCCGAGGCCGAGCTGACGTTCATCGTCGGCGCCGACACCGCGCGCAGCCTGCCGGGCTGGCATCGGCCCAGGCGCGTGCTCGAACTCGCCGAGCTGGCCGTCGCGGCCCGCTCGGGAAGCGATCGCGAGCAGGTCAAGGCGGCGCTCGCGAGCGCCGCCGGTGGCGCGCTCGAGCCGCGCGTGCGCTTCCTGGAGATGACGCCGATCGAGGCCTCCTCGTCGGCGGCCAGGGAGCTGGTCGCCGCCGGCGCAGACGCGGCCGGGATGCTCGGCCCCGAGGTTTCTGCCTACATCGCAGCGCACGCCCTCTACCGCGACGGGAAGGAGCCCCGCTGATGGAGCCACAACAGCTGCTGGAGGAGATCGCCCGCTACGCCTCCGACAAGAAGGCACACGAGGTCGTCGAGCTCGACCTGCGCGGCGTGCTCGGCTACACCGACTACTTCCTGATCTGCAGCGGCAACACCGGCAGGCAGGCGAAGGCGATCCACGACGGGATCCTCAGCGGCCTCAAGCACGACCACGACCGGCTCCCGAGCCGCGTCGAGGGGACGGGGGAGGGGGGCTGGATCCTGATGGACTACCTCGACGTGGTGGTGCACATCTTCACGCCCCAGACGCGCGAGTTCTACCGCCTCGAGCAGCTCTGGGGCGAGGTCCCAGCGCGGGTCGCCGGCGACGGTTGACCGGACGCCGGAGGAACGGTTAGGGTCGGCCCGACAGCGCCGCTGAGGGGCGGCGCGCGGGATGAGAGGGAGAATCCGATGAACCACCCGGTCGCTTTCCGCCGTGCCACGGCCCTGGCCGCGATCGCTGCGCTCTGTGCGGCGGCGCTCGCCTACTGCTTCATCTCGCTCGCGCCGGCCGCGCGCGCGGACGGCCCCGGAACAGGTGCGCCGTGGACCGTCAGCGTCGGCGACTCGTTCATCTCGGGCGAGGCGGGCCGCTGGGCGGGAAACACCAACGAAAGCTCCTCCAAGACGGATGCCCTCGGATCGACCGCCTACGACGACAATGCGGCCGGCAACGGCGAACTGATCGCGGGCTGCCACCGCTCCAAGTCCGCCGAGGTCTACATCGGCGGCGGCGTCAGCGGCGAGAACCTCGCCTGCTCGGGGGCCAAGACCTCGAGCTTCACCGAAGGCTCCACCTTCAAGCCGGGGATCGACTTCTACGACTCGGCCGGCAAAGAAGGCCAGGCGCTGATGCTCCAGAACTTCGCCGCATCCCACAACGTGAAGCTGATCGCGGTCTCGATCGGCGGCAACAACTTCAACTTCGCCGGCATCGTGACGACGTGCGTCGAGGACTTCCTGGAGTCGACCTGGTTCTGGGACTTCTACTGCAGCAAAGAAAGCTCGGTGACGAACAACTTCACGCCGAGCAACGTCAGCAGGGTCGAGGGCGAAATCACCGGTGCGATCAGGAACGTCGCGACCGCGATGACCAAAGCGGGCTACTCGAGCTCCCAGTACACGATCCTCGTGCAGGACTATCCATCGCCGATTCCCAACGGCTCGGAATTCCGCTACACCCAGAGCGGCTACAGCCGCCAGACGACGGGCGGCTGCGGCTTCTGGAACACCGACGCCAACTACGCCAACGCGACGATCCTGCCGACGATCAACGGGGCCGTCCTCGGCGCCGCCTCGGCGGCCGGCCTGCCGAACGTGAAGACGATGGAACTCAGCTCGGCGTTCAACGCCCACCGCCTCTGCGACAAGGGCGTGGGGCTGCTCGAGGAAGAGGGGCTGGCCAACTGGAAAGCCCCTGAAGCTGTAAACAAGAGCGAGTGGTTCAACCAGATCCGCACGCTCGAAACGATCTTCGGGCCCTACGAACTGCAGGAAGACATCCACCCGGACTACTGGGCGCAGCTCGGGCTGCGCAACTGCCTGACGCAGGCCTACAACGGTGGGTCGCCGAAGGGGGGCACCTGTACGATCTCGGGATCTGGTCTGAACTCGGCGGGCGAGCCGAACATGTCTCTGCACTGAACGGCGATCGCCGGCGCCGGTCGCTTCGGCGGCCGGCGCGGGGCCCGCGCGGGTCCGGTCTCCCGCGTCTCGCCACGGCCGGGGGACGGGGGTGAGCACCGAGGTCGGGAGGTACCTGCCGCGGGTCCGCGCGGTGATGCGCGAGGGCGAGCGGGTGACGCCGCTCGAGCTGTTCTTCGACCTCGTCTTCGTCCTGGCGCTGACCCAGTGCACGACGCTGATGGCCGGGACGCCGACCTGGCTCGGCCTGCTCAAGGGGCTGTTGGTGCTGGGGATGCTCTGGTGGTCGTGGGTCGGCTACGCCTGGCTGACGAGCGTCGTCGACCCCGAGGAGGGGCTCGTCAGGCTCGTGATGTTCGCTGCGATGGCGGCCTTCCTGATCGCCGCCCTGTGCGTTCCCGGCGCCTTCGGCGCCGACGCGCTGCTGTTCGCGATCGCCTACATGGCCGTCCGGGTCGCCCACATCTTCCTCTTCATGCTGGCCAGTCGCGACGATGCCAAGCTGCGCAAATCGGTCGTCGCGCTGGCCGGCAGCACGGCCGTCGGCGCCGGCCTGATCCTGGCGGCGGCATTCGCCGGCGGGACGCTGAGGCTGACCCTGTGGGGTCTTGCGCTGGTGCTCGACGCCGCCGGTCCGTACCTGTTCGGGGCCGAGGGCTGGAAGCTCGTGCCCGGCCATTTCGCCGAGCGCCACGGGGCGATCGTGATCATCGCCCTGGGCGAGTCGATCGTCGCGATCGGCGTGGGGGCGCGCCAGAAGATCGACGGCGGGATCGCGGTCGGGGCGCTGCTCGGGATGGCGGTGGCGGCGGCGCTCTGGTGGGCCTATTTCGACGTCACGGCGATCATCGCGGGACGCCAGCTGGCCGGCGCGGAGGTGGGCCGTGAACAGAACGAGATCGCCCGCGATTCCTACTCCTACCTGCATTTCCCGCTGGTCGCCGGCATCGCGCTGCTGGCCGTCGGGCTGAAGCTGACGCTCGCCCACGTCGAGCATCCGCTGAAGCTGGTCCCGGCGGTCGCGCTGCTGGGCGGGACGGCCCTCTACCTGCTGGGCCACGTCGCTTTCCGGTTGCGCAACATCGGCACCGTCAGCGTCCGGCGACTGGTCTGCGCGCTGGCGCTGGTGGCGCTCGTGCCGCTCGCCGGGCAGGTCTCGGCGCTCGCCCTGCTGGCGGTGATGACGCTCGTGCTGGTCGCGATGATCGTCTATGAGGTGCTCCGCTACGCCGACTTCCGCGACCGCGTCCGTCACCTCGACGTGGACCGCGACCCGGCCGGCTGACCCGCGCCGGGCTAGCGGCGGGCGACCTCGACGGAGGGCGCCGCCGTCAGCGGGGCCACGGGCTCGCGGCCGGCGAAGCGGGCGAGGACGAGCGCCTGGGTGCAGAGCGCGATCGTCGTTGCCAGCGCGAAGGCGCCACCCGTCCCGAGCGGGCGCAGCGACACGGCCAGCGTGAAGAAGAACAGGCAGAAGGCGCCGAAGCCGGTCAGCATCCCGCGCAGCATGCGCGCGACCTCGTCCGGCCCGCGCTGGAGGTGGGTGAAGGTCGCGAGCACTGTCGCGATGATCGGGAACGGCGCCAACAGGCCGCTCAGCTGGGGCCCCAGCCAGCTCGAGACGGCCGTCAGGCTCAGCACCAGGGCGACCGCGCAGACGGCCCGCAGCGGCAGATCCCAGCTCGGCGGGATCGTTCGTGTCCGCTGCGGCCCTGCGGGGTGGGGCAGCCAGCGCAGCCCCGCGACGATCGCGACGACCGCCAGCGCCAGGGCGATGCCCGCGGGGACCGAGGAGAAGGCGCTGAAGACGGCGGTCCCCAGCGCGAACGCGAGCCAGCCCCAGAGCGTGCACGCCCACCAGGCGAGCCGGCGTGATAGCCGGCCGTAGAGGACGACGAAGGCGATCAGCGAGACGAGGCCCAGCAGTGTCCCCGCGGCGGCGGCGGCGGCGAAGCTCTTACCGTGGGCGAGGGCGTAGGAGAAGACGATCGGACCGGCCACGACGGGCAGGCCCGCGACGAGCCCGCCGACCCGCGGCCCGAAACGGCGCGCCACCAGCGAGGCGCCGACGACGAAGCTGGGTGCCAGCGTGAGCTTGACGAGCAGTTGCGCCACCGCTGGATGATTGCGCACCGCCGGTGGCGAGGATCCGGCCGGCCCGGCGCTGCGCGGGCGGCGCGCGCTCATCCGCCGCCATATCGGGGGCGCCCGCAACGCAAAGCGGCGGGCCCGGGGGCCCGCCGCTCGCGGGATGGGGACTGCCGATGTGCGCCGACGTATTTTTTCGTCTTCTTGACCTTCGATTTTTCCTTGAGCAGCTTGGCGTCGTACTTCGCGACCCATTCGGGGTAGGTCGCGTACTGGTTGCCGGTGAGGATCGCGTAGCTTTTGCCCGGTTCGGCCGGCAGGCCCTCGTCGGCGTTGACGGCGGCCGTGATGATCGGTTCCAGCAGCGCGTTGGTGCCGCAACCGGTCGCCGCCGGAACCGCGAACGTGTTGTCGACCATCGTGTTGTCGATGAACGTCAGCAGCCGGCCCTTGTCGCGGCCTTCGTTGGTGCCGACTTTGCCGCTGATGGGTTCGGTCCCCGCGGGGGGTTTCGTCGTCGCGTCGGTCAGTTTGAGGACGATCGGGTCAGCGTCCGAGCCGATGTAGCAGTTGGGCCCGAGGTTTTCGTTTTCGAGGTGGACCTTGATCGGCAGTTCCACCGCGGTCTGTTCGAGGCCGTAGCCGATCGCTGCGGCCGAGGCGTTCGGCGTGCCGGCCAGTTCGGCGGTCGCGCTGACGGGGCCGCCGATCGACGCGGTCAGGCCGGTCAGCCCGCCGGGTACCGGCTGCGAGACGGCCGACAGCGTTTCCGCGCCGAACAGCGGCGCGAGGATCGGGGCGAGGGACGTGCCACCGACGTGGGCCTGTCCCCCCTGTAGCGTCGTCGGGTTGGTCAGCGGCACGGCCTTGTTGCCGATCTTGAATTCACCGGAGAGCACTTCGGCGTACAGGCAGAGGGCGGATTCCGCGATCGGGCAGTTCACGAACTTTGCGAATTCTTCCTTGTTGATTTTGTTCAGCGGATTCTTTTCGGCCAGGGCGGGGCCGGCTCCGGCGAGGCTCAGGCAGAGCGTCGCCGTAGCCGCCAGCAGGCCGAGGCGCCGCCGTCGGAATAGATGCTCGTGAAGGTCTCGCAACGGTCTCATTCCTCCTGATCTCCTGGTGTTGAACCAAGCCGAGGCGATGGACGCCGGCACCGCA